>Ga0315540_10001886_pt1 | contig 11868 bp, 8 predicted proteins | sample SalMarSW160110MG_FD_203677 | JGI IMG/M metagenome (GOLD analysis project Ga0315540, IMG submission 203677) | Salt marsh sediment microbial communities from the Plum Island Ecosystem LTER, Massachusetts, United States - Salt Marsh Sediment SW1601-10 ... | reverse complement strand
GAAAGTAAGATAATTCTTACGTCTTCTCCCGAAGACGCGTCCTTGATCATCTTGGCTACCTCAAAGCCGTCTAATTCCGGCATCTGCATATCCAACAAAATCAATCTAAACGGTTTTCCGGAAGCAAGCGCCTTGTTGAAACGATCAAACGCTTCCTTTCCATTGGCTGTAATCGTTGGAACGAGACCCCAGGATGTTGTCATTTCCTGGAGCAGGATACGATTGGTGAAGTTGTCATCTACAATGAGAACCGGCATTCCCGAAAGATCTTTCGGTTTGGGAAGCGGGACTCTGATGTCTTTCGATCGGCTCAGTTCAAAGCAGACCGTGAAATGGAAAATGCTGCCGGGACCCCCTTTGGATTGATGATTGTTCGGGCTCTCCACACGGATCTCACCCCCCATCATCTCAACAAACTGTCTGCTTATGGATAATCCCAGACCCGTGCCGCCGTACTTTCTCGTGATGGAACCATCCACCTGTTCGAAACTTTTGAAAATTGAATCCAGCTTGTCCTGAGGTATCCCGATGCCGGTGTCCGATACCATGAAATGAAGTTTCACCGAATCGTCTGTCTCGGATTCCATTTCAACCCGAATCACAATTTCGCCTTCCTCGGTAAATTTCAGAGAATTTCCCGCCAGATTGACGATAACCTGGCGAAGCTTACCCGGATCGCCGATTAAAGCGGTGGGCACATCCGGCAGGATGTGGCAGGTTAACTCCAACCTCTTTTTGTGGGCCTTCAACGCCAGAGTGTCGGCAGCATTTTCAAGGGTGATCCGAAGGTTAAAATCGATGGCTTCCAGCGCCATTTTTCCGGCTTCGATTTTTGAAAAATCCAGGATGTCATTGATCAGTGTCAGGAGCGTATCTGCTGACATCTTTGCCATTTCCAGATATTTCCGCTGCTCTCCGGTCAGATCGGTACCCAAAACCAGTTCGGTCATACCGATGATCCCGTTCATGGGCGTGCGGATCTCGTGGCTCATGTTGGCAAGAAACTCACTTTTTAAACGGTTGGCTTCTTCGGCTGTTTCCTTGGCTTTTTGCAAATCCTCTTTGGCCTCCTTCCGTTCGGTGATGTCTCTAAAAAGACCTATGAGATGCGTTCTTCCATCCAGTGTTGCAAGAGAAGTGTTAACGTCGGCATAAAAAACACTGCCGTCTTTTCTTTTCACCGGAATAGCTTCAGCCAGTAAAATCTCTCTTCTTGCTTGTCTCTCAAACTGCTCTATAACATAGGATAAATCTTCCTTGGGATGAATGTCTTTGACACTTAATTTTTTAATTTCTTCAAGGCCATAACCTAACATTTTACAGATTGCATTATTGCCGATATAAATTTTTTTTGTCGCCTCATCTGCCAGAAGTATTCCGTCGCTTGCATTATCAAAAATGGCTCTAAAGCTTGCCTCTGCATCCCGCAGTGCCCCCTCAGCCGATTTAGTCCACTTTATGGTAAAAAAAACAACCAGGACCGATATGAGGACACCCAATAGCAAAAATAAGACCACAGTCACATCCAGCCTTGAATGTGCTTTATCAGCTTCATGAATAAAATCCGAAGCTTTTTTTCTCGCGTAAGTTGTTAGCCCAAGCATTTTTGCTTCTAATAGGGCAACATGACGGACTCCTTTTCCGATTGGAATGGCGTCCACTGTTTCTTTTTCACCTCGACTAACAGATTCGATAACTTCTTCTCGAATCGGCCGCCAATTTCCAAATACTATTCGGGCTTCATTTTCAAACATCTTGCCTTCATTACCTATTATCATCTCCTTTATTATATCAAGATTCTTGTAGACTTGCCTTTCCTGCTCATTAATTGCCTTAATAGTACGGTTGATTTCTGATTGTGAATTCAAAAGTACCACATCCTTCATGTTAAGGTTCATTTTCAAAATAGAAATATTCGATTGAAGGGCTGCGTTTGATACGACTAAAGGATGATTATAAATTGTGTGGGTCAATTCGTAAACGTTATGGATACCATAAAAAACATACAGCCCAAAAAGTACAAATATCAGAACCAATAAGCTAAAAGCCAATATCAACCTTCGTATAATGTTGATCTGTTTTGGTTTATCCATCGCGCGATCCCTTCAATAAATAATTTTCGGCCACAGTCAACTACCTCCCGCGAAGCGGGTGGCTTGAATATTCGGCCATAGGCCGAAAAGGCAAAAGCACGTCAGTGATTTTGACGTTGAACTTGCATCCGGGTGCAAAGCACCCGGTTTGTTTTGCAATAATCACGATAAGAGGCAATAACATCAATGGCAACAATGCTTACACCAATCCCTATTAATAAAATGATTCCCCACAATTGAATGAGTTTGGTAAAACTGGTTCTTTTCCTCATAATTATTTTTCCCACGGTTCTATGTTGCCATCATCCACGCACAACTCTGTTCCGGCCCTCTTTTTTGGCCAAGTACAGGGCATCGTCTGCTCTTTTTATCAACAAATCTATATGTTCCACGGACTCAATAGAGTAGGGAGCCGTACCAAAGCTGGCGGTGATCCGAATCGATCGCGAGTCGTCCGGCAGCATGATTTCCATATCTTCTATCTGACGGCGCATTCTTTCGGCAACCGGACCGGCCTCACACCCGTCTGTTCCCGGCAGACAAACCACAAATTCCTCGCCTCCGTATCTTCCCACAAAATCATAGGGTCTTGTGGAAGTCGTTAATTGACGCGCAAACCGTTGCAGGACAAGATCTCCTGCCTGGTGACCGTGTGTATCATTGACACGTTTAAAATGATCGATATCGGTCATTACAAGGGAAAGAGGTCTCTTTTCCCGCTGGGCCCGAAATATCTCTACTTCTATTCTTTCCATAAAGGCTCTGCGATTCAGCAAACCGGTCAATGCGTCTGTGTTGGCCAATTCCAGTATGCGGCGCTCTAAATTAATGATCCTTTCACCTATCCGGATTCGATACTTCAGTTCTTCCCGGTTAAAAGGCTTGGTCAAAAAATCATCCGCTCCCGCCTCCAACCCCTCGATGATATTCTTTTTCTCTCCCTTTGTCGTTAAAACGATAAAGTAGATATATTTGGATTTTTCCATGCTGCGTATTTCTCGACAAAGCGCCAGTCCGTCCATCCGGGGCATCATCCAGTCCGAAATGATGAGATGCGATGATTCGGGTTGTTGAATGATCTCCAAAGCTTCAACACCGTCAGAAGCAACCATTACCTCATAGCCCCATTTAAGTAAATTTACTTCCAGAACACGTCTGGATATGGGATCATCTTCAGCAATCAGAATCTTCATTTTTTCATTTCCTGTAAAACGATTTTCATTTCAGATGCGAATTCGTATTAATTCCCTCAAAACTAACTATTTTTCCAGCAAGATCAGCCAGGGATTTATAGAACAATTTCATTCGGGCCGATTTTGCAAATTACGAAGTTCGTCTTTATTTGATTTTGGGTTGCCCGAAGGCGCTTTATTTTCATTGTTGTTAGATTCAAATTCCTCTAAAATCATTTTTCTGACATATGTCTGAACATCATCTTTCAAGATATCCGCCATTTTTCCCTCCCATGTTTTCCTTCTCCGGAAGCCGATGCTCCTTGGACTGTCCGTTGAAAATCTGCCAGAATAAAAGGTTTGAAGAGGAGACAGGCTGAATGATGAAAAGTAGTCTGTCTTCTCTTTTGGCCTGCTCTCACGCCAAACAGGCCTGCCCTATGGTGCCGTAATAGTATTGCCGCTTAATGTAACATTGGTCTGTCCCAACGCCCTGCCGTTCAGTACTGCTCCAGAGGCTACTGTAATCGCTGTTGCTGCCAATAAATTTCCTTGAAGGGTACTATTCGCTGCGATAACCACGGCACCTGGGACCTGCCAGAATATGTTCTTAGCCTGTGCTTCGTCACCTATAGTTACAATGGCCCCGGCTTGCAAATTAAGGGTCGGCGCCTGGATGATCCAGACGTCATTTGGTCCACCTGAGAAAGTAACACCAGCACTATTTATAACAACTCCGGTGGTAAACTTGTAGAGACCAGGAGCGAGTACCATACCGCTAATATTTCCGGTGCCCAGGTTCGTAAAATCGGGCGATGTCCGTCCGGCGGCATCGGTGTACGCAGTTTCCATGTCGCTTATAGCAGTGGTCAGGATCGCTGGAGTCGGAGACGCATAGGAGGCTGCATATACTTTTCCGGTCACAAGAGTCGATGTTGAAAATTCGCCGGAGGCATCCAGTATTAACCCGAATCCAGTCATGGCAGTTGCGGCAATTGGACTGACGCCAATATCTCCGGTAATGTGGGTAACTCCAGTGGTAGTAATTCCAGTTTTTGTCAGAATCGTAAAATTTCCAGCCGTTAAAAGGTCTACTGGCAGTGGACCTAGCGGTACCGCTGCAACTGTGGTAAAAGTCCATACATAGTCGCTTGCCAGCGCATTGCCGGCCAGGTCCTTGGCCCCGGTGGTAATCGTAGCGGTATAGGTGGTGCCGGCAGCGAGATCGCTATTTGGTGTGAAGGTTGCGACCAGGCCAACATAAGCCACAGTGCCTGTAACAGGCGTTACGCCATCCATTAAGGTGAATGTTGCCGTGGTAATCGTCAACGGGTCCATCGCCTCACTGAAGGTTGCCTGTACTTTCTTACTGAGAATCACATCTGTGGCAGCATCAACAGGGTTTGTGAGCGTCACGGTGGGTGCGGTGGTGTCCGGAGCCGCACCGGTGGTAAAGCTCCAGACTTTGTCAACTGCCAGTGTATTCCCGGCCAGGTCTTTGGCCCCGGTGGTGATCGTGGCGGTATAGGTAATGGTGCCCGCGAGACCGCCCGTAGGCGTAAAGGTCGCAGTAGCGCCGGCGTAAACCATTGTGCCTGCTACGGGCGTTACGCCGGGCCCTGTCACCGTAAATGTTGTCGTAGTTATCGTCAAAGGGTCCATCGATTCACTGAAGGTTGCGGCGATTTTCTTGTTGGTTGCGACACCTGTGTCGCCATTCGCAGGGTCTGTGAACGTCACGGTGGGCGCGGTGGTGTCCGGGGCCGCACCGGTGGTAAAGGTCCATACATAGTCACTTGCCAGCGGATTGCCGGCCAGATCCTCGGCCCCGGTGGTGATCGTGACGATATAGCTGGTGTCAGCTGCAAGATCGGTTGCCGGTGTAAATACCGCCGTTACGCCGGAGTAAGTCACAGTGCCTGAAACTGCCGTTGCTCCAGATAAGGTAGTAAATGTCGCCGTGCTGATCGTTAGCGGGTCCATCGCCTCACTGAAGGTTGCGGTGATTTTCTTGTTAGTTAGGACGCCTGTTTCGCCATCAGCAGGTGCTGTGAGAGACACGGTGGGCGCGGTGGTGTCCGGGGCCGCACCGGTGGTAAAGGTCCATACATAGTCACTTGCCAGCGCATTGCCGGCCAGGTCCTCTGCCCCGTTAGTGATCGTGGCAGTATAAGTGGTGTTGGCCGCGAGACCGCCCGTAGGCGTAAAGGTCGCAGTAGCGCCGGCGTAAACCACTGTGCCTGCTACGGGCGTTACGCCGGGCCCTGTCACCGTAAATGTTGTCGTAGTTATCGTCAAGGGGTCCACCGCCTCACTGAAGGTTGCGGTGATTTTCTTGTTGATCGCTGCACCTGTATCGCCATCCGCAGGGACTGAGAACGTCACGGTGGGTGCGGTGGTGTCTGCAGCCGCCCCGGTGGTAAAGGTCCATACATAGTCACTTGCCAGTGGATTGCCAGCCAGGTTCTCGGCCCCGGCGGTGATCCTGGCGGTATAGGTAGTGATAGGTGCAAAATTGCTTGCCGGTGTAAAGACCGCAGTTAGGCCAGCGTAAGCCACAGTGCCTGCAATAACCGTTGTCCCCTGCTTTAAGGTAAATGTTGTCGTGTTGATCGTTGCGGGGTCCATCGCCTCACTGAAAGTTACGGAGAGTTTATTGCCGATCGGTACACCTACGGCGCCATTAAGAGGGACTGTGGAACTCACAGGGCTTATGGGGACGGATTCAATCCATTCTCCGCCGTCGCCACCGCCGCATCCTGTAATTAAAAAAACACTCAGGATGCACATAAACACAAAATAAGTTTTTCGAGCCTTAAATCTTTCCATAGTAACTCCTCTTTTTCTGCTTCAATCTTTTATTGGTGCCGTTCGGATATCTCTTTATATACGGGTGCGATTTCCTTCGTCATTTGGGATTCTCTTGACCCCTTCTCCTGAATATGATTTTCATGTTTTTTCATTTTTTAATTTCTCCAGATCCTCATACATCTTTCCCTCACATTCCGGGCAGAGGCCATGACTGAACACAGCTTCGGAATGCTCGCTAATATAAGACTCAACACCTTGCCAATATCCTTTATCGTCCTTGATCTTTTTACATGACGCGCATATCGGCAGCATGCCGGTCAATTTTCTGATATCTGCAAGAGCGTCTTGAAGTTCTTTATTTTTTTCAGCAAGTTCTGAGACATATTGCCGTATTTCTTCTTCAGCGCGTTTTTGTTCCGTGACATCCTGACCGATCCCGGCCAGGTAGATCGGTCTATTCTCATCGTCAAGAACCACTTCACCCCATCCCCTGACATAACGCATCGTCCCATCAGGCCTGTTGATGCGATAATCCAATGGGGCGGGCTTTTCTCCCGCCGCGCAGGCAGCATTCCAGTCCTGCATCGACTGTCGGTCGCCAGGATGTATCAAACCTAAAAGAGACTCCATAGTCGGGGTGAATGTGTCCGGTAAGACCCCAAAGATACGATACAACTCGTCCGACCATTGTATTGTACCCGACAGCTCGAAGAGAAAGCTGCCGATTTGACCTAGGCGTTGCGATTCGGACAGAAGATACTCTTTCCTACGCAGCTCGTCATCAACCCGCTTGCGCTCGGTTACGTCATGAAAAACACCAACCAGTAAGGGGCGTCCTGCAATAACCATGGGAGCACTATTGACATCGGCAAAAAAGACCGATCCGTCCTTCCGCTGCACTAGCAGGCCAGACCCCAAACTGATCTCGCCTTTCGCCTGGCGTTCGAACTGTTGTCGAACCTCGGGAAGTGCCACGGCCGGGTGGATGTCTTCGATGCCAAGGCCATACAACTCTCCTGTCGAGTAGCCCAGCATCGCGCAGATCGCCTTATTTCCCATGACGAATGCCTTTGCTTGTAAATCCACCACCAGGATCCCGTCAACGGCAGCATCAAGTATGGTCCGCAATCTGAGCTCCGACTCTTCAAGGGCTTGCACCGCCTCCTTTTCAACGTGCTTGCGCTCGGTAATGTCGCGGATGAGGCCCAAAGCATGCCAGCCGTCATTCATTTGGACGGCGGAGAGCGACAACTGGATCGAGATTTCCTGGCCGTCTTTTCGGATGGCCTCCAGATCGAGCATTTTCCCCATGGCAGATCCCTGGCCTGTCTGCTGAAATTTCTGGAAGGCGGTGTGGTACGCCGGGTGGAAACGCGCAGGCGCAATCAAGTCATGCAGGTTTTGGCCGATCGCTTCGATCCTTGTGTGGCCGAACATTCGCTCCGCAGCCCGGTTCCAATAGGACACGCGACCTTCCGGGTCCATCATCAGAATGGCATCCTGAGTCGATTCTGTGATCGCTAACCAGCGTTGTTCAATCTGTTGAAGTCTCTCATCCTTTTGCTTTTGGTCCAGCGACTTGTCCCTGGCACGCTCACTCTGATTCATCTGTCCAGAATCTCCCCTTACCCCCCTCAATTTTGTTTACGATGAATTGAGGTTTTATTATTCCGTATGAAATTGCAAGGCCAAGCCCTGTTCTTTCTCCAATCCCTTTTGTGGTAAAAACAGGCCGGTGACACAACAGATTCGGTGCTGCTGAACGCTTACAGTTTGTCCCTTGTCGTCTTAAAGAGGAGCCATCTCACGGGTCAGCGTCTCGACACGGTTTCGGCCTTTCTCTTTTGCCAGGTAGAGCGCGTCGTCCACCCTTTTCAGGAGAGAAACCTGATCATCCTGCGATTCGAAGGCGGCGACCCCGAAACTGACCGTCACCTCGCTCACCTTATCGAAGTGATGGCCGGCGATTGCCAGTCGCAGCTTCTCGGCCACGTTGTGGGCGGACCGGATGTCAGATTGCGGCATCAGCACCATGAACTCTTCGCCTCCCCACCGCGCCACGACATCAGTGCTGCGGATATTTCCCTTCACCAGTCGGGTGACGGTCTGCAACACATAATCGCCGACATCATGACCAAAGGTATCATTCACGCGCTTGAAGTAATCGAGATCGTACATGGTTATCGCCAGGGGCGTGCCATACCTTTTTGTCTGATTCATTTGCCTTGTCAGGATCTCGGTGAACTCCCGACGGTTGATGATACCGGTCAGGCTGTCGGTGGTGGCGAGGCGGTATGTTGCTTCTTCATCCAGTTTCCGTTGCGTGATGTCCATAACATAAATGCGAATAAGGCCGGCATCCTGAACGTAGGAAATATGCAGTTCATACGTCGCTTCGCCTGTCGCACTCTGGTTGACTGTTTCTTTCTGCTGTTTGCCTTGTCGCAAGGCCGCGATCAACTCCGCCGAACCGTGCAGCAAAGGATGGTGCTTGCCCTGGGCCGCCAACTCGGGAAACACCCTTTCAGCCACCGGGTTGAGATAGGAAACCTCCCCAGCCGCGTCGAGTTCAATCACCGGAATAGGGTTCAATCTGGGGAATGAGGCCAGGCGGATAATTTCCTCTTTTGCCTGTCGGCGCTCGACACCATGGCTGATATCCCGGAATAAGTCGTCCATTTTGTAGGGTTTGAGCAGATAGGAAAATGCCCCCTGCCTGGTCGCCTCGATGGCGGTATCCATGGAGGCATGTCCGGTCAGGATAATCGCTTCGGTCATCGGCGAGATGGCCTTGATACGCGCCATGATATCGAGACCGCCCATGTCCGGCAGCATCAGATCGATCAGGGCAAGGCTGATCCCCCCCTTCTCCATCGCCGCAATGGCTTCGGCGCCGGTGCCGGCCAAAGACGTTTCATAGCCCTTGACTCTCAGGATGTCGGCAAGGGTCTTCCTGAGGTTCGGGTCATCGTCCACCACCAGGATTTTGTCCTTGGGAACCATGGCGCTCACTTGTTTTCCTCAAGCAATTTATCCAAATCCTCATACGCCTTTTTTTCACACTCCGGGCAGAGGCCGGAGGTAAACACAGCTTCTGTGTGCTTGCTTATGTAAGATTCAACCTCACTCCAGTATCCTTTGTCGTCTCTGATTTGTTTGCATGATGCGCATATGGGCAACATGCCGGTTAATAGTTTTACATTCGCAAGCGCATCGAGAAGCGCCTTGTTTTTTTCTTCGAGTTCAGCGGAATATCTTTTCATTTCTTCTTCAGCCCGCTTGCGCTCGGTGATGTCAATGATATAGATGCGAATGAGCCTGGCATCCTGAACGTAAGAAATATGCAGTTCATACGTCGCTTCGCTTATCGCAGCCTCATTGACTGTTTCTTCCTGCTGTTTGCCTTGCCGCAAGGCCGCGATCAACTCCGCCGAACCGTGCAGCAAAGGATGGTGCTTGCCCTCTCCAGCCAACTCGGGGAATACCCTTTCGGCTGCCGGGTTGAGATAGGAGACATCTCCGTTGGCGTCGAGTTCGATCACCGGACCGGGAGTCAACCTGGGAAATGAGGCCAGGCGGAGAATTTCCTCATTTGCCTGCAGGCGCTCGACACCATGGCTGATATCCCGGAGTAAGTCGTCCATTTTGTAGGGTTTGAGAAGGTAGGAAAATGCCCCCTGTTTGATCGCCTCGATAGCGGTGTCCATGGAGGCATGTCCGGTCAGGATAATCGCTTCGGTCATCGGCGAGATGGCCTTGATACGCGCCATGATATCGAGACCGCCCATGTCCGGCAGCATCAGATCGATCAGGGCAAGGCTGATCCCCCCCTTCTCCATCGCCGCAATGGCTTCGGCGCCGGTGCCGGCCAAAGACGTTTCATAGCCCTTGACTCTCAGGATGTCGGCAAGGGTCTTCCTGAGGTTCGGGTCATCGTCCACCACCAGGATTTTATTATTTGCACTCATGGTCCTTCTCCGTTCATGCCGAGGTCAGCAGGTTTTGCAGCTTCTTGATCCGGATATCTTCAATCACCTGGAACAGGTCATCCATTTCCAAGGGTTTGTAGAGGCAGGTGTATGCGCCTATAGCAAGTCCCTGCTCAATGGAATCCCCCATTTCCCGTCGATAGCCGGTCACCAGCACCACCGGCTTGGTGGGATATCTGGTCCGCACCGCCTTCAGCACCTCCGTGCCGTTCAACGCCCCCAGCTTGAGATCGAGAACAACGGCGAGTTTGTATTCATTCTCCATATGGCCCAGCACTTTGCCCGGGTCGCTTTCCGTTGCCACCTTGAAGCCCCGCAGGGTCAAAATATCTTTCAAGGTCTTGCAGAACTTGGGGTCGTCGTCCACAACCAGGATGCTCTCCTCCTTGCGCAGCAGGGCAAGAAAGGAAAGGATCATGGGAAAGTTGAGCGGCTTGCTCAAGACGGCATAGGCGCCGGCCGCTTTCGCTTCCGTCATGAGCGCGTCGGTCGCGTAGGCGGAGACCAGGACGACAGGCAGCGCCGGCACGATCTCCTGCATTCGTTTCATGGCCGTAACGCCGCTGATGCCGGGCATCTTAATGTCCATCAAGACACAATCCGGCCGGTCGCGCCTGACCATCTCCACCCCCTCCTCGCCCGAATGGGCCGTGCTGGCTTCGTGACCCTTGATTTTCAGGATGTCGCAGGTCGTTTTCACGATCCTGAGATCATCATCCACCACCAGAATTTTCATGATATTTCCTTTTCCCTGTCGGCAATGGCGTGATGGGTAATGACGCTGTCACCCCCACCACTCGGTAGTGTGACGAAAAACCGGCTGCCCTTCCCGTCCACGCTCTCCACCCCCACGCTGCCGCCGTTGACCCGTGTCAGGTTCTTCACCACCGCCAGCCCCAGTCCGACCCGGCGCGCTTTGGTGGTGAACATGGGCTGAAACAATCTGGCCTGGTTTTCCGGGGTAATGTTGCTGCCGCTGTCCTTGATGCTGATCGTCACGGTTTTCTCCGCCGGGTCGGCGTCCGCGCTGATGTCCAGCACCCCGCCATCCGGCATCGCCTCCACGCCGTTGGTAATCAGGTTCCGGAGCACCTGCTGCATTTGTCCCGGATCAACCCGGATGGGGGGGAGCCTTTCCGGAATGTCCATGCGGACGGTCACCGCCGGGGCCTTCGCGCACTTGCCCAAGACCTGCTCCAGCAACACGGCAACCTCAACCATTTGCGACAGTGGCGGCTTGGTGCGCACGGCATCCAGCAGATCGGAGACGATGCGATCCGCCACGGCGATCTCTTCCTCGATAATGCCGAGATATTCCCTGGTGGTGTCATCCGCATCGGTCAGCACGTTCTGCAGGAAGTACACGGCATTGTTCATTACCCCCAGCGGGTTTCGTAATTCATGGCCCACCGTGTCCGCCACCTGGCCGAGCAGCGCCAGCTTCTCCTTGCGCACCAGCTCTTCCTGCACTTCCTGCAGTTGCCGCGTGCGCTCCCGAACCTTGTTTTCCAGATCTTCGTTTGCATTGCGGAGAGCATTTTCCGCCGCCTGGCGCTGTGTCGCCTCCTTGCGCAGTTCACCAAGAAGTGTCACCAACAGGCTAACGATAAACAAGCTGTCGAAGATGGCGGTAACGACAGCGGCGAACTCCAGCTCGGTGCTGAAACGGCCATCCCACAGGAAATCAATGGTCAGCATCATCATCATCGCCACCAGCACCGCGATGATCACGAATAATCCGGCGACCCGAAGTGTGCTCAGTCGGAGAAGGGCGTGAACCAGTTGCTGCAGCGCACCTCTCCA
>Ga0315540_10001885_pt1 | contig 11870 bp, 8 predicted proteins | sample SalMarSW160110MG_FD_203677 | JGI IMG/M metagenome (GOLD analysis project Ga0315540, IMG submission 203677) | Salt marsh sediment microbial communities from the Plum Island Ecosystem LTER, Massachusetts, United States - Salt Marsh Sediment SW1601-10 ... | reverse complement strand
AAGCAGATCGGCAGATACATCCTGTTGGGACGCATCCGGCAGGACGACGAACTGCGACCGGATGAAGGCGAGTGGGCGACGCTGAATCGCTATCCCGAACTCATCCCCGAAGTCATGACGTTGCCGCTCACCGATGAAAACCTGCAAAAGCTCATGATGGCGCGATTGCACGAAGATGAACGCCGGCCGCGCGACCGGCGTGACGGCGAGGGCGACGATCTGCCGGCCGCTGTACGGGAACGTCGCACAGGGCCGGAGCGCCGGCAGCCGGAAGCACAGGACATGCTGCGCTATCGCGAGCTCAAGTACCAGGTTGCGCACCGCCAGCAGCGCAAAACCGATCTCTACCGCTACCCCTTGAGTTTCGCCGCGCTGGTTTTGCTGGGTTTCGTACTGAGCTACCTGCTGCGGCAGGTTCAGCCAGACCAGCCGCCCCCGGATTGCAATGCCACTGCGCGGCCGGGCGTGAACTGGGACGGCTGCAATCTGTCGGGACTGGATTCAAGCGAGGCGAATCTGGTCGGCGCGCACATGCGCAACGCCCGGCTCGATGCCATCGACCTGCGCAGCGCCCGCCTCGCCGGGGCCGATCTGCAGTACTCGAGCATCACTTTCGGCAACCTGAGCAATGCCGACCTGAGTCACGCCAGCCTGGTCGGGGCCACGGCACGCGGCGCCGACTTGCGCAATGTGCGTTTTACCAACGCCGATCTTTCCTACGCCAATCTCAGCGACACGCGCATGGAGGGCGCTGACCTGTCCGGGGCCGATCTCAGCAATGCCATCTGGATCGACCGCAAACCCTGTCTCAAGGGGTCGGTCGGCGCCTGCAGGCGCGCCCGCTAACACTACCTACTCGGCGGGCTCACCGAACGTTTCGGTCGTGTAGCGCCACATCTTCAGGCTGTCGGACCAGTGATCGGCGGGCAAACCGGCCTTGCGTTTTAGGTGGGCGAGAAACTCGGTTTTTGCCGGCAGGCTTTCCCAAACGCTCGGCAGGAATGTCCCGCGTTTGCCGTCGTCCTCCAGGATCAGTCCGTCGATGCCGGGACGCAGCTGCGCCAGCAGCTCCTGCTCATCGTCGAAGTGGAGCGCTTCGGGCTCCGAGAGTACCGATACGGCGATGTCGATCTCGTCCAGTTCATTGGCTTGCAGGGGAATGAAGCGGGGGTCGCGAAAAGCCGCCGCGTAGGCGTTTTCCGCAACATCCTCGAGCATCGGTCGACTGGCCTGGAGGCTGCCGATACAACCGCGAAGTTCGCCGTGGCGGTGCAGGGTAACAAAGCTTGCTCCCGGCTTGTCCAGCGGCGGGTGTGCGGCCGGTGTTACCGGCAGCGCCCGATTGTGACTCAGACCGTACTCGATGGACTGGCGCGCTGTCACCAGCAACAGGGCGCCTTCGGCCTCAGACAAAGGCATAGGCACCATAGCCGACGACGCGGTCGCGACCGCCGGCAGTGTCTCCCGAGTTGCGCAGGTCCAGGGTCCTGGCGTGCAGCCGGTGGTGCCGGGCGGCAACCAGCATGCCGTTGACCGGATTGCGGCCACAGGCCTGTTCATAGGCGATGGCGCGGGGATTGAGTTCCTCTATCGCGCGCGATGTTGCGCTGTCGAGGTGGCGGGCGGTGTCGTAATCGTGATAATGGCTGAGATCCGAGCTGATCACGAACAGGGTTTCGGGCCCACCCCAGAGGGCTTCAATAACCTCGTCGACGCTTTCGCTGTCGGCGTCGCCAACCACCAGGGGCACCAGACCGAAGTCGTCGCCCAGTACTTTCTGCAGGAAGGGCAGCTGGACTTCGAGACTGTGTTCCTCGCGGTGAGCCTCGTCGATAATCCTGACCTGTGGCAGCACCAGAATGTCATCTATTGCCTTGCGATCGATTTTGACCAGCCCGAGCGGGGTGGAAAAATACGCCATGCCGGTGGCGGCGAGCCCGGAGAAGGCCACACGGTGTGACGGTCCCAGCAGCACGACACGCGTAATCCGCTCACGCATGGCCTGCAACAGCCGGTAGGCGCTGGCGGCCACGGGGCCGGAATAGATGTAGCCGGCGTGCGGGACGATAAGCGCCTTGGGGTGTTCGGCGCCCGGTTGCCCGGCACCCAGGAAAGTTTCCAGCTGTTGCTGCAGCAGCCCCGGATCGTCAGGGTAGAACATCCCGGCTACGGCGGGTTTGCGGACAAGTTCCACGGCGGCATCCTCCCGGCCTGGCGTCTTTGAATTGTGCGCTCAATTAATTACATAGGCCCGGCGGCGGCAGAATTCAAGTCTTGGGTCACGGCATCATTCTCGGCGACTCCGTCCGGGCGCGGGCTTTGTAAGGTGAAATAGAAAGTCGCGCCGCCGCCTGCGCCGCTGCTGGCCCACAGGCAGCCGGCGTGGCGCTGAATAATACGCCGTACGGTTGAAAGGCCGATGCCGGCGCCGGGGAAATCCCGGGCGTGATGCAGTCGCTGAAACGGTGTGAACAGTTTGTCCGCATAACTCGGGTCGAATCCCGCGCCGTTGTCCTCAACGTAGTAAACGGTGGCGCCGTTTGTCTGCCGGGTGCCGAAATGAATCCGTGCCTGGGCCTCTTTGGAGGTGAATTTCCAGGCATTCCCGATCAGGTTACTCAGCACGTCGCGCAACAGATGGCGATCGCCCTCTGCGTGAACTTCGGGTTGAATATCTGTCACGACATTGCGTTCCGGCTCCTGTCGGCGCAGCTCGTCGACCAGTTCATTGCACAAAGCGCTCAGGTCCAGTGGCTCATGGTTGATTTCCGCCTGGCTGACACGCGAGAGTTTGAGCAGGCCCTCGATCAACTCGCCCATGGACTGTGCGCCGTTCTGAATTCTGCTCAGGTAGTCCTTTGCGGTGTCGTCGAGTTGCTCCGCGTAGTCCTCGGACAGGGCCCGCGAAAAACCGCTCAGCGTGCGCAGCGGTGCGCGCAGATCGTGCGAGATGGCGTAGGCAAAGGCCTTGTGTTCGAGGTTGGCTTGCTCGAGGTCGCGGGTGCGGGCCTTGACGCGATTGTCGAGTTCGCGGTTGGCGTCAGCCAGGGCCTGGCGCTCTGCGGCAATGATCCGGGTCATCTTGTCGAAGGCGGCGCCGACGCGGGCAATCTCGTCGCGGCCGCGCAGGCCGGTGCGCACGCTGTAGTTGCCCCGGGAAATCTCTTCCGTTGCGTGTGCCAGGCGTTGCAGCCGCAGGGTGAGAAGATAGCCGAAGCCAACACCGAAAACGGCGATCAGACTCATGCCGATGGCGGCGATGGTGATGCCCTGGTTGAGCGCGCCACGGTAGCTGGCCAGACGCGCCTGGTCGGAGAACTGCACGGCAAGCACCCCCAGATCGCCGGCGGGGTTGCTGAGTGCCAGCGTGCTCCAGTGATCGGTGTTGCTGTCTCGCAGTGGCGGCAGCGTTTCGCCCAGGTCCGCGAAGGTGCTGCTGGCCACAACGATATCGCGCTCGTCTACGAGCAGGGCTTTGAGAATGTTCGGGTTCCTGGGCAGTTTCTCAATGTATCCCTGCACGCGGTCAAAGTCTTCGTCGAGCAAAGCCACACGGGCGATGTTGCTGACGATATCGAGCGCCGCCTGTTCAGTGGCCTTGATCTGGCGGTTGGACGAATCGATGGCATGACCGAGTGTCTGCCATAGCACCGCGGTCATCATGAGTGCCTCGAGAACAAATATCACCAGGGCAATGCGGTACTTCAACGACATGTTCAGGGACTCCCGGTTTCGAGTTGTGTCCAGATCTCCCTGACAATGTCGTAATCCTTGTCTGTCGCGGGATACAGGCGAGTCCAGGCACCTTCGGATAGGTAGACCGCGGTTGCCGGGTCAGCTTTCCGCCAGGAAAGCAGCTCCTTTCGCAGCAGTTTGAGCTGCTCGGCCGGTATGCGCCGTTGCACGGCAAACAGCGAGGAGGGAATGATGCGGGTCTGGTAGACGAGTTTGAATTTCACGCCGTTTTTCTGTTCGAACAGTTTCACCGGCGGCCATGCGGTGATGCAGGCCGCGGCGCGCTTCACCTGCACCTGTTGCAGGCAGGCGAGATGATTGCCGGCGGAACGAATGTGGGCGTTCACACCCTGGTTTCTCAGCGCATACCTTCCCAGCAGGCTAACGGCCGCGTCCAGATTGGGAACGGCAACGGTGCGGTCTTGCAGGTCCTGCAGCTTTTCGATGCCCGCATCCGGGCGCGCGACCATGATTGCGCTCAGGTCGCCGCGATCGTCGCTTTCATCAGTAGCGACCCAGCGCGCCAGGGGGATATAGCCGTTGGGCGCGGCGACGCGTACATAGTCAAAGGGCTGGACAAACAGAATGTCATAGGCCTGTTGCTTCACCTGTTCGCGGAACCGCGCGTAATCGGGCCGGCTGCGCAACCTGATCGGCCGCCCGGTCAGTTCACCGAAACGGGCGGCGATGGGGGCGAAAATCTGTTCCATCCTGGTGGTCGGCAGATAGGGGAATACGCCGAAGGTCAGACTGTCGTTGTCGCCGTCGGCAAGCGCGAGTGTCGCCGTTAACAGCAGCAGCGCCGTCGAGACAGCGCTGGCAAGATACCGGCGCGAGTCAGTCTGGCGCATCTGAGTAGCTCCCGTTATTGTTCCGGTGATCCTTCTGGTTGATTGTGCGCAATATCTCCCGCACGGGCAGGTAGTCCTCGTCGCTGCTGTTGACGAAGGGCGACAGCTTGAGCGATTCAAGCAGGACTTTGCCCGCGGCTGACTGGTCCCAGGAAACGATGCGCCTGGCGATCGCTGAGCGCATGGCTGCCGGCAGACGCTCGTGGACCGCAAAAGTCGAACCGGGTATCGGGTCACTGTGGGCCAATACGCGGAAGATCATGCCGGTGCGTTGCGTGAAAATCTGCAGTGGCGGCGCTGCGGTAACGCAGGCCGCGGCCTTGCGTATGAGTACGGCGCGCAAACAGGCGGCGTGGTTGTTCTGGTAGGTCAGCCGGATATCGGTGCCCGGAACCAGGCCGTACTGGGTCAGTGCCTGCCTGCCCAGCAGGCTGACTGCCGCCCCCTTGGGCGGCATGGCGACGGTCGAGTTGCGCAGGTCTTTGAACTCGCGGATGTCGCTGTCGCTGCGTACGACGAATATCGCCTTCAGGGCTTCCGCCGGATGGGCGACAGAGCGGTAGCCGTTCGCGCTGGCGACCTGCGCATAGGCGAATGGCTGGATGAACACCAGGTCATAACGCTTTTGAACCAGCTCTTCCCTGAACAAATCGAAGGACGGACGGGTGCGCAGCTGCACCTCGCGTCCCGTGGCAATGGACAAATCGGCGGCCACCGGCGCGTAGATCTGCTCCAGTTGTGCTGTGGGCAGGTAAGGGAAAACCCCGAAAACCAGGGGGGTCTTGTCGTCCGCTGAACAAGTGGCGCTGCATACCAAGGCAATGGCGACACATAAATGCCGCTGGAATTTTCGCCATGCCGTGGTGCTATGCAGGTTCAAATGCGTGGCTTGTCCGTCGCTGCCCTGTCTCGAAGTTTAGCCCCTCTGGCCGGGTTTTCATGTCTTGAGCAGGATCAGGCCGGCCAGCGGGGGAATATCGATGACAATCGACTGGGGCTGGTTCATCCAGGGCACGGACTCGGTCTGGTACTGGCCCCATACCGGCATACTACTGCCACTGTAATAACTGGCGTCAGAGTTCAGGCACAGGCGGTACTCACCCTCCAGAGGCACGCCGAGACGGAACCCCTGGCGGGGCACCGGCGTGAAATTCAGCATCACAACCGCGGTTCGGCCGGCGCCCTGTCGATAAAAACTCAACAGCGAATTATTGGCGTCGTTGCCGTCGATCCAGCGAAAGCCGTCCGCTTCGAAATCGCAGTAGTGCAGCGCGGGTTGTTCGCGATACAGCCGATTGAGATCGTGTACCAGTTGTTTCACACCGGCATGCCGTTCGTTTTTTAACAGGTTCCAGTCCAGCCCGGTGTCGAAATTCCACTCCGCGTACTGGGCGAATTCATTGCCCATGAATAACAGCTTCTTGCCCGGGTGGCTGTACATGTAGGTGTACAGGACGCGCAGATTGGCGAAGCGTTGCCAGGTGTCACCCGGCATCTTGTCAAGCATGGAGCCTTTGCCGTGCACCACTTCATCGTGAGAGAAGGGCAGTACGAAATTCTCATGGAAGGCGTACAGAACGCTGAATGTCAGCTGGCTGTGATGAAATTTGCGATGCACGGTCTCCTTGCTCATGTACTCGAGCGTATCGTGCATCCAGCCCATGTTCCATTTCATGCTGAAGCCAAGGCCGCCGTTGTGGACCGGTCGGGTCACCTGCGGCCAGGCGGTGGACTCTTCGGCAATGATCATGCTGCCGGGTTGCTCGGCGTGAGTTACCTCGTTCAGGTGGCGCAGGAAATGGATGGCGTCAAGGTTTTCGCGCCCGCCGTATTCATTGGGGATCCAGTCACCGGGGTCGCGTGAATAGTCGAGGTACAGCATGGAAGCCACGGCATCCACGCGCAGGCCGTCGATATGCATCTCTTCCAGCCAGAAGAGGGCGCTGGAGATGAGAAAGTTGCGCACTTCGTTGCGCCCGTAATTGAAAATCAGCGTGCCCCAGTCGCGGTGTTCGCCGCGCCGCGGGTCTTCGTGTTCATACAGTGGCGTGCCGTCGAAGCGCGCCAGTGCCCAATCGTCCCTTGGAAAGTGGCCGGGCGCCCAATCCAGAATGACGCCGATGCCGTTGCGGTGACAGTAGTCGACGAAATAGCGGAAGTCATCCGGTGTACCAAAACGGCTGGTCGGTGCAAAGTAGCCGGTTGTCTGGTATCCCCAGGACGCGTCGAGCGGATGCTCGGTAACCGGCAGCAGTTCAATATGCGTGAAACCGGTTTCTCTGACATAGTTGACCAGCCACTCAGCCTGCGTGCGGTAGTCGATGAATCCGCCCACCGGGTCGCGCTGCCAGGAGCCCAGATGGACTTCGTAGATGGACATGGGGGCATGCAGCCAGTCGCGCTGTGCGCGCGCGTGCATCCATTCCTGGTCGGCCCAGTCAAAGCCGTTCCGGTGCTGGATGATCGACGCCGTGCCCGGGCGCTGTTCGAAGCCCTGGCCATAGGGGTCCGCCTTGATATGGATCGTGCCGCCGTTCCGGTTGCGTATTTCGAACTTATAGTAGTTGCCCGCACCGACGCCGGGGATAAACAGCTCCCAAACCCCACTGCCGCCGCGTACCCGCATCGCGTGGCGGCGGCCGTCCCAGTGGTTCCAGTCGCCGACGACGCTCACGCGCTCGGCGCCCGGTGCCCAGACGGCGAAGCGGGTGCCGCTGACGCCGTGCACCTCGCAGGCATGCGCGCCGAGCATGCGATAGGCGTGCAGGTGGCGACCTTCGCCGAACAGGTGCAGGTCGAGGTCGGCGATGCCGGGCGCGAAACAGTAGGGATCGTACTCGGTCCACCGCAGGCCGTCGCGATCGACCCAGGTGAGCTGATAATGCTGTGCAATCCGGCTGCCGTCGCCGCGCCATTCGAACAGATCGGTCCCCTCGATACGGCGCAGTTCGAGGTCGGGATCCCGCACCCGTACCTCGCTGCAGTGCGGCAGAAAGGCGCGCAGCAGGCACTGCCCGTCCTCCTCGTGCCTGCCCAGCACTTCGAAGGGATCGTGGTGGCGCGCGTCGACGAGCCGTTGCAGGGGTTGCGCCAGAGTGCCGGCGCCCGCCGCCGTAGTGGATTTTCCCGACGTTATGGAAGCTATGTCTCTATCCATACAAAGATGTTAAATTTATCATTGCTGCCAAGATGGTAACATAGGCAGCCAGCTGATCAGCCATGTCCATAAAAGTGACCAGTCGTCACGCTACACAGGGGAAGTTGTATGAGTTCTGTGTCCACGCCGCGCTTTGTGAGCCGCCTGACCCGCGACACACTGGCCTTGATCCTTGCAGGTGGACGCGGTTCGCGACTCAAGCAGATGACCCTGTGGCGCGCCAAGCCGGCGGTTCCTTTCGGTGGCAAGTTCCGCATTGTCGATTTTCCCCTGTCAAATTGTATGAACTCCGGTATCCGTCGGGTGGGGGTTTTGACCCAGTACAAATCGCATTCCCTGATCCAGCATATCCAGCGCGGATGGGGGTTTTTGCGCGGCGAATTCGGCGAGTTCGTCGAACTGTTGCCGGCCCAGCAGCGCATCCAGTCTTCCTGGTACGCCGGCACCGCGGACGCGATTTACCAGAATCTTGATATTATCCGGTCACATAACCCCGAATATGTGCTGATCCTGGCCGGCGATCACATCTACAAGATGGACTATGGGCCAATGATCGCCCAGCACGTGGAAAATGCCGCTGACATGACGGTTGCCTGCCTGGAAGTCGACCTGGAGGCGGCGCGCGGGTTCGGCGTTATGAGTGTCGACGAAAACGGCCGGGTGCGTGAATTCAACGAAAAGCCCGAAAACCCCATGCCCACGCCGGGCAGCGACGATCTGGCGCTGGCCTCGATGGGTATTTACGTGTTCAACACGCGTTTTCTGTTCGAGCAGTTGATCAAGGACGCGGATAACAGCGCCTCCAGCCACGATTTCGGTCACGATATCATTCCCGCCATAATCGATCAGTACCGGGTATTCACCTATCCTTTCCGGGATGCGCAAAGCGGGCGCCAGGCCTATTGGCGCGACGTAGGTACGGTGGACGCCTTCTGGTCGGCGAACCTTGAATTGATCGGTGTCACGCCGGAGCTTAATCTGTACGACGTGGACTGGCCGATTTGGACCTATCAGGAACAAATGCCGCCGGCCAAGTTCGTGTTCGACGACAAAGACCGGCGCGGCACTGCCGTGGATTCCATGGTCTCGGGCGGTTGCGTGATTTCCGGGGCTACCGTGCGCCACTCGCTGCTGTTTTCCAATGTCAAAGTGAATTCCTTTGCGCTGCTGCAGCACGCCGTGGTGCTGCCGGACGTGCGTATCGGGCGCCACTGCCGTATTCAGAACGCGGTTATCGACAAGGGGTGCCTGGTGCCGCCCGGTACCGTGATCGGGGAGGACCTCGAGGAGGATGCCAAACGCTTCCATGTCACACCCGGCGGCGTGGTGCTGGTGACCCCTGAAATGCTGGGTCAGGAGTTACACCATGTCCGATAAGCCCGGGCTGCGGGTGGTCCTGTGCTGGCACATGCACCAGCCGCAATACTGCGACCTTATCAGCGGGGAGTACAAGCTGCCCTGGGCCTATCTGCATGCCATCAAGGATTATGTTGACATGGCGGCACACCTCGAATCCGTGCCCGGTGCCAAGGCGGTGGTGAACTTCGCCCCGGTGCTGCTGGAACAACTGGATGATTACGCCGCCCAGGTCAGTGGCTATCTGCGTGACCACAAGGCAATCCGCGATCCCTTGCTCGCAGCACTGGTGGCGCCTGTATTGCCGGCACACCCGGAGCAGCGGTTGGGGCTGATCAATGCCTGTCTGCGTGTCAACCGGCAGCGTGTCGTCGATCGTTTTCCGGCGTATCAGCGACTGGCTCAAATGGCGGGGCTGTTCAACGGTCACTGCGACTATCTGAACTATGTCAGCGAACAATTCGTCGCCGACATGATTTTCTGGTATCACCTCGGCTGGATAGGCGAAACCGTCAGGCGTAACGATTTGCGCGTGCAGCGCTGGCAGGAACAGGGCGGGAATTTCTCCCTGCACGACAGGCGCGAGTTGCTGGTGCTGATCGGCGAGCTGCTGTCCGGCGTCATCGACCGCTATGCGGCGCTGGCCGCTCGTGGCCAGGTTGAGTTGTCGGTGACACCCTACGCGCACCCCATTGTCCCGCTGATGCTGGATGTTTCCAGTGCCAGCGAGGCGATGCCGGGCGTGAGCTTGCCTGATTTCGAGCATTACCCGGAGGGTGACGAGCGCGTCGACTGGCATATCCGTGAGGGCCTGAATGTCTTTCAGCAGTACTTTCGCGGCAAGCCAAGCGGCTGCTGGCCCGCCGAAGGCAGCGTCAGTCAGCCGACTCTGGAGATGCTGGAGGAATACGGGTTCCGCTGGGCGGCCAGCGGCGAAACCGTTTTGCGCAACAGCCTGCGTGCTTCGCAGGGCGAAGGCGCTGTGGCCGCTGCCGATGCGGTACTCAAGGGCTACCGCGTCGGCGACGGCAAGCTGGTGTGTTTCTTCCGTGATGACAATATTTCCGACGATATCGGTTTCAACTATTCAACCTGGCACGCCGACGACGCCGTGGCGAACCTGATCCACAATCTGGAGCGGATCGCGGCGACGCATACGGGGCGCAGCCTCGCCGTGCCCATCGTTCTCGATGGCGAAAACGCCTGGGAACATTTCCCGGAAAACGGGTACTATTTCCTGCGCAGCCTGTATGAAAAGCTGGCCGCGCACCCGACCCTGAAGTTGTCCACCTTCAGTGAATGCCTGGATGCGGGCGTGGAGATCGGCGACCTGTCGCAAATGGTCAGCGGTTCCTGGGTCTACGGCACTTTCTCCACCTGGATCGGTGACCCCGACAAGAATCGCGGCTGGGACATGCTGTGCGATGCCAAGCACGCCTTCGACAAGGCAGTGGCCCGGGGCGGACTCGACGGTGAACAGATCGTGGCCGCGCAGTTGCAGCTAGCCATCTGTGAAGGCTCCGACTGGTTCTGGTGGTTTGGCGACTACAATCCAGCGGATTCGGTCAGTGACTTTGAAGCGCTGTTCCGTCTACACCTGTCCAACCTCTATCAATTGCTCGGACAGGAGCCGCCGGAATATCTCGCGCATGCCTTTGCCCGCGGCTCGGGTAGGCCGGAAATGGGTGGTACTATGAGGCACGGCCAGCTACGCAACTGACGCAGGTAGAGACGTTTTACGACATGGATTTGTTCGCCCAACGCCGTGCAGGCGTTTTATTGCACCCGACGTCGCTGCCCGGCTCCCCGGGTAACGGTGACCTTGGCCCCGAAGCGTATCGCTTTGTCGACTTTCTCGCCGAATGCGGCGTTGGCCTGTGGCAGACACTGCCACTCGGGCCCACGCACGAAGATGGTTCACCGTATCAGTGCCTGTCGGTACACGCCGGTAACTTCCGCCTGATCAGTCTGCAGGCCCTGGTGGAACAGGGCTGGCTGGACAGTGCCGGGCTGGACGAGTCCGGCGACCTGGGTGCGCAGCGCCGCGTGCGTCTGGCGGCCGCCTACAACGGTTTCCAGCGCAAGGCCGGTGACGACGAGCGGCGTGCGTTGAAACGTTTCGCGCGCGACCACGCCCGCTGGCTGGACGATTTCGCTCTCTACCAGGCGCTGCACTACTCCCACGGCGGCATGCCCTGGTACAAGTGGCCAGCGGCGATCTGTCAGCGTGATCCCGACACGCTGGATGTCGAACGCAAGCGCCTGGCCGGTGCCGTCTCCCAGGCTCGCTTCGAGCAGTTCCTGTTCTATCGCCAGTGGAAACAGTTGCGCCAGTATGCCAATGACCGTGGCATTCTGATGTTTGGGGATATCCCGATTTTTGTCGCCCACGACAGCGCTGACGTATGGGCACACCGTGAATGGTTTTCGGTCGACGAGCAGGGACACCTGCAGGTGGTCGCCGGCGTGCCGCCCGACTATTTTTCGGCTACCGGTCAACGCTGGGGTAATCCGCACTACCGCTGGGATGAGCTGAAACGCGATGGCTTCGGCTGGTGGCTGGAGCGCATTCGCACGCAGATGGAGATGTTTGATCTGGTGCGGATCGACCACTTCCGCGGTTTTGAGGCTTTCTGGGAAATCGACGCCAGTGCCGCAACTGCGGTCGAAGGCCGCTGGGTCAAGGGGCCCGGTGAAAGCTTCTTTGAAGTGCTCAAGCAAGTGTTCGGCGACCTCCCGCTGGTGGCCGAAGATCTGGGGGTGATTACGCC
>Ga0315540_10001884_pt1 | contig 11871 bp, 10 predicted proteins | sample SalMarSW160110MG_FD_203677 | JGI IMG/M metagenome (GOLD analysis project Ga0315540, IMG submission 203677) | Salt marsh sediment microbial communities from the Plum Island Ecosystem LTER, Massachusetts, United States - Salt Marsh Sediment SW1601-10 ... | reverse complement strand
ATGTCCGCCGCACTGGCGGCCGGGATCCTCCTCAAAGAAGTTCCGGAGTACTCGAATGCCCCCGTCTGGTTCCGCTACGGCGCAGCCCTCTACCTCTCGGGCTTCGGCGAGGTTTACAGCCGGCGGACGGTTCTGGACAGCGACAGGCCGCCTCTCCAGCTTGTCAGGCCGCTGAACGATGCCGTCGACATGGCCTGGGTGGACGGCTACTGGGCGGTCAGGGCTCTGGCGGCCAACCGTGGAGACGGAGCGGTCAAGGACTGGATAGAGGGGATGCGGTCGGGACTGGGGTGGAAGGCGGCCCTCCAGCAATCGACGGGCGAGTCCTTCGAGGCTTTCGAATCCAGGTACCGGACCTGGGCCTCTGCCTACATCGGGGACCGGTGCGCGAACCGAAAGGTCCTCATGGACGCCGTAGCCCTTCTGAGGCAGCAGAAGGAGGGGGAGGCTCTCCCGATCCTGAAGGAGTTCGTGGAGAATCACCCTCTCGACTTCTACGCCGGAAACGCCCGGTACTACCTCAACTACGCGCGCTTCCGGCTCGGGATGTATAACCGGGCCATAGACGGTTTTACGGACCTCCTCGTCAATGCGCCTTACACGACATCGTGGCAGGGGAAGGCCCAGTACTTCCAGGGACGCTGCTACCAGCTGTCGGGGTATTCCCCGCTGGCCCTCAACCACTTTCTGCTGGCGTCCCTGTCGCCCAACGACGATCTACTGACCAAACTCGCAAACAAACGATTGAAGGAGATTCAATGATTTCCAGCCCGCCCATCATCCTAGGACTAACCGGGCCGAACGCCGCAGGAAAAGGCGAGGCGGCCAAGGTGCTCGAAGGCCTCGGGTTTGCCTACCACAGCCTGTCGGACGTGGTGAGGGAGGAGTCCCTGGCCCGCGGGTTGACCACCTCGCGCGACGACCTCATCCGGACGGGCAACGACCTGCGGGCAGAGGGGGGCGCGGGGATCCTGGCCGAACGCATCCTGGCCCGGCTGGGGCACAGGGACATCGTCGATTCGATCAGGAACCCCGTGGAGGTGGAAGTCCTGCGCCGGCTCCCCGGATTTCGGCTCGTCGGTGTCTGGGCGCCCGCCGACGTGCGTTACGAAAGGGCCAAGGCGAGAACGGGACGTGGGGATGCCGTCCAGAGCCTCGAGGCCTTCATGGCCAAGGAGGCGGAAGAGAACACGAGCGACCCGACGGCCCAGCGCCTGAACGCGACCTTCAAGCTCGCCGACGAGGTGGTCCGGAACGACTCGAGCCTGGACTCTCTGCGGGCAGCCATCGTTTCGCTCGTCAACGGGATCGACTCGCGCCACTGACGGGTACGCCGGTCGAAAAGCCCGGCCCGCGAAATCACGCCCCCGTTCAGGGCTTTCCCGGCCGACAGTTCTAATCGGCCCCGCCCGCCGGTCTTTCCTCATCAGGTCAAATCGACTGAAACTTGAGCGTCCCTGATCCGTTCAAACCTTCAGGGCTCTACCGGCATCTAATCTGAACTGAAGAGGTGGTGGCGCATGGACGGCCTGGCGGCGGACATCCTGGAGAGCACGGACCACGACAAGCTGGACGAGTCGGAGGCCCATGAAATCGAGCGCGCCCGGTGCGGCGACGTGGAGGCGTTCGAACGGCTGTACCACGGCCACGCGGCCGCCGTCTACGGCCTGTGTCTCCGCATGAGCGGCAGCCACGCCCAGGCCGAGGAACTGACCCAGGAGGCTTTCGTCCGGGCATGGCGCGCGCTGGGGGGGTTCCGCGGGGAAGCCGCTCTGGGTTCGTGGCTGCACCGGCTGGCCGTCAACGTGGTGCTCGAGAACAGGCGCTCGGCCAGGCGGAGGTCGGCCCGTGTGGTATCCGTCGAGGATCCGGCCAGCCTTGGGAAAGCGAAACCCGAATCCCCGGACAGGACGATGGACCTCGAACGGGCCATGGCCGACCTTCCGGAGGGCGCGAGGACCATCTTTATCCTCCACGACGTGGAAGGGTACCGGCACGAGGAGATTGCGGCCATGCAAGGGCTGTCCACCGGCACGACCAAGGCTCAGCTCCACAGGGCCCGCCGGCTTTTGCGGGAGGCGCTAGGATGAAGTGCGGAGAGGTGTTGAGTCGGCTTGACGATTACGTGGACGACCTTCTCGCTCCGCGGGAGCGGCAGGCCGTCCGCACGCACCTGCAGACCTGCGTGGCGTGCCGGACCCGTGAGGAGAGTCTTCTCGCTCTCGTGAAGCAGGCGCACGATCTTGCCCGGCCCGTTGAACCGCCGTCGGATCTCTGGCCGGCAATCGCCGGGCGCCTTGGCGACGAGAGCGTGCGGAGGCCGAGGCCATCAAGGTGGCGAAGGCGGACCCTGCCCCTGCGGTGGCTCGGTCTGGCGGCTGCCGCAGTAGTCCTCGTGGCGGGGACGGCCCTCACCACGGCGTGGCTGGTCGGACGGAGAACCGTGGACATTCGCCCTCCCGCTGGAGCAGATATGGGGGCCCCGATGTCGGCCTCCCTCGGCCCTGAAGGCGTTCGCCTGAAGGATGAACGCCGCCAGCTTCTCGCCGCCTTCCAGGCCCGAAAGGGGCGTTTGATGCCATCGACGGTCAAGGTCGTGGAAAAGAACCTCCGCATCATAGACCGGTCGCTTGGGGACATAGAGACGGCCCTGAGGAAAGACCCGGGCAATCGGGACCTGACTTTCCTGCTGGCCGGGACGTACAGGCAGGAACTGGATCTCCTGAGGCAGGCGGTCCAGCTTTCGAACGACGATTGGACAGGAGGAAAAAATGAAAAGTCCTAGAGTTTTGCTCGCTGTCGCGTTGGTGATCGCCGGCGCCCTGCCGGCACTGGCGCAACAGAAGATCGATGAGAAACGCCCCGCCGCGCCCGACGGCGTCGTGGAGATCAACAACATCGCCGGCTCGGTCAAGGTCACGGGGTGGGATCGTGCGGAGGTCACCGTCCGGGGGACCCTCTGGAAAAACGCCGAACGCCTTGATTTCGACGTGAGCGGAAAGACGACGACCATCCGAGTGGTTCTGCCCCGGCACACGCGCCAGGTGGAGGGCTCGGTGCTCGACATCCGGGTGCCGGCCGGAAGCCGCGTGGAGTTCAAGACCGTCAGCGCCGACGTCGGAATCGACTCCGTCAAGGGGAACATCGAAGGCCAGACCGTGAGCGGAGAGATCGCCGTAAAGGGGGCGGGATCAGACCGGATCAGGGTCTCGAGCGTGAGCGGCAACGTGGACGTCTCGGCCGAAGCGGCGAATGTCCGCGCCAAGTCGGTGAGCGGGACGGTGAACGTCAGGGGAGCCCACGGAGAGGTGGATGCCTCGAGCGTGAGCGGAGACGTCAAGATAGAAGCCGGGGCAATAAAGGACGGCGACTTCCAGACCACGTCCGGCTCCATACTGATCAAGGGAGCCCTGGATCCCAACGGACGGATGGAAGCCACGTCCGTGAGCGGAAGCGTCAAACTGGAACTGCCCGCGAGCGCGGCCGCGCATTTCCGGCTGAAGAGCTTCTCTGGAGAGATTACCAACGAATTCGGCCCTTCGGCCACGCGGGATTCCAAGTACGGTCCCGGCAAGTCCCTGGATTTTACGGCCGGTGGCGGGGGCGGCGCCAGCGTGCGCGTCAAGACCCTCAGCGGCAGCATCCGGCTCATCAAGCGGTAGCCCGGGCTGCCGACCTGCAAAAGAAGGCCCGCCGACCGGATGTCCGGCCGGCGGGCCCTTGTTGTGCGCGGAAGTTCGTTTTCAGGACGTGATCTCGAGGCTTGACGGCAAGCTCACGGTCTCGCGCCCGATTGCGTCCTTCGCCCTCACTCTCCAGTAAATGGTTGTTCCGGTTTGCAGGATCTTCTTCCACCTTTTGGCCCCGGGGTTCCACGTGACCTGCTTCAGCCATTTCTTGCCATGCTTCGAGCTGGATACGTGCACGCCACCCGAGAAGTCCGCGGTCGCCGAGAATTCCACGATATAGCGATCGTTGTGCGATGCGCCCCACCGAAAGATGGGTGCCGTTCCGGCGGCAACCTGGCTCCCGTCCGCCGGCGCGGAAGGCGCGGCGGCCCCGGGCCGGGCTATATTGAACGTGCCGGACGAAACCAAGGCGCCGCTCTTTCCCACGACGCGCCAGTAGACCTGCGTATCGGCATCCGTCACGCCGGCGGCGGCTGCCAGGACTTTTTTCCATTTTCTTTTCGATGGCTGCCAGTTCGATCCCTTGAGCCATGAATGCGCACGGGATTTCGAGCTGGTCAAGAGTGAATCGAAACCCTGATCCACCGAGAACTCTACCCGGAAGCGATCTTCTGTTTCCGACGACCAGGAGAATGCGGGGGGAGGTGTGTCCGGGTAGATGGTCGTTGCGTCGCCGGAGTTATTGACGGTGACTTGAATCTGATTCGTGGTGATCTGTCCCGCCGAGTCTTTCACCTGCGCCGACAGCGTGTACGATCCATTGGCTACTGTGCTCGTGACCCAGGACGTCTCGAAAGGCGGCTTGTTCACCGAGTCGATCAGTGCATCGCCTGCATAGAAACGCACCTGGAGACCCTGCGGAAAGTCGTCGCTCACGTCGGCGACGACGGCCACCGTTCCGGATACAGAGTCTCCATCGGCCGGCGAGGTCATGGTGACCGTCGGCGGGGCGTCCCGCCTGAACAGGTGGCGGGGCCCCGCCCCCAGCTGGTTCCACGGCATCGTGAGATCGGGGCCTCCGGGCGTCGAAAGGCAAAATAAGTCGTTGGCGCCGCTCGTGAAATAGAGCCGTGGGCCCTTTGTGGTCTGAACCAGGACCATGTCTCCCGGTGCGGCCGGAAGAGGCGGGGTCTGGTAGGCGGTCATCTTGGTGGACGTGTTCAGCTCGTATACGGCTTTGTCGTCCGCGCTGCCCAGGTATAGCATGCTTCCTTCGGACAGGGCCGGTGTTCCGTCGGACCCCTTGGCCAGGGGCCAATCTTCGGTGCCACTGGCTATGGCCAACCGGTGGAGGTTCTGGTCCGAGGTCACGATGTACACGTGGTTCTTGGACACCACCGGCGAGGCCGTAGCGGCCGTAAGGGTTGTGGTCCAGTTCGCGACGCCGCTGGCAGAAACGCTCCAGACTGCGCCCGCGTCATCCGTAAAATAGACGTTGTCCGACGCATCCAGGGCGAGCCTTCCGGTGACGTGGGAATAAGCGGGCAGGTACCAAACCTGTTTGCCGGAACCGTCGAACTCGAAGAGGTTCTCGTAACTGGCGACGATGATGTCGCTCGCGTGGGTCACCACCGGATTCGCAACGACCGGATCGCCGAGGTCCACTTGCCACTTGACCTGTCCCGCCGGTGTGATCGCCACCAGCCTGCCATCCACGGTGCCGACGTAGAGGGTCCCGTCTCCCGCCACGGCCGGGATTGTGCGAATGTCCGAATGGAGATCCAAACGCCAGGCAAGGTGTCCGCTCACGCCGTAGGCCACGAGCTCGCCCTGGCTGGTTGGGAAATACAGGAACCCGTTATAGAGGGCCATCCCTGCCGAAGGGAGGCCGCCGGGATCGCTCTTCCAAAGCACGTTCCCCGATGCCGACACGGCCTCGATCTGGCTTCCAGCGATAGCAAAATAGGCGGTGCCGTCGGAACCCACTACGGGAGTAAAGAGAATCTGGTCTGTTGAATGGAAGGTCCAAAGGAACGTCTGAGCCTTGACGGAAAGGCCGCAAAAGAAAGAACAAAGGAGAAAGAATGCGGTCAATGCAAGGCTGCCACCCAGATGTCTTTTTTTCGTCATGATCTTGTGTCCCCTCCCTTATGAGGTTTCCAGCAATACTACACGCTACCCTTATTGAGACGTGCGGGCGGCGCCTTTGTCTAGCAAGCGGCCAAAGAACGCATACATTCCAGGATCTTCCTGTCAGTCTGTCGGAACCGAAGGGCGGTTCTTGGGCTTGCATCGACCATGATACAAGCATACCATCCGATTCGGGCAAAAGGTATCGGTCGAAGAACGAAACCAGAGGATTCGGATTCTGCCTCGCTTCCTTCTTTGATGCGGAGCCGGGGAAATGCAGATGCGGCTATGAGGCAGGCATTGGCGGTGGAATGGGTTTCTCTCTCCGCGGCCCGAAGAAGGACGCGGGAAGCACTTTGATACAGAATTCGCCGTTGCGTAAAACATGGCACCGGCCCGGTTGGATCGAATCCTGGCCGTCGACAAACCCCCAGCGGCGTGGAAAGTTGCGCCCTCCGCGTTCTTTCAAGGCAACTCGGTGCCCCTCTGCGGAGCATCCATCGCGTGCATAAACTCGACACGGGCACGTCCGGCGTTTTGCTTGTCGGGCGTCGGGCGGGGGCTAAGTCCCGAGGCGGGCCGTCTCATGTGCGCCCGTTGCGTCGCCTGCCCGCTTCCAGACGTGTCGCAACGGGTGGAGGAGGAGCCGCCTTCCGGGGATATGGCAATGGGGGGGAGGGCTAAGGGCGAAAGGCCAGGGCCGGAGGGCGAGAAGTCGCCGACAGCCTGCCGATTAACACCCGTTTGTGAGAAGTTCCGGCCGCGTGTTAAATTAGGCCTTTGGACGCATTCGAAATCAGTGGGAGCGGGTATTGCACGTACCTCTGTCCACCAACCTATTTCTCGTCGCATTTCCCATAGCCGTTCTAGCAGGCGCCATCCTCTGCTATGTCCTCGGGAGGCGCCGTGAGCATTGACGTGACCATCGGCGTCATCGTCGTGGTTTACATGGCGGTGCTCCTCGGCATCGGATACGTCGCGTCCCGCCTCACCAAATCCTCCGAGGACTTCTTCCTGGCGGGCCGCTCGCTGGGCGCGTGGGTCACGGCCATCTCCTCCACGGCCTCGTCGGAGAGCGGATGGGTGGTGCTCGGCGCCGTCGGCATGGCCTACAAGGGCGGTGTTTCGGCCATGTGGTTCGCGCCCGGGTGCCTTTTCGGTTACTGGATCAACCTCTACTGGGTGGCGCCCAGGCTGAGGCGCGAGGCCGCGAAAACCGGGGCGCTCACGATTCCCGATTTTCTCGTAGACCGCTTCGGCGACCCCATGCACGTGCTTCGGCTTGTGGGCGTCGTCATCATTTTCCTGTCGCTGGGAGGTTACGTGGCCGCGCAGATGACGGCGACCGGCAAGGCCATGGAGGCCATCCTCGGCCTGCCCTACCAGACGGGCGTATGGATCGGCGGCACCATCATCATCGTCTATACGCTCATGGGCGGTTTCAGGGCGGTGAGCTGGACGGACCTCGTACAGGGGCTGATCATGGTCTCAGCCCTGGTCTTCATGCCGATTCTGGTAGTGGCGAAGGTCGGCGGATACTCGGCCATGCTCCATCAGCTCCAGGCCGTCGACCCGAACCTGGTAACCGTGACCGGGGGCAAGACCGGGTTCGCTCTCTTCGGGCTCATCGCGGGCCTCTTCGGCATCGGGCTGGGTTACCCCGGCCAGCCGCACGTCCTGACCCGCTACATGGCCGCCTCCGGAGAGGAGAAGATCCGGCAGACCCAGGTGATCGCCATGGTCTGGGGCGTACTCGTCTTTTACGGCGCGAGCTTCCTGGGACTGGCGGGCCGTATCGTCATGCCATCGCTCATGCAGCCGGGCGGCGATCCCGAACAACTCTTCCCCCTCCTCTCCCGCCAGATGCTCCCTCCTCTCGTCGCGGGCGTGATGCTCGCGGCGATCCTTTCGGCGATCATGTCCACCGTGTCGTCCCAACTCCTCGTGGCCGCATCGGCCGTCAGCCGGGACGTGTTCGAGAAGGTCTTCGGACTCGGCACCTCGAGCCGGAAGGCCGTCCTGGCCGGGCGCATCTCGGTGCTGGTCCTCGGTGCCGCCGCCATGCTGGTGGCCGTGCAGAACATACGGGTGGTCTTCTGGTTCGTCCTGTTCGCCTGGTCGGGTCTGGGCGCCGCCTTCGGTCCGGTCCTTCTGCTTGCGCTTACCACCAGGGTACTGACCAGGTCGGGCGTGTTGGCGGGCATGGTGACGGGCTTCCTGGTCACCATCGTGTGGAAGGAAACGGGGCTTTCGACCTCCCTCGTTTACGAACTTGTCCCTGCCTTCTTTCTGGCCGGCGCGGCCGCTGTTGCCGTGAGCATGATAAGCCGCGCATTCGGACCGGCACCGGGCGCATCGGAAAGCGGGCCGGGCGGAAGGTCATAAGAGCCCCCGGGGCGAACCGGACGTTCGCCCCCCGACGCCGTGGTAGAATCTGCGCGAGGTGCCTGCATGTTCAGACTCGTTTTCACGCTCGACGGGGAATCGCGCGCCTACCTCCTGGATAAGGAGCGCGTGACCGTCGGCCGCATGATCGGCAGCGACCTCGCCCTTCCGGAGCACACCGTGTCGCGAAGCCATGCCGAGCTTACGCACACGCCGGAAGGCTGGCAGATCGCCGACCTCAAGTCGCGCAACGGAACGCGCGTCAACGACGAGCTCGTCAAGAAGACCTGCCTGGCGCCGGGCGACGTCATCACGCTGGGGACCGTAAGCCTGCGCTTTGAGGAGGACCCCCGTGACGTCGTGCAACTCTCCTCCGGCGAAGAAGGGCTCATCAAGGAAGGCACCATACTCAGGTCCGTGGAAGCCATCCAGGAAGAGCTGAAGCCCCTGGACGCCAATGCGCCGGGGGCAGTTCGCGCGAAAGACAGCGCCAGGTTGGCGCGCTTCAGTCGGATTCTCGCCGTGCTCTCGGACGTGGCCAGAACGCTCATTTCCGCGTCCGATCTGGAGGGGTTGCTCGAGAAGATCCTGGACGTCATTTTCGCCCACGTCCCCGTCAGGCGGGCTGTCATCATGCTCGTCGACGGGAAGAGCGGCCGTCTCGAACCGCGCGCCGTCCGCCAGGCCGGCGGAGACAGGGGGGCGATCCAGATCAGCAGCAGCATCGCGAACAAAGCCTTCGGGGAAGGCCTTGCGGTGTTGTCCCACGATGCACAGGTGGATCCGCGGTTCAAGGCGGGCGAGTCCATCCGATTCCTCGGGATCCGGTCGGCGCTCTGCGTGCCGCTCAAGCTCGAGGACAAGGTGTTGGGCATCATCTACGCGGACACGCCGCTGAAGGTCAAGGCTTTCGACGATTTCGACCTCGATCTGCTCTCGGCCCTCTCCGGCTACGCGGCCATGGGCATCCGGCAGGCGGAGCTGCGCGCGGCGGTCGAAAGAGAGAGAAAGGCCAAGGCCCGCCTCGAGCGCTACCACTCGCCTTCGGTTGTTAATCGCATCCTTTCCGCGGGAGATCCGACCGAATCCGGGGCCCTTCGCGTCAAGGAAACCGTCGGGACCGTTCTCTTCGCCGACATCGTAGGTTTTACGGCCATGACGGAGAGCATGCCCCCCGCCGAGGTAGCCCTCATGCTCAACGAGTGTTTCTCCCGGATGACGGACGTGATTTTCCGCCACGAAGGTACGTTGGACAAGTTCATCGGCGACGCCGTAATGGCCATATTCGGGGCCCCCATTCCCTCCCGAGACCATGCCCAGAGGGCGGTGCGGTGCGCCCTCGACATGCGCTCGACGCTCGACGTGCTCAACGGCGAGCATCCCGAGCGGCCGCCCATCCTCTTTCGGATGGGGATCAACACGGGGCCCCTCGTGGCGGGTGACATCGGAAGCGTCCGCAGGATGGAGTACACGGTGCTGGGCACCACCGTCAACGCGGCCTCGCGCCTGGAATCCGAGGTGGCCAAGCCGGGCCAGATCGTCGTCGGAGAGGCGACTTTCGAACTCCTCAAGGAGATCTTTGCTTTCAAGAAGATCGGTTCCGTGAAGGCAAAGGGCCTGTCCAGGGACCTGTCCGCTTACGAAGTGAAGGAACGAAGGGCCAGAAATCCGCGGCGCCCCGCGGAGTGAACTCGTACGAGCCCGTTGATGAACCGGTCAGGGCGCTCCCTGGGAGCGCTTGGCCTGCATCCGTTCCTTGAGGACCTCGACCACCCCCGGGATGAAGGAAAGGACGATCACGGCAACGATGATGAGGTGCAGGTACCTGTCCACGCCGGGGATGCGCCCCAGCATATATCCGGCTGAAGACATCGCCACGATCCAACCTATGCCGCCGAAGACGTTGAAGAGGATAAAACGCCTGTACTCCATGCGCCCGGCGCCTGCCACCACCGGGGCGAAGGTACGGATGATCGGCACGAACCGCGCCAGGACGATGGTCTTTCCCCCGTATTTTTCGTAGAAACGCTGGGCCCGCTGCAGGTGCTCCGGGTTGAAGACAAGCGATTTGGGCTTGTTGAAGATCATGGGCCCCGTCTTTCGTCCTATGGCGTAGCCCGTGCTGTCGCCGACGATCGCCGCGATGGAGAGCAGGAAGTAGAGCCACCAGATATCCAGGTAGCCCTGGCCGGCGAGGATGCCCGCCGTGACCAGCAGGGAATCCCCCGGCAGGAAGAAGCCGATGAGGAGGCCCGTTTCTGAGAAGATGATGCCGAAGAGAACCGGGTAGCTGCCCCACATGATGAGGGCCTTGAGCTTCTCGGGATCGTGCAGCAAGCCAATGATTTCCTTGATCCAGTCCATGTCTCCGCCATCCGGCGCCCCACCTCGGGCCGGTACCTGATGGTGCCCCAAATGGCATCGGGAGTCAAACACGGGCGGGGGATCGCAGTACACCGCCTGCCTGGGAAAGAGAATGAGATGGGCTGTGGGGACATGGTCCAAAACGACGATATCGTCCGGCGGTGTGAGACCCTCGTTCATCCGAGAGACATGTCGCCGGGGGATTTACTGCACGGGCATTTTCTCGAGCTGTGCGGCGTGGCAGCGAATGATCTCGGGCCGGGCCGTAGCGACCAGGGACTGAGCCTCCGCAAGGGCCACCGTCTTCTCGAAGGCCGACGTCGTGACGTGTCCTCTCGGTTCGGCGAGAAGGCAGCGGCCACCGATCTTGAGCGACTTCGCCAGCTGGCCGAGGATGCCGGCCGAATCCGGGGCTTCGTGCACGCACGCGAAAGCCAGGGCGAAGTCCACCTTGCCGTCCAGGTCGTCCACGCCGAGGTTGTTCGGAGAGCAGAGACGCCCTTCCAGCCGCCCTATGAGACCAGCCCTTTCGGCGCGCTGTTCCAGGCCGCGGATCATGCCCTTCTGAAGATCCACGCAGATGACGCGGCCCGACGGGCCTACGAGTCTGGCAAGGGGGAGGCTGAAGAAGCCCATGGCACAGCCCGCGTCTAGCACCGTCATGCCCTCGCGCACGTGGGGCGAGAGAATGGCGTAAGGATTGTGGAAGACCCGTCGAAGGGGGCTGGCAAGGACGTAGCCCACCCAGACGGGGCATACTTTGCTCATAACCCTCTCCCCGCGAGTAGATTATGGCTGACTCCACCGTTTATATGCCAAAAGAGAGGCCTTGATCAAGGGCGGGGGAAAAAGTACCGGACGCGGCGGGTTTCATGGGACTCTCCCTGCAAAGCCGGGCGTCCGGAAATCGACCCGCCGTCCCGAGCCGTCCCCGGCCTGGGAATCCGGCCGCATCATCGGCTCTTCGGGTAATCCCTTGCCATTCTCTTGATGAAGGTCTTAAAACCAAGGGTTTCCCAGAAGGTCTGCGAAACAGGATTCCCTTCGGCCACGTGGAGTTCAAGCCGGCTTATACCCTGTCCGGTCAGCCACTGTTCTGCTCGCCGGAAGAGTTCACTGCCGATTCCCTCCCTCCTGCAGGAGCGCGTGACGGCAAGCTCCCGGATGAAACCGTGCCTTGGAAGCTTGTAGACAGGCGGGTTTTCCTGTACGCCGGCGGTGCAGAATCCGACGATCCCTCTTTCGTCTTCGGCGACCAGCACAAGGCAGTCCGGCTTTTCCAGGGCGTCGGCCGTCATCTGGCGCCAGTGCTCGTGCGTGACAGATGTTCGCGAGAAATAGCCCTGATACCTGGCATTGTAGT
>Ga0315540_10001883_pt1 | contig 11875 bp, 29 predicted proteins | sample SalMarSW160110MG_FD_203677 | JGI IMG/M metagenome (GOLD analysis project Ga0315540, IMG submission 203677) | Salt marsh sediment microbial communities from the Plum Island Ecosystem LTER, Massachusetts, United States - Salt Marsh Sediment SW1601-10 ... | reverse complement strand
TGCAAGCATGATAGCTGAAATAGAGATTATCAGAGAAAACAGGAAGGCTTTATACCCAGAATCATGCCCATTTGAAAACAAACTGATTAAAAACCAAGGGTGGCAACCGCCAGAGTGCATGCATTGCTATAATCTTTTTCCAGGTTGGGCAGAAACATATATAGATCGCGCCGGCAAAAGAAGTATGTTTACGAAACAACATTCTTTCGGCGGCAGACACACTCGTGGCGTACAAAGCGCTTGTCCCTGCCATGTGCTTGGGGAAGAAGCTGTAATGAAAATCATCAAACTTAAGGAGGCGGAGCATGGCGGACGTAATGTAGGAGGATAGTATGGATGATAGTGCGATAGATGTACATTGGGAAATAGTAGCAGTCGAAATAGACTATGTTTATCTATTAATCTGGGTCAGCAGGTGGCTTGTGATAGGTTGGTTCATAGGCTGGTTGCTCGACTACATTCTTTACGGAGGTACTTTGACATGGCCGATTGTTTAAGAAAAATGCAAATGTCCGACGCTTTTAATAAAGCCACCAACGAAGACAAGGTGAAGGCTGCTGAAAAAGAACTCGCTGATTACCTGGAGACACATCCCGAGATGCAGGTCTATCAGGATAAAATCAGTGACCTTCTTTCGAACGTAGGCCCTGACCCCATGAAAAGGTGTGAGGCTTTAAGCATGTTGATGGTTGGGGAAATGAGCAAGCTTGGCACAGCTTGGCTGGATCTTCATAACATCGTTAAGAAGTTAGGATAGGGGGTGATGTATGGAAGACGTAGTAAAGAAAGCCATGCATATGTACGAAACGCTGCATAAATTTGACAAGGTTTTAATTAATACGTTCAATTATAAAATAAGCTGCAAATGCCCGCACTTCAAGCCGAACAGAGGTAGGAATTACAAGGAGCCTGAATTGTTTATGAATTGGGAATGCGGCCACCCCAAAGGGGATCTGAACTGCTGCATTATAACCTGTCCGTTGCAAAAAGAAGCTCCTAGCCATGAGGTGTCCATATTACTGAAAGACATTATGAATGCCTACGATGAGGTGCATAAGCTTACTATGGATCTACTTGATTTGTTCAACAAGGAGCTTAGGCATAGATGTGAGTATTTCAAGACGGAAGCGAGACCTTATCACAACTGTGGCCATCCTAAACACGATAAGGACCATGAACATTGTTGTGCAGCAGACTGCCCATTAAGAAAGGAAAGTTAATATGGATTACGAAATTGTTGAATACCCAAATCCTATCTTGCAACAGCCGGCTTCACCTGTAGCTGACGAAGAGTTTGGCACGGAAGAACTGACCGGCCTAGTGAATCATATGATAGCCATCATTAATGACATCGGGGCAAATGGGCTGGCTGCTGTGCAAATAGGTATTGACAAAGCCTTAATAGTTTATAGGGACAAAGAAAATGACCTTTTGGCACTATGCAACCCAAAGATTCTTGGACGGCATGGTAAAGTAAAGTCCTATGAAGAGGGCTGTCTCAGCTCGCCGGGCCTCAGAATTGACGTGAGGCGCTCAAAGGAAGTTATCATAAGAGCAACAACAGTTGCCGGCGAAGACATCACCTTCAAGGAAAAAGGTTTCCCGGCAATCATTTTGCAACATGAAATCGATCACATCAACGGAATTACATTGGCAGGAAGGTAAAACATGCGATATTTGGAAATAGGTACATATGAACATGTAGATGACATCTGCCTTGCATGCGGAAAAAGGGGTGGCAGCCATTATTCGCATATTATGCGTAACGGCAAAAGAGTGAGCTGGTGCCATTCAGGAAGCAAAAGAGAGGGAAAGACGCCATTTACTCACCCGCACTATTTTACAGCGTTTACCTATTCCAAAGATGACAGCCCACAACAAACACAAGCAACGAATCCAAATGAAGGATTCAAAAGGAGGAAAGAATGGGAAAAGATATAGAAACCGGGGGTCTAATCAGTCTGAAAGATCGACAGATTGAAAAGGCGAACGCAGAAATTGATCGACAAAGGGAGTTGCAAGATAGTGACGTCTTGGAGGGAGACGATCTCGGTCTTGCAATCGAATTAGCTATCGAAGATGGCTCTTTAACTCTTGCATCTTTGACAAAAGTTGTTATGGATCTGTGCGAGAATGTGGATCTACAAGCAGACCTTATGAAGAAACTACATAAGGCACTTAAGATCACTGTCGGAGCAGACAATTTAACAAAAGCTAACCGACCGGTATAAGTGAAAGGAGTAGAAAATGTCCAAACAAGCCTCTCTGTTAATGTCCAAACAAGCCACTCTGCTAAGAGAAAAAGAGCAAATGCTGGAAAAGCTAGCAAATGTTATAGGATGTTATACTAGCTATTTCTCAAATCTCCTTGGAAAGAGTGAAGAAACCCACAAGAATTGCGAAGAAAAGAGACATTACCCTTTTATTCCTGCTGGAGCGAGTTTAAACTCAATCAGATGCTTTGCAGCGCTGAAAGAGTATTTTGAAAAAGCAAATCCATATGATCGGAAAACATCGGACAAACGCCGCTATATCGTAAGGGGCCCCTCGGATGCACGATACGTTCCAAGGTTTGTAGATTGCGGCGGCGGGGTTGGAAATGTTGCTCTCCTTGCTAGTATGGTAGGATTTAAAAGCTCAATAATCGAATATAATTCGGAATCCTGCAAAATAGCAAAAGTTCTCTGTAGTGGATATGACGTCACGGTTGAACAAGGCGACATTACCACATACAAGAATTATGCAGATTTTGATCTGATATACTTCTATATCCCAATGTGCAGCGAAGAACACATGCAAAAGTTTGTGAGGAAAATCATGAAACATACCAAGATTGGGGCCGTTATACTCAGCTATGCTGGATATACATGTGGGGGTATGCTCATGGACGAAAAGAATAAGCGTTTCAAAATGTTTAAGCTCCCAAATGGGGTTGCTCCGGTCGGCAGGTCGGTAATCAAAGTAAAGAATTAAGGTGAATTATGACAAGCACACTGTCGTTGGTAATGGATGGAATTTTAAAACACGGAGACTTAGTAGAATATAGCTTTCAAGGTGAGCCTTGGCAGCTGGGACGATTTATTAAGGATTATTGGATAGGGCATAGATATCATTTGCTCATAGAAAGGCAAAACACCGATGGGTCGCCAATAAGGCATTTCCCTACGTATGTTGCCTTTAAACCTACAGATGTGAGACTTCCTGGAGGAAAAGAAGCAAAGAGGGAGCCTGACAATCCAAATCTTAGTTTTAAAATGAAAAGGAAGATTGATGAAGCAAAAGAAAGGCAAAATGGAGAGAAACCAAGACATAGTGCGCCGAGTTCTAAATGGCGAAAGCATGTCAAAACTGTCACGGGAAGAGTTAGTGTCGCCGACAAGAATAAGGTCCATTTTACATGAAGCCGTTGCAAGAGTGGTAGGAGCTAAGGGCAACAATGCTCAGCTACGAGAGATTAGTAGAACCCCACTAGCGAGCTTCCGTGCGTCGAAGGAATACATTATCAACAGATTGTAGGAGGTGTAATATGCCAGAGACGTTGTTGTTTTGTTCTATTTGCAAAAAGACGTTTGCGGCAACTGAAATTCAATTTTCGGCGGGAGAGGTTAAGGATCGGGGGCCCGTGGCGCTCTTAGGTATATTTGAAGCGTGCGCTCTACGGTGTCCATATTGCAACAGCGCCGGTTATCTTGGGTTGGCCCCTGTACAAAAGGCAAAAGAGGTACAAGCATGAAAGCAAACATAACAGTCGGCGAATGTAAGGCGCTTTGGTCAAGCTATAGGCGCAAGCAGCGCAGAGTAGAGGCGCTGTTCAACATAAAAGGCTGTGAGTGTAGAGAAGCAAAAGACGCACATGAAATGGGCAGCACTGCTCTTGCTATGAAAGTTTGCAAGCATAAAAGTCACCCGTATCATTTTACCCGTTTTCCTGCTAAATGTACCATAGAGCTTTGTCCATTAAAAAATAACCGATAATGGAAGGAGGAAATATGCGCTTGGAAACTCTGTCTGAGATGGTGGCAGTTTATGATGACTTGTTTAAACGAGGGAAAGAAGTCATAGCAGAACTCAATCCCTGCAAGATACAGATTGCGGACGGCAAAGTAAGCTGCACCGCTGTAAGAGGGGAAGTGGGAGGTAGCTATAATGGCTATCAGGGGCAAACAAGCGGAAACTTGTGCTGTGGTGGCTGTAAATATCTCACTGCAAAAGGTTGTAAGGTGAATTGCCTAGCCTGTAAATTGTGGCTGTGCGCCTGTTTCGGATCTGTTTATACTAAGAATACTCCAAAAATCTTGGTAAAGCTGAGTAAGCTCAAAGCAGAAGCTAATAGGAAAATACCTTTTATGCTTGGAATTAGAAAATCCCGAGCTTATAACATCGAAATTGCTAAGGAAGTTATAGAAAATAGGAGGCGGTATGGCAGAAGCGGTTTTTAACCTAACAATCGAAGATATAAGTAAAATGAGCCGCAACACGCCGGATGGCCAACCAGCATCAATGTTGCATACACAACCTTATGGAGATATTGCTTTGGCCAAAAAAGGTGCGGTAGCTTTCCTGGAAGAAAAAGGATTAACTTGGCCCGAGCATGCTAAGTGGAAGAGCGTAGGTAGGGGGCATTGGGCCGCAGACACTGGAACGTATTTTTTCAGTATTTTAAAGCAAAAGGTGAAGTAATGAAAATCAAATTTTTGGCAATGATGTTAGCAATCATACTTATCAGCTGCACGACGGTATTGGTCCATAAAACAGCTCAAAACGAGGGGCCTTCGGATACTATTTGCACGAAGTATATCCCAGCAGACCCTTCGGGTCATGATTGCTTTAAAGCTTTGTTAGTTCTTGTGCACGAAGGCTGGTTAGAGGTTACATATACTAAGATAAAAGGCAAACCTACTACCATTATTCTGAATTTATCAGAAGAGATATGGGCCAAAGATGATGGACAAGAAGGAGAAGAAAATGTAAGGGAAGTATTAGGAATGGCTCTATTTGCTTTTAAAGCATTTAAGACTGCAAAAGTAGTAAAAATATACTTCTCTGGTGTGCCTATAATGGTGCTTTCTCTGGAAGGTGAAAATATTTGTGTTCATAACGCAATACCGAAAGAAGAGCCGAAAGAAGAAAAGCCTAAGAAGGATAAATCTTTACCAAACTGGAAATATAAAGTAGAAAAATAGGGGGGTTTATGTCCAAGAATGATAAATGTGGATTTTGCGATCACTTCGAACGGGAAGAAGGAATGTTCGGGGGGTGCTTGTTGAAACAGAGTGAACACAGAGATCCAGCAACTTTTAGTATGGATGTTGCTTGTAAATTTTTCACTCCTAAAACCAACCAAGAATTCAAAGACACCTCTATTTCCTTCATCAAAAATCTGGACAACGCTAAACCCAATCCGCATATGGCAATGCTGGGCTTGCCGGGATTACTGCAGATGTTGTTCAATAATGGAAATCTGCCCTTTGCAATTGGCATGCAGGATAGCTGCCCTTCTTGCTCAAATGAGGAGACTAGTAAAGAAGAGCCTACGGAATGGCAGAACCCTGTTGTTAGACGCAAGCCGCGCCGCAAAGTCATTCCTTGGGAAGAAGTCAAACAACGTATTCTTAACAAACAACAAGTTGGTAACACAAGCCTGTAAAGGAGGTTTAAAATGTCCGAATCAACGAAAAGAGCGCTGGAAGTCTTGTTCTTCATCATTGCCACATTGGCATTGATAAAACCACCGGCAGAATTAACTGCAATAACCGCCGCAAACGGCACTGCAGCAGTTTTCACATTAGCTGCTACCATTTTTATTTTTATTTGCGCCTGGATGGTATTTGTATGTGTGCTAAGGCTCATTAAACACGGAAGATTTTGGGTAAATCTAATAGCTGCCATAATATATTTCGTTAATATTTTGGCCTGGATTGAGGTAATCTGATGAAATTTGCTAATTTTGTTCCAATAACTCTTGAAGTCCTTGGAGAAGTGGGCACCGAAAGAGAGGTTGTGTTCCGGACCACCTTTGAAAGTGGTCTAAAGAAGAAAAATGTAAGCGTTGGGCAAATCACTTCTTACAATATCGAAGCGGCTACTGTTGGGGAAGTACCGAAAATTACATCAGTAATGGTAAAATGGGAAAATGACCAACAGTTTAACTACGATCCTAAAAGCTTGTTAATCAATACAGGAGATCCGTGGAAAACAGCGGTTTTAACAATAAAGCCAACTGAAAAATCTTCCAACCCTAACACAGCATTCAGGAGGTATAAGCAAAATGATAGATCAGTTCAGAGGGGAATACGCATTCCTGAGTAACTTTCACCCACTAACCAATCCCATCAAATCAGCCAACCTTACCTTATTCACCAACGAACACTTCTTCTGCGTTCATAAAACATTCGACCTTCAAGATAGGCTATGGATAGCACAGCAGCCCACACCTGCTCTTGCGAAGAAAGCTGCTGGTCCAAATGGTCTAGATGGCAGGAAGATTGAGTTAAGGGCAGATTGGCCGCAAGTAGACACGCAGGTAATGTTTACGGGGCTAATCCTTAAATTCATGGCCAACTATGATCTTGCTACAAAATTTATGGAAACTCGAGGCAGGCGTTTAGTTGAAGGAAATTGGTGGCATGACAACTATTGGGGCAACTGTACTTGTGTAAAATGCACCCATATCCCCGGCCAAAATAACCTTGGCCAGCTCCTCGAAGCGGCAAGAGATTTGTTGTTCAATATACGTATTTAGGAGGGATTCTGATGTCCGCAGAAACCTTAGAGCAATTAACCCGTTTGGTTGAAGGGCTTGAAGAGCTACTTGATCCAGAGGACCAAGGCATCGAAATAGACTATCGCAGGCTCCAATGTAAATGTGGCAAAGCAAGCTGCTTCAGCATGGAAAGATACAATAATGTCTTAATGAGACTTTGGGATGCGAGGGCCCATGTCGACAAGACGAAAGAAGAAATAGCTTTGGTCAGAAAACTTATAGGCTGTAGGAGGCCAGGCCGTGGTATTTAAGAAAATAACAGATCCATCACTGGCACAAGAAATGTCCGACTTAAACCACGCTGCATTTGGATACAAAAGTATCAAGAACTTGTCAAGATATGAAATTCAGCGGCGTATGAAAGACCCCCGCTATGAAGTCTATGGTGTTTTAATCAACAATAACTTACAAGGGTTTATGTTCATAGATGTAGACCCGGAACAATTTCTGGTTGATTCTCCAGAGGATTTCTATATCCAAGACTTCAGCGTGTGGCCTTGGGCACAGGGAAAAGGAGTTGGATCGGCGCTTCTTGGTTATGTATTGAACGTTGTCTTTCCAAGATGCTCCTTTTATTTAACCGTAGACCGAAACAACAAAGCTGTGTATCTGTACGAAAAGTTTGGTTTTAAAGAAGTACCAAGCGAATGCAGAGGCACATACATAGCCATGCGGCTTGAGAGGAGAAAACTTTATGAAAACAACACTAGCGAAGTCCAGGTACCCTGGAGGTAAAAATTGCACATACTGCAACCTCTGCCGTGATTTGACTTTCGTTTCTAGGCGGTATCTGCAACTCATCCAGGAGTTGATCGGCTCTGCTGTATATAAAGGCGATTCCAGTTATGCAGATACTTATAACAAAACTAACAAAGATTACCATGCTTTTATCCCTTCTTGCAACACCTCGGGCATTATTAAGGCTTTGGAATATGTTAAGCGCTATCTCAAAGCCGAGATGCATCCAAGCGATCGCACATTGAAATTCCTGGACTGCGGTTGTGGGGTAGGCAACATAATGTACTTGGCACTGCAGGTAGATTATGATGTGACAGGAATAGAGTATGAAGCTTTTGTATATGAAGCAGCCAAAAAACTTCTGAGAGGATATAGTCACTGCAGAGTCCTCCGTGGTGACATATTAAACTACGGGGAATATAATCTATATGATGTTATATATTATTATGTGCCAATTCAGACTCTTGAGCTTATGCGTAAATTCAGTGATAAATTGATCCGGGAAATGAAAGTTGGCGCCGTAGTTATTCCATATGGACACAAACCGAAATTTCCAAAAGGCACATTTAAATCACTTAGGCGTGGAATGGCCGCCTATATAAAGGTTAAAGAGATTACGGAGGAATAACATGCAACAGAAAAGGATAACCGCGTTTGTTTATGGAACTTTAAAAGTTGGCCTGGGTTTTTCCTGGCGTCTGGATGAATTCAGAGTGGAAAGCATTCCTGGCAAAATCAAAGCCTCTTTGTTTGACGGGATTTATCCAATGATTATGGACGGGAATGATGAGGTTTATGGAGAAATTCATATTTATGAAAATGAAGGCAACACTGCCCTTGATGTCCTTGATCAAATCGAAGGCTACCTTGAAGGCAATAAGAACAACTTGTATGAGCGCCGCATCGTCGACGCTTTAGGTGAAGATGGTAAAACTTATCAAGCATATGCCTATTTCATTGCTGTTCCTAGTGAAATTAAAAAGTGTGAAAATGGCACCTACAAGAAAATCAAAGACGGCGTCTGGACGCCTTAATTGGAGATAACATGCCTTGGAAAATTGGAGACAATGTTAGATATATCTTTCACCCACCACCATTTATGAATAACGGTGAGGATTTGATATACGAAGGCGAGGTAGTTAACGCTGATGAGAATTATATAGTTATAAAGTGGAAAAACGTGCCTGATGGAGGGCTGATGACTTACAGTAGGAATAGCGATATTGCTTTAAATCTTGTTTTAATTAAGGGAATGGAAACTAACAACCCAAACGCCACGTTCAAACATTCAAAAGGAGTGTAAGATGGAATCATACATCAAATTAATGCTAGAAAGAGATAAACAACTGGTCCCAACAACGGGCTGCCGTTGTTTACTGAAAAAAGGGCACTGGAATCCGGAAGGAAAACTGCGACACGTGTTGCTTTGTGAAAGAAGCTCTAATGGTGATTTCAGCGTTCTGGCGTTGGAAGAAGGCTACACTGGCCCACTAAAAGAAGATGTCAGTATTGTTGCAGGTAAGTCTGCATGGGTAGATGCAGATGAGCTTGAAGTAGTAGACTTCCGTCTTAAAGACAACTTCGGATTTATAGACTGGTACAGCGAGGTTGAGGAGGACGTCTGCCCGCACTGCTACAACCATATAGTAGAATACGAAAAGAAGTGTCCCGGTTGTGGCAAATATAATCCTTATCATGGCGTGGGGCAAGATGAGCGGGAAGAGGAGGTGTGATCATGACAGAATTAGGCATATTTTTGAATAAAGTCAGATTATTGCTCTTAGTTCTTATACTTGCGGGCTTCTTGGTGTTATTTGGACTTACTTATTTTGGAAACCCACTGCAGGCCGGCACAACTGATCAATACGGAGCAGAATTTTCCGTAGGAATAGACCATCCTTCTGTTGCAATTGGCAGCGAGAATTATGATTTCCGTTGGCTAAGTGCAACGATATTTCGGCAGAAACAGTTTAACGATAATTGGTACGGCCGGCTTGAAGGAGCACTTGGTTATTTGAAATGGTCCTCCAAGAGCCACAATGACAATTATGACACCTTTTCCATAGGGGCGTTAATAGTTGCATACAGACATATATATGGGCCTTTCTCAGTAGGGATAGGAGCGGGCTTTACTACACTAACAGATGGCGGAGGTCTGCCGGATCTTGGTAACAGCGGTCTATATGGTACGTTTACCGGACGCATAAAAATGGAAGTGTCAGAAAAGTGTGGAATGGAATTTGCCGCAGATCATATATCAGACGCTTTTCAAAATGGCGATGAAGGAGATGCCGGTAAAAACGTAATGGCGTTAAAACTTTATTATATGTTTGATTAGGAACACCACATGATATTTAAATTACTAAAATTATCTATTCAGAAATTCGGAGTGGGAAGGCCACCCACTAGAGTGGGCCAAAGGGTGACATTGTCAAATAATTGCCCGAGGCCTCCTTCTGAAGAATATCCAGTAGAAGGTACAAGCTACGAATGTGGTGGCGTTGTACACGCGATGAGTCGGCGACATAAGTCCGCAAGAGTCAGATGGCACAATGATCGTGTAGTAGAGCTGCGTCTTGATATACTAAAGGTTCTTTCAGATGTAGATTATGATAACCTTATGCGACGTGGCTTCGTGGCAGATAACCCCAATTTCACGTTTAAAAGTTTGATGGCGAGTAGAAAAAAGAAAAAGAAATCATCCTGGGGACATAAATCGAAATATATGTCAGATTCCCAACATTATTTTGCATCGCCAAACTCAGGAAATTATGATGATGCGCCGCCACCAAACGATTGGGACGAATAAACGGATCTTCTCATTCCCGTAGGGCGAGGGAATCGGAGGCGCTATGTTCACAAGAATGTTCAAATTTGTAGGGACACCTGAAAGAGGAGATGAAATCCTCTTGTCCAAATGTAAGGATTGTGGTGCATATTTCTTCGATGCCGCAGGCTTTGGTAGCTGTTGTGAAGAGGAAAAACCTTTACCTGGAGAACGTATGCAAAGTAATATAATGCAATTCCTAATCGATCGTAGGAGGTGATGTGCTCGGTGAAGAAGAAACAAAAACTCTTTGGCAAAGACAAGGCGCAATGGCTTCATGTCCAGAGACGCTGCTTGCAAAGGACCGGGATTGAGATGACCAAAGAGCTGAGCAATCAACTCGTCGGTAAAATCACTAGCGGTCATCCAGAAGCCACATTTATCGAAAGGCAATCAAACCGGGTTACTGTTTGGGATATAAAACATGAAATAAATGGTGAGGATATTACATTTAGAGCTGTATATGATAAAATGAGAAAGAACATTGTAACTATCCTTAACAATGCTGAAAAAAGCTGCTCGCTAACGCTAGATTTCCCAACGATGGTTGCTATTCGGCAGAAAGCAGAGGAAGAAAAAGATGTGTAATGGATTCATGAAGCGATTCACCAAAGGTATACACACAATTGTGATAATAGGTTCTCTATATTCCTTTCTAGCACTGGCACCACAGTTTTGGATACCCATTGTTGTGGTGTCGGTTGCTATCCACTTCTATTTCAAAGATAGCTATTTAGGATTTTATTACGAACGGGCTGAAAAAATGGATATGCAAATAATTCCCGTTGGGCCGGAGGAGATAAAAGATGAATGGTAGTCAGTATTACCACAACAATTACGATCAAACTTATCCAGTTATAAAGGATTTATGGGGGATTCCTAGTCAGTATTGGGGAATAGGATTTCTCTTAACCCTTTTTGGTATTATGTTCATCATCGTAAATTGGGACTGGATATCGACTAGGTGGAGCATATACACTAAAAGTCGGGAGCATAAGAAGAGGCTTAGGGCTGGGAAGAAGGGAAAAATAAAGAGCTTCATCATCGAAGTAGAAGGAAAGGAAATGAGCCAGCCTAAATTCAAAAGACTCACCGAAGATGTAAACTCCATTATAAAAGGTAAGTTGATAAAAGAAATTGGTACAACCGGCATGGCACTAGATGCAAACAATGTAATAGGCATTACTAATTTGCCTGCTGCCGCAAGCCATTTCTTCGTAATTTGGTATCGAGAGGTGTAAAATGGCGAAACTTTTTTGGTTTGCTGTAATAATAGGCGGTGTCTATTTGACCTTTGCGTTAGTCAGAGCTATAAATAGATGGGCTAGTTATGACACAGTGCCTGATGATGATTTTCCAAGGGATGCATTAAAAAGCATCACCATAACTTATCGGGCCGAGAGTGGGTTCTATCTGACGAAGCCAGAGATGAAGCTCATTGTCGATAAAATCAATGAGAAGGTGAAAAAACCTAACGGCATTATGAGCATACCTATCGATCTCAAAAATGTGGTTAGTATAACTTCTATACCGTTACCCACTAAAGG
>Ga0315540_10001882_pt1 | contig 11880 bp, 6 predicted proteins | sample SalMarSW160110MG_FD_203677 | JGI IMG/M metagenome (GOLD analysis project Ga0315540, IMG submission 203677) | Salt marsh sediment microbial communities from the Plum Island Ecosystem LTER, Massachusetts, United States - Salt Marsh Sediment SW1601-10 ... | reverse complement strand
CGCCGGTCCACGGCGCGCCCCCGCGCCTGCTCGGGGCTCATGTACGCCGCCGTGCCCAGGATGACGCCCGCGCCCGTCGCGGCGTGCGTCATCGTCGGCGACGCCGACAGGCTGGGGTCCGAAGAAGCGCCGTGGGCGGCGCCGCCCTTGGCCAGCCCGAAGTCGAGCACCTTCACGGTGCCGTCGGGTCGCAGCATGACGTTTCCGGGCTTGAGGTCGCGGTGCACGACCCCGGCTTCGTGCGCGGCCTCGACCCCCGCGGCGACCTGCCGGCAGACCTCGCGGACCTCGTCGATGGAGAGCGGGCCGCGCGCGAGTCTCGCCGCGAGCGTCTCGCCCTCGACGAACTCGAGCACGAGGTAGCGGTGGCCCTCGACCAGCTCGAGGCCGTGGATGCCGGCGACGTTCGGGTGCGAGAGCGACGCGAGCAGCCGGGCCTCGCGCTCGAAGCGTGCGAGCCGCTCGGGGTCCTGCGCGAACGCCTCGGGCAGCGCCTTGATCGCGACGTCGCGTCCGAGCCGCGTGTCGCGGGCGCGCCACACCTCCCCCATTCCCCCCGCGCCGAGGGGGCCGACGATCTCGAAGGGGCCGAGCCGGCTTCCCGGCGCGAGCGTCATCGGTTCTCCTTCCCGCGCACGCGTGCGACGAGCGATTCGAAGCGCGGGTCGTCCCGCAAGGCGGCCAGCGACGGGTCGAAGTGGATCAGGATCATCCAGTGCACGCGCTCCTCGATCGCCTTTTCCACGCTTGCGATGGCTGCCTCGCGTTCACCGAGCGCCACGAGCACCTGCGCGGGGTAGTAGGCGGCAACGTAGCGGTGCGAAGCCATGTCCGCCAGCTCGGCCAATAGCGTTCGGGCCTCCCCGCTGCGGCCTGCGAGCGCATGGGCGGTGGCGAGCGCGGAGACCGCCATGGGGGTGCGTCCCAGCAGTTCGAGGGCGCGCTCGAGGGCGGCGATTGCCACGGTGTCGCGGCCGGCCCGGGCGAACGAGAGCCCCAGCCAGTAGTGGCCGACCCCGAAGCCGGGGAGGGCTTCGACGACCAGCCGCTGCCGCCCGTGCGCTTCGACGTAGCGCCCGCGCAGGTAGGGCTGCCATCCCGAGTGCGCCATGGCCACGTTCGAGTCGGGATCGAGGGCGCGCGCAACGGCCGCCTCGGCCTCCGCCTCCTCGAACCGCTCGCGCGCGAGCAGCAGGTTGGCCAGCCAGAGGTGGGCCTGCGCGTACTTCGGGTTCAAGTCCACCGCCCGCCGGAACAGCCTCTCCGATTCGACGAGGTCCCAGTCGTGCCACAGCTTCACGTAAGCGAGCGACGTATGCGCCTCCCCGCTCGCGGGATTCAGTTCGAGCGCGCGGCGCGCCGCGGCCGCCGCACGCGGGAAGGTCTCGCGCGGCGGGACCACGGTCATGAAGCCCATCAGGTTGTGCGCGTCGGCGATCCCGACGTGCGCCAGCTCGAGCGTGGGGTCGAGGCGCACGGCCTCCTCGAGGAGTGCCAGCCCCGCCCGGAAGGACTCCTCGGTGCGCTGCTCGATGAGGTGCCGCCCCTTGAGGTAAGCCTCGTAGGCGACGGGGTCCACGGTGCGCGCGCCCTTGAGGCGCGTCTCCTCCTGCGGCGTCACGCTCACCTGGATCTCCTCGACGATCGCAGCAGCGACCTCGCCCTGCAGCGCCAGCACCTCCTTGAGCTCCCGCTCGTAAGAGCGCGCCCACAGGTGGCGCTCCGAGGCCGCCTCGATCAGCTGGGCGGTGATCCGCACGCGGTCGCCGCCGCGCCGCACCGAGCCCTCGACCACCGCGTCCACGTTCAGCTCGCGGGCGACCTCGGCGACCGTGGGGTGCTGGCCCTTGTAGCGCATGACCGAATGTCGCGAGACCACTCGGAGCGCGCGCACTTGCGCGAGCGTGGCGATCAGTTCCTCGGTCATGCCGTCGGAGAAGTACTCCTGCGTCGAGTCGCCCGAGAGGTTCTCGAGCGGCAGCACGGCGATGGACGTGACGCGGCGGGCCGGCGTCGAGCCCGGCGCCGCCGCGGCCGGGTCCGAGGTGTCCTCCGCCGAGAGCCGGCGCAGCTCGCCCAGCATCTCCCCCGCGGTCTGGTACCGGCGCCCAGGTTCGCGCTCGAGCGCGCGCAGGATGATCGCCTCGGCGCGCGCCGAGAGCGACGCTTCGTGCATGCGCGGCGGCGCAGGCGTGCCGTGCAGGACTTCGTTGGCCAGCGCGGTGGCGACCGGGCCCTGGAAGGGCTTTCTCGCGGTGGTCATCTCGTAGAGCGCGACCCCCAGTGCCCAGAGGTCGGCCCGGGCGTCCACGGGCTGTCCCAGCAGCTGCTCGGGCGCCATGTACGCGAGCGTCCCCGTCGTGGTGCCGGCCCGAGTCAGGTCCTGAGTCGCCGACTCTTCGCTCACCGACTGCGTCAGGCGGGCGAGCCCGAAGTCCAGCACCTTCGTGCGCCCCTTGGGCGTCACCATGACGTTCCCCGGCTTGAGGTCGCGGTGCAGCACGCCCCGCTCGTGCGCCTCGGCCAGCGCCTCGGCCACCTGGGCGCCCAGCTCCGCGGCCTCGCGCTCCGGGATTCGACCGCGCGCGATCCGCGCCGCGAGCGTCTCCCCGGGAACCAGCTCGAGCACGATCCAGTCCGTGCCTTCGGTCTCGCCGAGGTCGAGCACCATCTCGATGTTCGGGTGGTTCAGTCGCGAGAGCGCCAGAGCCTCGCGCCGGAATCGCGCCCGCGCGTCCGGGTCGCCGCGGAGCGCCGCAGGCAGGACCTTGACCGCCACCTCCCGCTCGAGCCGGGTGTCGCGCGCGCGGTACACCTCGCCCATGCCGCCCGCACCCAGCGGGGCGACGATCTCGTAGGGCCCGAGGCGGAGGCCGGGAACGAGATTCAACGCTGGACCAGCCCTTTCCAGCCCTGGACGAGCCGGATCGAGCGACCCGAGGCTTCGAGCTGCCGCCGTGCGACGAGGAAGCGCTCGCCGTCGCGCGACGTGAAGCTCGAGACGGAAGGAGGAACGTGGAACAGCCGCCTGAGCCGGCCGAGCCGCAGTCGGTCGCCGGACCTCTCCACCGGCACGCTGACGAGGTCTTCCTCCTGGTTCTCGTAGATCAGCTCCCGACCCTGCCGACCCCACACCAGGCTGTTGTTGAAGAGGGGGCCCTGGGTGGGGCCGGAAACGACCTGGACGCGACGCCCGGGAAGCGGGTACGAGTCGATGAAGATCTCCGTCACGCCCTCCGTGCGGGAAACGCAGGCCACCCACCGCCCGTCCGGCGACATCGCCGCGAGGCGCTCGTACCCCGGCGTGGCCCGCCAGGGCTTCGGCGTCCCTCCGTCGAGCGGCACCCTCCACAGGTCCCAGCTCATCGATCGATCGGCGTTCTGGCCGAGCCGGCCCAGCAGGGCGACCAGCAGCGATCGCGCGTCCGGCGCCCAGCACTCCGCTTCCGTGAACAGCGCGGACGGTGCGGGCACGGTGTCACGCGCGCCTCCCCCACCCGCGTCGAGGAAGACCAGCCGTTCGTGCCCGGAGTCGCGACTGGTCGCCACGATCCGGGAGCCGTCCGGCGACCACAGCGCCAACTCGGACGGGTCCACGTCCGCCAGTAGCCGGGTGGACACCGCGCGTTCGAGATCCACCCGGTAGAGGTCCCGGCCGAGCGTCGCGAGCGCCGACTTCCCGTCCGGCGAGATCGACTTCACCACCCAGTCCCCTTCCGGCAGGCCGGTCACGCCGAGGGAGAGACCCGCGCGATCCAGCCACTCGAGGCGCGCGTTCGGGGAGGTTTTCGAGAGGAAGGCCAGGCACCCGTTCCGCGAGGCGGACGCGGGCGTCTCCGCGTCCAGGACCCCGGGTCGCGGCCCCTTGCCGATCGCGATCTTCTCGCCGACCACCTGCAGCCGGCGGAGGTCGAAGCGCTGGGCCGCCAGGTGGCCGCTGTCGAGGAAGATCAGGTAGCCCGGGGGCGCCCAGACTGCCGCGCTGCCCGCTTGCGTCACGACACGTGATTGCCGGCTGTGGATCGAGCCGACCCGGATCGTGAACCCCTGTGGACCCCGGGGCACGGCGGCGAACAGGAAGTGTTCCCCGTCGGGCAGGAAGGACGGGAAGCGGTGCCCCGCTTCGTGGTGCGAGGGGTCGAGCTCGGTGGCGGGTTCGGGCGTTCCGCCGTCCGCCGGGATCTTCATGAGCGGCCCCGAGGCCGACGGAGCGAAGACGATCACGTCGCGGCGGCCCCAGCTGAGTCCGCGCGGGTCCGAGGCGTCGCAGAGGCGCGTGGAACCGGCGCCCCGGCCGAGCGGCACCCGGAAAAGCCCCTTGTTCGCCACGTCGAAGTACGCGAGCGAGCGGCCGTCGGGCGACCAGACCGGCATGATCGCCGTGGTCGTCCCCGGAATCTCGACCGGGTCGGGCGAGTTGAGCGACCAGAGCCAGAGCGCCGCGGGGCTGTCGCGCATCTGGGCGCTCGAGACGAGCCGACGTCCGTCCGGCGAGATCGCCACGGTGCTCAGGTAGGGTTGCACGAGCAGCCCGGACGGCGCGGGAAGCTGCGTGAAGACGACGGGCTCGCGGCGCGCGAACAGCGCCCACCCCGCGACGGCCGCAACCAGGATCCCGAGCGCGCCCACCGCGAGGCCGGCCGCCGGCGCGACCGAACGCCGCCGCCGGACCGGCGTCGCCACCGCCGCGCCGGCGGCCGTCGCGCCCGGCTCCGCGATCCAGCCCAGCTGCAGCTTCACGTCGTGCGCGCTCTGGATGCGGTCCGCCGGGTCCTTCGCGAGGCAGGCGCTGACGACGCGGTCGAGGGCGGGGGGCGCGAGCGGCTCGACCTGCGAGATGGGCGCGGGCTGGACGTGCATGATCGCGGCGATGAGCGACGCCTGGCTCGAGCCTTCGAACGCCCGCCGGCCCGTCGCCATCTCGTGCAGCACGCAGCCGAGCGCCCACAGGTCGGTGCGCGCGTCCGCCTCGCGTCCCTCGAGCTGCTCGGGCGCCATGTACTGGAACGTGCCGACGATCGTGCCCTCGGCCGTCAGCGGCGCGGCGGCGGTCGGGGACTTCGTGGCGCCGCTGCCGGTCACGGGTCCCGCCGTGCCGGTCGCGCGCGCCAGCCCGAAGTCCAGGAGCTTCGCCCCGGATCGCGTCAGCATGACGTTTCCGGGCTTCAGGTCCCGGTGGATCACGCCCGCCCGGTGGGCCTGGTCCAGCGCGTCCGCGATCTGCGCCCCGAGGCGCAGGACGTCGGCCGGAGGCAGCGGCCCACGCGCGAGCCGGGCCGCCAGCGTCTCGCCCTCCAGCAGCTCCATGACGAGGTAGTCCGTGTCGTCCACACCCCCGACGTCGAACAGCGTGCAGATGTGCGGGTGGTTCAGGCTCGAGACTGTCCTCGCCTCGCGCTCGAAGCGGGCACGCACTTCCGGATCCGAGGAAACGTGCCCCGGCAGCACCTTGACGGCGACCTCGCGACCGAGCCTCGTGTCGCGCGCACGGTAGACCTCGCCCATGCCTCCCGCACCGAGCGGGGCGACGATCTCGTAGGGGCCGAGCCGGGTGCCGGGGGCGAGCGTCACGTCCACACCTGCCTCGCGAGCGCCTCGAAGCGGGAATCGGCGACGACGTCGTCGAAGAACGGGCTCCCGGGCATGAGGAGGAACACCGGGTCGCGCTCCCCGGCAGCGCGGGAAGCCCAGGCGAAGGCCTCGTCGGCAAGGCCGGCGCTCGAAGCGGCGAGCGCGACCATCGAAGCCGACAGGTGCTCGTACCGCCTCCGGGCCGCGAGTTCGTCGAAGACGGCCCGGGCGTTCGCGGACTCTCCGAGCTGGCCGAAGGTCCACGCGAGGCTGCCGAGCACCCACGGGTGCCGCCCCGAGGGCGCGAGCACGCCGAGCGCGGTCGAACGCGCCCGGGCGAAGTCGCCCGACCAGGCGAGCGCACGGACGAGGTTGTAGTGCCCGAAGACCCCCTCCGGCTCCAGTTCCTCGGCGCGCAGGGCCTGGGTGACCGACTCGGTGTGCCGGCCCGCGTGGGCGAGCAGCATCGAGTGCACGGTGATCGCCCAGGCATTGAGTGGGTCGTCCGCCACGGCCTCCGCGGCCAGCCGGACGGATTCTTCCGGCGAGAAGCGGCGGAGCCCGTAGCCCCAGATGGCGCGCTCGCAGCGGGAGCGCGTGTGCCGCGCATCCACCGCGAACGCGCGTCGCCACGTCCGATCGGCGCGGTCGAAGTCCCACTCGTACTGCGCCTCGACGTCCGCGAGCGTCGCACACGCCTCGGTGTTCGACGGGTCCAGCGCCAGCGCGCGCTCGGCGAGGTCCCTGGCCCGCGGCATGATCTCCGACGCGGGGCGGGCCCCGAACGTGCCGAGCAGCCGCCACGAGTCCGCGAGCAGGCCCATCGCATCGGCGTACTGCGGATCCAGCTCGATCGCGCGCTCGAAGCACTCGATGGCGTTCGCAATGAACCGTCCGCGGCGGAGCTGGAAGGCGCGGCCCTTGAGCACGAGCTCGTACGCTTCGAGGTTCGCCGTGCCGCGCCGGGCGCCGCCTCCCGAGCGCAGTGCGACGCTCAGCTTCCTCGCGATCGCCTCCGCGATCTCGTCCTGGACCGCGAACACGTCGGTCAGTTCGCGGTCGTAGCGCTCGGACCACATCTGGTAGCCGTCGGCCACGTTGACGAGCTGCGCCGTGACGCGCAGGCGCTGCCCGGACCGCCGAACGGTGCCCTCGAGCACGGTCGTCACGCCCAGCCGCTCGCCGACCACGCGCGGGTCCTCGCGCCGGCCCTTGAACGCGAAGCACGACGAGCGCGCCGCGACGCGGAGTCCCTCCAGCTGCGCCAGCGCGTTGAGGATCTCATCGGCCACGCCGTCCGCGAAGTACTCGTCGTCCGGACCGCTCAGGTTCTCGAAAGGCAGGACCGCGATGGAACGCTCCTCGGCGCGACCGCCGCGCGCGCCTCCGGACGCAACCTCGGCCAGCTCGAGCCGGACGTCGCGGATGTCGCGCGGGCGCTCGTCGGCGTTCTTCCGCAGGCAGCGACGGAGGATCCCCAGCACGCGCGGGGGCGTGCCCGCCGGGAGCGCGCTCCAGTCCGGCTCGCGCTCGAGGATGCGCGCGACGAGGTCGGAGACCGTCTCACCGGCGAACGCCGGCCGGCCCGCGAGGCACTCATAGAGGAGGCAGCCGAACGACCACACGTCGCTGCGCCGGTCCACGGCCCGGCCGCGCGCCTGCTCCGGGCTCATGTACGCCGCGGTACCCAGGATGACGCCGGCCTCGGTCGCGGCGGGCATCGCCGTGCGCGTTTCGGCTTCGGCCGAGTCGGCCCCGGCGGGCGCCGCGGGCTCGCTCTTCGCGAGGCCGAAGTCGAGCACCTTCACCCGCCCGGCATCCGACACCATGACGTTTCCCGGCTTCAGGTCGCGGTGGACGATGCCCCGCTCGTGCGCGGCCTCGATCGCCTCGGCCACCTGTACGGCGAGCGCCAGCGTCTCCTGCAGCGACAGGGGGCCGCGGCCGAGGCGGTTCGAGAGCGTCTCGCCCTCGACCAGCTCGAGCACCAGGCACAGGGTCCCGGTCGCGTCCTCGAGGCCGTAGATGGACGCGACGTTGGGGTGGTTGAGGGCCGCGAGCGACTGGGCCTCGCGGCGGAAGCGGCCGAGGCGGCCCGCGTCCCGCGCGAAGCCCTCGGGCAGCACCTTGATCGCGACGTCCCGCCCGAGCTTCTCGTCGTGCGCCCGGTACACTTCCCCCATGCCCCCCGCGCCGAGCGGGGTGACGATTCGGTACGGGCCGAGATTCTGGCCGACGGTCAGGGGCAATCCGGGTCTCCGTGCGCTGGGATGGTCAGGCCTGCGTGACGCCGGTGGGAGGGGGACGCGCGAAGATAGCATGGGCATTGACCGGTCCGGCCTCGAAATGCACCCTGCGTCGCCATGCCCGAGCTGCCCGAAGTCGAGACCGTCCGCCGGATGCTGGCCGCGCACGTGCCGGGCCGCCGGATCGCGCGCGCGACCGTGTCGCCGCACCGTCTTCGCACCGCGACCCTGAAACGCCTGCCCGCCGCGCTCGCCGGCCGGACGTTCGGCACGCCCCGGCGCACCGGCAAGTTCCTGCTCCTCGACCTCGACGGCGGCGTCACGCTCCTCTCCCACCTCGGCATGAGCGGGCGATGGCTGTTCTGGGCCGACGGGCGCGAGGCCGACGCGTCGCTGCCGCACGTGCACCTCAAGCTCGTGCTCGAGGACGGCGCGGCGCTCTGGTTCCAGGACATCCGCCGCTTCGGGATGCTCCGGGTCGTGCGGCTCGAGCGGCTCGCGCGCGACCCGTCGCTGCGCCTGCTCGGGCCCGATCCGCTCGCGTCGCCCCCGACCGGCGAGTCGCTCCGGTCGCTCGCGCGCGGCGCGCGCGTGGCGGTGAAGAACTTCCTGCTCGACCAGCGGCGGATCGCGGGACTGGGGAACATCTACGCGAGCGAGGTGCTGTTCCGTGCCGCGCTGGACCCGCGCCGGCGGGCCGGGTCGCTGGCGCTCCCCGAGTGGGAACGCGTCGCGCGCGAGATCCCGCGCGTGCTCGAGGAGTCCATCGCGCGCATGGGCACCACGTTCAGCACCTACCGCACGATCTGGAACGAGCCCGGCGAGTACGGCGAGCAGCTGCTCGTCTACGACCGCGCGGGCCAGCCCTGCCGGCGGTGCGGGACGCCCGTCCGCCGCATCGTCCAGGGCGGCCGGGCCACCTTCTTCTGCCCGGGCTGCCAGCGCCGGGCCCCGGCGCCGAAGGCGGCCGGACAGTCGCGGACGCGGGCGCGCAGGACCGCGAAGGCTGCCGCGAAGACGGCCGGAACGGCGCAAAAGACGGCCCGCAGGACCCCGGCGCGCAAGTCCTGACGAACCGCGAATAAGAACCACAACGTTTTCATTGAAACCGCGGTGCGCCGCCCCCTACCCTGCGGTGTTACCCATACCCATCCCCGGGTGGCGCGCCGCGATTCCCCTTTCCGTCTTGCTGCTGGCCGGCGCCCCCCGTTCCTACGGAGCGCAAATCATGATGTTCAACACGCTGGGCCTGCCGGCGCCCCTCGTCCAGGCGGTGCGCGCGGCGGGCTGGACCGAGCCGACGCCCATCCAGGCGAAGGCGATTCCGGTCATCCTCCAGGGCAACGACCTCATCGGGAACGCCGTCAGCGGCTCGGGCAAGACCGGGGCCTTCCTGCTTCCCGGCTTCGCGCGCCTGCTCGACGGGCCGCAGAAGCTCCGCGCGCTCGTGCTCACACCGACGCGGGAGCACGCCGCGCAGGTGGACACCCAGGCGCGCGACTTCGCGCGCTTCACCGAGCTGCGCGTCGGTCTGGCGCACAACGCGGCGCCGATCGCGGCCCAGGAGAAGCTGCTGCGCGATCACGGCGTGGACGTGCTCGTCGCGACCGTGGACCGGCTGCTCGAGCTGCAGGAGCGCAAGGTGATCGGCTTCGAGGATGTCGAGATCCTCGTGCTCGACGAGGCCGACCGCATGGTGGACATGGGGCAGGCCACCGACATCCGCCGGATGCTCAAGCTGCTGCCCGAGACCCGGCAGACGCTGCTCTTCTCGGCGGCGATGGCGCCCGAGCTCAACCGCCTCGCGAAGGAGGCGCTCATCGAGCCCGTGCGCGTGGACCTCACGTCCCCGCAGCCCACGGGCATCATGCACGCCATCTACCCCGTGCCGAAGCACCTCAAGATCGAGCTGCTCGACCGGCTGCTGTCGCGCCCGGGCGAGGTGCGCAGCACGATCGTCTTCACACGGCAGCGCGAGGGCGCCGACCGGCTCGCGCGCCAGCTCGAGCGCCGCAAGTACACGGTCACGACGCTGCACGAGCGCAAGAGCCAGACCGAGCGCGAGCGCGCGATGGAGGACCTCAAGCGGGGCCGCCTGCAGATCGCGGTCACGACCGACCTCGCCGCGCGCGGGCTCGAGCTGACCGGGGTCGCCCACGTCGTCAACTTCGACGTGCCGCCGACGCCCGAGGACTACGTGCACCGCATTGGCCGCGCCGCGCGGCCCGACGCGCAGGGTGACGCGTTCACGCTCATGGCCCCCGAGGAGCAGCGCCACCTCGCCGCGATCGAGCGGTTCGTGGGCCGCGCGATCCCGCGCGTGCTGCTGCCCGACTTCGACTACAAGCTGACCCCGTCGCAGCTGCAGCAGACGGTCATCTACGACGACGAGCGCGTCCGCTCCGCGGCGCGCCGGGCCGCCCTCAACAAGATGGGCGCCTACGTGACCTCGCGGCTGTCCTCGCCGGCCCGCGCGGCCTCGATCCCGTCGCGCGTCTCGGGGCCGGCGGCGGCCTCGGTGAAGCCGGCGACGGCGACGGCCAAGGGACGCACGGCCTCGGTGCCGGCATCCTCGGCGCCGGCCCGCTCGAAGCCGGGTGCGGCCTCGGCGACGGCCCGCAAGCCGTCCGCCTCGCATCGCCCGCGGCCGGCCGCCCGCAAGGTCTCGGCCGCGGCGCGCCGGAAGGTGGCCCTGCCGGCCCCACGGCCCAAGAAGTGACTCGAGCGGCCCGAGGCAAGCGCCTCGGGCCGCTCGGCTTCCGGATACGGACCTCAGGAGCCCGCAGGCGGCTCGAGGCGACTTCTCGCGAGGACGAACGCCGCCTGGGCGCCGGCCGCGTCCGCGGCGGAGACCTGGAGCTGGTCGGGGCTGCCCCCTCCCTTGCCCCGCGCCGCCGCAAGCAGCTCGGACAGGAACGCCTTGAGGTCCGGGCCGGCACCCTTCGAGCGCACCACGACCACGACCGGGTCCGGGGCGCCCGCGCCGCTCACCGCCCACGGCGCCCCGGCCGACAGGCACGCGAGTGCGAACGCGCGCACCTCGTCGCGGGGACGTTCGGCCGCCCACTCGGCGACGCCGCGGGGCGCCGCACCGACGCGCGCGCGCGCCTCGTCGGCCAGCCGGCGGGCGTTCAGCTCCCGCAGCTGCTTCGCGAGCGCGTCGCGCTCCTCGAACGCTCGCTCGAGGTGCGCGATCAGGTCGCGGTCCTTGAGCGTCCGCCGCCGGGCCGCCTCGATGAGCGCCTCGGCACGCCAGGCGTGGTCCCGCAGCGCGCGGCCGCCGCAGAGGAACGAGACGCGCACGTTGCCGCGCACCTTTTCCCAGCCGGTGATCTTGATCGCGCCCACCTCGCCCGTGCGGCGCGTGTGGGTGCCGCCGCAGGCGGAGAGGTCCCAGTCGGGCACTTCGACGATCCGGATGCGGCCTTCCACCTTCGGCGGCTTGCGCAGCGCGAAGCGTTTCACGCCCTCGGCATCGGTCCAGTGGAGCCGGATCTCCCGGTCGTCCCACAGCACGCGGTTCGCCGCTTCCTCGACCCGGCCGGCGAGCTTCCAGTCCAGGCCCGCCAGCCCGAGTTCGATCACGCTGCGCTCGGCGCCGAGCGTCGAGGACAGCGTCGCCGCTTCCGCGACGCGCTCGAACGCTGCCGAGAGCACGTGCTGGCCGGTGTGCTGCTGCATGTGATCGAAGCGGCGTTCCCAGTCGATCTCGCCGGGCACCGCACCCTGCGGCGTTCGTTCCGCGTCCACGACGTGCCACACGCGCCCGTCTTCCGCGGCCTGCACGTCCACGACGGGCAGGCCGGCCAGGGTACCGTGGTCGGGGAGCTGGCCCCCGCTCTCGGGGTAGAACCAGGTCCGGTCCAGCTCCACCGCGGGCCGTCCTCCCCACTCGCCCGCGGCCGCCACCTCGGCCTCGAAGCGCGTCGTGTACGTGTCGTCGTAGTAGCGCCGCTCGCTCGCCATCGTCAGGTCTCTCGGGGCGAGGAGCGCGGGACGCCCCAGCGCTTGAGCATGCGCCAGAGCGTGGTGCGCGAGATGCCGAGCTGCTTCGACGCCGAGG
>Ga0315540_10001881_pt1 | contig 11884 bp, 8 predicted proteins | sample SalMarSW160110MG_FD_203677 | JGI IMG/M metagenome (GOLD analysis project Ga0315540, IMG submission 203677) | Salt marsh sediment microbial communities from the Plum Island Ecosystem LTER, Massachusetts, United States - Salt Marsh Sediment SW1601-10 ... | reverse complement strand
ATGCAGCGTCTGGAGACTGCTGCCTTCCTTCCGCTGCCAGAGATCAAGCGCTTGGGTGCCCTGCTCACCCGCGGGAGGGTCCATGTCCGCCGGCCACGGGACGCGATGATCAAGGGCAACCTTCGTTTGGTCATCTCCGTGGCCCGCCAGTATCGTGGCCGGGGCCTTTCGTTTCCCGACCTGATCCAGGAGGGAAACCTCGGGCTGATGCGGGCGGTGGACAGGTTCGATTATCGGCGCGGGTTCAAGTTCTCCACCTATGCCCATTGGTGGATCCGACAAGGGATCACCCGCGCAATCCAGGAGAAGTCCCGCAGTATCCGGGTACCTGTTCACGTGCAGGAGCGCATCCATAAGATGCGGCGGGTCTCTGGGGAGATCGCGCTTACGACCGGACGGCAGGCGGGCATCGATGAGCTGGCGGAACACCTCGACCTCCCGGCGGACAAGGTGCGCGAGCTGCAGCAGATCGGCAAAGGCACCGTATCCCTGCAGACTCCGCTCGGCGACGACGAGGAGACGGCCCTGGGAGACCTGATCCCCGATCAGGGGACGGCGTCGCCGGAGTTTGCGGCGGTCGGCCGCGGGCTGGAGCAGAAGGTCAGAGACATGCTGAGCTTGCTTGGCGCGCGGGAGGCGGAGGTGCTGGCCCTGCGCTTTGGAATCGGGGCGGAGCGCGAGTACACCCTCAGCGAGATCGGCGACCGGTTCGGTGTCTCGCGGGAGCGGGTGCGACAGATTCAGCAGAATGCTGTCATCAAGCTCCTGCGGGCCGGCCTTGCGGACGACCTGAGACCCTACGTCGAAGGGTAAAGGGCTGTCCGGTTTAGGCGCTCGCGTGCTTGGCCCCGACCGGCATCACCCTGCGCCGGGTCGGGGTGGCCGGCATCGGGATCCTGCGCGTGTGCCTTGCAGGGGCCGGGCTGGGGCAGACGATGCCGGACGGCTCCGCCCTGACGGCGGTATCGTCGGCGGTCCTCTGTTATGCGAAGTGACAGAACAGAAAGGCTTGCCGGCTGCCAGTCCGCGCGAAGGATCGCCGCCGCTGCGCAATCCGTAGTGGTACGGGAGTGCTTGCACGGATTTTCACGGGTGCGTTGCCGCCTTATCCTGGGGTTCACGTGAACGGCTCGGCCCTTGGCGGTTGGGTAGGACGGCAAGGGCAACGGGTCGAACGACTAGCGATGCCGCCCTGCCACGGGTGCCCGGTGCGAACGGCTGAGCGGGTCCTGACATGGAGCAGGGGGCACCTCGTCGCCCGACCAGCGGGCAGAACGCTCAGCCGATGTGGCGCCAGGAGGCGAGATGACGACGGCGATAGAGAGTGAGGTGGACCCCAGAACCCGATTCGCTGCGATGCGGCAGGCATCCCTGGAGGCCGCTTGGCTCGCCACACAGCTGAACGGGCGGAGGGGTACAGATGCCTCGGCCCCTGCCCAGGAGCGCCACCGAACGAGCTGTGAGAAGGCCTATTTCAAGGCCATGCGGCGAGGATTTTCGCCGGGCATGGAGCTGTGCGACTGGCTCGAAGCTGAACGGGAAGTGGCCGAGGCGTTGCCCGTCGCGCCCGCGCAGTGAAGGAGGGGCCAAGGATTAAGCAGGCAAACGGGCCGAAGGGATCGGCGGTAAGAGAGAACATTCCCAACCCAGAAGCGAGGAGGACGATTGGTATGATGGAGCACCGGCAAGGCAGGCGCATCGCGGCCGGGATCCCCGTCCGGCTGCAATTCCGAGACCGGGCGGTGAGCGCCGCGACGGCGTCCGATATCGGACGCGGCGGCATGTTTGTCAGGACCTCGGAAAGACCCGAAGAGAACTGCTGCCTGGAGGTCCTTGTGGAGTTGCCCGGCCATCGCGGAGGGACTTCGGCGCCGATTCCGGCGATGGTGGTGCATCGCTCAGAGCATGGCGTGGGGCTCATGTTTCGGCAGCGGGACGCGCGGGCCGCAAAGGTCCTGAAGTACTTGCTGCGGGATTTGGAAGCCGAGTCCCTGTCCAGCACCCCCGCCCTCAGGCGGCACGCGGCTTGGTTTGGCGGGGCTGCCGCCAGGGGCTAGGGAAGCCCTGATCAATTCTGGTTCCCGGCGCATCCCGTCTTGCAACACATGGATGTTACGGGGTGCGCCCCTATCCACCGACCTGGGCGTCGGACCTGGCCCCCCCGTGCAGGGCCAGCCATCTGAAGATGTCCTCACGAGTGACCATGCCCACCAGACGCCCACGGCTGATGACCGGCAGCTGGTTCACCCCCCGCTGAACGAGAAGGTCCAACGCGCCGGATACAAGCGATTCGGGGGTAACTGTGGACAGCTGCGCGACGGCCGTCATGGCATCTGCGACGCGCACCTCTCCCCATCTGTCCCGTTCCAGGCGCCGGACGTCCTCCAGACAGATCATCCCGCGCAGTCCGTCCCCGTCGACGACAGGGTAGGCCCGCTGGCTGGTCCGCAGCAGTCTGGTTTCGACAAGCTCTCGGATACTCATGTCGGGCGTCGCCGTCTGGTAGTCGGTGGTCATGATCCGCCGGACGTGCAGGTCCCCCAGGGACTTCAAGACCAGCTGACGCCGGTAGCTCACGATCGCGGCGTTGTTCAGAAACCACCCGATCAGGGCGAGCCAAAGCCCACCCACGAGCCCGGTTCCGAAAAGGGGCACCTGTATACCGAGGATCATTGCGAAACCGGTTCCGATCAGCGCCCACGCAACCAGCTGCCCGGTACCGGAGGCCCAGCGGGTGGCACGCGTGAGATCGCCGGTTATCCCCCACAGGATGGCCCGCAGGACCCGCCCCCCGTCCAACGGGAACCCGGGGACCAGGTTAAAGAGACCTAGGAGGATATTGATGGGCCCTAGCCATAAGAGCAGGGTGGCCAGAGGTCCCAGCCTGGACATCGCCTCCGTGGGTCTCTGGGGGTCGATCTGGATCGGGCCCGTGAGCAGGCTCGCCACCCAGAGGAAGACGATGCCCAGGACGAGGCTGGTGACGGGGCCGGCGATGGCCATCGCCAGCTCGGACCGCCAGTTGGCAGGCTCGGACTCCATGTGGGCCATGCCTCCGAACACAAAGAGGGTGATCCGCCTGATCTCGACCCCGAGGCGTCGGCCGACCAGGGCGTGCGACAGCTCATGCAGCAGCACCGACACCAGAAAGAGCACTGCCGCCCCAAAGGCAGTGAGGACGGCGGGCCCCACCCCCCAGTCCGGGTGCCAATAGGGGAAGAGCCCCCAGCCCAGGGCGACCATGATGAGGGCAAAGATGATCAGCAGGCTCCAGTCGAGGCGAACCTCGACGCCGGCGACACTGCCGATGGGCAAGCCCCGGGCCGCCAGGGGGTGACCCTGGCCGGGGCGGCGGTGGTCTTCCAGGATTTCGTCGTTCACTTGGCGCTCCCTCATCTGGTTGCTTGGGTCTTGCGGTTCGGTCTGACCGACGTCAGGGCTCCGCCAGGAAGACGCGAAACCCCCGGGGCTCAGGGTGATTGTCCTATCCATGTCTTCCGGGTGGTACACCCTCAGGGGCGTGATCTTCGCTAGGTCGCCCGGCGGTCCCTGCGAAGCGCCCGCAAGCTGGCCGGTCCCAAGGGTCGTCTCTTCTTCGGGGTCAGGTGCGGGCGTCGAGGCGACCTACCAATCCGTCCGGCCCCCTCGACTCCAGCCGCCGGCCCTCGTCCGAAGGAAAGGGGCGCCTGCTCAACTTCCCGGGAGCATCCCGCGGAGCTCGATCGCGTTGCGTACGGCGTGGCCGGCCTCGTCGTTATCGAAGTAGCAATAGACGCGCAGCCCCTGTTTCGCCCAGGCGGAGATGGCCCCCGCCCAGCCCGCGAGCGTCTGCGGATCGTACCGGCCCTGATAGGGTCCGCCCGGACCGTGCAGACGAATGTAGACGAAATCCGTGGTGATCTCTTTCGCGGACAGAAAGCCGTCCAGCTCGTAGATGCAGAAGGCCCCGCCGTAACGATGCAAGAGCTCGTAGGCCTGATGATTGAGCCAGCTGTGGTTCCGCAGCTCGAACGCATAGCGGAAATCGCGGCTCAGGGAGGCGAGGAAGCGTTCAAGCCGCTCTGCATTGAAGCCCCAGCGGGGAGGCAGCTGGAACAGGATGGGCCCCAACCGATCGCCGAGCAGACTGATGCGGTCGAGGAATCGGGGTACTCCCGTTCGGGGATCCTTGAGCTTCTTCACATGGGTGATGTAACGACTCGCCTTGGCCGCGAAGATGAACCCTTCCGGCACGGTCTCGCGCCAAGCGTCCACTGCCTTCTCCGAGGGGAGGTGGTAGAAGCAGTTGTTGATCTCGGTGCTCCCCAGATGTCGCGCGTAGTGCTCCAGACGGCGGTCGCTGGCAAGATCGAGGGGATAAAAAGGTCCGGTCCAGTGGTCATAGGACCAGCCGGATGTCCCGATGAGCACGGATGGGGAAGCTTTCATGGGAGGTCCTCGCGGGTGGTGCCTCGGGCCTTGATGTCGCGGTGAGGTGGATCGATGTCCTCGGATGCATCGCCCCGGTTCCGCAGCTAGGAACATACGCGACGCAGGGCGTTTGGTCTCTCTTGCGGAAGGCGCCGATTATCCGAAGAAAGAGCAGTTCACCACGAAGCCCACCAAGAAACACGAAGGGAGCAGGGGAGAGCGGAAGACTTGCTGAAGAGTCAGGCTCACCCTTGGTAGACGGCTGCGGAGACAAGAACAGGTTGAAAGAGCTCGTGCTCTTCCTGCCTCTGTGTTTCAACTTCCGGATCAGGGGTTATCGGCTGGCGGTCTGGACGAAAAGAGAGCGGGAGGGCATCTTGCTCCTCCCATTCCGATGGGCGATAGAAACGACAGGGAGGGACAAGCGAGATGTCCGAGCTCCGCCAGGACCCGATTACGCATGAGTGGGTCATCATCAACCCCGGCCGGGCCGTGCGGCCCCACGATACGGGACCACAGCAAGTCCCGCACCGGTGTCCCTTCTGCCCCGGGAACGAGGATCTCACGGCAGACTCTGTCGATTCCATCGCCGGAGGGGATGGCAGCTGGTCCGTCCGGGCAGTGGTCAACAAGTTTCCGGTGCTGGTCCCGGCGCCTTATCCCGCCGACGGCTATGAGGTGTCGGCGGAGGGCTGGCGGCGCCTTGTCGGCTATGGCCGCCATGAGGTCATCATCGAGACCCCGGACCATGGTGCCACGATAGGCTCGATGCCCGAGGAACAGGTACGGCGGGTGCTGGAGATGTATGTGCGCCGGTTCCGGGCCCACGAGGAGGCCCGGGGGCCCGTGCGCCAGGTGGTCCTGTTCCGGAACCACGGCCCGCGTGCCGGCACCAGCCTTGCCCACCCCCACGCCCAGGTGGTGGCCACACCGGTGGTCTCACCCGATGTGCGCCACCGCATGGCGGCGGAGGTCGCCTTCTTCGATCGCACGGGCTGCTGCGGACTGTGCACGGTCATCGCCAAGGAGCAGGCGGTCGCCAGCCGAGTGGTGCTGCGCACTGAGCGGTTCGTCTCGATCGCTCCCTTTGCCTCCTTGGCCCCGTTTCACCTGCAGGTGGTGCCCCTGCGGCATTGCGCGCAGTTCTCCCGGGTGGGGGCGAGCGAGCTGGATGACCTTGCGGGCCATCTCACCCGGTTGTTGGCGGCGTTTCACCAGGAGCTCGGGGATGCGGACTACAACCTGGTGATCTTCACGCCGCCCCTGGATCAGGTGCACGCCGCGGCGACCCACTGGTACATCGATATCCTTCCCCGCCTCACCACCCCGGCGGGCTTCGAGCTGGGGTCCCGCATTGTCGTGAATGTGCGCGTGCCGGAGACCGCGGCGGAGCGGCTCCGCTCCGCGCTGAGCTCACAGGGCCAGGAGTAGCCGCTATGAACCATCTACGCTGGATCACACAGATCGACGACTATGAGCACATCGTCGGAAAGGAGGCCGTGGACAGGCTGCTCGTCAAGGCGCATCGGCTGCGAGGGCTGCGTGTGCTCAACATCAGCTCGACCTTCTATGGCGGCGGTGTCGCTGAGATGCTTTCCTCCTCGACCCTGCTCGGCCGCGCTCTTGGCCTGCGGGTGGATTGGCGTCTGATTCAGGGCAGCCCCGAGTTCTTCGGCGTCACCAAGAAGCTGCACAACGGGCTGCAGGGTCAGGAGATCAACCTATCCCAGCGCAAGAAGGACATTTACGAGCAGATGGCCTTCGAGAACGCGGTGCGCATGGACATCGATCATGATATGGTCATCGTGCACGACCCCCAGCCCCTGCCCCTGATCGGTCACTATCGCCGCACCGCCCCCTGGGTCTGGCGCTGTCACGTGGACCTGTCGGAGTCCGACTCGCACGTGTGGGACTACCTCAAGGGCTTCGCGGATGACTACGACGCGGTCGTGGTCTCCTTGCCCGAATACCGGCAGAAGGGGCTCATCCCGCCCCAGCTCGTCATCATGCCAGGCATCGACCCCTTCAGCCCGAAGAACCGCGCGCTGACAAAGAAGGAGATCGACGAGCGCTTGCGGCATTACAAGATCCCGAGCGATCTCCCCATCATCACCCAGGTGTCGCGCTTCGACCGTTGGAAGGACCCGGAAGGGGTGATCAAGGCCTTCCGGAAGGTGCGCAAGGAGGTCGATTGCACCCTGGTGCTACTGGGCAACGTGGCCACTGACGACCCGGAGGGCCAGGAGGTATTCGAGGCGGTCCTGAAGCACAAGGAGGACCGGGTTGTCATCCTGACCGCCACGGACAGCGCGCTGGTCAATGCCCTGCAGCGTCGCTCCGCCGTCGTCATCCAGAAATCCCGCCGCGAGGGATTCGGCCTGACAGTGACCGAGGCCATGTTGAAAGAAGCTGCGGTAGTCGGCGGCGACTGCGGGGGTATTCGGCGCCAGATCGAAGGCGGGGTGAGCGGGTTCTTGGTCTCCTCCGTGGAGGAGGCCGCCGAGCGCATCATTCAGCTGCTCAAGGATGCCCAGCTGCGTCAGCGCCTTGGGGCGGAGGCACGTGCATCCGTGACGCGCCGATTCCTCATGAATCGGGTCGTGGAGCAGATGCTGGATATGGCGGATGCCTTTGAGTCGTTTCGGTCCCCGAATCGGGATCGGATCGCAAGCCTGGCGGAGGACGGCCCCGCCTACACCTGACTTTCCGGATCTTCGGCAGCCTTGCGTCCCCCCCAGGCCGCATCGCCGGACTCAGCCTTTGGCCGGCTGTACCGGCTCATTCTTTGTTGCCTCCAGCAGCTGATTGACTGCGCGCTCCGTCAGGCGGTCCCCGCTCAGGATGCGCGCCGAGCCTTCCCGCAGTCGCTGGGCAAGGCGGGCCGTGGGTAGGGACAGGGGGTCGTCTCCTTGCCGTCCGGCGAAGAGATAGATCGTCTTCAGGCCGCTCACCCACGTGAGGCGCAGGGTCCTGCGGGTGCCGCGTTCGCTGGTGAATTCGACCCAGGCACCGAGATTGAGCTCTCGCGCGGCCAGGACGTATTTGTCCGCCGGGTCCGGAGGCGGCGACGGGGCAGGGGCGGGGTTGGCGTTGCCCGGGATCGCTGCGGACGCGGCCGCCTCCTGGCTGGGCGATTCCCCGGTGCCTTCCGGCGGGATGGAGAGGACAAGGCCGGCGCCGGTATCCACGCGCGGATCTGCGCTGTCTTGCGGCAGATCCGCCCGCATCGCTGTCATGTGGAGCCGGACCAACGCCCGGAAGAACTCGTTCATATCGGTCTTGGTGATGACCAGCCCGTCGAGGCCGGAGCGGAGCCTGTGCAGCAGGTCGGGGAGCGTTTTGAGGAGCCGCCGACGGTCGTCCCCGTCGTGTTTCGGCAACACGCTCCAGACCAAATCGTCCATGGTTTGGAGCGCCCCCCTCCAGCTCGTGCTTTCCTTACCCTTGTCGACGAAGACCCGGAGCAGGTACAAGCGCCAGAGCTTGCTCAAGAAATCGCTTACTAGGGGCGGTACGTCCCGATTCTTGATCCGTCTGTCGATCTGATCCGAGACGACTGATCGGGCGCGCTCGATCCTGTCCCTCCGCTCGAGGCCCTCCACAAGCTGGGCTGTCTGGGTCTGTGCCTGCTCGTCCTCTTGGGCGAGAAATGCCTCCAAGCGCTCGATCTGCGTGCTGAAGATCGCGGTGTCCTTGTCGAAGCCTTCGATGACCCGGTCGATGAGGGCCTCGATCTCGGCCAACAGGGCCGGCATTTGGTCCGGGCTGCGCCCGATTGCGGAGCCGGCGATCGCGTCCAGAAACCGGCGGGCCGGGTGCTGCCTGTCGGAGAAGAAGCGCTTATCAATCAGGGCGACCTTGAGCGCCGGGATCTGCAGTCGTGCGATCTGTGCCCTCAGGGCGTCCGGGAGCTCGTGGTCGCTGAAGATCAGATCGAAGAGGGTCGCTACCACGTCGATCGTCACCCCGTCGAGCGGACCGGCGAGGCTCGCGACCGGCATAGCGCGGATCTCGCGAAGGACACCCTGTGTCCCGGACTCGAGCTGCGGCCAACCGGGACCTGGTCCTCTGTGTGCACCAGGCTCGCCGCGTTGAAGGCTCGTCAACGCCCGCAGGAGCCGCGTGGCCATTGGCGACGCCGCCCGCGCGTTTTCTTGCTCCGGAATAGCTGCCGAAGCGGATGGAGATTGAAGGGTGCGAAGCCCGCTCACGAGCTGTCGAAAGAAGTCGTTCGGATTCCCTGAAAGGTCGCGCGTTGTGTATTCGGGGTCTCCCACCCCTGCAGATACAAGCTCGGCGGCAGAAAGAGGGTCCTCGCCGACACGACTCGCGTTCGGCAGCACGGCGCCGGAGCTGTGCCCCGCAGGCGGTCGGGAGCGATCCTGGGCGAGCGCCCCGGTCGGCAGCTCGCGCGCCCCGGCTATCTGCCCGGGGACGGGTATAGGCGCCGTCCCACTAGTCGTCGGCCGGCCGCGGTCGAGCTGTCCCCCCGGCCCCTGCGGAAGGTCGGGGAGGATATTCTGGTTGATGAGAAGATGGTTGAGAGACTCGTACAGGCCGGGCAACAGGTTACCGACCTGGCGATCGAGCTCCTGGAGCAATGCGACGGCGACCTGGTCGCCGATTTCCAAGGCAAGCGCGCTCCGGAGAAATGCGTTGAAGGTCGCCCTCGGACCGAGGGGGTTGTCCTCGGGCTCCAGATGCCGAATCTCGAGGAGCTCGGCAACCCGCCGCGCCAGGTTGGTCAGCTGGTGCGCGCAGTTGTAGGAGACCCGGGCGGCGAGCTTTCCCACCGCAAGGTCACGCTCGAAATCCGCGTCGTCAACCAGCCGGAGCTCGCCCGGACCATCCAAGGGCGGTGCCTGAGCCGATTTGTCTCGCGAGGCGACGGCCTGGTCGACTGTGCGCGTGAGCTCGGTCCGAAACCCCGTGAGTAGCTCCTGCCCCCTCTTTCGCAGTGCGCCGTGGGCCGCGAAGTAGAGGTTTTGCATATCGAGGCTGCTGGCCCGGTCCGCGATCTCGAAGAGGTGGTCTTCCGACTCCCCGAGCCCCGCCTCAAACGCGGCTACCACTTCTTCCAACAGGTGGTCCCTGCAGCTATTGAGAACGGACAACCGGCTCACTGCTGACCTGGTTGATCCGGACGGTCGGCGGCTGTCGAGGGAGAGGATATTGCCGGCGTTGCCCTCGATCACGGAGAGTCGTCCACTAAGCGCGTTCACCTTGTGGGACCTTCAATGGGCAGATGTTTTCGTGTCCTGGCGAGGGCGTAGCAGGGCGGTGGATGCCGGCGGGGCGTGCCATTGCGGACCGGGCGTGTGTATCCGGTTGTTTCGTCATGGATAGAGCATAGGGATAGCGGGTGTTGCCGTGTGTGAAGCCGATCCCATTGCCAATCCAGTGGCAGATTTCGGGGCCGGATGGAGACGCACGCCCAGCTACGCTTAGCGCGGGTTTCTTGCGGGGTTCCGGTGCCCCAGCTAGCCTCTCTGGGTGACTCGTTGCCCCGTCTCGGGATCAAACAAGACCAGCTCCTCCATATTGATCCGCAGGCTGATCGGGCCGCCTTCCGCCAGCTGGCTTGCCGCTGTGAGCCGGGCGACGATCTGGAGTCTGTCGCTCGGATCTGTCGCCGAACCAAACTCGTCGGGGGGCGGCAGCGGCGGCTCGCCGCGCTCGGAAGCGACCTCGCAATAGACGTACAGATCGGCCCCCAGCCACTCCGTCAGCTCCACGGTGGCCGTGAAGCCGGGTGCAGACCCCTGGGCGCTACCGGGGAGATTGGCGTCCTGGAAGTGCTCCGGCCGGACACCCGCAATCCAGCGGCGTCTACCTGTCGGCAGACCGGCCCGAAAGCGGTCCGGCAGGGGAAGCTCGACCATGGGGAGTATCAGCCGATCAGCCTCAATGCGTGCGGGCAGGAAATTCATCGCGGGGGAGCCGACGAAGCCGGCGACGAACAGATTCGCCGGCGCTTCGTACAGCTCCCGGGGCGTTCCCACCTGCTGCACCCTGCCTCCGCGCAGCACCGCGATCCGGTCGCCCAGCGTCATGGCCTCGGTCTGGTCGTGGGTGACGTACAGGGTGGTCGTCCCTAGCCGCTTTTGCAGCCGCGCCAGCTCGGTCCGCATCTGGGCGCGCAGCTTGGCGTCCAGGTTGGACAAGGGCTCGTCCAGCAGGAAGGCCGCAGGCTCCCGCACGATGGCACGGCCCATCGCCACCCGCTGGCGTTGTCCGCCCGACAGGGCGGCCGGCTTGCGGTCGAGGAGCTCGGTCAGCTCCAGGATCTCGGCGGCGCGCCGCACCCGAAGCTCGATCTCCTGTCGCGCCAGCTTGGCGAGCCTTAGCGGGAAAGACATGTTGTCCCGGACCGTCATGTGGGGATACAGGGCATAGCTCTGAAAGACCATCGCCATGTTCCGGTCCTTGGGGTCGAGCCGGGTGACCGTCTGCCCACCGACCCGGATGTCGCCCGTGCTCGGCTGCTCCAGCCCCACGATCATGTTGAGCAGGGTTGACTTGCCGCAGCCCGACGGTCCCACCAGGACGAAGAGCTCCCCGTCTCCGATCGTGAGGTCCAGCGGGGCGACCGCCTCGGTCCCGTCCGGAAATCGTTTGCTGATGCCTGCCAGGGTGATCTCTGCCACGATGTCCCTCAGCCCTTGACGGCGCCCGCGGTGAGTCCCGCCACGATGCGCCGCTGGAACAGCAGGATGATCACGATGACCGGGACGGTCACCACCACCGATGCGGCCGCGATGGAGCCGGTGGGGAGCTCGAACCGGGAGCTGCCGGTGAAGAAGGCGATCGCCGCCGGCGCGGTGCGGGAGGCATTGGTTGAGGTGAGCGCCGCGGCGAAGAGAAAATCGTTCCAGGCGAAGATAAAGACCAGGATGGCTGCTGTGAAGACTCCGGGTGCCGCGAGTGGGGCGATCACGTACCGGAATGCCTGAAAAGGCGTGGCCCCGTCCACCCGGGCTGCCTTGTCCAGATCCCAGGGGATCTCCCGAAAGAAGGCGGCGAGGGTCCAGATGGCCAGCGGCAGGGTGAAGGTCATGTAGGGGAGGATCAGGCCGGGCCAGGTGTCGAACAGGCCGATGGAACGCCAGAGGTTGAACAGGGGCCCGATGACGGCGATGGGTGGAAACATGGCAATGGCCAGGGCCGCCCCCAGGATCAGCCGCCGGCCGCGGAACCGCAGGCGCACGATGGCGTAGGCGGCGAACATCGCGACCAGCACCGAGAGCAGGGTCGAGAGGGAGGCAATGCCGATGGAGTTCCCAAGGGCCGCCGGAAACTGGGCATCGTGCAGGACGGCCCGGTAGTGCTCCAGGCTGATCTCCGTCGGCAAGAAGTGCCTGTCGGCGAGGTCCGCTGCCGGCTTCAGGGAGAGTGACAGGATCCAGCCGACCGGTATCAGCGCGTAGACGATCGCCAGCAGACTGCCCGCGCGCCAGAAGAGGTCCCCGATCAG
>Ga0315540_10001879_pt1 | contig 11891 bp, 10 predicted proteins | sample SalMarSW160110MG_FD_203677 | JGI IMG/M metagenome (GOLD analysis project Ga0315540, IMG submission 203677) | Salt marsh sediment microbial communities from the Plum Island Ecosystem LTER, Massachusetts, United States - Salt Marsh Sediment SW1601-10 ... | reverse complement strand
GATCCGGTGCGTTTCCCGCTCTCCGTGGTGGAGGTCAAGGGTGAGTTCCGCTACCTGCGCAAGGCGGCGCTGCAGGCCGCCGTGGCGCCGGCCGTCAGCGGCGGATTTTTCACGGTGGACGTGGCCGCGATCCGTGTGGCTGCCGAGCGCCTGCCCTGGGTATACCGGGCCTCGGTCAAGCGGATCTGGCCGGCATCGCTGCAGATCGCCATCGCCGAGCAGCAGCCGGTCGCGCACTGGGGTGAACACGGGTACCTGAATGCGCACGGCGAAGCCTTCGTGCCGGGGCGTCCGGCGGACACCCCGGACCTGCCCATGCTGAACGGGCCGGCCGGGCAGGAGAAAAAGGTGCTGGAACAGTATCACCGGGTGGTCGGCGCGCTCGCGCCGATCGGCCTGCAGGTGCAGCGGCTGGCGCTGGACGAGCGCCGCGCCTGGCAGGTGACCCTGGACAACGGGGTGGTACTGCGGCTCGGGCGCGCCGAGCCATGGCAGCGGCTGGCGCGTCTGGTACGCGCCTGGCCAGAGGTTTTTGCCGGTCGCGTGGCGGAACTGCAGGCAGTGGACCTGCGCTACAGCAACGGGTTCTCGGTGTTGTGGCAGACGCTCGCGACCGGTACGGGCAGAGACAAACCGGGTCAACGGGGTTAAGGGCAGGGCATGGTCAAGAAGGCGGAAAAGAATCTCATCGTCGGTCTGGATATCGGCACATCCAAGGTGGTCGCCATTGTCGGCGAGATCCTGCCGGGTGACGAACTCGAGGTGATCGGGATCGGGTCGCACCCCTCGCGCGGGCTCAAGAAGGGTGTAGTGGTGAATATCGAATCCACGGTGCACTCCATCCAGCGTGCCGTGGAGGAGGCCGAACTGATGGCCGGCTGCCAGATCCATTCCGTGTTTGCCGGGATCGCCGGCAGTCACATCCGCAGCCTGAACTCGCATGGCATCGTGGCCATCCGCGACAAGGAAGTGACCCAGAACGATGTCGAGCGCGTGATCGACGCGGCCCGCGCGGTGGCGATTCCGGCCGACCAGAAGATCCTGCACATCCTGCCGCAGGACTTCATCATCGACAGCCAGGAGGGCATCCGCCACCCGGTCGGCATGTCCGGCGTGCGCCTGGAAGCGAAGGTGCACATGGTGACGGGCGCGGTGAGCGCGGCCCAGAACATCATCAAGTGCGTGCGGCGCTGCGGGCTGGAAGTCGACGACATCATCCTCGAGCAACTGGCCTCGAGCTACTCGGTGCTGACCGAGGACGAGAAGGACCTCGGGGTGTGCATCGTCGACATCGGTGGCGGTACGACCGACATCGCGGTGTTCACCGAGGGTGCGATCCGGCACACCGCAGTCATCCCGATCGCGGGCGACCAGGTGACCAACGACATCGCGGTCGCCCTGCGCACGCCGACCCAGCACGCCGAGGAAATCAAGATCAAGTATGCCTGCGCGCTGGCGCAGATGGCCTCCGCGGACGAGACCATCGAGGTACCCAGCGTCGGTGACCGCGCGCCGCGCCAGCTGGCCCGTCACACGCTCGCCGAGGTGGTGGAACCGCGCTACGAGGAGTTGCTCACGCTGATCCAGGCCGAGTTGCGGCGCAGTGGTTTCGAGGACCTCGTGGCCTCCGGCATCGTGCTGACCGGCGGCAGCGCCAAGATCGAGGGCCTGGTGGATCTCGCGGAAGAAGTGTTTCACATGCCGGTGCGCCTGGGCGTGCCGCAGTACGTCACCGGGCTGGTCGACGTGGTGCGCAACCCGATCTACGCGACCGGCGTAGGCCTGCTGCTGTTCGGTCACCATAACCGTGACCAGCGGTCCATGGATATCGTGCTGGGGAAGGGGATGCGAGGAATATGGGACAGGATGAAGGGATGGTTTCAGGGCAATTTCTGAGTGGCAGGGTTCGGGTCGCGACGGCAGTTCCGGGCGCGGCGGTTTTCTTCAATCACAATCGGGTAGTGTCAGCTGTTTCTTTCAGGAGGAGACATCATGTTTGAATTACTGGATACATGCGGTCAGAGCGCGGTCATCAAGGTCATCGGCGTCGGAGGTGGTGGCGGCAATGCCGTACAGCACATGGTGGACGCCAATATCGATGGTGTCGAATTCATCTGTGCCAACACCGATGCACAGGCCTTGCAGAACATGGCCGCGCGCACCACGCTGCAGCTGGGCAGCAGCATCACCAAGGGCCTGGGTGCCGGCGCCAACCCGGATGTGGGCCGGCAGGCCGCGCTGGAGGACCGGGACCGGATCGCCGAGGTGATCGTGGGCGCCGACATGCTGTTCATCACCGCGGGCATGGGCGGCGGCACCGGCACCGGCGCAGCGCCGGTGGTGGCACAGATCGCCAAGGAGATGGGCATCCTGACCGTCGCCGTGGTGACCAAACCGTTCACCTTCGAGGGCAGCCGCCGTCTGCACGTGGCGCACAACGGCATCAAGGAGCTGGGCCAGTACGTGGATTCGCTGATCACGATTCCGAACGAAAAGCTGCAGACCGTGCTGGGCAAGCACATCAGCCTGCTCGACGCCTTCAAGTCGGCCAACGATGTACTGCTGGGCGCGGTGCAGGGCATCGCCGAACTGATCACCCGCCCGGGCCTGATCAACGTCGACTTCGCCGACGTGCGCACCGTGATGTCCGAGATGGGCATGGCGATGATGGGTTCCGGCACCGCCAAGGGCGATGACCGCGCCCGCGAGGCCGCCGAGGCCGCCGTGGCCAGTCCGTTGCTGGAAGACATCGACCTGATGGGCGCCAACGGCATCCTCGTCAACGTCACGGCAGGCCTGGATCTGGGCATCGGCGAGTTCGAGGAGGTCGGCAACACCATCAAGGAATTCGCCTCCGAGAATGCGACCGTGGTGGTGGGTACCGTGATCGATCCGGACATGCGCGATGAACTGCGCGTTACGGTGGTGGCGACCGGCCTGGGCATGCAGCCGAAGAAGTCTGCCGAGAAGCCGGCGCTGGTGCACGTCAACAGCACTGCCGCCGCCGAACCGGCGGGGGCGACTGCCGGCAGCATGAATCTGGATACGCCGACAGTGATTCGCCGCAAGGCCGCGATGCAGCCGCGCACGGCCGGTGGCAACACGGCGGATGATATGGACTACCTGGATATCCCGGCCTTTCTGCGGCGCCAGGCGGACTGACCCGGCAGGCGGGTACCCGGTAAGGGGGCAACCGGGTACCCCGGCCTGCAGTGATTGGTATTTCTTATACGCAAATCAGGAATACTGATGCGAACTTTCCCGCGGTCGGGGTCTCAGACTGTGACCGCGTTCTAGGCAGGTTAATGAGCATGTGCTAATATGCCGGCGGCTTCCCCGGTACTTGTCAGCGCATAGGGCTCATTCACGAGGAAATGCAGGCCATGATTCGACAACGTACTCTAAAGAATGTAATCCGCGCCACGGGTGTGGGACTGCATACCGGCGAGAAGATTTACCTCACGTTACGTCCTGCCCCGGTAGACACCGGTATCATCTTCTGTCGCGTCGACCTGGAACACGTCGTCCAGATCCCCGCCCGTCCGGAAAATGTCGGGGACACCCGGCTGTCCACCACCCTGGTCAGCGACGGGGTGCGCATCTCCACCGTCGAACACCTGCTCTCCGCCATGGCGGGCCTGGGCATCGACAATGCCTACATCGACCTGAGTGCCGCCGAGGTCCCGATCATGGACGGCAGTGCCGGACCGTTCGTGTTCCTGATCCAGTCGGCCGGCATCGAGGAACAAGGCGCGCCGAAACGGTTCATCCGCATCAAGCACCCGGTCCAGGTGGAGGACGGCGACAAGGTGGCCCGCTTCGAACCATTCGACGGCTTCAAGGTGGGGTTCACGATCGAATTCGATCACCCGGTGTTCAAGTCCAACACCCAGCACTCGGAAATCGATTTTTCCACCACCTCCTTTGTCAAGGAGGTCAGCCGTGCCCGCACCTTCGGCTTCATGCACGAGATCGAACAATTGCGCGAACACCAGCTGGCGCTGGGCGGCAGCCTGGACAACGCAGTGGTGCTGGACAATTACCGGGTCCTGAATGAAGACGGACTGCGCTATCGGGACGAGTTCGTGAAGCACAAGATCCTGGACGCCATTGGCGACCTGTACCTGCTCGGCCACAGCCTGATTGGTGCCTTCAAGGGCCACAAGTCCGGGCATGCGCTGAATAACAAGCTGTTACGTGCACTGGTGGCCGACGAGTCGGCCTGGGAAGAAGTGACCTTCGAGGATGTGAGCGAGGCACCCATCTCGTTCCTGCAGCCAGTTCCTGCCAGTTGACCCCCGGCCGGCACCCGGTCCGCCGGGGTTGCCGTTACGGGTCCTCCCTGGCCAGGTAGTGACTGGCCAGATTCCGCAGTGCAGTTTTCAGTTCCGGGTCCGATACAGTCTGTACAGCCTGTAGCAGGGCCCGTTTGCCCTCCGGGCCGCGCCTGCGCACGGTGGCGGGGTGACCGGCCGGGGGGGCTTCCCCGCTGACGGGCAGCACGCGGATACGGACGCTCCGGACCGGTACGGGCAGGTCGCGGGAAAGCTTGCGGGCCAGTTGCGGACTGTGAAAGCGCAGGCGTGCCGCCCAGGCCGGAGAATCGGCGGCCACTACCAGCTGCCGGTCGTGCAGGGCGAGTACCTGACAGTGGTCCCGCAGGGGTACCTCGAGCAGGTGCTTGAGCTGGCGGTCCAGTGCCGCCAGTACCCGCGCCCTGGCCAGCAGTTGCATGAGCGGACCGGACTTTTTTAACTTACTGAATTTTATAGGTAAATTCATATTCCGAAGCACGGTGCACGGGTGAACATCATACTTTTTTCGAGTCGCAGGGGACAGGTCTGGAATTTCGAGGTCCAGCCGCTGCGCGTGGCACTCCTGCTCGGGACGGTGTTGTTGCTGGTGCTGGGAACGCTCGGCTACACGGCCTGGCAGCTGCGCGGCAGCGACAATGACCTGGGCTATGTGGACGAATGGCAGCATGACCTCAAGCAGCAGAAAGACCAGCTGGACGGGTTGCGCAGTTCCACCGAGGCCGATCTGGCGGCATTGACCCTGCGCATCGGGCGCATGCAGGGGGAACTGATGCGGCTCGACGGCCTGGGGGAACGCCTGGTCAGCCAGGGCGACCTGGACAAGGGAGAGTTTGACTTCAGTGCGCCACCGGCCATGGGTGGTCCCGAGAGCGGGCAGAGCGGGGAGGTGGCGGGCGTCGGCGATATCCGCAAGATGCTGGACAGGCTGGATGCCGAGATTGCCGACCGCAAGCAGAAGCTGTCCGTGCTGGAGAGCCTGCTGATGAGCCGTAGTATCACCGAACGGGTCATGCCGTCCGGGCGCCCGGTGGAGGAAGGCTGGTTGTCCTCGACCTATGGCAAGCGCAACGATCCGTTCACCGGCAAGCCGGACTTCCATCCCGGGCTCGACTTTGCCGGCAAGAAAGGCTCGGAGGTGCTCGCCGTTGCCGACGGAGTCGTCATCTGGTCCGGCCCGCGGGGCGGCTACGGCAACCTGGTCGAGATCGACCATGGTCACGGGTACGTGACCCGCTACGGCCACAACCAGAAAAATCTCGTCAAGGTCGGTGATACCGTCAAGAAGGGGCAGGAGATCGCCCTGATGGGGTCGACCGGGCACTCGACCGGTCCCCATGTCCATTTCGAGGTGCTGCGTAACGGCAAGACCGTCAACCCGGCCCGTTTTATCAGCAGGAATTGAACTCATCGGCCGCTGGCCGGTCTGCCCCTCTGCGGTTGTCCGTGGAAGGACCGGCGTTGTCCGCGAACTGCTAATTTGCGGATTCTTGCGGTATCATGCCCGACTTTCCACCGCTTTTCTTTCCTCAGGAAATTCATGGCATACAATATTCTCAACAAGGTATTCGGCAGTCGCAATGAACGGCAGCTGAAGCGCATGATGCGGGTGGTCGCCCGCATCAACGCGCTGGAGGAAGAGTTCAGGGCACTGACAGACGAGGCACTGCGCGACAAGACGAGCGAGTTCCGCCAGCGGCTGGCCGACGGCGCCAGGCTCGATGACCTGTTGCCCGAGGCGTTCGCCGCCGTGCGCGAAGCGGCCTCCCGTACCCTGGGCATGCGTCATTTCGATGTGCAGCTGATCGGTGGCATGGTGCTGCATGACGGACGGATTGCCGAGATGCGGACCGGCGAGGGCAAGACGCTGGTCGCCACGCTGCCGGCCTACCTGAATGCGCTGCCCGGGGAAGGCGTTCACGTGGTGACGGTCAACGACTACCTGGCACGCCGGGACGCCGGCTGGATGGGCAAGGTGTACAGTTTTCTCGGCATGTCCACCGGCGTCACCGTGACCGGCCAGTCACCGGAGGAAAAGCGGGCAGCCTACCAGGCCGACATCACCTACGGCACCAATAACGAATACGGTTTCGATTACCTGCGCGACAACATGGCATTCACCGTGCGCGACCGCTTCATGCGCGGGCGCAATTACGCCATTGTCGATGAGGTCGACTCGATCCTGATCGACGAGGCGCGTACCCCGCTGATCATTTCCGGTGCGGTCGACGAGCGCTCCGACCTGTACGTGAAGATGAATGCCCTGGTGCCGGCCCTGGAGCTGCAGGAAGAGGAGGAGGGCCCGGGCGACTACACCCTGGACGAGAAAAACCGCCAGGTCTTCCTGACCGAGGCCGGGCACGAACACGTCGAGCAGCTGCTGAACCGCAACGGTTTGCTCAAGGCGGGGGAGAGCCTGTACGACGCCGCCAACCTGAATCTCATGCATCATCTGAACGCGGCGATGCGCGCACACCTGCTGTTCCACCGGGACGATCAGTACATCGTGCAGGACGGCCAGGTGATCATCGTGGATGAATTCACCGGCCGTACCATGCCGGGCCGGCGCTGGTCGGAAGGACTGCACCAGGCGGTCGAGGCGAAGGAAGGCGTGCAGATCCAGAATGAGAACCAGACCCTGGCATCGATCACCTTCCAGAACTATTTCCGCACCTACAACAAGCTGTCCGGCATGACCGGCACGGCGGATACCGAGGCCTACGAGCTGCAGCAGATCTACGGGCTCGAGGTGCTGGTGATCCCGACCCACCGGCCGATGATCCGCAAGGACATGGGTGACCTGGTGTTTCTCACGACGGAAGAAAAGTTCGGCGCCATCATGGAAGATCTGCGCGACTGCCAGCAGCGCGGCCAGCCGGTGCTGGTCGGTACCGCCTCCGTGGAAACCTCCGAGTACCTGTCCGGCCTGCTCAACAAGGCGGGGATCAAGCACGCCGTACTGAACGCCAAGCAGCATGCCAGGGAGGCGCAGATCGTCGCCCAGGCCGGACGGCCCGGTACCATCACCATCGCCACGAACATGGCCGGCCGGGGTACCGACATCGTGCTGGGCGGCAGCCTGGAAGCCGAGTTTGCCACACTCGACGAACCGGATGAGGCGACCGTCGGCAAGCTGCGCGCGGACTGGGAGCGACGCCACGAGCAGGTGCTTGCTGCGGGCGGCCTGCACATCATCGGTACCGAGCGACACGAGTCCCGGCGTGTGGACAACCAGCTGCGCGGCCGTTCCGGCCGCCAGGGTGACCCCGGTTCGAGCCGGTTCTACATTTCCCTGCAGGACAACCTGATGCGCATCTTCGCCTCGGACCGTGTGTCCGGGCTGATGAAGAAGCTGGGCATGCAGAAAGGGGAAGCCATCGAGCACCCGTGGGTGTCCAAGGCGATCGAGAATGCCCAGCGCAAGGTCGAGGCGCACAACTACGATATTCGCAAGAACCTGCTGGAATACGACGATGTGGCCAACGACCAGCGCAAGGTCGTCTACGAACAGCGCAACGAGCTGATGGAGACCGACGACGTCTCGGATATCGTCGAGACGATCCGGGCGGATGTCGTGAACCAGTTGATCGATGGTTACATTCCGCCGGGCAGCCTGGACGAACAGTGGAATATCCCCGGACTGGAAGAGGCGTTACTGCACGAATTCGCCCTGGAAATGCCGCTGGCCAGGTGGCTGGACGAGGATCACACCCTGCACGAGGAGACCCTGCGCGAGCGGATCGTCGCCACCATGGTTGCGGCCTACCAGGAGAAGGAGGAACTGGCCGGTATCGAGGTCGTGCGCCACTTCGAGAAGGCCGTCATGCTGCAGGTGCTGGACATGTCCTGGAAGGAACACCTGGCCGCGATGGATTACCTGCGCCAGGGGATTGGACTGCGGGGTTACGCCCAGCAGGACCCGCGCCAGGAATACAAGAAAGAGGCCTTTTCCATGTTCGAGGCCATGCTGGACCGGATCAAGCACGAGGTCATCAGTATTCTCACCCGGGTACAGGTGCGTGCGGAATCCGATGTGGCCGCGGTGGACGAACAGCGCCGTCGCCACACCACCATGAATTTCCGCCATGCCGATGCCAGCGCCATGTCCGACGAGGAAGCGCCTCCGGCCGGAGAGGAGCATGGCGAGCAGCAGCCCTTTGTCCGCAGCGGCCGCAAGGTCGGGCGCAACGAACCGTGTCCGTGCGGTTCCGGCAAGAAGTACAAGCAGTGTCACGGCCGGCTTGCCTGAAGCGGGCGGCGGCCGTGAGCGGTGTATACCGTGTCCGACGGTAGCGCGCTGCCCGACCTGAATCCGGTCGCCGGATTCCGCCTGGGGACGGCCATGGCGGGCATCCGCAAGCCGGACCGCAAGGATCTCGTGGTCATGGAACTGGCGCACGGCTCCACCTGCGCGGCGGTATTCACCCGCAACCAGTTCTGCGCGGCGCCGGTGCTGGTCGCCCGGGAACACCTGCAGCAAGGCGTCCCGGCCTGGTTGCTGGTCAACACCGGCAATGCCAACGCCGGAACCGGTGCCCAGGGACTGAGGGATGCACGCGCATGCTGCGCGGCACTGGCCCGCCACATGGGTGCCAGTCCGGTGCAGGTGCTACCGTTCTCGACCGGTGTGATCGGTGAACCGTTGCCGGTGGCCCGGATCGTCGAGGTCCTGCCCCTGGCGTTAGGGCAGCTCTCCGAGCGGGGCTGGGAAGAGGCGGCATACGGCATTCTCACCACAGACACGGTGCCCAAGGGCGCCTCCCGGGTGATCCGTTCGGGAGTAGGGAGCATCACCGTCACCGGCATCGCCAAGGGCGCCGGTATGATCCGCCCGGACATGGCCACCATGCTGGCGTTTGTCGCGACCGATGCCGTGGTTGCGCAGGAGGCCCTGCGGCAGTGCCTGGCCGCCGCCGTGGAGCAGTCCTTCAACCGGATCACCGTCGATGGCGATACCTCGACGAATGACGCCTGCGTGCTGGTGGCCACCGGTGCGGCGGGCGGACCCGCCCTGGAAGCCGGCACGCCGGAGTTCGCGGAGCTGTGTGCGGCCGTCGCGGAGGTCTGCGTCGAGCTGGCGCAGGCCATCGTGCGCGACGGCGAGGGTGCGACCCGCTTCGTGACGGTGCGGGTGGAGCGTGGCCGGGACGCTGCCGAGTGTCGGCAGGCGGCCTATACCATCGCCCATTCCCCGCTGGTGAAGACGGCCCTGTTCGCCGGCGATCCGAACTGGGGGCGTATCCTGGCGGCAGTGGGCCGGTCCGGGATACCCGACCTGGACCTCGAGCCGGTCGAGATCTGGCTGGACGGAGTCTGCATCGTACGTGACGGCGGTCGGGCCGCGGATTACACCGAGGTGGAGGGGCAGCGCGTGCTGCGCCAGTCGGAATATACCATCCGTGTCGTGCTCGGCCGGGGCGGGGCCGCCGACCAGGTGTGGACCTGCGATCTTTCCTACGAGTACATCCGGATCAACGCCGAATACCGCTCCTGAACGCCTGATCCCCGCGGTTGTGCGCTGTGGGGAGGGGGCAGGAAATATCTGCCGGGTCAGTTCCTTGACGACCGCTCACTGGTCGGGGTGGTCCGGGTCGGTCGCTCCGGCGGGTTCGTCGGCCGGGATGCGATGGGTTTCGTCCAGCCACTTGCCCAGGTCGATCATGCGGCAGCGCTCCGAGCAGAACGGCCGCCACTGCTGGTGCAGATCCCATTCCACCACCTTCCCGCAGGTCGGGCAGGGGAACGTGCGCGCCTTGCCAGCGTCCCGCTCCATCCCGACGGTTCAGATCACGCAGCAGGCCAGCCGGAACTCCACGTCCTGGTCGGTCTGGCGGGCGCGCCCTTCCACGGCGGAAAACTGCAGGAAGCGCGCGGTGAAGCGATGGCGGCCGCCACTCAGTTCGGCAAAATACGGCAGGCCGGCCGGTACCTCGATGCGCACCAGCTGGCAGGGCAGGTTGGGGTCGAGCGAGCGCTGGTAGACCCCGTTCTCCGCCAGCGCCGGTTTCAACGGGGTACTGTCGCGGGTCATGCCCAGGATCAGCTGGATCGCCAGCCCGATGGCGTCGAAACAGCCCAGCCAGCGAGACAGATCCTGGATGCGCTGTTGGTTGGGCTGTTGCAGCCAGTAATGAAAGGCCGGCAGGTCGAAATCACAGGTGCCGCCCGGAATGGCGCTGCGCTGGCGGATGCTGGTGAGGAATTCACTGTCCTTCAGGTTACCGGCCACCTGTCCGTTGATGTCGTGAATGGCGTCGATATGCGTGTTGATGTGTTCCATCAGCCTGGCCAGCTGGGTATGGTCCACGGCCGGGTTCTGGTCGAGCCGCTTCAGGTTGCCGGCATGGCGTTCCAGTTCCTTGATGACTTCCGATTTCAGGTTGGTATTGGCAAAGATATCCACGATTTCGAGGATGCAGCTCAGCGTCGCGCGGCTGTCCCAGTCCGTCTCGCAGCCCAGATGGTGTGCGGCCTGCCGGAACAGGAATTCCAGGCGCAGGAAGGTGCGCGTACGCTCGTTCAGCGGTTGCTCGTAGAAGATGCTGGCAGGCGCCGCGGTGATCGCGGGCTTGCTGCTGCCCGGTGCGGCGTCGGCGTTGCGAGTGCCGGCCCGCGGGCCGGCATGCTGTGTCGTCGTGCTAGTACTCATGCAAGAGTTCCAGATATTGCCTGTGCAGGTCCGCTACACGCTGCTGCAGTGTGGCCGGATCCGTGTCGTTGTCAATGATGTCGTCGGCCGCTGCCAGGCGACTCTGGCGGTCCGCCTGGGTGGCCATGATGCTGCTGACCGCATTGTGTGACAGGCTATCGCGCGCGGCAACCCGTTTCAGCTGTTCTTTTTCCGGAATATCGACGACCAGCACGCGATCGACCAGGTCGGTCTGCCTGGTCTCCAGCAGCAGCGGAATCACCAGAATGCAGTACGGTGCCCGGATCTCGCTGACCCAGTCCTGCATGCGCTGTCGTACGGCCGGATGCAGGATGTCCTCAAGTCGTTGTTTGCTGTCCGGATCGGAAAAGATTTTCCGGCGCATCCAGGCGCGGTCCAGGGTGCCATCGGTCTGCAGGCAGTCCGGGCCAAAATGTGCGGCGATGGCTGCCAGCGCCGGCTCTCCGGGTCGGACCAGTTCCCGGGTCAGCTGATCGGCATCGAGAACCGGCACGCCGAGTGTGGAAAACAGGCCGGCTACCGTGGATTTGCCGCTGCCGACGCCGCCGGTAAGGCCGACGACCAGGGGCCTGCGCGAGCGGGAGACGGCATTGGCAGTGTGCGTCACGAAGGGGTCAGTGCAAATAAAGGCCGATGATGTCGTGTCCCCACAGGAGAGTCAACCAGCCGGCCGCGGCGAGAAACGGCCCGAACGGAATGGGCAGCTCATGATCACGGCCCCGGAACAGGATCAGGCCGATCCCGATGACGGCGCCGACCACCGAGGAAAACAGGATGACTAGCGGCAGCATCTGCCAGCCGGTCCAGGCGCCGATGGCGGCGAGCAGCTTGAAGTCTCCGTAGCCCATGCCTTCCTTGCCGGTGACCAGCCGGAACACGTGGTAGATCGACCACAGCGACAGGTAGCC
>Ga0315540_10001878_pt1 | contig 11892 bp, 11 predicted proteins | sample SalMarSW160110MG_FD_203677 | JGI IMG/M metagenome (GOLD analysis project Ga0315540, IMG submission 203677) | Salt marsh sediment microbial communities from the Plum Island Ecosystem LTER, Massachusetts, United States - Salt Marsh Sediment SW1601-10 ... | reverse complement strand
GGGCTTGGAAACGGCGCATCCGGCCTGGTGCGGGAAGCGGATGAAAAACTGGACCAGTTGTTGCTGATGGGCTTTGAGGTTTACTCCAAACGGCGTGAAAAGATATATGACCTGCGGGCGAACGAGATCAAACGGCAGGTCGCAAGGTTACTTGAACGGGCAAATCTGGTATGTGAGATCCCGGATGTGGTGCCGGATCTCAGCGATCACAAAACAGAGTGAGTTTATTGAGAGCGAGGTAGGCATTTATGAACTTCATAGTGAGCATCCTTTTTTCCTCCTTTGCCGTTATTGTGCTGGTGTTGATCCCATGGATCGGGGTGGGTGCGCTGAATTTACGCGTGCTCTTCGGGATCATTGTCCCGTATGCCGCCATGGCAACCTTTTTTGTGGGCATAATCGTCAAGGTGATTGGTTGGGCCCGGTCCCCGTCTCCTTTCCGTATCCCGACCACCGCGGGACAACAGTGGTCGCTTCCATGGTTGAAACATAGCCGTATCGACAACCCGAAGAACACCGGCGGAGTGATTGTCAGGATGATATTTGAAGTCCTGACGTTCCGATCACTCTTCAGGAACACGAGGCTGGAGTACCGGAATATTGACGGTGTCCCGAAGGTTGACTACGAATGGGAAAAATGGCTCTGGCTGGCGGCCCTGCTGTTTCACTATTCGTTCCTGGTTATTTTCCTGCGGCATTTCAGACTCTTCCTCCAGCAGGTACCAGGATTCGTGCATATCCTGGACAATCTTGACAGATTCATGCAGTTGGGGGTGTTGCCCATCCCGGGACTGAATGTCCCGGAGGTATACATGACAGACATGCTGGTCATGCTCGCCCTGACCTATCTTTTTGTTCGAAGGATCTATATCCCCCAGATCAGGTATATCTCCCTACCTGCTGATTATTTTCCGCTGTTTTTGCTCCTGTCCCTCGGGTTCACAGGCATCCTCATGCGCTATTTCCTGCGGGTTGATATCACGGCCGTCAAGGAACTGGCCGTCGGGCTGTTCAAGTTCCAGCCCAAGTCCCCCGAGGGGATTGGGGTGATCTTTTATATACACCTTTTTATGATAAGCGTGCTCATCGCCTATTTTCCCTTCAGCAAACTCATGCATTTTGCGGGCGTATTTCTGAGTCCCACAAGAAATCTTTCCAACAACAGCCGGATCAAAAGGCATATCAATCCGTGGAACTACCCCGTGAAGTATCATACCTATGAAGAATATGAAGACGAATTCAGAGATCACATGATAGAAGCAGGTCTCCCGGTAGACAAACAGCCGGATGAAACGGCTGAAGCAGGAGAGAAGGAGTAACCATGGCTGACACCACCCCGAAACCAGAAGAGCTTTCGAAAATAAATCATACGCCACCATTGATGAAAGGCTGGATGGATACGCCGGTCGAGATCAAGAAAGGCATTGCCTGCTACGGTGCCAAGGGCAAGAACCTGGCAGCAGTGGGTTTCCCTAATGCAAGGGATTGGACTCCCTTCGAGGACAACTGGAAACTCCCCGAGAACTGGCAGGACATTGTCCACGAGGGATTCAAGGATAGGTTAGGCAAATTCCGATCCCTGAAGCTTTTTATGGACATCTGTGTCAGGTGTGGCGCCTGCGCCGACAAATGCCATTTTTTTATCGGTTCCGGTGACCCGAAGAATATGCCGGTCATGCGTGCCGAGCTGATCCGCTCCGTGTATCGCAAGAATTTCACCACCGGGGGGAAGCTCCTGGGGAAATTGGCCGGCGGCCGGGACCTGACCGAGGATGTGCTGAAGGAATGGTGGTATTATTTGTATCAATGCACCGAGTGCAGGCGCTGCTCGCTTTTCTGTCCTTACGGCATTGACACCGCCGAGGTAACCATTCTCGGACGGGAACTGACGAATCTTCTCGGTCTCAACACGGACTGGATCCAGGCCCCGGTTGCCAACTGTAACCGTACCGGCAACCACCTGGGGATTCAGCCCCATGCCTTCAAGGATATGCTCGATTTTTTTACGGATGAGATAGAGGACATAACAGGACTGAGGATGGACCCTGATTATAACAGAAAGGGAGCAGAAATCCTGTTTATCACCCCCTCGGGTGACGTTTTCGCCGATCCCGGTACCTATACTTGCATGGGGTACCTCATGCTCTTCTACTATCTGAAGAGCATGGGACTGGATATCACCTGGTCCACCTATGCGTCTGAGGGCGGAAATTTCGGGTACTTTACTTCCCATGAGATGGCCAAACGGCTCAACGCCAAGATGTATGCTGAGGCCAGGCGCCTCGGGGTCAAGTGGATCCTGGGCGGGGAGTGCGGACACATGTGGCGCGTCTTGAACCAGTACATGGACACCTGGAACGGGCCGGCCGACTTTCTTGAAGAGCCGGTCTCCCCCATTACCGGGACCAAGTTTGAGAATGCAAAATCCACAAAAATGGTCCACATAACCGAATTTACATCCGATCTGATCAAGCATAACAAGCTGAACCTGGATCCCAGCCGGAATGATCATATTAAACTAACATTCCATGACTCCTGCAATACCGCCAGGGGCATGGGCATTTTTGAAGAACCCCGCTATGTTATCAAAAATGTCTGCAACAATTTTTTTGAGATGCCGCCGGAAACGATCCGCGAGCAGACTTTCTGCTGCGGAAGCGGGGCAGGACTGAACGCCGGGGAAGACATGGAATTGCGGATGCGGGGCGGTCTCCCCAGGGCAAACGCGGTGAGGCATGTCCACGAGAAGCACGGCGTCAACATGATGGCGTGCATTTGCGCCATTGATCGGGCGGTATTGCCCACCTTGATGGAGTATTGGGTGCCTGAGGTGAATATTACGGGTATACATGAGATGGTCGGAAATGCCCTGGTCTTTGAAGGAGAGAACGAACGAACAACCGATTTGCGTGGTGAACCGCTCGCAGGAATGGAGGATAACGAGGATGTATGATGGAGGAAAGATCATCGTAGGGCTTGTGATCGGCCTGTGTCTCCTGCTTTCTCCTTTTTTCTATAACGCGGGAAAGGCAGCGAAGACTCCTCAGCCGGTGCTGACGGCGAAGGCGAAAGCGGCAAAGAAATGCGTGGCTGACACCGCCTATATGAGAAGCAAGCACATGCATCTCCTGGACGACTGGCGCCAAACCGTGGTCCGTGATGGGAAGCGGTATATGACAACCGCCGACGGAAAGGTATATTACAAGAGTCTGCAGGTTACTTGCCTGGACTGTCACTCGAACAAGTCTAAGTTCTGTGATCAATGTCATAATTACCTGGACGTGCAGCCGTACTGCTGGGATTGTCATCTTGAACCGAAGGAGAACAAGTGATGGGTGTTGACAGAAGACAATTTTTGAAGATCGCCGGTCTTTCCGCGTTGGCTGGGCTGGGGGCCAAGAGTGCTTTTGAGTTGCTGGCCCCGGGCGAGGTGGAAGCGGCCCTTCCACTCATGGAAGGAAAGAGATGGGCCATGGTGATCGACATGCGCCGGATGACCGTAGAGATCATGAAAAAATGCAGGGAAGTCTGTGATGACGTCCATAATATTCCAGACTGGGGAAGCCCAAAGGTGGAGATCAAGTGGATCTGGGAAGAGGAATTCAAACATGCTTTTCCGGATCAGGAAAATGAATATGCGGCTGACGAAGTCAAGGCCAAAGATTTCCTCTTACTCTGTAACCACTGTTCAAATCCCCCCTGTTGCCGTGTCTGTCCAACAGGAGCGACGTGGCAGCGGGAAGATGGGATCGTCATGATGGACTGGCACCGATGTATCGGGTGCCGGTTCTGTATGGCAGGCTGTCCTTATGGATCCAGAAGCTTTAACTGGTTCGATCCCCGCAAGGCACCAAAAGAGCTGAATCCCGGGTTCCCAACCAATCTCGAATTTCCCACACGGTCGAAAGGGGTGGTGGAAAAATGTACTTTCTGTGATGAAAGGCTGGCCAAGGGAGAGTTCCCTGCCTGTGTGGAGGCGGCCAACAAAATGAAAAAGGATGTCATGATCTTCGGGGACCTGGCCGATCGGGAATCCAATGTGCGTCAGACCCTCCGGAGGCATTTTACCATTCGACGAAAACCGGAATTGGGAACAAGTCCTAACGTCTATTATATTGTATAATGTGAGGTGCTCATATGCTGGACAGGGTGATAAAAGGTGGACCGAAGTACTGGGGGTGGCTGATATTCCTGGCTGTAATAATGACCATAGGCTTCATCGTCTATCTCTACCAGTTCCGGGTGGGCCTGGGGGTCACGGGAATGAGCAGAGACGTATCCTGGGGCCTCTACATCGCCCAGTTCACTTATCTTGTTGGAATCGCAGCCAGCGGGGTCATGGTAGTGTTGCCCTTCTATCTCCATGATTACAAGGCCTTTGGGAGAATTACCATACTGGGCGAGTTCATGGCCATTGCGGCGGTTCTCATGTGTCTCCTTTTTATTATGGTGGATCTTGGATATCTCCCCAGAATTGTAAACGTAATTTTTTACCCCCATCCCAAGTCCATCTTGTTTTGGGATATGATCGTATTGAATGTATACCTGCTCTTGAACCTCCTGATCGGGTGGAATGTGCTTGCAGCAGAGAGGAAGGGGATTCACTATCAGACCTGGGTCAAGGTATTGATCTATATCTCCATTCCATGGGCCTTCAGCATCCATACGGTGACGGCTTTCCTGTATGCCGGCTTGCCTGGAAGACACTTCTGGCTGACTGCTATTATGGCGCCCCGCTTTCTGGCCGGGGCCTTCTGCGCGGGACCTGCTCTCCTGCTCATCATCTGCCTCATTGTCAGGAAGGTGACCAGGTTTGACCCGGGTGAGAAGCAAATGAGGACCCTTGCTGGCATTATTGCGTACGCCTTTGTCCTGAATATATTTTTCTTCCTCATGGAAGTATTCACCGCATTTTACAGCCAGATCCCGGGCCATATGCATTCTCTTGTGTACCTCTTTGCTGGGATGGACGGCTATGGCAGGCTGGTCCCGTGGATGTGGGCATTCGCCGTGGCGAGTGTGGTGGGACTCGTGCTCTTGATCGTCCCTGCCACGAGGAGAAAGGAAGACACCTTGCTGGTGGCATGTATTGCCGTGCTTATTTCAACATGGATAGACAAGGGGCTCGCGCTGGTCATCGGCGGGTTCATTCCCGATCCGTTTGACAAGGTGTTTCAGTACTGGCCCACCACACCGGAGATTCTCATCGCCTTAGGCATTTGGGCAACCGGGTTTTTCGTGTTGACCGTGCTTTTCAAGATGGCTGTTTCCATCAAGGAGGAAGTGGGGGCCTGAATCTTATCCTTGTCGCGAGAAAAGAGCTTGACAACCCTGGCTCTGCTCTGTTAAAAGCGCTTTCGTAATTTATGATAATAACGTGCTGGTGCGAGAACACCACAAAGGTAACCAATTTATGATTGAGGAGGAATGTGGAGATGGGCTATGAAGTCGTAGTGGACAAAGACAAGTGTGAAGGCTGTGAAGAATGTGTGGAAGTTTGTCCCGTGGATGTGTATGAGATAATAGACGGAAAATCAGAACCGGTGAATGCTGAGGAATGCCTCGGATGCGAGAGCTGTGTCGAGGTGTGTGACCAGGAAGCAATCACCGTGACGGAAGTCTAGACGCATTTCGGTTATAAAGCGCCGTTCTCCCTGGACAGGGACACAGCGCTTTTTTAGGAACGAAAGAAAAGCCGTCCCTCGGAAATAGGGGCGGCTTTTCTTTGTTGCTTTGAGTTTTTCCCTTAAGACTTCTTCTCGTGACACTCGTTACATTTCTTGAAAGGCCCGGTCTTTTTTCCGGCCTTGGCAAGGTCCCTGTGGCAGTTCTTGCAATCTTTATGGTAGGCGTTCTGTAGTTTCGGGATTTTGCCAACCTTTTTTAAGGGATTGTGGCAATCCTTGCATGGCTTGACCGGGTCGCCTTCCTTCCACACGTTCTTGCCGTTTTCATAGTTGTGATGGCACTCAGTGCAGGCCAGTTTATAGTCCACGGAGTGTTTCTTGTGCTGGAAGAGGACAGGCCCTTTCAAGATCTTCTTGAATCCCTTATTATTGATGAGGATTTTGTCGGGCGGCTTGGGAGCTTCTGCTGCCGTCAAAACGCCCACCGCAAGAAACAACAATCCCGTCAGGGCCACCATCAGTCCTACCGTAAACTTCGTCTTCATTCGCATTTTACCTCCTTTCGTCATTTTTTTGACAACTTGGCATTAGGGCTCAAATATACAAAAACCCGATCGCACATGTCAAGCACATAAGACACTAAACCGGTTCTCCAAAAGATGCCAGCTCCCGGAGGATCTTGAGGGATTCCATGGCCTGGGCTTCATCTATTTTATGGATGGCAAAGCCCGCGTGGATCATCACGTAATCTCCAAGTGCGGGGCTTTCAAGAAGGAGGAGGCTTGCTTCCCTCCTGGTGCCTTCCATGTCAACGATGGCCATGTCATTTTTGATCTCAACAATTTTCGCAGGAATAGCCAGACACATGTTTCACCTGATCCTTTCTGCAGTCGGTTCCGGGCTCACCCCAAGGGTTTCAAGTTCTGCAAGAACCATTTGGATAAGAGGATCCACTTTTTCCTGAACGAGCGGGGTCAATGCTATACTCACAGATTCTATGTCGACCGGTTCAACCCCCACGATAACCGTTTCCGGTACTCCATCAATAGCCTCACACAGGGTCAATGCCTCCAGGAAATCCACATCATGCAAAGAATTCTTTGCAAAAATGCGTTTTGGTATCTCTTCACCGGTGAGGCGGTAGAGGGAACCGGGTTGCCCTTCATTTCGTATGACGTCCACCACGATCAGATAGTCTACATTGGAGATGGTCCCCAGGAGATGGACGCCCAGGGTTCCACCGTCTTTGACGGTCACGTGAGAAGGAAAGGAATATTGCTCCTGGATGGCCTCAATGACGCGAATGCCCACCCCTTCATCCGAAAGGAGGATATTGCCGACACCAAGTACAAGAATGCGCGGATTTTTGTGTTGATCCATGGCCATTATTATATCCCATGTTCCTGCTGCTTATCAAGTCTTTTTATCAGGCTTATCAACAACTTCTTGCTCAATTTGTCCGGCTGAAAGGGCTAGTGGAAGCGCGAGGAACGCTTTTTCTATGAGAGCGTCTGCTGTCTCAGGGTCTCCAGCATGATAGGGGACCACGCTGAAACCGGCCTCAACGGTTCGAGAGGAACTCCGCAACGGAAAGGGGTGGTCTGAAAGTAGCTCCATAACACGCGTACATACCTTTTGGGCCGTGTCCCCGGCCGTGTGGGGCATCAATATGGTAAAGAGCCGGTGGTCGTATCGGCATACAATGTCAACAGCGCGAAATGAGGCCTTGAGGAAGGCTCCAACGGTAATAAAAAAAAGGTCCATTTCTTCCGGGTCGCCCGCGCCTGGATGGTCAGCATCACTGATTTTCAGTGCAACAAGGGAGAGGGGTGACTCGTGCCGGTTTGCTTCGGCCATCTCCTTGTCCAGCATGATCCGAAAAAAGCTCCTCGAGATGACACTGGTACCCGTATCGGTCGCTGAATCCTCCAGGTAGCATTCGGTCAGTCTTTCCAGTCGGTCACAAACGATGGTCATTAAATTCTTGAAGACTTTTCTGGCCGTCGGGGGATAGAGAGATTGAAGTCTTCGGAGCATGCGATCGTTGATGACGAGGAGTTCTCCGGGAGTGGACGCCATCACCGTTGCAGATCTCCTGCATGACCGGATCATCCCCATCTCTCCGAAAACATCGCCTGTGTGGAGCGTGTTGATAACTCTCGCATTACCTTGAGAGGCTGTTGCCTTTTCAGAAAAAGGGATGTCCACCACTTGCAGGTCTCCGGAAATAACTGCATACATGGAATCGCTTATTTCTCCCTTCCTGAAAAGAATCTCACCCGCCGCGAGTTGTTTCAGCCCTCCAGCCATCAGGATATAGTGTACCTGTGATCTTGAAAGGTCACTGAAGAGCTGAATGGTTTTCTGGGGATCTTTTCCAAGCTTGATCCTCAGGAGATCCCAGATGGTGACCAGTTCCACATGGAGCATCAGTGAAGGGAGAAGAATGAGGTCTCCTACAAGAGCGGAGAGCATGGTAACGATCATCATCAAACCAAAAATGGCCGTTGGCTTGAAGCTGGAAAAAAGAAGGACGGAAAAGCCGAGACTAATAGTGAGGGAGGTGAAAATAATCGGACTTCCCATGTGCTGAATAGTCTTTCGAAGTGCCTCGCGTTTTTTCAGGTCAATCTTGAAATACTTATTGTAATTCACCAGGTAGTGGATGGTATCATCCACGGCCAATCCAATGGCAATACTGGCCACAAGGCTGGTCACCATGGAAAGGGGAATCTTGAGCCATCCCATCATGCCGAAATTGACGATAATGGGGAACAGGTTGGGGAGCATGGCAACAAAGCCAACTTTGTAAGAGAGAAAGAGGATCATCATGATGATAAAGATGAGGATGAGCGTGAGAAAGAGGCTCTTGATTTGACCGTTTGTGAGAAAACGACTGGTGTGCGAGATGACAACGCCGATTCCGGTGGCCTGGGAAGAGAATTGTTTCGGGAGATGATCATGCAGATAGGCTTCAATCTTTTTCTGTGTTTCCAGAAAATCCGATGAACTGGAAATATGGGTTCGCAGGAGGATATTGAGCTTGGAGAGATCTTTTGCCATGAACCGCTGAAACAGGTCTTCCCCGAGCATGCTCTTGAAATCGTTCATGAGCATACGTACTTCGAAATCCTCACTGGGAAGGCTGTACGAGTCTTCCTTGTAATGGCTGGAAGCATAATTGACAAGTTTGAGGTAATCCACAAATGATATGGTCTTATCGACCCCGGGAAGGGTTGAAAAGAATTTCTGGATTTTGTCAATCAGTTTGAGATGGTCTGCCCGCTCAAAGAAGTCTTCCTGGTGGCTGTCGATTTCCACATTCAGGGGAAAACTGCCGGCAAGATCTCGGGAGATAGCGAAAAAGTGCTTGTGCACCGGTGAATTTTCCCTGAAAAAATCAACAGGATTTGTCTCAACACGGATTTGAAAAATACCTGCCACACCAAGGAAGGTGACGCATGCAAGCAGGGGGAGGGTAATCTTCTGGGAATGAATATTAATATGGATAATCCTCTCAAGAAGCCTGGGTAAGAACGATTGGTTCGTTCCGGCCCGGTTGGGGTTTGTCTCCCGGGGCAGAGGGAGGGCTGCGAGCACGGCGGGGAGAAACGTGAGGATGATGACAAGCATGCTCAGGATCCCGAAGCAGGAGAACAGGGCAAATTGTTGAATTGCTTCAATGCGGTTTACGAGGAGAGACCCCAGTCCGATAATGGTTGTAAGGACGGCGAGTGACGTGGGAAATTTGAGTTCCGAAAAGCACTGATAAGCGGCCTCGGATGGTGAGGCAAATTTCTTGGCCGCACGCCGGTATGCGGGAATGGTGTACATGCAGTAGGCGGTCCCCACCGCCAGGAGAAATACCGGGACGATCATGGTCAGCATGGAAAGGGGCGTGGAGGTAAAGGACATAAGTCCGAACGTCCAGATAAGACCCATGAGAACGGAACCAAGGGGAATGAATATCCTCCCGACGCTTCGAAGGAACAGGAACAGAACAAGCGCAATAATGATGAGTGTGACGGGAGGAAGTCGAAAGAAATCATTCTTGGTGTACCGGGCAAGGGCATCTGCCACAACGGGCATTCCGATCTGGTAGAGAGAAAGCCCCTTGTGCTGCTCCGCGATGACTCTCTCGATGGAAGTGATGATGTTCTTTTTTTCCTTGATATCCTTCAGGACCAGGGAAATAACCGTCGTTTTGTGATCTTTGGACAGGAGGTTTTTTTGGAAGAGCTTCACCGGGATTATTAGTTCCTGAAAACGCTCCAGGGGAACAGAGCCGGTCACATCCATTGCCTTCTTGATGCCGGGGAGGCTGATGACTCGCCTTATTCCTTTTATCTGTGAAAATGTGGCTGACAAATCAGCCAGTTGTTTGAATGTCGCCGGTTGAAAGATATCCTTTGCTTTCACAACCACCAGGATCAGCTCCTCAGGGCCGAATGTCTTTTTGAACTCCTGGTAGAACCGGGTTTGGGGTAGATCCTCGATGACAAGGTCATAGATCCCTGTCTGGAACTGCAGCCGCGGAAGCTGAAGGGCGAAGAGCAAGGTCACCAGGAGAAAGAGGAGGATAATCCGGCGCGGGTGATCAACGACGTAGCGGAGCCAGCAGGTTGCTTGCAGTATTCTGGGGAGATGAGGCATAAGCAGCCTCTTCAAGCGTGTTGAAAAGAAAGGAACCCTTTTGTCATCCAAAAGCAGGAGACAAAAGGGTTCTAGTGGTTTGCTTTACAGGACTCTTACCTTGTAAATCTCGTTTGAGTTGGGATCAATCACGTGAACCGCGCAGGCAATGCACGGGTCAAAGGAATGTACCGTTCTCAGGACCTCCAGGGGCCGTTTTGGATCTGCTACCGGTGTCCCAATCAAGGATTCTTCCACCGGTCCCAGTTTTCCCTTCTTGTCCCTGGGGCCCAGGTTCCATGTGGAAGGCACTATCTGCTGGTAGTTCTTGATCTTCTTGTTTTCAATCTCAATCCAGTGGCCAAGTGATCCCCTGGGCACATCATTGAGCCCGGCACCCATTCCGCTGTTTGGCATGGTCCATTTTTGATAGGTCTTGGTATCTCCTTTTTTCAAGTTACCAACCAGCTCCATGACCCATCCTTCCATGGCATTCCCGATCACCACTGTTTCAAGGCATCGGGCGGCAGTTCTTCCGAGGGTGGAGAAGAGTGCCGTTACCGGGATGCTCAGTTTGTTTAGGGCAGTATCAACGATATCCTTGATCCCTTTGTTCCCGCGGGCATAGGCCACGAGCACCCGGGCCAGTGGTCCAACCTCACAGGGGTTTTCCTCATAGCGTGGGGCCTTGATCCAGCTGTACCTATCGTCGGTGTCATATTCGCTGTACTGGGGGTCTGTCTCTCCCTTGTAGGGATGGTGTTCGGTGGATCCCTTGTACCAGGAATGGGCCACGTGCTCGGTCACCTTATCCTGGTCCGCCATCTGGACGCCCTTGATATCGCGATTGTAGATTACGCCTCGGGGCATGAAAAGGCTCTCGGGTTCCTTTGCTGATTGCGGGTAATCACCCCATGCGAGGAAGTTCGTGGTACCGCCGAGGCTGCCCCACTCCTTGTAGAACGAGCCTACTGCCAACAGGTCAGGCAGGTACACGTTCTTGACGAAAGCCTGAGTTTCCTTCCACAGGTACAGGAATTCGGCAATGCGGTCGGGGGTCAGGTCCTTTACGCTCGTTATTCCGCCAACCACGAAACTCTGCAGGTGCGGGTTTTTCGCCCCGAAGATGGCATGCATCCTTGCCGCTTTCGCCTGGAGCCGGAGGGCTTCAATATAGTGGGCCGTTGCCATCAAATTGGCCTCCGGTGGGAGCTTATAGGCACTGTGCCCCCAGTAGGCATTTGCAAAAGGACCGAGCTGGCCGCTCTCTACAAAGATTTTTATCCGTTGCTGGACTTCCTTGAAATAGACTGCCCCGCCTCTGTTATCATTACTGACGTTGTCAGCGAGCACTGCTGTTTTCTTGGGATCGGCCTTCAAGGCACTGACAATGTCCACCCAGTCCAGTGCGTGAAGGTGATAAAAATGGATGATATGATCGTGCTGGAACTGTGCTCCATGCAGGAGGTTGCGGACGATTCGAGCATTATCGGGGATCTGGACACCAACCGCGTTTTCGACTGCCCTCACCGAGGACAGGTAGTGCGTCATCGTTCAGACGCCTCAGGTGCGTTGGGTAAAGAGTGGGGCGTCTTGCGGATCCCTCCCTCTCAAAATAACCTCAATACCGCGG
>Ga0315540_10001877_pt1 | contig 11893 bp, 8 predicted proteins | sample SalMarSW160110MG_FD_203677 | JGI IMG/M metagenome (GOLD analysis project Ga0315540, IMG submission 203677) | Salt marsh sediment microbial communities from the Plum Island Ecosystem LTER, Massachusetts, United States - Salt Marsh Sediment SW1601-10 ... | reverse complement strand
GACCTCCCGTAAGAGCCGCCAAGAGCCCGCCTGCCTCCCCCACGCCTTGTAAAACCCATTCCGAACCGGGCAGTCCGAGTGCAAGTAAGTTGTAGCCGACCAATGCGCCAACCACTGCTAACAGGCCGGTTCGGACTCGGCTGGCACCGAGTCGCACCGATGACGGGACTCCGTAGCCCACCGCCCCAACCAGGACCGCACCCAATAGTCCCCCCAGGAAGACCATCAACCCCATGCCCCCGGAAGAGACGGGGCCCGAAGAACCTGGAAGTTCGTCTGGCGGCGTGGGGGTGGCTGGCCCAGGTGTATCCGTGGCAGGCGGCGTACTGGTTGGCAAGGGCGTGGGAGCGAAGACCGTTGGGAAGGCAGCCACGCCCTCCTGAACATTGAGCTGCAGCACACTGGAGCGAAGGGCCGGGTCACTCTGCGCCTGAATGGTGAGCAACCCAAGCCGATCAAGACGGAACGTTGTTTCTGCCACGCCACCCGTGGTCTCCGCATCAACCGTCTGAGACAGATTCTCGCCTTGATACGACAAGATAAACTCAACCGGCGTGTCATCTGGAACCCGGTGGCCGTTGCTGTCCAGGATGACGCTGGTCTGAAGTGTGACAAGATTTCCCTGCTGAAAGCCGGCCGGCGTCGGGGTCGACCCGTTTTCGCTGCTCTCCCCCTTGATGGTCAATCCAATGGTTTGATTGGGATCAGGCTTCAAAGCATCGATGAGATCGTATCCGATACCTGTCACACTCACAGGCAGCGCCCCCGGCGCACTCACCTCCTGAAACAGCAACCGAGCCGCGACATCCACGAAGCTCGGCAGCGGCGAGTAGAGCCCATAGTACAGGTCAACCTTGCTGACATTGGTGGCATCGAGCCCATACGGGATGTCGAACGAGAAAACCACCACCCTCTTCGAGCGTGTCAGATCGGGTCTGGCCTCGAGGAGCTGTTTGAGGGCGTCCGCCCCGTAGACTGAATCATTCGAGTCGAGAACCGAAAACACCACCCAGTCGGCCGCCTTCAGAGATTCATCCACCGTCTCCGCCGGGACAATCGGAGTTGCCGGTGGTTTTGTGGGCGGGTTGCCCAAGTAGGAGGAGAGATCGGCCATCGTATAGGACTCAATGTTCCAATTACCGACCTGTCCGGCCGCACCTGGCCCATACAGGCTCAAGACGCGATTCTCCAAGGCATCCCTCGCCATCAATGGCGTGGACGTACACGTCCCACAGGGCTGCGCCAGCCGTACGTCCGTGAAGAAGACTATCCGCTGGCCAAGCTGCGGGGGTCCGCCCACGCGATCCTCAATCTGATTCGGGCCGGGACTGATGAGGGTTGCGGCGTCACCCGCCACGGTGAAGGAAACGTCCCGATTCTGCCCCACAGCCGCTAACTCCCCGGGATTCGGCAGAACCGTATCAAGCCTGAAGCTCCCACCGTACAACCGCAATTTGGCTCGCAATATACGCAGAACGGCCTCGTCCACCCTCTGGGCGAAGACCTTGTCCTCCTGGTATTTCTGCGTGAAGAACGCCATCGTCGCCTTTATCGTGGTCACCTCATCCGGGTCGCTTGGATCTCGGAAATTCGAAACGTAGAGCAAATCATTGCCGGCCACCAAGGCATCGCGGGCCACCAGGTGCGCCGGAAATGTGCGCTCAGAGGGGTCTCGAAACCGCCGGATAGCGCGTGAGCCAAGTGAGTCGCTCATCGTCAGGCCGCCTGCGGCTCGCCAAGCCTTGAGTGGATCCAGCGACATCAATTGGGAGAAGGCCTCCGGATCCAGGCTGATCGGGCGCGTTGTTGCCCGGATGTTGCCCTGGAAACCCTGGTAGCGAATATGCGAGGTCAGCAGTCCGTCAGCGATCGAGCCGTTGCTCCCGGGATCGCTGCTTGTTACGGCAAAGAACGGTGGCAGCTCAATCTGCATAAGTTGATCAAGAGACTTGCGAACCGTGGCGACCTCTTCTTGGAGTGGGCGGTCGCTGCCCCCGTGGCCTGGGAAATGCTGGGCAATGACACTCAACCTGCCGCTCGAGCCTTCGTGCAAGCCCTCAATGTATGCCTCGCCCATCTGGCTTACCCAGTAGGGGTCGCCGCCGAACGTCTCGACGCCCAGGTCGCCTGGGCTGCCGAGCCCTGGGTCTTCCAGGACATCCAACGACGGCCCGACGTACAGGTTGATGCCCATGGCCTCGAGCTCTTGCCCAAGCACCGAACCCACCGAGCGCGCCAGGGATGGATCCCAAGTGGCGCCGATCGCCATCTCGGAAGGCAAGGGAGACATGCCGCTGAGCACGTCCGCAAGAGGGACGGAATTGGGCGGATCAGAGATCCCTATGAACAGGGGAACATAGACAGGATTGCCGTTTGAATCCGGCGCGAGGCTTGGGTTGGAGATAGCCGGCTTGGAAGTCGCCTCCGCATTGAGCGTTTGCAGCTGATCAGTCAGGTCATGCAGCGACTGGATCGTGTCCGGTGCGTCGACGAAGTTGTCATTCGCGGACGACAACATGACGCCGGCCACATGGTAGTCCCGAATCAAACCGGCGATATCGGAGTCCGCCGGCGCCTGGCTGCCATTGAATGTCACCAGGAACAGCTGCCCAATCCGGGCTTCAGGGCTCATCTGCTGAAGCAGGGCTTCAGCTTCATCGGCATTTTGCTCGGCCGACCCGGGGATCGGGACAACAAGGAATGAACCGAGCACTACCACCAGAAGAAGGAGTCGGGACAGGCGAATCATGGGCTCAAGTATACCTGCGGCATGACCCCCACGAGCAAGCATCATGTGTGCGCCGTGCGGCCCATTATCCCGGCTGACGTAGTTCAGCTGTCAACAGGTGGCGCAGAGCCTCTCGCCTGGCTGAGCCGCCAAGAAATTCCAGGCGCCGCACACCGAGCGGGTCAACCTCCTGCCTGAGAATGTCAAGCTCTTCGGTGGTGGGAGGTGGCGTCTCGCGTGGGTTTTCTGGCCGTTCCAGCGCGAAGCCCGTATGCCTCTGAACACGCTCGAAATCTACACCTGGGTGGAGACTGACCAAATGCATCCTGCCATCGGGAAAGTCGAACTCCCCGAGATCCGTCACAAGATAGCGAACCCCGGCTCCTGCACGCCGGGCCGGGTTGTGCCCCAGCCCCGAGACTCGATCCAGTTGCGACACAAATGTGACCCTGGAATGCCGCGGCACGTAGAGATACACGCCATGGGCATAGCATGTCACGTCAGGGATACCACCCACACCAGGCAAGCGAAGCCTGGGTCGATTCAGATCCCGGCCAATGGCCAGGTTGTCGAAATTCCCATGGACATCCATCTGCCCGGGACGAAAGAACTCCTTCGGCTGCACCGTGGGCATCAAATCCAGTACCGCCGCTGTGAAGCCAAACGCGTTCATCGCCCGGTCCAACCACAGGCTCTCCACTCGTGCCAAGCCCAGCGGCGCCCCCTCCCGGCAGACACTCTGTCCGATGGCCGAGGCAAAATAGGCCCCGGGCGCATGTGTTCTCCAGGCCAACAGATAGCCCGCCGCCACCAAGGGCGTGGCCAATCCCTGCGCCAGCACATCCCCATCCTCAACCTGACGCGCAATGCATACGCACATCAGCTCATCGATTGTGAAATCCTTCACAAATCACCGCCCAATGGACGTCCGCTCTCAAGCGCCGATCTGAGTTCAGGCGCAAGATTCCCCCCACTCAAGATCACCACCCGCTGGCGACTGCCGCCTGCTTTCCGCGCCGCCGCCAGCGCGACCGCCGCCGATGGCTCAATCACCAGATCCAGCTCCGATTGCGCGAATTCCAGCGTTTCGATTAGTTCCGATTCGCTTACCAATTGGATCTCGTCGACGGCCCCTGGCAAGAGATCGAAGGTTATGGATCCACGTTCGACCGGCCCAGCCAGGCCATCCGCCAAGGTCGGCGTTTCCGTCACTTCGTCGACATCTTTTCCCGATAAGAAGGCGGACATGTACGGCGCCGCCTCGGTCTGAACGCCGATTACATTGACATCGCCCCGCTTCTTGAGCGCCAGGCCCACCCCACACACCAGCCCTCCGCCGCTCACTGGGACGTAAACTTCCCAACTTTCAGATTCGCTTGACCGGTCACGAATCTGCTGATCGACCTCCAGTCCCAGCGTCCCCTGCCCTTCAATCACCTGCCGATCGTTGTAGGGCGAGATCCAGACGGCATTTCGTTCGGATGCCAACTCCCGGCCCTTTGCCTCTGCGGCACCAAAGCCGCCCGGAACCAGGATCACCTCACATCCCAAAGCCCGGATTCCATCCACCTTTGTCTTTACTGCGTCTTCCGGCACCACGACGATCGCCTGCGCTCCCGCCTGGCGCGCCGCATAGGCGACGCCCAGCCCATGGTTGCCTGCCGACGCCGCCACGATGCCTCGCCCCCGCTCTTCGGGGGTCAGCTGCAAGACCTTGTTCAGCGCCCCGCGGACCTTGAACGACCCCGTCACTTGTTCGTGTTCGCACTTGAGAAGCAGCCCGGTCGACCCGCCCTCAACCAGCGGCGTACTACGTATCCAGGAGTTGATGCGCACCGCTGCGCCTTCAAAGTCAAACACTGTAGGTATCTCGCCTCCGACTGGCCTGCACAGCCATGCCCTGCAAGCAGTCAAGCGCCCCGCCGTATACCCGGTCGTTTTCCGAGGCGGCGGGGCACTATGATGGGATTGTCAACCGTGTCGGTCAGATTTCGACGAAGTATGCTTCCGACGCCCTGTCCAGCAAGTCCTTGCTCATTGTTGGTGGAACATTCAGGTAGCGCGCGATGTCCAGGATCTGATCACAGATATCCCGGGGGTGAGATGCCCTGAGCTTGCGGTTGCGTTTGATGTACCACTCCTGCAGCATGTAGGCCAAGCCCCGATCGGAGTACTCGACCCCTTTTCCATCCGCCACGCGCTTGAAGATCTGTCGGTAGGATTCGTACGAAGGATCCTCGACCTCAATCTTGTGCCGCAGCCGGCGCAAGAACGCCTCGTCCACCAGGTCTCTTGGCGGCAAGTTGGTTGAAAAGACCACCAACACGTCGAAGGGCGTTTCGATCTTGCGGCCCGTATGCAGGGTCAGATAATCGATGCGGTTTTCGAGGGGCACGATCCAGCGGTTGAGCAGGTCGCGAGGGCGCACCTGCTGCCGGCCAAAGTCGTCGATCAGGAACACGCCGCCATTGGCTTTCACTTGGAACGGCGCCTCGTAGTACTTGTTCACATCGTCGAAGACAAGATCCAGGCCCGCCATGGTAAGTTCCCCGCCAACCACGATGAACGGGCGGCGAATCTTCACCCAACGCGGGTCCCGCTTGGCGCCCGTGCGTAGTGAACCGGTGCCCGACGATGTGACGTCTTCTTCAGGTGCAAGTTCATGGTTGACCGAGTCATACAGTTTGACCACCTGCCCATCCACATCCAGGGCAAAAGGGATGAACATATCTTCTTCGAGGATCATGTTGCCGATGGCCCGCGCGATGGAAGTCTTGCCGTTTCCAGGCGGACCATAGAGGAAGATCGACGTGCCCGAGTTGACGGCAGGTCCGACGCGGTTGAATGTCTTTTCAGACAGAGTCAGATCACCCAGGGCCTGACGCATGGCGCGTTGGTGCACGGTCGGTCGGCCTCGACTTTGCCGACGAATAGCCTCATTGTAAGTTTCGATCGGCACCGGGGCCGGTCCCGCATACTGGCTGCGTTCGAGAGCTTCCCGGGCCCGGGCGATCCCAGCGCCGGTGATGGCATACTGGTAAGCCCCCTCGCCGAAACCCACCTGAGTCTTGACCTCAACGAATTTCTCTCGCTTCAGCGCCTCGAGCAGTTGATCGACAAGACCGGCAAACGGCAGTGCCAAGGCCTCTGCCACTTTGAATCCGGTTAGATAGCCGCGAAAATAAAGAATCTTCAGCGCCAGATCTTGCAGCCAAAGCTCCGCCAGTCCGGTGTCCTCCACTCGGCTGACGGGAGGCGGGACAAACCGCAGGTTAGATGTCGACGGGGACCCGTCCCCTCCCCCTGACCTGACAGGTGCCCTGGGTAGGGTCATGGCATACCTCCACTGAGTTCACCGAGCCACATGTTTTCGCTTCCTGCTATTCAAAGATCAACCATCTTGGGAAGCCAAATCCCGCGCAAAACCGCTCCCCATACTCAGGAAGATTATAGTCATCCTTATGGGCCGGGCAAATCAACCAATTGTCCCGCTTGCCCACTGCCTGTACAATGTCCCGCATGAAACTTACAGTTGTCATGCCAGTCTTCAACGAGAGCGGCACCATCGAGGAGATCGTTCGGCGCGTCCTCAAGGTTGGCCTCGCGGATGAACTCATCGTCATCGACGATGGTTCATCCGACGGCACGCGCGACATCCTCGCTCAGCTGGCCGAAGCGGTGCCCCGGCTTCACCTGATCTTGCATGACAAGAATCAGGGTAAAGGGGCTGCCGTCCGGAGCGGCATTGCCGCTGCCCAAGCCGATCTTATCCTGATCCAAGATGCCGACCTGGAGTACGATCCCCGAGACTATCCCAAGCTGCTTGAGCCCATCGACGAGGGGAAAGCGGATGTCGTCTACGGCTCGAGATTCCTCGGCGGTGCGAGGCGAAGCACAATGTTCTGGCACATGGTCGCCAACCGGATGCTCACCTTCATGACCAACGTGCTTTACAACAGCATTCTCTCGGATATGGAAACTGGTTACAAGCTATTCAAACGGGACATACTGGTGCAGATTCCCCTGCATGCCCGCCGGTTCGATTTTGAGCCAGAGGTCACGGCGAAACTGCTCAAGCGCCGGGTGCGAATCTTTGAGGTTCCGATCACTTTTAACCCGCGCGAGTATGAGGAGGGCAAGAAGATCGGCCTCAAGGACGCCTTCCAAGCCGTGTGGACCCTCCTCAAGTACCGCTTCGTGGATTGAACCAATCAAACCGACTCGGTAGCCCGCAAATCCAGAACGTTGAGCTGCGGCGTGACGCGCCCCATGTACTCATTGCGCTCAAAGTGAAAAACGGCGTCCACCTTGGGTGGCAGATGCAGGAGGCGATTGCCCTGCCGAAACGCAATCGCGTCCCAGACGCGCCGATCACTGGCCAGCGTGAGTTTGAGATGGGCAGCATTTGACCCAACGGTGCGCTTCTCTACAATCCGCAATCCTCGCGCAAGAAAGACCGGCCGAGGGTTGCCTTCGCCGGTCGGCTCAAATCGATCCAAGTCGCGCAACAATGCATCGTCCAATTCGGCCGCGTCCACCTCACCGTCTACAGCCATGGTCGGTCGATCTGGCTTCGGAACGCCCATCGACTCGACGACGCTCCCCAAGCGATCCAACAAGGCGTCGAGATTGTCTTCGTGCAACTCAAATCCGGCTGCCGCCGCGTGTCCGCCAAACCTGACCAGCAAATCAGCGCATGCCTCCAGCGCTTGAGTGACATGAAACCCGGGAACGCTTCGGGCTGAGCCCTTGATCGTTCCGTCGTGCCGCCGGGCCACGAACGCCGGCCGAAGGAATTCCTCCGCCAGACGGGAGGCCGCCAAGCCCACCACCCCCACATTGAACGAAGGATCGATGGCAAAGATCACGTCCGCATCGTCGGCCCGCCAAGGACCTGCACCTCGCGCCGATTCCACAATCGACCTGGTCAGCTTCTGGCGTTTCCTGTTGGCCGCCTCCAGTTCTTGGGCAAGCCGTTCTGCCTCTGCTGGATCCTGCGCCATCAAGAGCGCCAGCGCGGTGTCTGCGGTTCCGAGACGCCCAGCAGCGTTGATGCGCGGCCCCAATCCGAAAGCGATGTTTCCGGCCAGTAGGGTCCCTCGGTCGAGACGAGATGATCTAATCAGGGCGCCCAAGCCCAGCCGCGGTTCCCGGCGCAACTGCTCGATTCCCCTCGCCACAAGCAAGCGATTCTCATCAATCAATGGTGAGACATCAGCCACGGTTCCCACAGCAACCAGGTCCAAGTACCCGTCTGCATCGACGCCACCAAGCCGAACCCCCAACGCACTTGCCAGCTTGTAGGCCAACCCCACCCCACTCAGCCCGCCAAAGGGATACGCCTCTCCTGGCTGATTGGGGTTGACAATGGCCAAGGCCGGCGGGAGCTCCGACCCCGGATGATGGTGGTCTGTCACAACTACGTCCATACCGAGTTCAACAGCGCGCGCCACCTCCCGTACCGAGCGCACTCCGCAGTCAACCGTGATCATGAGCCGGGCTCCGGTCTGGCTGATGGCTTGAACAGCGTCCAGATTCAGACCGTAACCTTCGTCAAATCGATTGGGGATGTAGTGCGAAACATGAGCCCCAGCCGAGCGTAGTGCCGAAACCATCAGAGCTGTCGCCGTCACACCGTCGGCGTCGTAGTCTCCGTACACAACGATCGACTCTGACGTGGCTATCGCAGCCAGCACACGATCGGCTGCCTCGCGCATGCCCACTAAGTCAAACGAGTCACGCAGCATCCCAGACTCCGGAGTCAAGAAGCGCTCCGCTGCACGTTTGTCGGTGAAACCGCGCGTGTAAAGTGTTTGTGCGACCGGACGGGAGATATCGCCGAACGCTGCCCGGGCAGACTCGGGCATCGGATCAGGCACAACCCATTCGTAGGCAGTCATCCCCCTGACCTCCCCCCAGCAAAACGAAGAGGGCCCGCCCAAAGGCGGGCCCTCCAGAGTGTTTTCGCCGTGCTCAGACCCAACCCTGATTCTTGACGAAATTTGTCACCACAGGGATGACGACATATTCGCCTTGATAGGCCTTGTACCCCCAATAGACCATGACCAGCCAAACAATCATGGGCACACAAATCAGAATGATTGTGAACGATAGCACAAATGCCAGGATAATGTTCACAATCCCAAGAACCAGGGCCTGCATGTTGTGATACTTGATGAAAGGACGGGCCTTCTTGTCCTCCATCAGAAGCACGATGATCGGCACCAGTGGGGAAAGGACATATCCCAAGAGCGCCCAAAGCTTGTCGTCGTTCGTAATCTGGGGTTGGTCGGTCATTACAGCGTCTCCTTCTACGTAGGGTTTGTGAGTGTTGCGGCTCGCCACTTGACTTCGCGTACCCAATAATTGATTGTACACAAAGACAAATGCGCCGCAAGTTCACATGATACAACCCCTCCTGTCTCGCTAAGTTGCTTCCTTCCTCCACCAACATGATAGGATGGGCCCATGAGAATCGTCTACATGGGGTCGGCGGATTTTTCCTTACCGAGCCTGGCATCCCTGAGCTATGACTCTCAGGTGGTAGGAGTCGTCACCCAGCCCGATCGGCGAGCAGGACGCGGGCGCCGCAAGGAATCCAATCCGGTCAAGAGTTGGGCTCAAGCTCACAGTCTTGAGGTGTTTCAGCCGGACTCAGTGAACTCACCGCAAGCTGCGGAGAAAATTCGGGCGTGGGAACCAGATGTGATTGTCGTCGCTGCGTACGGACAGATTCTTAGGCCCACCTTGCTCGAACTGCCAGCCCTGGGTTGCATCAACATCCACGCCTCACTCCTCCCCCGTTGGCGAGGCGCGGCCCCGATTCAAGCCGCCATCTTGGCAGGCGACTCCCAGACCGGCATCACCCTGATGCAACTGGATAAGGGGATGGATACCGGCCCTATCCTGGCCCAAGCCTCTGTGGACATCAACCCGGAGGACACGGCCGGCAGTCTGGGCGAAAGATTGGCGGCCCTGGGCGCCGATGTGATCAAGGCGAATATTCCAGACATCGCTGCCGGCCGGCTCAGCCCGAGACCTCAGGACGACGCCCTGGCGACCTACGCGCCCATGTTGAAGAAGAAAGACGGACAGTTGGATTTTGAAAAGCCAGCCGAGGTCCTCGCCAGACAAGTGCGAGCCTACGAACCCTGGCCGGCTTCTTTCTTCTTTTGGAAAGACCTGCGTATCGTCGTCCGCCAAGCCCACGCGACCCACGAGGGCCCAATGTCGGCGCCGGGGATGGTCGGCGAATCCAACTCGGGGACGCCGTTGATCCAAACGGGTTCAGGAGCATTGGTACTGGACAATGTTCAGCCCGCCGGGAAATCGACCATGACCGGCAGGGCCTTCCTAAACGGCGCCCGCGGGTTCTTGGGCTCTTCTGTTTAAGCCGCCTCATGAGATATCACCTTTTCCTACTGCGCCATGGGGCCTCGACCGGCAACCAGAATGCAATACGACAGGGTCGCCTGGATTATCCCTTGGCACCGGCAGGCGAAGCCCAGATCCGGCATTTGGGCGAACATTGGCACGCCTCAGGCCTGACATTTGACAAGATCATCACCAGCCCGCTCTCGCGCGCTCGTCGCACTGCAGAAATCCTGGCAGACAAGCTGGGTGCCCCACTCGAGGAGGATCCCCTCTGGCTTGAGCGGCACGCCGGGCAAGCCCAGGGCCATGCCCTCGATGCTGGACAATCTTTCTACGACAAGGACAAGCGCTTGCTTGCCTACGAACCCTTGTACGGCGACGGCGAAAGCCTGACAGATTTGCACACGCGGGCAACTGCTGCTTTGACTGCGGTGCTCTCACGACCGCCGGGAACCTACCTCGTGGTGGCCCATGGGGGCATTCTAGGGGCCGCAGTGCGCGCCGCACTCGGCCTACAGCCAACAGCATGGAACATCCCTGTCTATGTCCGCTTCGACAACGCTTCGTTCGCCGAGTTGATCCTCGATGATCGCCATCAGTCCTGGAGCCTCATGCATGTCAACGCCAGCGCCCCGCCCCGCACCACCGCCGAATAGCCACCGATCGCACCATCCCGATACCGTCCTGTTCAATGGAACAGTCCACCCCCTCGACCGACCCGGTCACACGCTGTCGGCCCTGGCGGCCAAGGGAGAACATATTCTCGCGGCGGGGTCAGACTCGGCCATCCTCGCGCTTGCCGGCCCCGACACGGAGACCGTCGACCTGGAAGGTGCAGCAGTCCTTCCGGGCCTTACCGATGCTCACATTCACTTGAAGAAGTATGCTCGCGCACTGGCCCAGGTGGATTGTGGGACCGAGACACCAGAATCTTGCCTGGCTCGAGTGGCCGATCGCGCTGGGCTTGTGAGCTCGGCATCGGATTGGATCTTGGGCCACGGCTGGGATCAGAATGCGTGGGGACGGTTTGGGACTAAGGGCGAGCTGGACGCGGCCTCAGGCAGCCATCCCGCCTACCTTACCGCCAAATCGCTTCACGCAGCCTGGGCGAATTCTGCGGCCATGCAGCTTGCCCGCATCGGACCGGAAACCCCGGATCCACCCGGAGGAAGCATCCAACATGACGAAGCCGGACAGCCCACGGGGATACTCTTCGAGGCTGCCATGAGCTTGGTCGCATCCGAAATCTCCGACCCAGGAGGGTCGTCCCTGCGCGACGATCTTGCCATGGCCCAGGAACGACTGTGGAGCATGGGCCTGACCGGCGTCCACGATTTTGACCCAAAGGACTGCTTCATCGCCGTTCAGGGCCTGCGAGAAGAAGGCCGCCTTGGACTCCGAATCGTGAAGAACATCCTGGTCGAAGATTTGCCTGAGGCTCTGGAGGTGGGTTTGCGCTCCGGATTTGGCGATCCTTGGATTCGAATCGGAGGCATCAAAGTCTTCGCAGATGGAGCACTTGGCCCCCACACCGCCGCCATGCTCCGACCTTACGAAGGCGAACCCGGCAATCTGGGCGTTTTGTTGAAGGACGAAGAAGAATTGGCGTCCCTGGCAACATCTGCGGCGGACGGTGGCCTGGCAATGACCATCCACGCCATCGGTGACCGCGCAAACCACGCTGTGCTCAACGCCTACGAGAGCCTGAGGCAGTACGAGCTAGTTCATGGACTCCCCCGCCGCCGTCATCGAATTGAACACGTGCAATTGCTCCATCCCGACGATATCGAC
>Ga0315540_10001875_pt1 | contig 11897 bp, 12 predicted proteins | sample SalMarSW160110MG_FD_203677 | JGI IMG/M metagenome (GOLD analysis project Ga0315540, IMG submission 203677) | Salt marsh sediment microbial communities from the Plum Island Ecosystem LTER, Massachusetts, United States - Salt Marsh Sediment SW1601-10 ... | reverse complement strand
CTGCAGGCCAAGACCGCCGCCTATGCCCAGTACCTGCGGGCAACGGGGCACCCGTTTGCCCTGGCCACGGCATGGACGAACGTCGGTTCTTTTACATCGGATTACAATTACATCATCAAGATCCCCAATGCATACCTGTTTTACTGGGGGGGCACGAAGACATCGCCGGATATCGGTGAGGCGGTCCCCTCCAGCGAGTACGACAGCGTCACCGGGGATTTCATCGTGCTCAATTCACCGACGGTGAACGGTTCCACCGTGCTCGGTTTCGGCCACAAGACCGCCACCAGGGAAATCACGTTTTTTCACGATATGCCGCTCAAATACATCGACTCCGTCAACGGCAAGCCGACCTCGACCCTGAAGCTCAAGAGCTCTGGTGACCTGTCGTTCGATGAAAAGGTCAAATACCGGAAGTTTCTCCGCTGAAGCAGCCGCGCGGTGAGGCCCCTGGCTGTGTTGCGGCTCGCGCCTGGAGCGACGGCTACAGTACGCTCGCCGCGCCGTGCCAGGAATCAAACATCGCCGCGGTCGCGGCCGCGGGGAATTATGAGGTAGGTTCTAGCAGATCCGCGGCAGCGGATCGTCCTCCAGCTCTTCCAGGATGCGTTCGCCGCCGAGTGCGGTATGCAGCAGTACGTGCCGGTGCCGGTCCGCCAGCTGACCGATGATCCCGGCAGCGTGTCCCTGCGGCAGGCTGCGCCAGCGTTCCAGCAGGGGTGCCGCGTCCGCCTCGCTCACCACGGCAACGACGCGGCCCTCGCAGGCAAGGTAGAGCGGGTCGTAGCCGAGCATGTCGCACACCCCCAGCACGGTATCACGGATCGGCACGGCCTCCTGCTGCAGTGTTACGCCCAGGCCGGTGGCACGGCGGATCTCGTGGCACACGGTGGCGAGCCCGCCGCGCGTCGGATCGCGCATGAAGCGCAGCCCGGGAAAGTCCAGTGCGCTGCGCGTGAACGGCAGCACGCTGGCCGCGTCCGAGAGGAGGTCGCCGTGCAGCTCGAAGGCCTCGCGCGCCAGCATGACGGCGATGCCGTGGTCGCCAACGGGCCCGCTTACCAGCAGCACGTCGCCGGAGCGGATGCGGTCAAGCCCGACGTGGTGCGGGTGCCGGATGCCGATGCCGGTTGTGGCGAGGTAAAGCCCGCCGCCTTCGCCACGGCGTACGACCTTGGTGTCACCCGCGACCACCTGCACGTCACACTCACGTGCCGCGGCGGCAAGGCTGCGGATGATGCGATCGAGGGTCGCGACCTCCAGGCCTTCCTCGATGAAGGCGTTGAGGCTGAGGTAGCGCGGCGTGGCGCCAGCCACGGCGAGGTCGTTGCAGGTGCCGTGGATGGCGAGCGAGCCGATGTTGCCGCCGGGAAATTCCAGCGGCTGCACCGTGAAGCCGTCCGTGGTGAACATCAGTCCGCCGCCATCGAGGGCCAGTGGCACGGCATCGGCCTGCACGTCGAGTCCGGGATTGGCGAGGTGGCGCGCGAAGATGTCCTCGACCAGCTCGCGCATGAAGCGTCCCCCGTTGCCGTGCGCGAGCGAGATGTGGGTGTCCTGCATCATCCTGCGTTCTGGTGCCTGACTGCGTATTCGACCGCCTGCCCGAAACACAGCCCGGCGTCGTTGACCGGGACCCGCTCCGGCAATGTGACCAGGAATTCCTCCTCGTGCAGGCGCCCGATGACGGCCGCGCTCAGCCTGCGGTTCTGGAAGACGCCTCCGCACAGGCCGACATGGTCGATCCCGTGTTCCCGGCGTGCCTGCTGCGCCTGGCGCAGGATGGCCTCGGCCAGGCTGGTGTGAAACATGGCCGCACGCATGCCGACGGCCAGATGTTCGTCCAGCAGCACCGGCAGCAGGGGCGCCCAGTCACAGGTCCACAGCCCCCGTGCATCGCGCGCCAGCGGCAGTTCCAGCGCCGTGGCATCCTGATCGCTGGCGGCCTCCAGGCGCATGGGTCCCTGGCCGTCGTGGCTGGCGACGCTGCACAGGCCGGTGAGTGCCGCGGCCGCATCGAACAGGCGTCCGGCCGCACTGGTCTGCGGGGAATTGATGCGGTTCTGCCAGGCGTGGTGCAACAGCGCGGCGTCGTGCGGGAGACCCGGCCAGTGGGTCCCGGTCTCCCAGCACAGTGCGGCGGCGCAGCGCCAGGGTTCCTGGATGGCACGTTCGCCACCGGGCAGGTGGAACGGACGCAGCGTCGCGAAGCGCTGCCAGTGTCCGGGCCAGCCCAGCAGTGCCTCGCCACCCCACAGGGTGCCATCCTCCCCGTAACCGGTACCGTCCCAGGTGAACACCAGTGACGGGTTGGTCGCGCCGGCGGCCTGCGCGGCGACTGCCGCGTGCGCATGGTGGTGGAACACGTGCGTGACCGGCAGGCCGCTGCGCGCGGCCCAGCGCGTGGCGGCGTAGCCCGGATGGGCGTCGCAGATGACGGCCACGGCCTGCTCGCGGTACAGGGACTGGAGGTCCTGCACGCATTGCGTGAACACGCCCATGCTGCGCGGACTGTCCAGGTCGCCGATGTGCGGCGAGATCACGATGCGGTCCTGCCAGGCCAGGGCGATGGTATTTTTCTGCTGGCCGCCCAGCGCCAGCACGGGGTGCGGCAGCGTAAAGGGCAGGGTCAGTTCGAGGGGCGCGCAACCGCGGCCGGGGCGCAGCAGGCGCGGTCGATCGGCGACCTCGCGGTACACGGGGTCATCGGCGGGGCGCGCAATCGGGCGGTTGTGATGCAGGAAGGCATCCGCGACGTGACCGAGGCGTTCCTCGACATCGAGGCATTCGGTCAGTACGGGTTCCCCGCTGAGGTTGGCCGAGGTCGCGACCAGGGCTGCGCCAAAGGCGTTCAGCAGCAGGTGGTGCAGGGGGCTGTAGGGCAGCATGACCCCGATCTCCTGCAGACCGGGCGCGATCCCGGCAGCCAGCCCGTTGCCCTCCCTTTTCCTGGCCAGCAGGATCGGCCGCTGCGGGGAAAGCAGCAGTTCGGCCTCGTCGCGTGACAGCCACACCAGGCTGCTGATGCAGTGCAGCGGGCGTGCAGCCGGTGCCGGGCAGAGGACTGCCAGCGGTTTGTCGGGGCGGCGTTTGCGCGCGCGCAGCAGGTGCACGGCCCGGTCACTGCGGGCATCGCACATCAGGTGATAGCCGCCGATGCCCTTGACGGCCAGGATGCCCCCGGCGCGCAGCACGTCCAGGGCGGCCTGCAGTGCCACGGTATTACCACGCAGGTGCGGCTGTCCGGCACAGTGAAACGCCAGTTCGGGTCCGCAATCGGGGCAGGCGACCGGCTCGGCGTGAAAGCGGCGGTTGTCCGGGTCGCGATACTGCGCACTGCATTCCGGACACAACGGGAAGCTGTTCATGGTGGTGTTGGCGCGGTCGTACGGGAGCTGGCGGATCAGCGTGTAGCGCGGCCCGCACTGCGTGCAGTTGATGAACGGGTAGTGGTAGCGGCAGTCGTGCGGATCTTCGAGCTCGGCGAGGCAGTCATTGCAGGTGGCGAGATCGGTCGGCAGGTGGATACTGCGCGGCCCGTGGTCGACGCTGTCGCGGATTGCGAAGCCTTGCGTCTCGATCGGCAGCGCCGCGATGCAACTGTCCAGCTGCGCGTGCGCCTGTGGCGGGGCCTGCTCGAACAGCCGGCGCATGAAGATCTGCAGGGCGTCGTGCCGGCCCTGCACGTGGATTTCGACCCGCCCGATATTGTTGCGGACCCAGCCGTTGAGGTGCAGTGACTGTGCCAGCTGGTAGACGAATGGCCGGAATCCCACGCCCTGTACCTGGCCGCCGACCTGCAGGCGCATGGCCGCGGGCGTGGCTGTGGTGCGCAGCGGGTGTTCGGAGGCGTCGGCCAAATCAGCCTCCGCGAGTGGCTGTGCGGGGCGGCGGAACCGGTTCGCGCATGCCGGCGGACCACCAGATGCGGCAGGCGCCTTCATCGGACACCATGCATGGCCCGATCGGGTGGCGTGGCTGGCAGGCCACCCCGAACAGGCGGCATTCGTTGGGGCGGATGCGGCCCATGACCACGCGCGCGCAGTCACAGCCGGGCGGCATGGCGCCGGCACGCTTGCGGGCATCGTCGGCATAGGACGGGAATTGCCGGCGCGCGTCGTGCGCGCGGTAGCGTTCGTTCAGCGTGTAGCCGGAGGCCGGGATCGTCCCGACCCCGCGCCAGGTGGCATCCTGCACATCCATGGTCTGCTGCAGGTATTGCTGCGCCAGGCGGTTGCCGCCGGGCCGCACCACGTCCGGGTAGCAGTTGTCGAGGAAGCGTTGATCGTCAAGTAACTGGCGAAGCGTGGAATAGAAGGCGGCCAGCAGGCTTTCCGGTGTGAAGCCGGCCACCGCGGCGGGGATGCCGTGCCTGCGCACGACGAATTCCCACTCCTCCGGCCCCATGATGGTTGCGACATGGCCAGGCGCAACCAGCGCGTCAAAGCCCGGGCTGTCCGAGTCGAGCAGCAGTGCGACGGCCGGCCATGTCAAACGGCCGGACAACAGAATGAACAGGTTGTCCGGTATGCCTTCCACCAGCAGCGCGGCGGTCGGCGCGGTAGTGGTTTCAAAGCCGGCGGCGAAGAACACCACCGCGCGTTCGGGCTGGCTGCGGGCGATGCGGGTGGCCTCCTGGGGCGAGGCGATGGGCCGTACGTCCGCGCCCTGCGCGCGTGCCGCTTCCAAAGAGCGTGCCTGCGCGCGCGGTACGTTGACCGGCACGCGCAGCATGTCTCCGTAGGCAACCAGGATCACATTCTCGTGCAGCGCGAGCTGGATCGCCTCGTAGATGTCCTCCTCCGGACAGATGCAGACCGGACAGCCGGGGCCCGGGATCAGTTCGATGTTGCCGGGCAGTGCCCCGCGCAGGCCGGCCATGGTGATGGAGCGTTCGTGCCCGCCGCAGACGTTCATGATGCGGACGCGCGGCGGCAGCCGCAGGGCGTGGATGCGCGCGAGCCAGTCAGCCGCCTGCATGGTCATGGTATGTGCAGTTGCCGTTCCGTGCCGGTTGCATCCGGGTGGTCCCGGCGCTCGAGCAGGGTGTTACCGGCCGCCGCGAGCCAGTCGAGCCACGCGTCAACGCCGGAACCGCTGCGGGCCGACAGCTCGAGTACCGGTGCGGGACTGGCCAGTTCCTGCAGGTGCCGGCGTGCCGTGTCCGGATTGAAATCGTCCAGCACCGGCAGCAGGTCGCACTTGCTGAGCAGCACCAGATCCGCGGCGCGGAACATGACCGGGTACTTGGCCGGCTTGTCGTCCCCCTCCGTGGTCGACAGCAGCACGACATTGTGATGCTGCCCGAGATCGAACCCGGCCGGGCACACCAGGTTGCCGACGTTTTCGATGAACACGATGTCGAACTGGTCCAGGTCAAGCTGGTGCAGGGCATCGTGCACCATGTGCGCGTCGAGGTGACAGGCACTGCCGGTGGTGATCTGGACGGCGTGGACGCCACGCCGGCGGATGCGTTCGGCGTCATTTTCCGTTTCCAGGTCACCCTCGATCACGGCGATGGACCGGTCCTTGCCGAGGACGTCGATGGTCGCCTCCAGCAGCGCCGTCTTGCCGGCGCCGGGCGAGGACATCAGGTTGACGGCGAGGACCCCGTGCCGGTCGAAGTGGGCGCGATTATGCGCGGCGGTCCGGTCATTCTCGTGCAGCAGGTGCCGCAGCACGCTGACGGATTCGTGACCGCTGACGGTACGCGACAGTTTTGCGCCCGGCGCGAGCAGGTGCGCGTTGCCATGGGTTACATTACAGCCACAGGTGTTACACATGTTCGGGCCTCCTGTTGCCTCAGTGTGCGGCAGCCTTCCGGTCCGCTGGCGCGGGTGCCACGGAAAGCTCGACGGTGGTCAGCAGCAGGTCATCGCCGCTGACCAGCCTGGTACGCCAGTCCCCGCACTCACCGCATACCAGTCGGGCCGGGACGGCCTCGGTCTCGGCCCCGCAGGTACGGCAATGCACGCGGATCGGCATGCTGCTCAGGTTCAGGCGGGCACCCTCGGCCAGGGTGCCCGCGCAGGCGATGCGAAAGGCCTGTTGCAGCAGTTCCGGTTCGACGCCGGACAGCGGTCCGACCCGTACGTTGATCTCGGTGACTTCACAGGCGTTGCGGTCATGCGCGATGCCCTCGACCTGGTCGAGCAGGGCCTGGCAGACGGACAGTTCATGCATCGGGGGCTTCCAGCATCTGATCGTAGAGTTCCCAGGCGCTCTGTGCTTCCTGGGGTGTGATCTTCTGGATGGCATAACCGACATGAACCACGACGTAATCGTCAACGGCAACGTCGGTATCCTGCAGCATGAACAGGCTCACGTCACGTGTCACGCCCCGGGCGTTACAGTGCGCGGTAAACCCTTCTATCGACTGGATTTGCATCGGGATTCCCAAGCACACAGGCTACCCCCGCGGCGGGTCGGCCGCAATTAGTGTCGAAGTTGTCAATAAACCATGAAAAAACCGCAGGCGAATTGACGGTCGTCAATAAAGCATGGAACAGCATGCGCTAGATATGGGTCCGGTCCAGAGGGGTAATTGATGCATCAGAATACACTGATACTTGGCGTCGGCAATACCTTGCTTGCAGATGAAGGTGTTGGTGTACATATGCTCGATTACCTGCGCTGCAACACCTCCTGGGCGGAACAGTACAACCTGGTGGATGGTGGTACACTGAGTTTCACGCTCGCACCGCTGCTGGAACAGGCCGGCCGGCTGGTGGTGATCGATGCGTCACAGCTGAATGCCCCGCCCGGCACCGTGCGGGTGTTCGAGGGGGCAGATATGGACGAATTTGCCGGGCGTCCCGGGCGCAGCGTGCATGAAGTCAGTCTGGGCGACCTGCTGGCGATCACGCTGCTGACCGAAACCATCCCCGCGCATCGTGCGCTGGTCGCGATTCAGCCCGAAACCGTGGCGTGGGGGCATACGCTCAGCGAATCCGTACAACAGGCACTGCCGCGGGCCGGGCAGGCCATCGAGGAATTGCTCGAGGGCTGGGATGCCGCGCTGGCGACGGAATCGCTGTTCACCCGCTTCCGCAACCGCGGCCTGTTGTTCACCGGGTAGCGCAGCCGTGCTGCCGCACATCGATGACGCGTGCCACTCCGTTCCGGGCAGTGCCGCGACCGGCAACGTTATCCCGTTGCTGCACGAGGTACGCCACGCGCTGCAGGCATTGCTTGAGCAGGGTGCCGAAACCGTCATCGACCTGCGTGCCATTCCGCTCGGTCCCGGTGAGGAGGAGCGGATTGCCGAAACCCTGGGCCGGGGCGAGGTGCAGGTGAGCATGTCCGCGCTGGGGCCCAGTGAACTGATCGAAACACGCTATCCCGGGGTGTGGATGAGCCTGCACCGGAACCAGGAAGGCGAGGTAATCGGACGCTATATCGAGATTTGCCTGGTACCGTCACTGGTGCGGTCCCAGGAAGCAGACATCCGGTACGGGTTGCAGGAACTGGACTCGCGGCTACAGGAATAACACGGACAGGAGGATACGTGCTGTGACGAAAGACCAGACCATAGGTGAGGCGTTGCGCGCACGTGGCGTATCCAGGCGCGGCTTTCTGAAATTCTGTGCGGCGACGGCTTCGCTCATGGCGTTGCCGCCGGCCATGGTGCCGAAGATTGCCGCGGCACTGGAAAAGGCGCGCCGCCCGTCGGTGATCTGGCTGTCGTTCCAGGAATGCACCGGCTGTACCGAGTCGCTGACGCGCTCGCACTCCCCGACCATCGAAGACCTCATCTTCAACTCCATCTCGCTGGACTACCACCACACCCTGCAGGCCGCTTCCGGCACCGCCGCCGAGGAGGACCGCAAGACGGCCATGAAGGAGAACTACGGCAAGTACCTGCTGGTCGTGGATGGTTCCATCCCGGTGGGGAATCCGGGCTTTTCCACCATCGCCGGCGTCAGCAACATGGACATGCTGCTGGAAACGGCTGCCGGCGCCGCGGCCATCATTGCGGTCGGCACCTGTGCGGCATTCGGCGGCATACCATACGCTGATCCGAACCCCACCAAAGCGCGTTCGGTGACCGCCTTTCTCAAGGAATACGGCAACCGCCTGCCGAACACCTTTACCGTCGACGAGACCGGGCAGACGGATCCCGTCGATGTCACCAACAAGCCGGTCATCAACGTCTCGGGTTGTCCACCGATCCCGGTGGTGATATCCGGCGTGCTGGCGCACTTCCTGACCTTCGGCAAGCTGCCCGAGCTGGATAGCCTGGGGCGCCCGATGGCGTTCTACGGCAAGAGCATTCACGACCGTTGCTACCGGCGCCCGTTCTACGACAAGGGGCTGTTTGCAAACAGCTTCGACGACGAAGGCGCGAAGAAGGGCTGGTGCCTGTACAAGCTGGGTTGCAAGGGGCCGACCACCTATAACGCCTGTGCCACCACCAAGTGGAACGAAGGCACCAGTTTCCCCATCCAGTCCGGTCATCCCTGCCTGGGTTGTTCGGAGCCGGATTTCTGGGACGGTGGCGGTTTCTACAAGGCGCTCTCCACGCCGACCGGCGATATCACGCGTACCGCGGTTTACGCCATCGGTGCCGGCGCCGCGGCCGGGGTCGCACTCGGCGCACTGAACCGGAGCAAGCGTGCCCACATGCGGAAGACACACAGCAAGGTCGGCATCGATGACCTGGAGAAGGGGGACAAATCATGACACCGGCTGAATTGCTGATGTGGGTTCGTGGTCCGGCGCTGCAGTTCGCGACGGTCGTTTTCGTGGTCGGTGTGGCAGTACGTATCCTGGAAATCCTGCTGCTGGGACGCAAGCCGGACCTGGCCGAGGCGCGCGGTTCCGAAGTGATCGGCGGCCTGCGTACCATCATATCCCGCAGCATACCGGACCGTGGCACCCTGCAGCGCTCCAGTTTCAACGTCGTCGCGGGTTATATCTTTCACGCCGGATTCTTCCTTGCGCTGTTTTTCTTCGCGCCGCACATCCTGCTGCTGCACGACGTGTTCGGGGTCTACTGGCCGTCGTTACCGACCCAGTTCATCGATGCGCTGACCGTGGTCAGCATCATCACCCTGCTGGCGGTGCTGTTCCACCGTATCACCCACAAGGTCATGCGCTTTCTGTCGCGTCCCTCCGACTACGTGGCATGGTTGCTGACCATCCTGCCGCTCATCACGGGATACCTGGCGTTTCACCGTGTCGGGCTGGCGCCGCCATTGCTGATGGCGCTGCATATCGGCAGCGTGGAACTGCTCATGATCGTGTTTCCGTTCACCAAGCTGATGCACGCATTCACGCTGTTTCTCGGGCGCTACTACAACGGCGCAATCGCCGGCCGCAGGGGGGTGAACGCATGAGCGCCAGCCTGGAACAGGGAATACACGCATTCAAGGAGCAGATCGATGCCCCGGTGGCTACTTTTTTCAGCAGCTGTGTACGCTGCGGGTTGTGTGCCCAGGCCTGCCTGTTCTATACCGAGACCGGTAACCCGGAGTACACGCCGATTCACAAGCTGGAACCGCTGCGCCGGGTCTGGAAACAGGAGTACACCTTCTGGGGCCGCTACGCCAAGGCGTTCGGGCTGAGCAAGCCGGTGACCGACGCCGAACTGGGGGACTGGGAAAAGTACGTGTACGACAGCTGCACGATGTGTGGCCGCTGTTCCATGGTGTGCCCGGTCGGTAATGACATTGCCTACATGATCCGCCGCATGCGCGAGGGGATGGCGGCGGCAGGACATGCGCCGGAGGGCCTGGTCGGCGCCACCCGGCGGGCAATCACCATCGGCAGTCCCATGGGCGTGAAGCTGCCGGCCCTGCAGGCACAGATCCGCAATGCCGAGCAGGAGTCTGGACTGAAAATCCCGGTGGATGTCCAGGGGGCCGACTACATGGTGCTGCTGTCATCCATGGAGATCATGAACTTCCCGGAATTCATCAGCGCCATCGCCAGGATCTTCGAGCGCGCCAACGTGAGCTGGACCATTTCCAGCGAGGCCTTCGAGGCGACCAACAGCGGCATCCAGATCGGGGTGTCCGAACTGGCCGCCGAGCTGGTGCAGCGCGTCGTCGATGCCGCGGAAAAACTGCAGGTGAAGAATGTCATCAGCCCGGAATGCGGGCATGCCTACTTCGCGATTCGCTGGGAAGGCCCGAACCTGGTCGGCAAGGCGTTCAACTTCAAGGTGGTGCACATCCTGGAACTCCTCGACGACCTGCGCAAGCAGGGCCGCCTCAAGGTCAGCAGCAAGGAAACGCAGAAACTGACCTATCACGATCCCTGCCAGATCACGCGCCGTGGCGGTGTGGCGGAGCAGCCGCGCAACCTGCTCAACATGGTCGCGGAGAATTTTGTCGAGATGCCGGAGCACGGCACCATGAACTGGTGCTGCGGCGCGGGCGGCGGCGTCAGCACCAACGAGCGTGCCGACGAACTGCGGCTCAAGGCTTTCAAGCGCAAGCAGGCCCAGCTCAATGCCGTGCAGCCTGATGCACTGGTATCGGCCTGTTCCAACTGTCGCATACAGCTGGAAGAGGGTCTGGAAGAAAACAGCATGGATATCCCGGTCCTGAGCCTGACCGAGACGATTGCCGCACACCTGTCCGATGACTGAACCGGCGGAGCGAACACAGATGACCACGATTACCAACGACGTGAAGTTCAGGCAACTGGTCTCCGGGCTGGATGCTGCCAGGCAGCGCGCGCTGGCCGCCCGCTTTGTCGGGCACGTGCTGGATCTTTGCAGCGACGAGCGGGTTACCCGAGTGGCACAGGTGGCGGCAAAGTCCGACGCCTCCGCCAGTGAACTTGCCACGGCGCTGCATACCGCGCGCACCGCAGCGATCGAAAGCCACAACCGCTGTGGTGCGGAGTGTGACTGGAAGGACCAGGCCGGCTACTTCGTGGCCCGTGCCGCGGTAGCCGCCATTACGCCGGCTGACCAGATGCCCGGCGGACCGGCCTGGCAGGCGGCCGTCAGCAGCCGCATGGCGCGTACCTGCGAGTCGATCGACACGGCGGCGGAGAACGCCGGCACGGAGCAGGACTACCAGTACCGCACCCTGGCGGAATTTCTCGAACCCCGATGAGAGAGTGAGCTATGACCGAGCGCGTCGTTGTTGATCCTATTACCCGCATCGAAGGCCACCTGCGCATCGAGGCGCAAATGGACGGTGACCGAATTGCCAAGGCATACTCGGCCGGCACCATGGTGCGTGGCATCGAGATCATCCTGCGCGGACGCGATCCGCGCGACGCCTGGGCGTTTGCACAGCGCATCTGCGGTGTCTGCACGCTGGTGCACGGCCTGGCATCGATCCGCGCAGTGGAGAATGCGCTGGATTACGAAATTCCGCCGAATGCCCAGCTGATCCGCAACCTCATGAGCGGTGCGCAGTACATCCATGACCACGTCATGCATTTCTATCACCTGCATGCACTCGACTGGGTGGACGTGGTTTCCGCACTGCAAGCCGACCCCAAGGCGACCTCGGACCTGGCCCAGTCCATCAGCAACTATTCGCGTTCCTCGCCCGGGTACTTCTCCGACGTCAGGAAGAAGCTCAAGGACTTCGTGGAATCCGGTCAGCTGGGAATCTTTGCCAACGCCTACTGGGGCCACCCGGCCTACAAACTGCCGCCGGAGGCCAATCTGATGGCCGTCGCGCACTACCTCGATGCGCTGGCCTGGCAGCGGGACGCCGCCAAGCTGCACGCCATCTTCGGCGGCAAGAATCCGCATCCGAATTTCCTGGTCGGGGGGGTTGCCTGCCCGATTGATCTCAATTCGGACTCCGCCATCAATGCCGAGCGGCTCGCGCAGGTGCAGCGGATCATCACGCAGATGCGTGATTTCGTCGACCAGGTCTACATTCCCGATCTGCTCGCGATCGCCGGCTTCTACAAGGACTGGGGCG
>Ga0315540_10001874_pt1 | contig 11899 bp, 9 predicted proteins | sample SalMarSW160110MG_FD_203677 | JGI IMG/M metagenome (GOLD analysis project Ga0315540, IMG submission 203677) | Salt marsh sediment microbial communities from the Plum Island Ecosystem LTER, Massachusetts, United States - Salt Marsh Sediment SW1601-10 ... | reverse complement strand
CCACATCGCCGAGCACGTCGTAGAAGACGAAGTTCAGCTCCTCGTCGTAGGCGCCCTCTTCCTCGAGGAAGTTGATGGCGGTGATGACGCCGCGGCCGGCGCAGCCGACGCCGGGCTCGGGGCCGCCGGACTCGACGCACTTGATGCCGGCGTAGCCGGCCTTCAGCACGTCGTCGAGCTCCAGGTCCTCGACCGAGCCCGCCTCAGCGGCCAGGTGCATGATGGTCTCCTGGGCCTTGGAGTGCAGAATCAGGCGGGTGGCGTCGGCTTTGGGGTCGCAGCCGACAATCATGATCTTCTGTCCGAGCTCGGTGAGGCCTGCGACCAGATTCTGGGTGGTGGTGGACTTACCGATACCGCCTTTACCGTAGATGGCGCATTGACGCAGTGCCATTGTCGATCTCCTGGTTTGCTCGCTGCTCGCAGCGGGTGGAATGAAGCTGCCTTCACCCAATGGCAAGCATGCACCGTGCCATGCGTGGAATAACATACTATGTTATTGTTTTAAATGACTCGTCTCAGATATCAAAGGGCTTTGCGGCTTGGTAGCATAGGCGACAAAGCCGCAAAGCCCTGTGTGGATAGCAACAGACAAACCGAACAAGGCCCGGCCCCGCAGGCCCCTTCCCTGCCGGCCACCGCCCGCCTTCCGATCAACCGGTGCAACCTGCCCCCGGTCATCCTCGGCAGCCTGACCTACCAGCGCCACCCCGTGCCGTTGGACATCGACGGCATCCGCGTCTTCCACGCGGACCTGTTTGCTGCTCTGGCGCCGGTGAAGGAGCATCCGGAGCGGGCGCAGCGCTTCATGGACTACATGGCAGCCCACTTCTGTCTGGATCACCTGGAGGATGCGGGACTCCAGCCCGGCCGCCGCCGCAAGCAGCGGGCAAATGCGGACTATCTGCGCATGGTGCGAGGCTGGTCGTTCGACTCCGACGGACGCGAGGGAGCGGTCCTGAAGAGCTGGGCCGAAACCCGCTTCGGCCTGATCGCGCGCCATCACGCAGGTAGCCTGGGGGACCGGGACAGCGACGCCCGGCATGCCTTCATGCGCCAGGCGGCCGCCGGCATCTACGCCACCAACGCGATCGAGGCCCAGCTGGACCTGCTCTACACCTACTGCCAGTACGAGCTGGCCCGCCAGCATCCGGAGGGCTCTCACCTCACCCTCTACCGGGGCATCAACCGCATCGACGAGCATGAGATCCTGGAGCGCGACGCGCACAACCGTTACCGGGTACTGCTCAACAACCTGAACAGCTTTACCAGCAACCGGGAGCGCGCCGACGAGTTCGGCGACTACATCCTGGAGGCAGAGGTCCCGCTGCCCAAGGTCTTCTTCTTCAACCGCCTGCTCCCGGGCATGCTGAAGGGAGAGGATGAGAACGTGGTGATCGGGGGGGTCTACGAGGTCGCCATTTCCTCCGGTTGACGCGCCGGCGCCGGCCCCGACCACAACACGGCGCCCGGTCTTGGCACCGATGCGGCTAAGCCGGAATCCTGGAGCATGCGTGTGCCCTTGGGTCCTGTTCCACGGGCTCACCTTCTGAAACCGCGGGTGGGGCATGCTGTCGTCGAAACCCGGAACAGCAGAGGCGCAACCCATGCAGACTGAGAGTATGAGCTTTGAGGCGTGGCAGGAGCGTTTTGCGACCGACGCGGCCTGCGCCGAAAAAGATCGCCGGGCGGCGCTGGCCCGAGGGCTCTCGCTGTGCGCATTGTGGCCACGTGCACGAGTGGTACTACACCCGCGGCGCCGACGGCGTGGCTCTCCCGCCAAGCTCATCACCGCGTAAAATCGCGTTGATGCCAAGACGTTGCATATGCAGATAAAATATATCACGATTGCAGTCTGCAACTATTGAACGGATGGAACCGCCATCATTACTTCTGCCCAAATCCGTGCCGCCCGCGGGCTGCTTGGCATCGACCAGCGGCGGCTGGCCGAGGCTGCCAGCCTGTCGCTGCCGACGATTCAACGTATGGAGGCAAGTGAAGGCCAGGTGCGCGGGAATGTGGATTCCCTCGTCAAGGTCGTCTACGCGTTGGAGAAGGCGGGAGTGGAGCTGATCGGTGAGGGCGCAGTGAGCAGCGGTGGGGGGCGCGGGGTGCGGCTCAAGGCGCCTGGGCCGGCTGCGGACACATACTGAGCGTGGAAACCGGCTTGTGGCTTGCCGCGCTTGCGGTGGCGTTGGCGCTCGCCTCATCAGGGGCGTCTCTCGGCGCGGGGCGCCGGCCTCACCTCCTGCGCATGCTTGCCATGCCGCTCCTCGGCCTTGCCGGCCTGGCGGCCCTGGTAGCGGGTCTGGTCGCGCTGGGTGAGGGCAGGGCGATCACGGCAACCCTCCCGCTGGGCCTGCCGTGGCTCCCCTGGCGGGTCCGGTTGGATGCCCTCGCCGGCTTCTTCCTCGCCGTGATCGGAGTGGTGACCTGCGGCGTTGGTCTCTACGGTCCGGCCTACGTGCGGGCCCTCGAGCACGGGCGCGACTCGCTGATCGTCCTCGGGGGGTTCACCGGCCTGTTCCTGACCGGCATGCTCCTGGTCACGCTGGCGGACGACGCCTTCCTTTTCATGGTGGCTTGGGAGCTGATGTCCCTGTCCTCCTACTTCCTGGTCGCCTTCCAACACGAGAACGCCGCCAACCGTCGCGCCGCATTCCTGTACCTGCTGATGGCACACGTGGGAGGCTTGTCCATTCTGCTCGCATTCGGCGTTCTCGCGTCATTCGGCGGGAGCTTCGCCTTCGAGGCGATGCGCACCGGTGCGATGCCGTTTGGCTGGGCGAGCGTCGCCTTCCTGCTGGCGTTCCTCGGCTTTGGCATGAAGGCGGGACTGGTCCCGCTCCACGCCTGGCTGCCGGAGGCCCACCCCGTGGCGCCGTCGCACATCTCGGCGCTCATGTCCGCCGTCATGCTGAAGGTGGCGGTGTACGGCTTTCTCCGTGTGGTCTTCGATCTGCTGCATCAGTTTCATTGGCAGTGGGGCGTCGCGCTCCTGCTGGTCGGCAGCTTCTCCGCCCTGATGGGTGTGCTCTATGCCCTGATGCAGCATGATCTGAAGCGGCTCCTCGCGTACCACTCGGTCGAGAACCTGGGCATCATCTTCATCGGCCTCGGCCTGTCCGTCGTCTTCCTGGGCACGGGCCACCCGGTGCTGGGCAGCCTGGGCCTCATCGCCGCGCTCTACCACACCGTGAACCATGCGCTGTTCAAGGGTCTGCTGTTCCTGGGGGCGGGCGCGATCCTGCACAGCAGCCACGAACGGGATCTCGAGCAGATGGGAGGCCTGCTGCGGCGGATGCCCTGGACCGGGCTCTTCTTCCTGGTCGGCTGCATCTCGATCTCCGCCTTGCCCCCCTTCAACGGCTTCGTGTCCGAATGGCTGACCTTTCAGGCGGCGCTGCAGGCCTGGCAGCTCGACAGCGGCGTCCTGCGCAGCCTGATCCCGATCGCCTCCGCGGTGCTGGCCCTGACCGGCGCGTTGGCAGCGGCCTGTTTCGTCAAGGTCTACGGCGTTGCCTTCCTCGGCCAGGCCCGCAGCCGGCACGTGCGCCGAGCCCGGCCCGTCCCTATGGGCATGCGTGCGGGCCAGGGGCTGCTCGCCGTGTTTTGCCTGGTGCTCGGCATCTTCCCCACCGGCGTCATCGAGGTTATCGACGCGGTGCCGCGGCAGATCCTCGGCAGCGGGCTGCCGGAGGCGAGCGCTCACGGCTGGCTGTGGCTGACACCAGTCTCGGCCGCCACTGCCAGCTACAGTGCCCCGCTGCTGGCCGTGATTCTCGGGGTCGTTGCCGCCGGCGTGGCCTGGACGCTGCGTCGTGGGGCCGTCCGGCGGGTACGCCGGTGCGATGCCTGGGATTGCGGATTCGCACCACCGGCGGCGCGGATGCAGTACACCGCCACCGCCTTCGCCCAGCCGATCCGGCGGGTGTTCGGTCTGCTGTTTCACGTGGAGGAGGGGGTGGATGCAGGCGAGGGCGCCGCGGCCCGGTACCGCCTGAGGGTCCGCGACCGTGCCTGGGGCCTGCTCTATGCGCCGGTGGCGCAGGCCGTCGAGTTTGCCGCACGGCGGGTGGTGCGGCTGCAGTCGGGCAATATTCGCGTCTATCTCGGGTGGACGCTTGCAACGCTGGTGGCGCTGCTGTGGATCATCGCGTGACCGCCGCTGCCTGGGGAGTGGCCCTGTTGCAGGGCCTCTTGTACGCCGCCTTGGCGCCCCTGCTGGTGGGCTGGGTCCGCAAGGTCAAGGCGGCGCTGCAGAACCGACGCGGGGCCCCGTTGATCCAGCCCTACCGGGATCTGCGCAAGCTCCTGGCCAAGGACGCGCGGGTCGCCCACACCGCATCGCCCCTGTTCCAGGTCGCCCCTTACGTCGTCTTCGCCACCACCTGGCTCGCCGCGTCCGCCATCCCGCTCCTGGCGACCGGCCTGCCGACCGCTGCGATCGCCGACATGATCGTGCTGGTGGGTCTCTTGGCCCTCGGGCGCTTCTTCCTCGCGCTGGCCGCGATGGATGTCGGGACCGCCTTCGGTGGCATGGGGGCCTCGCGGGAGATGCTGATCGCGGCGCTGGCCGAGCCCGCCATGCTCATGGCGGTCTTCACCCTGGCGATGACGGCGCACAGTACCAACCTGGCGACGGTTGTGGACTATAACCTCACGAACGCCCTGGTCCTGCGGCCGTCTTTTCTGTTCGCCCTCGGCGGTCTGCTTCTGGTGGCAATCGCGGAAACAGGGCGTATCCCGGTGGACAACCCCGCCACCCATCTCGAGCTCACGATGATTCACGAGGCAATGCTGCTGGAATACTCCGGGCGGCACCTGGCACTGATGGAATGGGCGGCCCAGATCAAGCTGCTCCTGTACGGCACCCTGATCGCTAACACCTTTCTTCCGTGGGGGATCGCGGAGCACCTGACGCCCGCCGCGCTCGCGTTGGGTCTGGTCGCCATTGTCTTCAAGCTCGTCCTGCTGGCGGCTGCCCTGGCGGTCGCGGAGACGGTGCTCGCCAAGATGCGCCTGTTTCGGACGCCCGCCTTCCTGAATCTGGCCCTGTTGATGTCCCTGCTTGGCCTATTGAGCTACGTCATCTTGGAGGTGGGCACATGAGCCTTACCGGTCTTCCACTGCTCCAGCAGTTGCTGCTAGTGCTTGCGGCGCTCGTGCTCTTCACCTCCTTCGCGCTGCTTGCCCAAGCCCGGCTCGTCTCCGCGATCCACGTCTTCGCGTGGCAAGGGGTCCTGGTGGCGGCGGTGACGACCCTTGTCGCCGCGGCCGGTCAGCTGCACCACCTCTACTTCTCGGCGCTGCTCACTTTGCTCCTCAAGGGGCTGGCCATTCCTTGGATGCTGCATCGACTGGCGCGGCGCCTCGGGTTGGCGCGCCACGTGGAATCCCTGCGGGGGCCCGCCCTCACCATCATGGCCGCCGTGGGCCTGGTCATCTTCAGCTACTGGCTGGTGCTGCCCATGGTGCAGGAGTCCCTCGTTTTCACCCGCAACATCATCGCGATCAGCCTGGCGGTGGTGCTCATCGGCCTCTTGACAATGGTCTTTCGCCAGCAGGCCCTGGTCCAGGTCCTGGGGTTCATGTCGATGGAGAACGGCCTGTTCCTGGCCGCCGTCTCGGCGACCGGCGGGATGCCCCTCGCCGTGGAGCTGGGCGTGGCCTTCGACGTCTTGGTGGCCATGGTGCTGTTCGGGGTGTTCTTCTTCCAGATCCGCGAGAGCATCGATTCCCTCAACGTGGACCGGCTCAACCGGCTCACGGAGACTGCGGGGGAAGGGGATTGAGCGCGCTCCTGCTGATGCTGCTGACACCGGTGGCGGGTGCCATCACGCTCGCCCTGTTGCCCCGGCTTGCATGGGCCGGCTGGGTGAACGTGGGGGTGTCGGCCGTTTGCCTCGGCGCGGCGGCTGCCTTGGCCTGGATGGTGGGCGTCCATGGGGAGGTGGCGGGCCACAGCTTCCGGGTCGACGCCCTGAACGGCTATCTGGTGGTGCTGACCGCGTTTGTCGGGTTCACCACCGCGATCTTCTCCCGTCCCTACATGCGCTACGTATGCATGAGGGGCCGCATCGGGGAGCGGCGCATGCGCCTCTACCACGCGATGTACCAGGCCTTCATGCTCACCATGCTGCTCGCGCTCACCACGGACAACCTTGGAGTGCTCTGGGTGGCGGTGGAGGGGGCGACACTCGCCACGGTGCTCCTCGTGTCCCTCTATCGCACACCCGAGGCGGTGGAGGCGGCCTGGAAATATTTCGTCCTCTGCGGTGTCGGGATTGCGTTGGCGCTCTTCGGGACGGTCCTCACCTACTTTGCCTCGCAGCAGGTGATGACGGACCCGGAGGCGGGACTCCTCTGGAGCGCCCTATATCAGCGTGCCGGTGAGCTTCAGCCGATGGTAATGCGGCTCGCCTTCGTGTTTTTGCTGGTGGGCTATGGGACCAAGGTCGGGCTGGTCCCCATGCACCAGTGGCTGCCGGATGCCCACTCCGAAGGTCCCACCCCCATGTCGGCGGTACTCTCTGGCCTGCTCCTGAACGTTGCGCTCTACGCGGTCGTGCGCCTCAAGATGCTGGTGGACGGGTCCCTCGCAGCCACCGCCACACCGCACCTCGCGGGCCACCTCCTGATGGGCTTCGGGCTGGTGTCCTTCCTGACTGCAGCCCTCTTTCTGCACCGCCAGCGCGACGTCAAGCGCATGTTCAGCTACTCGTCCATCGAGCACATGGGGCTGATGACGTTCGGCTTCGGTCTCGGCGGCCCGCTTGCCACCTTTGCGGCGCTCTTGCACATGCTGGTGCACTCCTTCACCAAGTCGGCCATCTTCGCAACCGTTGGTCATGCCGCCCACATTGCCGGAACCCAGTCCATCGACCACATCCGCGGCCTGATCCGCACACAGCCGGCGGTCGGCTGGTCGCTCCTGATCGGCGTGGTCGCGATCGCGGGCTTTCCACCGTTCGGCCTGTTCACCAGCGAGTTTCTGCTCCTCACCGCCACCATGAAGTCCCAGCCCTGGCTCACCCTGGCCTTGCTGACGGGGCTCGCGGTGGCCTTCGCCGGCCTGTTCCGGCACGTGCATCCCATGGTCTACGGCGTCGCGCCCCAGGGTCAGCAGCCGGTACTGGCGAACATGGTGCCGGTGGCCGTGCACCTCGGAGCGGTGCTGTTGCTCGGCCTCTCCATCCCCCCATCCCTCGCGCGCTGGTTGGATATGGCGACCGGGCTGATTACGGGGACCCACCTGCTGTGAGCCGCTTCGACTGGCTGTCGGAATTTCTCGCCCGGCTGGAGGACGAGCATGTGATGGTCCGGCGGGGAGACGTCTCGTCGCTGGCACCGGCCCACCGCCTGGTCCTTGACGCCGAGGATTGGGGCACGGCGGGCCGGGTGGCGGCGGGCCTCGGCTGCCGCTGGGCTGGCATCTGGGGCGACCCGCAGGAGGCGGATGTGGTGGTGCGCGCCTGCCTGGAGCACGCGGGGGACTACCTGGTGCTCCAAACCGAGGTGCCCATCGGCCAGGCCCTGCTCGCCTCGCATACACCCTATTTCCGAGGAGCCAATCGGCTAGAGCGGCATGTGCACGATCTGTGCGGTGTGGCGCTGCGGGATCACCCGGACCAGCGCCGCTGGACCCGCCACCAGGCATGGCCCGACGGCGAGTTTCCCTTGCGGGTGGACTATCCGGCGACGGGCCGTTCGCCCGGGCGCACGCGGGCGGACGCCGATTATCCGTTCGCGCCGGTGCAGGGCAGCGGCGTCTACGAGATCCCCGTCGGCCCTGTCCATGCCGGCATCATCGAGCCCGGCCATTTTCGCTTCCAGGCGGTGGGGGAGGAGGTCCTGCGCCTCGAGGAGCGGCTGGGGTACGTGCACAAGGGGGTTGAGAAGCTCGCGGTGGGACGCGACCCCGCTGGGCTCGCCCGGCTCGCCGGACGTGTCTCGGGGGACTCGACGGTCGCCCACACCTGGGCGGCCTGCCAGGCGATGGAGCGTGCGACAGGCTGCGCCGTCCCGCCGCGGGCGACGATGCTGCGCGCCCTGATGTGTGAGCGCGAGCGCATCGCCAATCACTTGGGGGACATCGGCGCCATCTGCAACGACGTGGCCTTCACCTTTGCCCATGTGCAGTGTGCGCGCCTGCGGGAGGGCTGGCAACGGCGCAGCGGTACGCTCTTCGGTCACCGCTTCATGATGGATGCCATCATCCCCGGAGGGGTGGGCCGGGACCTGAGACCCGAGGCGGCGGCCATGCTCCGGCAGGATCATGCGGCGCTGCGCCGGGCGATGGAGCCCCTGTTCGATGTCATCGAAGATCATCCGTCCCTGGACGACCGGCTGCTCGGGACCGGGCGACTGGACGCGACGGACGCTGTTGCGCTCGGCTGTACGGGTTACGTCGCCAAGGCCAGCGGTCAGGGCTACGATGTCCGGCGCGACAATCCCTACCCACCCTACGATGTGCTCAGCGTGGAGGGTGCGGTGGAGACCGGGGGGGACGTAGCCGCCCGCGTGGGGGTGCGCATCGCGGAGATGCGCGGGAGCCTTGCCCTGCTGGACCAGCTGCTCGATGCGCTTCCGGACGGGGCGATCCACACACCGCTGCCGGCCCCCGCACCGCACGCGATGGGCCTGGGACTGGTGGAAGGCTGGCGGGGGGAGGTGCTGAGCTTCGTTCGCTTTGCCGCCGACGGACGCATCGCCCGCTTCTTTCCCCGGGATCCCAGCTGGTTTACCTGGCCCGCCTTGGAGCGCCTGATCCTCGGCAATATCGTCCCCGACTTTCCCGTCTGCAACAAATCGGTGAACGGGTCCTACTCGGGCCAGGACCTTTAGGAGGGTGGCATGTTAAGGATTCTGCGGCAGGCGTTGGGCACCGGCATCGTCACGGAGGATGGTCCGGCGGGCGGGGAAGCGGAGCTGGAGCGCCTGGGCATCAGGCTGCGCCGCCACATCGGGGAGCGGTTCGGCCGCAGCCTCGCCATTCGCCAGGTCGATGCTGGCTCCTGCAACGCCTGCGAGCTCGAGATCCATGCCCTGAACAACCCCTATTACGACGTGGAGCGGTTCGGTGTTCATTTCGTGGCATCGCCCCGACACGCCGATGCCCTGCTGGTGACAGGCCCCGTCTCGCGGCACATGGAAACGGCGCTGCGCCGCACCTGGCTTGCGACGCCCGCCCCCAAGCTCGTGATCGCGGCGGGCAGCTGTGCCTGTACCGGGGGCGAGTTCGGGATCTCCTATGCAAGCTGCGGGGGCGTGGAGAACGTAGTTCCCGTCGATGTGAAGATCCCGGGCTGTCCGCCGACGCCGCTCGCCCTGCTCCAGGGCCTACTCGCCGCCATGCAGCCGGCGGAGGTGCACGCCGATGCGGCCGGACCGTCCGCGTCTCCTGCCGGCGCAACTGACGGGGGCCGTTAGTCGCGCCAGCAGCACTCCCTCGCAGACCTTGCTGCCTTATGCCCAGAGACGCCCTTCCTCTCGGGGCCGTCGACGCGGTATCAACGAGAGCAATAAAAACCGCGCGCACGAGACTCAGCAGGGGTAGGCCGGGCACCTGCGGTCGAAATGCCCGGGCGGAAACGCGCGCATGCCTCGACGCCATCGAACGCATCGCGTAACCGGTCGTCATCAACGTCCGCGCAATCATTCCCGGTGAGCAACGGTTCCGCGATTTCTGCCAGACGCATCAAGGCCTCCCAATGATCGATCTCGGATCGATCCAGCTCGGCCAAGTAGGCCCAGGGGCCGCCGCAATCCTCCGGTGGCGCCGCGCGCCGGCCCGCCGTGCAACGTGGGGAAATGCCCTCGATATCCGCGGCCAGAGCTTCCTCGAGGCGAATGTCCACGACCCACCCGTCCATGAAGTCGTACTCGTAGAGAAAACGCCCCCCACGGCGTAAACGGAAATCGGAGAGGTCGGGATAGAAGTACGACGCGCGCAACCTTAGGTCCGAGCTTGTCTGTTTCGGCGTTTCCGCTGTGCGTGCCCGTTAAGCTCTTACCATCGCCCACGTTTCCGTAAGCCCCCCTGCGATCACGGACGGCCGGATTTCCCGGGTCCGGTTCTGACCCTGACCTAACCTACGGTCGCCTTCCTGCACTGCATGAGGCTTAAGCGCTGACCCGCATACACCCCACTGCACCACAGTTTGCTTCCAGGTCGCCCCCCCACGGCAATCGTCCCCCGATCGCCGTACGGCGGCACGATCGGTCGCCCGACAGTCCCAGCGCATGGGTGGCAGATGACCATGCGCTGTCCGTTTTCCAAAACCAGCGTCTGTTCGGTAACGGCCAGAACGGGGTTGTAACGCTCGGGGCCGGACGCTGTCGCGAACCCCTCGGCCATCCGTGCGATCGCCGCCTGGAGATCAGCTGCCATTGTCGCGTCGAGCACAAACAGATAGACAGTGATCAGGGAGTGTGCCCCATTGAGAGCACTAAGAACCGGGCGCATCAGCCTCGCAAGGCGGTGGACGGGCACCTTGTGTCATGAACTGCGGACACCATCCGCGGAAGATCTCCTCAAGCTCCTCGTTGAGCACCCGGGTGCGGCACTGCAAGAGCAGGTGGGCGCCGCGCTGGGACCACTGCATCTGCTGACGCTTGGCCATGCGCTTGCTGATCACCTGGTTGACCGTCGATTCCACGAAGGCTGTTGAGATGGCTTCCCCCTGTCGGAACCGCTCGCCGTAGTTGGGGATGAAGTCGCGGTTGTTGTCCACATAGCTGTGGAACTCTTCGACGGCCGTGAGCAGCTTTCGTGGTCTCTCGTCAGCATCCTCAAATGCCGCCGCATCGAGATCCTGCTCAAGATCATCAATATGTTTAAGGGCTTGGAAGACGTTCCCGTGCCAGAGGTACCACTTGATGCGCTCGAGCGTCTCCAACACGGGCTGTCGCAACGGATACTGCTCCTCGCCCTCCCTGATGGTTTCCTCCAGTCCCTTGGCCGTATGGAGCATCGCGGTCAGCCGCACTGTGATGTGAAACCAATCGATCAGATGCTCCGCCTGCGGGTTGAGGTACAGCGGCAGGTTGCGCACATCGCCGCCGCCATCGGACAGGAAGGTCACCTGCTGATTGTCCTGCATGCCCTCGGACTTCAGCAGCTCGAACAGCCGCCGCTTCGGCTTGTCGTCGAAGGTTTGGACGAAGGCGAAGCAGCGCGCATCGGCTGTCGGGGCATCCTCGGGGTCGTCCCGCTTGAAAGCGAGGATGCTCTTGCCGGTGATCACCTCGAAGTGCCCTTGCTGGCCCCTTGCCCGCACGAATCCAGCGTCGATCCCCACCAGCAGCGGTCTGTCCACGGTGCAATTGCCGAACGCCGTCCGCAGGTTGACCTGATGATGGCCCCTGATGGGTCGAGGCGCCCCGCAATCCGGACAGCGGCGCTGGCTCTCGACGTAGTGCGCCAGCGGCTTTTCGATCATCACCTCCTGGATGGTCTTCAGGATCGCCCTGCCCTCGACCAGGGTGAGGCCGAGCGTCTCCGGTGCGACGCCTTCTCGCTCAAGGCTGGCAACGGGATGAACCTCCTCCTGGTCGTCGGCGATGCATCTGAGCTCAAAGCGGAATTTCATGCCGCACCTCCGCCGCCTGTCGCCAACCCACGCAGCTCGGCATTGACCGCTTTGCGGTCGAAATGCTTTGGTTGGAATCGCCGGTATGCCTCGAAGCCATCGAGTGCCTCACGCAAGGCGTCCTCCACGAAGCTGATACCGCCGCAGCGAGCGATGCCGTACGCCTTCCCAAGGATGCGAAATCGGTGCAGATGGATGTCACTCCAGCCCATCGCTGCCTGGAGACACGCGTGAAGCGCGCCGATGCTGGTGTCGCTGCGCACCAGCAGACGCCGCCAGATCAGTGGACTGACGTCGCGGAGCAC
>Ga0315540_10001871_pt1 | contig 11903 bp, 10 predicted proteins | sample SalMarSW160110MG_FD_203677 | JGI IMG/M metagenome (GOLD analysis project Ga0315540, IMG submission 203677) | Salt marsh sediment microbial communities from the Plum Island Ecosystem LTER, Massachusetts, United States - Salt Marsh Sediment SW1601-10 ... | reverse complement strand
GAAGCCGGCCGCATTGAGCAGCCGCACCGCACGCAGCAGGAAACGGCGGTCATGGCCGGAGCCGTTGGTCACCGGCGGCACAAACGGCTCGCCGAACACCTCGTCCGGCACCTTGCCGCGGAACGGATCGAGCAAGGCGAGCTCGGCGGCGCTCGGCTTGCCAGTCGCTTTCATCGGCGAGTTCTCGAAGATCGACTGGGTGCGGTCGTAGGAACCGTACATGAGATTCTTGTTGGTCCATTCGAAATCGAAGGCCTCGACCATCGCCTCGCGCAAGCGGCGGTCCTTGAATTGCGGACGCCGCGTGTTCATGAACCAGCCCTGCGCACCGGACGGCGTGTCATCGGGGATCTCCCTGCGTTTGACACGGCCGGCGGTGAAGGCGGGAAAGTCGTAGCGTGTCGCCCAGGTGCGCGAGGTGAATTCCTCGCGAAACAGATAGCTGCCGGCGGTGAAGCCTTCAAAGGCAACCTCGCGGTCGCGGTAATATTCGTAACGCACGGTGTCGAAGTTGTTCTGTCCGCGCGACACCGGTAGATCGGCGCCCCACCAGTCCTTCACGCGCTCGAATTCGATGTAGCGGCCGGCTTCGAACTTGCCGACCTTATAGGCGCCGCTGCCGAGCGGAATCTCGAGCGAGGATTGATCGAACGGCAGCTTGGCGTAGTAGGCGCGCGAGAAGATCGGCAGCCCGGCAACGAACAGCGGCACATCGCGCCCGCGCTTTTCGGCGAAGCGCATCACCACCGTATGATCGTCCGTTGCCTCCGCGCCTTTCATGTCGCGCAGGAGCTGCGTGATGATCGGGTGGCCTTTTTCCTTTAGCGTCGACAGCGACCAGGCGACGTCATGCGCGGTGAGATGCGTACCATCATGAAACTTGGCTTCCGGGCGCAACAGGAACGTATAGGTGAGCCCGTCGGGCGAGACGCGCACGGCGCGCGCGGCCAGCCCGTAGATGGCATCGGGCTCGTCGCCCGAGCGCACCATCAGGGTGGCGAAGGTCAAATCCATCCCATAGGCGCCGTTGCCCTTGAGGATATAGCCGTTGAGGGAATCGAAGGTGAGAAACGATCCGTTGTAGCCGCGGCTGCTCACCGTTTCCGAGTAATGCCCACCCTTGGGCGCGGCCGCATTGACATAGGGGAAATACGGAAAATCCGGCGGCAGCTTGAGATCGCCGAAGGCCGACATGCCGTGCCGCTCGGCCCCTTGTGCGGCGGCCGGCAGCACCAGGCGCGGGCTCACGCGCGCGGCCACTGCGGCGGCGGCAAGACTCAAGGCGCGGCGGCGGCTCAATCGCATGGGATTTATGACCGTTGCGGCACCTTGGCCGCCCTCTCCTTGTCCCACCACCAGATTGTTGGGAACGCCGACAGCCCGTATTTCGGCATGGTCTGCGGGTGGTTGAAGCGGTCCCAGCGTGCGGTGCGTACCTTTGGATAATTCCATTGCGGCACGACATAGAAATTCCACAGCAGCACGCGGTCGAGCGCCTTGGTAGCGGCGACCAGGTCGGCGCGGTCCTTGGCATAGATGACGCGCTCGATCAGCTTGTCTATCGCCGGGTTCTTGATGCCGATCAGGTTGCGCGAACCGGGCTGATCCGCGGCGCGCGAACCCCAAAAGCCGCGCTGCTCATTGCCGGGTGATAGCGACTCGCCCCAGGACGCGGTGATGACGTCGAAATCCCATTGCCGCAGCCGATTCTCGTATTGCGCCGAATCGACCGTGCGCACATTCACCGTCATGCCGATGCGTTGCAGCGACGGCCGGTAGAACAACACGAAGCGCTCAGTGGCCGGGTCCGCGGCGAGGAACTCGACGCTGAACGGCTCGCCGGTCTTGGCGTTGACGAGCTTGGTGTTCTTGATCACATAGCCGGCCTCGCGCAACAGCTTGAGCGCCTCACGCAGATTGTCGCGCACCGCCTGCGGATTGCGATTGACCGGATTGGTGTAGGGCTTGCTGAACAGCTCGGGCGGCACCTGATCTTTCACCGTCTGCAGGATTTCGAGCTCCTTGCCCTCGGGCAAGCCCGTGGCGGCCAGTTCGGTGCCGTCGAAATAGCTGTCAATGCGCTGGTACTGGTTGTAGAAAAGCTGCCGGTTCATCTCTTCGAAATTGAAGGCGAAGTTGAAGGCGCGGCGCAGGCGCGGGTCCTTGAACTTGTCGCGCCGGATATTGAAGGCAAATGCCTGCATGATCCCGAAATTGCGAATCGGGAATTCCTCGCGCACCACCTTCTTCTCGCGCAGCGCGGGGAAATCATAAGCGGTCGCCCAATTCTTGGCGCTGTTCTCGGTGCGCCAGTCGAGGCGGTCGCCTTTGAAGGCTTCCAGCGCGACGGTGGAGTCGCGGTAATACTCGTAGCGAACTTCCTGGAAATTGTTGTTGCCGACCATGACGTTGAGGTTCTTGCCCCAATAGTCGGCGACTTTCTCGAAGACGATGCTGCGGCCGGGCGCGAAATCCTTGATGCGATAGGGTCCCGATCCGAGCGGCGGCTCCAATGTGGTTTGGCTAACGTCGCGCTTGCGGCCTTTGGCGTCGGTGCCTTCCCACCAATGTTTCGGCAGCACCGTCAGCTGCCCGACGATATGTGGCAGCTCGCGGTTGCCCGGCCCATCGAAGATGAAGGTCACGTCGCGCTCGCCGCTCTTTTCCGCCTTGACCACATGGCGGTAATAGGCGGCCAGGTCAGGGCGGTGCTCCTTGAACGCGGCGAAGGAGAAGATCACGTCGTCGACGGTGACTGGCTTGCCATCGTGCCAGCGCGCTTTGGAATTGAGCCGATAGGTGACGGAGGCGTGGTCGTCGGGGTGATGGACTGCGTCCGCCAGCAGTCCGTATTCGGTCGACACTTCGTCCAAGGCGGGTGTCATCAGCGTTTCGTTGAACAGTCCGGTGCCCATGGCGAGGTTGCCCTTAACCAGGGCGACCACCTCGTTAAAATTGTCAAAGGTGCCGAAGCCGGAGAGCCGCACCGTGCCGCCCTGCGGCGCTGCCGGGTTGACGTAGTCAAAATGTTTGAAGCCGGCGGGATATTTCGGCGCGCCGAACAGCGAGAGGCCGTGCTTCCAACTGGAATCCTGGGCCGCGGCTTCACTGACGAACGCGACCGCGCCGAAGCCGGCCAATGCCGGCGTTGCCAGCGAGGCGGCGGTGACGCGAAGGACGGTTCGGCGGCTCAACTTCATGGGACGTGCTCCGGGCGCTCGCGGCGGCGCCGTCCATGACGCCATTACCGGCGATTATGTCGGTTTTTCGGTCCACGACCAGCATTGCCGATAAGTAACCCACGGCCGCGGTCAAATTTCCGTGGCCAAACGCCGCAAGCGCTGCCGAAAACACAACGGCCGGGCAATGCCCGGCCGCGTCATGGAAGCCTCGTCGCCTTCGGTTACTTCGGGGCTGCCGGCGGCGCGGCGGCTGGCGCTGCGCCCGGCTTGGGCGCTTCGGCCGGCTTTTTCGCGCCCGGCTTGCTCTCGCCGGCAGCGCCAGCCGCTGGCGGCGCATTTTCCGCCTGTACCTTCGGTAACGGCACCGGATTGTCCGAGAGGGTGTGCAGGTAGTCGATCACGTCGGCGCGCTGCTGGTCGTTCTTGACGCCCGCGAAGGTCATCGCGGTGCCGGGGATATCGCCGCGCGGATTGACAATGAACTTGTCGAGCTCGTCATAGGTCCACTTGCCGCCCTTGGCCTTCATGGCGGCTGAATAATTGAAACCCGGATGCGACGCGCGCGGCCGATCCACGATGCCCCAGAGATTGGGGCCAACTCGGTTGGGACCGCCCTTCTCCAGCGTGTGGCAGGCCTGGCACTGCTTGGCGGTCGCCTTGCCCTTGTCCACCGACGCCTTGGCCAGCCGCACCGGCAGCGGCACTTCCTTCGGCTTCTCGACTGTTTTCGCGCTGCCGCCTTCCGTTTTCACGGCGATCACATAGCCGGGCTTGGCCGGCTTCTCGGGCGCGAAAATAGCGCCGGCGCCGATATTGAGCGCGAGCGTGATCAGACATGTGCCAAGGATGGCGCCGAGGATTTTGTTGAGTTCGAAGGAATTCATCGAAATTCGGCTTCCAGAGCGGGCAACGCAGGCTGGGGTGGTGTCAGCCGACCGGGAACCGGCGGCGGCGGACAGATACCGGTTTGCCTGGGCTCTGGCAACCCGTATAAGCGCCCCGGCCCTATCGACGATTGCCAAGTCCGGCCGGGCGGCGCCGGCGGCCCCAACCGATGCCCAACGCGATCATTCTCATCCCGGCCCGCATGGCCTCCACCCGCCTGCCCGGCAAACCGCTGGCCGATATCGCAAGCCAGCCGATGATCGTGCACGTGTTGCGGCGCGCGCAGGAAGCGAAGATCGGCGAGGCGGTGGTCGCGACCGATTCCGAGGCAGTGGCGGCGGCGGTGGAAAAGGCCGGCGGCCGCGCGGTGATGACCCGCAGCGACCACGTCTCCGGTTCCGATCGCATCTATGAGGCTCTGGAAGCGCTCGATCCCGAGCATCGCCTGGACATCGTGGTCAATGTCCAGGGCGACCTGCCGACCATCGAACCCGCCGACATTCGCGCGGCGTTGACGCCGCTTGCCGATCCGGCGGTGGACATCGCCACGCTGGCTGCCGAAATCGTCGACCCGGCCGAACGGACCAATCCGAACGTGGTGAAGGTCAAGGGAACGCCGGTTGCCCCCGGCCGCCTGCGCGCGAAAACCTTCACGCGCGCCGACGCCGCTGGACCCGGCCCGCACTATCATCACATCGGGCTCTACGCCTACCGGCGGGCGGCGCTTGCGCGTTTCGTCAAGCTGGCCCCGTCGGCCAACGAGCAACGCGAGCGGCTCGAGCAATTGCGTGCGCTCGATGCCGGCATGCGCATCGACGTTGTCGTGGTGAAGAGTGTTCCCCTCGGCGTCGATACGCCGGAGGAATTGGCCAAGGCGCGCGCGCTGCTCGGCGGTTGACGAGGTATGCCGGTGCGCGTAACGAACGGCCTGTTTCGTCATTCCGGGACAGCCCGAAGGGCTGGACCCGGAATCCAGGCACAATCGCGGCGTTTGTTTCTGGATTCCGGGTTCGCTCGCTTTGCTCGCGCCCCGGAATGACTGTGTAGGGTTGGGTCATGGCGGCAAAGAAGATCGTTTTCCAGGGCGAGCCGGGCGCGAATTCGGATATCGCGTGCCGCGAGGCCTATCCGGATTACGAGCCGGTGGCCTGCCCGACCTTCGAGGATTGCTTCGCCGCGCTTACCGCCGGCGACGCCGATCTCGGCATGATCCCGATCGAGAACTCGGTCGCCGGCCGCGTCGCTGACATCCATCATCTGATGCCGACGGCGCAGCTGCACATCGTTGCCGAATGGTTCCTGCCCATCCGCAATCAGCTGATGGCGCCGAAGGGCGCCACGCTTGCGACCATCAAGACCGTGCAGAGCCACGTCATGGCGCTCGGCCAATGCCGCAACATCATTCGCGAACTCAAGCTCAAGCCGGTGGTCGCCGCCGACACCGCCGGCTCCGCGCGCGAAGTGGCCGAGAGCAAGGACACGAGCCGCGCGGCCATCGGCTCGCGGCTGGCGGCGGAAATCTATGGCCTCGACATCCTGAAGGAGAACATCGAGGACGAGAGCCATTCGACCACGCGCTTCGTCGTGCTCTCGAAGGAAAAGAAATGGGCAACGCCCGGTAACGGCAAGGTCATCACCACTTTTGTCTTTCGGGTGCGCAACGTGCCGGCCGCGCTCTACAAGGCGCTCGGCGGCTTTGCCACCAACGGCGTCAATATGACCAAGCTCGAGAGCTACATGGTCGGCGGTAATTTCTTCGCCACCCAATTCTACGCCGACGTCGAAGGCCACCCCGACGATCGCGCGCTGGTGTTCGCGCTGGAGGAACTCGCCTTCTTCTCCAAGGAGCTGACCGTGCTCGGCGTCTATCCGGCGCATCCCTTCCGCGATACGTTCAAGGAAGAGAAAGACTAGAGCGGGGACTCCTGCGCCTCCGCCGTCGAAGCTGCTAAGATCGCGACCGCTGCGCGTTCTTTGGAACGAAACGGTGGGGGCCCGTCGCGGATGCCGGCAATCGCCAAGATTACGCTGCTTTTTGTCGTGTTCGTCGACCTCATCGGTCAGGGCCTGGTCTTTCCCATCATCAATAGCCTGATCATGGAGCCGACCGGCGACTTCCTGCCGAAGAGCGCGCCCGACGCCGTCCGCCACATCGATTACGGGCTGGTGATCGGGTCCTTCTTTCTGGCCTGGTTCCTGGGCGTGGTCTATGTCGCCAAGCTGTCGGACTCGATCGGTCGTAAGAACGCGCTGCTGGTTTGCCTCGGTGGTGCGCTCGCCGGCTATGTGCTGACGATTCTGTCGCTCTATCTGAACAGCCTGTGGCTCTTGATCCTGGGCCGGGCAGTCACCGGGTTCACCGCCGGCAACCAGCCGGTCGCGCAGGCCGCCATCGTGGACGCCAGCATCGACGAGGCCGACCGTGACCGCAACATGGGGTACCTCGTGACCGGCGTCGGTTTCGGTCTTGTCGTCGGTCCGATCCTCGGCGGCTTGCTGGCCGACAAGGAGTTCCTCGGCGGGTACGCGAGCTTCGAAATGCCGTTCTACGGCGCGCTCGTGCTGGTCGCCATCGCGATTGGCATGGTGCTCATGTTCTTCAAAGACATCCGCACGGAACGCGAGCCCTTCGCCTTTCGTCCGGCCGATATATTCAAGGACCTGTGGCGCATCACCAAGCATCCGCTGGTCCTGAAGCTTATGCCGGCCTACAGCTGCTTCATGGTGGCGAATGTCGCGTTCTACATCTTCGTGGACAATTACCTGACCAGTGCCTTCGGCTACGGCATCATCGGCAGCAGCGCCGCCTTTTTCGTGATCGGAACTGCGGTCGCCTTGTCGAGCACGTTCCTGATCGGGCCCGTCCAACAGCGGCTCAACAAGCAATGGATCATCGGTCTCAGCCTGGCCGTGTGGGTGATTAGCACCGTTGCCTATATCGCCTTGCCGGTCGCCGTGTTGTGCTATGCCCCGGTCTTCGTCTTCTACGTTCTCTTCGGCGTTTCCTATCCGACCTTGCTGGGACTCTTCTCCAGCAGCGTCAGCGAGAAAGACCAGGGATGGGTGATGGGCGTCACCACCGCCGTGTTCACCCTCGCCGGCGGGATCATGTCGCTGATCGGCGGTGAAATGATGAGCATCGACATCCGCCTGCCCTTTTATGTCGTGATCGCGGCGGCGCTGCTCGGACTCGTCTTCATGGGCCTTTCCTGGAACAAGCCGGACATTCGGCGGCTGACGCGCAGGCCGTCGCTTAAAATAGCCTAGCGCGCCGCGCTATTTCTTGGCCGGTTTTGCTTTCTTCAATTCCGCCAGCTCGCGTTGGAGCTTCGCCAACGCGTTTTTAAGCGCCGCAATTTCGGCCTTTTGCGCAATGGCCTCGCGGCGCGCGGCGTCGAGCCTGGCGCGGGTCTCTCGGGCTTGCTTGTCCAGCGCCTGATGCAGGAACTCCACATTGCTTTGCAGGCAGCTGGTGCGCCGCTCCATCGCCTTTTCGGCGGTGCAGACCTCGAGCCCGCGGATGTCCTGGGCGGCCGCGGTCGCGGAAATCGCAAGCACGGCCAGCAGGCCCAGGACGAAGTGCGTCATGCCCGCAGTCTATATGAGTCGCGGGTGCGCAAGGCCCGCCGCTTGCCTCCGGCCGTACCGTCATGCTCCGTTGCGCACCTGATCTTCGCCCGGGGAGCCGCCGCATGAGCCAACCGAAAACTGCCCTCGTCACCGGCGCCGCCCGCGGCATCGGGCTTGCCACCGCCAAGCGCTTTTTGGCCGACGGCTGGCAGGTGGCGCTGCTCGACATCGACGGCGAGAACCTGCAGCGCACTTATCGGGCGCTCGCCAAGCCCGACGCCACGCTCGCCATCACTTGCGACGTGGCGGACCGCGACGGCGTCGCGCGCGCTATTGCCGCGATCAAGGACCGCTTCGGCCGCCTCGACGCGCTGGTCAACAATGCCGGCATCGCCATCTTCAAGCCGATCCTCGACGTTTCCTACGAGGACTGGCAGCGCGTTTTGGCGGTCAACCTGACCGGTCCGTTTTTGGTCACGCAGGTCGCAGCGCCCTTGATGCGCGACACGGGCGGGGGCGCCGTCGTCAACATCACGTCGATCTCGGGCCTGCGCGCCTCCACGCTGCGCACGGCCTACGGGACCAGCAAGGCGGGGCTTGCGCACCTCACCAAGCAGCAAGCCGCCGAGCTCGCCGCCCTCAAAATCCGCGTCAACGCGGTGGCGCCTGGTCCGGTGGACACCGCCATGGCCAAGGCGGTGCATACGCCGGAAATCCGCAAGGACTATCACGACCACATGCCGCTTAACCGCTACGGCCTGGAGGAGGAACTGGCGGAGACGATCTATTTCCTGTGCAGCGACCGCGCGAGCTACATCACCGGCCAGGAGATCGCCGTCGACGGCGGCTTCGAGGCCACCGGCATCGGCTTGCCGACGCTGCGTGCGGTGGGGAAGAACGGATAAAGAGCATTTTGCTTTATATGTTCCGCGCTATGAGCGCCGCATGCGGCACGGCCGTGCCGATCAAAAAACGGAGGAGCCAAAATGCGCATCGTCGATTTGAGCCGCGAGCTCTATCACCGCACTCCGACCTATCCGGGCCAGCCCCCCATCATCCACGGCGTCTGGAAAACTCACGAGGAAGCCTTCGCCGATTCCGGCAACGTGCACGGCAACAGCGTCATGTACTTCTCCATGCCCGACCACGGCGGCACGCATATCGACGCGCCGCGCCACTTCGGCAAGAACGCCACCCCGATCAACGAATACCCGCTCGAAAACTGCATCGTACAGGGCATCTGCATCGACCTGCGCCACATCGCGCCGAAGGCGGAGATCACGCCGGCCGATCTGGAGGCTGCGGTCAAGAAAGCCGGCGTGCCGATCCCGGACAAAGGCACGGTGCTGCTCTGCACCGGCCATCATGAACGCACGTTCCCTGGCAAGGCCTATTCGACCGACAATCCGGGGGTGAACGTCGCCGCGACCGAATGGCTGGCCAAACAGGGCATCGTGCATTTCGGCATCGATTCGATGCGGCCGGGACCGGAAGGCGACGTGAATTCTCTGGTGCACAAGGCCTGTCTCGAACTCGACATCACGCATATCGAGAGCCTGTGCAACCTCGAAAGCCTGCTCGGGCAGGGCGAATTCCAGTTCATCGGCTTGCCGCTGAAATGGCGCGGCGGCACCGGCTCGCCGATCCGGGCGGTGGCGGTATTCGAGAATTAGGCATTGGCTTTGTCATCCCGGCCGAGCGCGCGGCGCGATACGGCGTCATTGATGTTCGTGCTCGTAGCGCGCGACGAAGCGCGGCGACAGCTTGCGCAGACGGTCGATATCGATGCGACCGGAGCGCTGGATATAACTCATGGCCAATTCGAGCGGCGTCAGCGTCATATAGCCGGCGAAATTTTCATACCAGGCGGCGCTGGCCATCGCGCCGGTGACGAGCTTCTCCACCGTCGGCCGGCGCGCGGCTTCGAACGCGGGCAGCGCCGCGGCAATGTCGTCGCCATGCTCGCCCAGCGCGCGGTCGAGCGCGATGGCGTCTTCCATCGCCAGCCGCGTGCCGGAGCCGATGGAGAAATGCGCGGTGTGCAGCGCATCCCCGATCAGCACATATTTTCCGTGATGCCAGCGCTCGTTCCGGACTTGGGGAAAGCGCCGCCAGATCGAGTTGTTGGAAATCAGCCGCGCACCGCCGAGCGCGTCGGCGAACACCTTTTCACACAGCGACCGTGCATCGCCGGCGTCCATGCGCTCGAAGCCGGCGCGCGCAAAGGTCGCGTCGTCGGTCTCGACGATGAACGTGCTGCGGCCGGGGGCGTAGCGGTAATGGTGCGCGTTGAAATCGCCGATCGGCGTATGGCGGAAGGTCTGCGTCAGCGCGTCGAAGACACAGGTAGTGCCGAACCAGGCGAAACGGTTGTTCATCAATGTGACGCCGGCGCCGAATTCGCTTGCGAAGGTCTGCCGCACCAGCGAATTGACCCCGTCAGCACCGACGATCAGATCGGCACTGCCAAATTCATCGAGCGTCGCCACCGCTTTGCCGAAGTCCGGCGCAACGCCGACCGAACGCACGCGCTGTTGCAGCAATTGCAGCAACTTCAGCCGGCCGATGGCGGCAAAGCCGATGCCGTCGATGACGACACGCTCGTTGCGATGAACGAGCGTCATGTCGTGCCAGGATTCCATGTGCGGGACGATCGCGGCGTATGTTCCCTCATCGTCCTCGCGCAGAAACGCCAGCGCGCGCTCGGAGAACACCACCCCGAAGCCGAAGGTGGCGTCGGGCGGATTCTGCTCGACGATCGTGACCTCGGCGCTGGGATCGCGGCGCTTGATCAGATAGGCGAGATAAAGACCGGCCGGCCCGGCGCCGACAATGACGATGCGCATTGAATGCTCAGCACACTACCCGCCTCATCCTGAGGAGCCGCGAAGCGGCGTCTCGAAGGATGGGGCGGCCACATGCTTCGAGGCGCGCTCCTGTGGAGCGCTCCTCAGCATGAGGCCGATAATAAGCAGAATCAAATCGCCTGCTTGCGCCGGTGACGATAGCCGTGGTTTAACGCGCCCATGATCACACTTGCCCTCACCTTGCATGTTCTCGGCGCCGTGGTCTGGGTCGGCGGCATGTTCGCCGCCTATGTCTGCCTGCGCCCCGCGGCCGGCGTTCTGGAGGCGCCGCAGCGGCTGACGCTGTGGCGCGGCTTCTTCCAGAAATTCTTTCCCTGGGTCTGGGTCTCGGTGGTGCTGCTGCTGGCCACCGGCTACTGGATGCTGGTGACCTATTTCGGCGGCTTCGCCAACACGCCGCCCTATGTCGATTTCATGCAGGCGCTCGGCTGGGTGATGATCGCGCTGTTCGTCTGGCTGTTCCACGGGCCCTGGCTCAAATTCAAGCGCGCGGTCGATGCCCAGGATTGGCCGGCCGCCGGCGGTCACCTCAACCGCATCCGCCAGATCATCATGATTAACCTGCCGCTCGGCCTGATCGTGGTGATCATCGGCGGCACCGGGCGGTATTGGTCGTTTTAGGCGGCGCGAACGTCAAATCGTCTGATTGTATTCGCCGACTTCCGGGTGCGTGCGCAGCACTTTGTCGACCGCCGCAAACATCTCGCGCATGCGCGCTTCCGACACCGGGCTCTCGACCACCACCACCAGTTCCGGCTTGTTCGAGGAGGCGCGCACCAGGCCCCATGTGCCGTCCTCGACGGTGACGCGCACGCCGTTGACGGTGACCAGGTCGCGGATCGGCTGCCCGGCAAAACTTTCGCCTTTCGCGTTGGCGTCCTCGAAATGCTTCACCACCGCGTCCACCACCGCGTATTTCTTCTCATCGTCGCAATGCGGCGACATGGTGGGCGAGCCCCAGGTCTTGGGCAGCGCCTTGCGCAGGTCGGCCATGCTCTTGTCCGGGTTGCGATCCAGCATGTCGCAAACGGCGAGGGCGAAAATCATGCCGTCGTCGTAGCCGCGACCGAACGGCTTGTTGAAGAAGAAGTGGCCGGATTTCTCGAAGCCGGCGATGGCGCCGAGCTCGTTGACGCGCCGCTTGATATAGGAATGGCCGGTCTTCCAATAGTCGGCCTTGACGCCGTTGGCCTTCAGCACCGGATCGGTAAGGAATAGGCCGGTCGATTTCACGTCCACCACGAAGGTCGCGTTCTTGTGCAGCGCCGACATGTCGCGCGCCAGCATGACGCCGACCTTGTCGGCGAAAATCTCCTCGCCCTCGTTGTCCACCACGCCGCAGCGGTCGCCGTCGCCGTCGAAGCCGAGCGCCACGTCAGCCTTGTTGACGAGCACGGCA
>Ga0315540_10001870_pt1 | contig 11915 bp, 10 predicted proteins | sample SalMarSW160110MG_FD_203677 | JGI IMG/M metagenome (GOLD analysis project Ga0315540, IMG submission 203677) | Salt marsh sediment microbial communities from the Plum Island Ecosystem LTER, Massachusetts, United States - Salt Marsh Sediment SW1601-10 ... | reverse complement strand
GGCGCCGGTTCCCGCGACCAGAAGGGCCGCGAGCACGACGCATTGGGTTCGCTGCATGGCCCTCACGCTTCGCCTGTCACGGTCTTGAAAGGCCGGGAACGATGCCCTAGCTTCCCCCGGTGCTCGAACGATTGCGCGGCCTCCTCCTGGGGGCCCCCAAGAACATCCTCGACCCGCGGATCCACCACCAGCTCGCCCTGATCGCGTTCTTCGCGTGGGTCGGGCTGGGGTCGGACGGGCTTTCCTCCTCCGCGTACGGTCCCGAGGAGGCGTTCCTCACCCTCGGCGGCCACACGCACCTCGCACTCTACCTGACGGTGGCGATGGTGCTCACCGTCTTCCTCATCGCCGCCTCCTACAGCCAGATCATCGAGCTCTTCCCGAGCGGCGGCGGCGGCTACCTCGTCGCGACGAAGCTGCTGGGGACGGGCCCGGGCATCGTCTCGGGCGGCGCGCTGGTCGTGGACTACGTGCTCACGATCTCCATCTCGGTGGCCTCGGGCCTGGACGCGATGTTCTCGTTCCTGCCGGCGCAATGGCTGGTCCTCAAGCTGCCCGCCGACATCGCGGTCGTGGCCGCGCTCACCGCCCTCAACATGCGCGGCGTCAAGGAATCCGTCTCGGTCCTGATGCCCATCTTCGTCGCGTTCGTGATCAGCCACTTCGCGCTCATCGTCTACGGCATCGCGACGCACGTCGGTTCGCTGGGCACGCTCGTGCCGGCGACGGTCCTCGACACGCGCAACGCCGTCCAGGAGATGGGCGCGCTGGCCGTGATCGGCGTGTTCCTGAAGGCCTTCTCGCTCGGCGGCGGGACGTTCACCGGCATCGAGGCCGTCAGCAACAGTACGTCGATCCTGCGCGAGCCGCGCGTCGCAACCGGCAAGCGCACGATGCTCTACATGGCCTCGTCGCTGTCCTTCACCGCCGGCGGCATCCTGCTCTGCTACCTGCTCTTCGGCAGCCAGCACGAGGCGGGCAAGACGCTCAACGCGGTGCTGTGGGAGGCGATGACCAGCGGCTGGAACATCGGCGACTTCGCCCTCGGGCCCTGGGTCGTCGTGTTCACGCTGGCCTCCGAGGCCGCCCTGCTGTTCGTCGCCGCCCAGACCGGCTTCGTGGCCGGCCCCGCGACGCTCGCGGCCATGGCGGTGGACAACTGGGTGCCGAAGCGGTTCGCGCACCTCTCCGAGCGGCTCGTCACGCAGAACGGCATCATGGCGATGGGCCTCGCCGCCATCGCGACGCTGCTCTACACCGGCGGCTCGGTGAAGATCCTGGTCGTCATGTACTCGATCAACGTGTTCCTGACGTTCACGCTCTCGCAGCTCGGCATGGTGCGGCACTGGTTCCAGGTGCGGAAGAGCGTGCCGCACTGGCGCCGCGCGATGGCGCTGGCGACGCTCGGCACGATCGTGACCGCCTTCATCCTCGTGGTCACCTCGGTCTTCAAGTTCCGAGAAGGGGGGTGGGTGACGCTGGCCGCGACCGGCGTCTTCATCGCGCTGTGCGTGCTCGTGCGCCGCCACTACCACCACGTGCGGGGCGTGCTGAAGAGCCTCGACGAGGTGCTCACCGACCTGCCGCTGCCCGCGCGCGAGCAGGCGCCGGAGCTGGCGCCCGACGGGCCCACCGCCGTCGTGCTTGTCGAGGCCTACGCCGGCCTCGGGATCCACACGCTGCTCTCGGTGCAGCGGATGTTCCCGCGCCACTTCAAGAACCTCGTCTTCGTGTCGGTGGGCCTCGTGGATTCCGGCCAGTTCAAGGGAACCGAGAGCGTCCACGCGCTCGAGGAGAAGGTGCGCGGGGACCTCGAAAAGTACGTCGAGCTCGGCCAGCGCATGGGCTACTACTCCGAGTACCGGTTCACGGTCGGGACGGACCTGATCGAGGAGCTCGAGCAGATCTGCCTCGACCTGCAGCGGGAGTTCCGGCGTTCGATGGTGTTCGCCGGGCAGCTCGTCTTCCAGCGCGAGACGGTGTTCACGCGCACGCTCCACCACGAAACGGCGTTCTCCATCCAGCGCCGGCTCCAGTTCGCGGGCATCCAGGTGATCATCCTGCCCATCCGCGTCTGGGAGCAGAAGCGCTCGGCCTGATTCCGCGGGGCCTCCGCGGCCGGACCGGCCGGCGGAGACCGCACCTCCGGGAGGGTCCATGTATTCGATCGACCTGCGCGGGAAGCACGCGCTCGTCATGGGCGTCGCCAACCACCGCAGCCTGTCGTGGGCGATCGCCGAGTGCCTCTCGAAGGCCGGGGCGCGCCTGTGCCTGACCTACGCGAGCGAGCGGATCAAGCCCGCCGTCGAGGAGCTGGCCGCGACGCTGCCCCACGCGTTCACCACCGAGTGCGACGTCACGAAGGACTACGAGATCGACGAGGTCGCGAGGAAGATCGAGGGCCGCTGGGGCTCGCTCGAGATGCTCGTGCACGGCATCGCGTTCGCCCGCAAGGAGGATCTCGAGGGCAGCTTCGTCAAGACCCCGCGCGAGGGGTTCCAGCTCGCCCTCGACGTGAGCGCCTACTCGTTCATCAACGTCGTGAACCGCGTGATGCCGCTGCTCGAGAAGAACGGCGCCAGCGTGATCACGCTCAGCTACCTCGCCGCGAGCCGCGCGATCCCGAACTACAACGTCATGGGCAGCGCGAAGGCCGTGCTCGAGCAGGCGACCCGGCAGATGGCGTACGAGCTGGGCCCGAAAGGCATCCGGGTGAACGCGCTCTCGGCCGGCCCGGTCAGCACGCTGGCCGCACGGGGCATCCGCGGGTTCACCGACATGCTCAAGGAGCACTCGGGGGCCGCCCCGCTCGAGCGCAACATCACGAAGGAGGAGGTCGGGACCGCGGGGCTCTTCCTGCTCTCCGACCTCGCGAGCGGCATCACGGGCACCACGCTGTACGTGGACGCCGGCTGGCACATTCTCGGGATGTGACGTGAGGCCCGTGCGCGCCCGGGCCTTCCGGCTCGCCGCCCTCGCCGCGGCGGCCTACGTGCTCGCGTGCGTGGTGCTCGTGATCGTCGGGCTGTCGGACCGGCCCGGACGTGCCGATATCGCCATCGTGCCCGGGACTCGCGTGACGGCCGACGGCCGGCCCCTGCCCCGGCTCGTCGCGCGCTGCCGGCGGGCGCTGGAGGTCTGGCGGACGGGCTACGCGCGGCTGATCTTCGTTTCGGGAACGATGGGCTCCGGCGGGCAGAACCAGGCCGGGGTCATGAAGCGCTGGCTGGTCGAGCACGGCGTGCCCGACTCCGTCGTCGTCACCGATTCGCTGGGCGCGAACTCATGGCTCTCGGCGCGGGACGCGCGGCGGTGGCTCGACGCGCACGGCCTGCACAGCGCCATGATCGTCACGCAGGGATTCCACGTCCCGCGCATGCGCCTCGCGTGCGCGCGGCACGGCATCGCACCGCTGTACTGGACGCACGCGCGGTACTTCGAGCCGCTCGATCTCTATTCGATCGCGAGAGAGATTCCCGGGCTCGCGTACTACGCCCTCCGGCCCCGGGACCGGGACTGAACGCCGGGCCGAGCCCGGAACGAGGAGGAACGAGCATGCTGCGACCCGCCCGTCGACCGGCCCCGATCACCCCGCCGGCCGTCCTGTGCGCCGCGGCGCTCGCCCTGCTCGCGCTCGCGGCGCCGCGGGCCCGGGCCCAGGACGCGCCCGCCGCCCCCGACTCGTCCGCGGTGCCCGCTCCCGCGGCCACGATGCCGGGGCCGCTGGGGCCCGTGGGACAGATCGTGCCCCCGCCGCCGCCTCCCCCGCCGGCTCCCGACACCACCTCGGTCGTGATGCTCGGCACGGGCATGCCGGTGCCGAACCACCTCACGCAAGGCCCGGCGACCGCGGTCGTGGTGGGCAAGCACATCTTCCTCTTCGACGCCGGCCCCGGCGTGATGCGCCAGATGGAGGCCGCGGGCCTGCCCTACCGGAACGGGCCCATCACGGCGCTCTTCCTCACGCACCTGCACAGCGACCACACGCTGGGCTATCCGGACGTGATCCTGACCTCGTGGGTCATGGGCCGGAAGAAGCCGATGCCGGTCTACGGCCCCGCCGGCACGCAGCGGATGACGGACCACATCATCGCGGGCTGGCGCGAGGACATCGAGATCCGTACGAACGGCCTCGAACACGACCCGCCGAACGGCTGGAAGGTGAACGTGCTCGAGACGGTCGGCGGGCTCGTCTACGACTCGCTCCGCGTGAAGGTGCGCGCGATCCCCGTGAAGCACGGCGACTGGCAGTGGGCGTTCGGCTACCGCATCGACACCCCCGACAAGTCCATCGTCATCTCGGGCGACACCTCGCCCTGCGACTCGCTCGAGATCGCGGCCCGCGGCGTGGACGTACTCGTCCACGAGGTCTACCCCGAGTCGCGCCTCAAGCCCGAGAAGCGCCCCGGCGGCAACGACTGGCCGGCGTACATGCGCGCGTTCCACACCTCCGACCACGAGCTCGGGCGGCTGGCTGCGCGCGCGCAGCCGAAGCTGCTCGTGCTCGATCACATCGTGCGCATGGGAGGCACCGACGAGGAGCTGATCGACGGCATCCGCGCCGGCGGCTACACCGGTCCGGTGGTCATCGCGCACGACCTCGACCGGTACTGAGGGCGCCCCCCGGGGCCCGGCCCCGGGGCGGTTTCGCATTGGACATCGCCCGCCCGCGGGCGCAGATTCGAGCCGTTCGCTGACCGGCCCGATTCCGCGGGCCGACGGGAGCGCGCGCTCCGGCGCCCCCCGGGCTTCCTCGCCGCCCGCCTCGCGAGGTTCTGCATGCGAACGACGCTCGCCCTGCTCCTCCTTCTTCTTCTCTCGACACCCGCTGTCGCGCGCGCCGGCTGGCCCTCGGGGCCGCTCTCGGGTGCGCCCGTATGCACGGACGCCGCCGTCCAGTCCGGGCCCCGGGTCGCCGCCGACGGCGCTGGCGGCGCCTTCGTGGCGTGGACCGACGCGCGGCCCGCGGGCGCCGTCTACGCGCAGCACCTCGCCGGGGACGCGACGCCCCTCTGGAGCGTGGACGGCGTCCGCGTCGTGACTCCGACGGTCACCTGCCTCGTGGTCTCCCTCATGCCCGACGGAGCCGGCGGCATCCTCGTCGCCCTGCGCGGAACCGACGGCTCGCTCGGAGTCCAGCGTCTCGATGCCGACGGACAGGCGCTCTGGGGCGAGGGCGGCGTGACGCTGGTTCCCGCTCTCGCCATCCCCCTCGGCGCCTGCACGTTCGCCTCCGACGGCGCAGGCGGCGTGTACGCGGGCTGGCGGACCCTCGCGACCCCGAACCAGCCGATCGTCCAGCACGTGAGCGCCGGCGGCGTGCGGCAATGGGGCGCCAACGGAATGCCGCTCACCGCGGGCCCGTGGGTCGGCTCGATGGCCTGCGTTCCCGACGGAGTCGGTGGCGTGGTGTTCGGATGGGTGCAGCAGCCCGAAACTGGGTCGACCTCGAAGGTCCTGGCCCAGCGGCTCTCGTCGGCAGGCACGCCGCTCTGGGGCACGGGCCGCGAGCTGCAGTCGGGCGGCTACGTCTGGGCCAACACGCTCGCCCTGGCGCCGGCCTACGATGGCGGCGCCGTCTTCGAGTGGAGCTGGACGGACGTCTCGAGCATCAGCTGGCTCGCGACGCAACGGCTCGGCATCGACGGCTCCCCGCAGTGGAACAGCCCCGGGCCGGTCCTCACGTTCTACCAGGCCGCCGGCGTCGTCGATTTCCAGCCCCGCCTCGTGCGGGCCGTGGGTGGCGGATTCCTCGCGGGCTGGCGCGACGGCGGGCATCCGGACAGGCTCTACGCCCAGCGCCTCGGAGAATACGGTTCCAAGGCGTGGGCCCCGCTCGGGGTGCGGGCCTGCTCGGGCGCCTGGGGGCAGTCCTATCCCACGTACCTCTTCCCGGAGATCCCGCCCGCCGTGGACGACGGCGAGGGCGGCGTGATCTTCTGCTTCCAGCCGCAGACGCCCGACGTCCAGGTCGTGCAGGAGGTCCGTGCCGCTCGCGTGGATGCTTCGGGCGTGCGGGCGTGGGACGACGCGGGCTTGCTCGTCGGTGGCCTCCCCGCGGGATGTTCGTCACCATCGTACGGCGCGGTCGGCGACGGCGACGTGATCGTGGCGTACGTCTCGAGCGGCGACATCTACGCGCAGGAGCTGCATCGCGACGGCACCGTCGGCGACCCGCCGCTGGCCGTGGGGCCGGGCGCGGCCGTGCCCGTCGCGCTCGCGGTGCGTCCCAACCCCGTTCGAGCCGACGCCCGGCTCTCGTTCGTGCTCGCGTCGGACGGGGCGGCCCGGCTCACGATCCTCGACGCGCAGGGACGGCTCGTGCGCGTGGTGCTGGACGCGAGCCTGCCCCCGGGGCGTCACGAAGCCGCGTGGGACGGCCGCAACGAATCGGGGCGCGCGGTACCGGCCGGGCTCTACTTCGCGCGCCTGCGAACCGGGACGACCTGCGCGGTCGCGCGTCTCGCGGTCGTCAAGTGACGCGGTCGGCGCGCGGGGCCGCATTCCCGCGCGCGCCCGACGGTCACGAGACCGCGCCTCCGCCGAAGAGGGCCGAGACGTCGAACGCCGGAACGGTCGTGTTCGTCGCGAGCGAGACGTACGTGCGCGCGAGGCGGTCCTTGCCGGCGCCGAGCGCCGTCGAGACCAGGCCGAGCGACTCGGCGAGCTCCGGGGGCTCGATCTCGCCCGCGATGCGGTGCCAGAGCGCCTCCTCGAGCACGTTGAAGGCGGTCTGGACCTCCCCGAGCGAGAAGCCGCCCCGGTGGCGCTCGATCGCGATCGACTCGCCGAGGCTCTCGATGGGCGCAAGGTGCCGCGTGCGCACGGTGTCGCGCACGGCTTCGTAGAGCGAGGCAAGCTTCGCGCGCACGGATTCCGGCCCCAGCGTCTCGTAGTGACCGAGGTGCGCGCGCTTCATCGCGACGACGGCGTCGTCGAGGATCTCCGCCTCGCGGGCCTCGAGCAGGCGGTTCAGGTCCACGTCTCCCCCCCGCGGGTGAAGCGCCGGACTGGACGCGGGCCGCGGGCCCGCGTGCACGCGGCGCTCAGGCGGCGTCTTCCGTCACCGCCACCTTGTGACTGATGTGCTCCAGCGTCGAGATGCGCTCGCGCAGCAGTTGCTTGTAACCGAGCGAGTAGGTCCGGTGCAGCTCGTGCAGTCTCTCGCGGTGGGCGCGCTCGAGCAGCTCGGTGAGGAGCTCGCGCTCGTGCTCGGTGAGTTCGATGGTCATCTTCGTGCCTCTCTTCGATCGGCCCGGTCGCGGCCGGTTCGAACACCATGTTCCGCCTGTCGGGGCGACCGCACAACCGTCTCCACCCTGCCGGGAAAACATGTCCTGACAATGGCTTTGGGCCCGTTCCGGAAGCGCCGGCCGACAAAGCCGGTCCGGACGCGAAAGCGCCCTCATCCGCGGGGCCCGGAGGACCGATACCCGGGACGTCGTCTCCATCGGAGGGAGGGTGCGGTGCGCACGCTATCCGGTACGCTCGACCAGTTCATGCCCATCCAGATCCTGCGGCTGCTCCAGTCCACCGGAGCGACCGGGCGCCTGTCGCTGGTTCGCGGCAGGGAGACCGCCGACGTGTTCCTGATCGAAGGGCGCTCCGCCGTCTCGCGAACGAGCGGCCTGCACCTGCGGGTCGGCGACATCCTGGTGGACGACGGGGTCATCCGGCCCGAGACAGCGGAGTTCGCCGCGGCGATCCAGCAGGACACGCCCGGAAGGCGTCTCGGCCAGCTGCTCGTCGAGAGCGGTGCCGTGAAGCCCGAGCAGATGGCGGCCGCCGTAGCCGAGGTGCAGAAGCACGTCCTCTGCAACATCCTGCTCTGGCGCGAGGGTGAGTTCGAGTTCCACCTCGGGGAGCGGTGCGAGGACGAGGACATCAGCATCGACCTCGACCTGGACCGGCTCATCCTCGAGGCGCTCGGCTGGGGCCGCTCGGAGTCCGGGCTGATCCGTTTCAAGTGGGCCGCCTGACGGCGGCCCGCCTCGCGCCCTACCCCGCCAGCCTCGCCGCCTCCTTCACCAGCCACGAGCCGATCACGTTGCGCTGGATCTGGTTCGTGCCCTCGTAGATCTGCGTGATCTTGGCGTCGCGCATCATCTTCTCGACCGGGTAGTCGGTCATGTAGCCGTAGCCGCCGAAGATCTGGACGGCGTCGGTCGTGACCTTCATCGCGACGTCGCTCGCGAGCACCTTGCACATCGCCGAGACGTGGCTCACGTCCTTCGTGTCGCCGGCGTCCATGCGCGCGGCGAGCGAGTAGATGAGCGCCTTCGCGGCCTCGGTCTGCATGGTCATGTCCGCGAGCATCCACTGCAGGCCCTGGAAGTTCATGATGCTCTGGCCGAACTGGTGGCGCGTGTGCGCGTACTTGAGCGTCTCCTCGAGCGCGCCCTCGGCGATGCCGAGCGCCTGGGCGGCGACGCCGGGGCGGGTGATGTCGAAGGTCTTCATCGCGACGATGAAGCCCATGCCCTCGCGCCCGAGCAGGTTCTCCTTCGGGATGCGCGCGCCGTCGAAGATGAGCTCGCGCGTCACCGACGCGTGGATGCCCATCTTGGTCTCCTTCTTCCCGAACGTGAACCCGGGCGTGCCCTTCTCGAGGATGAAGCACGAGGCGCCGCGGGCGCCCTTCTCGGGATTCGTGAGGCCAACGGTCGTGTAGATCTCCGCCTCGCCGCCGTTCGTGATGAAGACCTTCGTGCCGTTGAGCACGTAGTCGTCTCCGTCGCGGCGCGCCGTCGTGCGCTGCGCGCTGGCGTCGGAGCCCGCCATGGGCTCGGTCAGGCCGAACGCGGCGAGCCGCTTCCCGTCGGCGATCGCGGGCAGGTACTTCTTCTTCTGGTCCTCGGTCCCGAACAGCAGGATGGGGAACGTGCCCAGCGCGGTGCCCGCGAACGCCAGCGCGATGCCCGCGCAGACTTTCGAGAGCTCCTCGGTCACGAGGCACATGTTCACGACCCCGAGACCTTCCTCGAGCATCCCGCCGTACTCGGTCGGGATGAACACCCGGAACAGGTCGGCCTTCGCCAGCTCGTCCACGATGTCCCAGGGGAAGATGTTCTCCTCGTCGTACTTCGCGCGGACAGGCCGGACCCGCTCCTCGGCGATGCGCCGGGCCAGGTCGCGGATCGTCTCCTGCTCTTCGGTCAGGTGGTGGTCCATCGGTTCTCCTCGTGGCCCGCCGGCCGTGCCATGCAGCAACGCGCCCGGTCCCGGCGAGCGGGAGCCGGTACCGGGCGAAGCCGAGTCAGCCCTGCGAGCGGGCGTATCCATAGCAGAAGGGGGGCCACTGGGGAATACCGCCCACGGACCGCTCCTTTCGGACCGTGACGCCCACCCCCCCCGGCGGTCCCCGGGAATAGCCGCCGGGCGCGGGCGTACAGGACTTCGAAGCCGGTTGCACGAACGCTCCCGCGAACCGCAAGGAGAGAAGCCATGAACGCCCGGTCCACGCTGATCCAGACCCTGCGCGGCACGCTCGGCGAGACCGCCGCGCTCCTCGCCCGCCTCTTCGAAACCCGCCGTCCGCGGCCGGTCCCGGTGCGCGTGCACCCCGTCGTCCTGGCCCGCCGCTTCGCGTTCGTCGCCGCCCTGGCGGCCTGCGCCGGAGCCGCCGGCGTCGCGCGCGCCGACGTGCGCCCGTACCCGAAGGTGCCGGTCCGCAGCTGGGCCGACGGCCGTCTCGTGGACGTCCAGATCCAGGTGCAGGGCCAGGCCGCGCCGCTCTACCTGTCGCCGAACCGCGACCTGCGCCACTACGTCGAGGCCTTCGCCGGCCGCAACTATGCGATCGTCCTGCGGAACAACACCGCGCGCCGGATCGGCGTGCTGCTCACCGTGGACGGCCTCAACGTCGTGAACGGCGAGAAGACCAGGCTGTCGCCGAACGAGCCCATGTACGTGCTCGATCCCTGGGAGTCGGCGACCATCCAGGGCTGGCGGACCTCGCTGAACGACGTGCGCCGGTTCGTGTTCGTCAACGAGAAGCGCTCGTACGCCTCCCGCACCGGCCAGGCGAACGCCGACATGGGCTGGATCCGCGTGCTCGCGTTCCGCGAGCGGACGCCGGTCGCACTCTACGGCTGGGAGAAGACGCGCCGGCAGGAAGGCGACGCCCCCGCCCCGCTGCCGTGGCGGGACACGCTCGGCGACCGCGCGCAGGGCGAGGCCGCGCCCGGGGCGCCGCAGGCCCGCGGCGGCGCGGCTCAGGCCCCCGCGCCCACCGCGCAGCGCGTGGACGGCGGTCTCGAGAAGTCCATGGCTTCGCGCGAGAGCGCTCGGGACGAGAGCGGCTCGTTCCCCGGCACGGGCTGGGGCGACCGCCGGATCGACCGCGTGCAGTACGTGAGCTTCACGCCCGAGCGCACCGCCACCGACCAGCTCGTGTTCCGCTACGAGTACCGGTCCGGCCTCGTGGCCCTGGGCATCTTCCCGCCGAGCCGCGACCGGCTCGAGCAGCGCGACCGCGGCGGGCTCGTGGGCTTCGCGCGCCCTCCGCGCTGGTAACCCAACCGGCGCCGCGCGAACGGCCGCCCCGGCAGCGACGGGGCGGCCGGTTTCTTTCCTTCCACCGCTGGGCCCTGTCGGCTATTGCTCCTCCATGACCGAGCCCGGCCGCGACGTCGCCTCCTCCCCGCGCGACCCCGCGCGAGTCCGAGCCCAGCGCGCGTGGTGCCTCTACGACTGGGCGAACTCCGCGTTCGCGACGAGCGTCGTCGCGGCGGTGCTGCCCGTCTACTTCGCGGGCGCGGCGGCGAAGGTCATGGCCCCGCACGAGGCCACGGCGCTCTGGGGCTACGCGAGCGCGGCAGCGCTCGCCGTGACGGCGGTGCTCTCGCCCATTGCGGGCACGCTCGCCGACCAGACGCGCCGTCGCAAGCCCTACCTCTTCGCCTGCGTGCTGCTCGGCGCCGGCGGGACGCTCGCGCTCGCCGGGATTCCGGGCACGGCGTGGTGGGCGATGCTGCTCGCCTTCGGGATCGCGTTCATCGCCTTCGCGATCGGCAACGTGCTCTACGACTCGCTGCTGCCCGGCGTGGCGCACGACGCCGAGATGCACGCGGTCTCGGCGCGCGGCTTCGCACTCGGGTACCTGGGCGGCGGACTGCTGCTCGCGGCGCAGCTCGTGCTGCTGCTCGCGCCCACGCGTTTCGGGCTGCCGGACGCGGGCGCCGCGGCACGCGTCGCGTTCGCGAGCACCGCCGCGTGGTGGTTCCTGTTCTCCCTGCCGCTCTTCCGCGACGTGCCCGAGCCCGAAGCCGAGTCGCACGGCGTGCCGGCCGCGCAACTCGCCGGGGCGACGTTCCGGCAGCTCGGCCGCACGATCGCGCACCTGCGCGAACACCCCGACCTGCTCACGTTCCTTGTCGCGTTCTGGCTCTACTCCGACGGCATCGGCACGATCATCAAGATGGCCACGATCTACGGCGCCGAGGTCGGCATCGGGCAGAAGGACCTGATCGGCGCGCTGCTCATGGTGCAGATCGTCGCCGCGCCCGCGTCGCTGGCGTTCGGTCGGCTCGCCCGCCCGCTCGGCCCGCGCGGGGCCGTGATCCTCGGGCTCGCCGGCTACTGCGGCATCAGTGTCCTCGCGTTCTTCCTCTCGAAGCCCTGGCACTTCTGGGCGCTCGCGCTGCTCGTCGCGCTCTTCCAGGGCGGCACGCAGGCGCTCTCGCGCTCGATGTTCGCCTCGCTCGTGCCGAAGCGCCAGGTGAGCGAGCTGTTCGGCTTCTACTCGGTGAGCGAGAAGCTCGCCGGCGTCGTCGGCCCCGTGCTGTTCGCCGTCGTCACCCAGGTCACGGGGGGCGGCCGCCTGGCCACGCTCACGCTGCTGCCGTTCTTCCTGGTCGGCGCCTGGCTGCTCGGCCGCGTCGACCTCGAGCGCGGGGCCGCCCTCGCCGCCGCCG
>Ga0315540_10001866_pt1 | contig 11920 bp, 11 predicted proteins | sample SalMarSW160110MG_FD_203677 | JGI IMG/M metagenome (GOLD analysis project Ga0315540, IMG submission 203677) | Salt marsh sediment microbial communities from the Plum Island Ecosystem LTER, Massachusetts, United States - Salt Marsh Sediment SW1601-10 ... | reverse complement strand
GGACGATAGCGGTGCAGGGCTGGTGTAGCTCAGTTGGTAGAGCAACTGATTCGTAATCAGTAGGTCCGCCGTTCGAGTCGGCGCACCAGCACCAAAGATCAAGAGGCTTAGGGATTCTTCCCTAAGCCTTTCTTGTTTGTGTAGACGCCATGTAGACAGGGCGCCGGTACCGTCATGTGCTGCAATGATTCAAGTCATCGCGCGATCGCGTCGCGGCGCGTGCGCCGCTCTTGAGGCGTTATGTCCTTTCTGTGTTGTCCCAGAGAAGGCAGCGCGTCGGCGCGCTAAGGCGACTGCAATGGGCTTTGGCATACCGGTTATCCCTGCTGTGCCGAGCGCCGCCACAAGTACACTTAAAGCTGCTGCTGCCTAGAGAAGGAAATCGCTGACCTACCGAACAGGTTGGCGCAGGTGCATCACATCGGCGACGATCTAGCCGGCAGTAACATCCCTCTGCATTTTGTGGTTGACCATGCGCTTAATCGCGTAGCGCTGTAGGTCAATCGATTCGGCCACGGTGACGAAGGTTCGCCGCGGGGCTCCATACAACGCCCGAACGGACACGAGTGGGTATCGAGGGCAAGGCTTTGCCCGGCTTTCGTCCCGCCCGGTAACGCGGCGGCGTCAAACATTGTTAGGTTTGGAATTACTTCACGAAAGCAGCGAGGTTATCCGATAAGACGTGCGATTTGCACTGGCCGGAGGTTTTGAGGACGGATACTTTGACGTCGTTCAATGACGACAGTCCGGCGCTCTTAATTTTGTTTTGGCCGAACAGCGAGGGGAAAATGACGAACAAGCTGACGAACATGCGTTTCATGCGGTCGGCAATGATGATCGCGTTTCTCGCAACCTCAGTCGCGAGCCGCGTTGCGCTCGCCGTGGACGAGGTTGAACCCAACGATTCCGCAACCGAACCCCAGCAGCTTGTCATTGGGGGCGACGGCACCATAGAGGTTGCCGGCGGGATCCTCAACACTTCCTCTCCCGTCCACCGCGATGTGGACTTCTACAGCTTTCATGCGCAGAAAGACGACGTTGTGACCATTAATATCGATGGCGGCATGGACGCCAACTTCGTGGGAGTGTGGACCGTTCTTGCCGTCTTCGGACCGGACGGTACCAATCCCATGCCCCTGCGACAGATGGCCGTCGGAGATCCGGTCGACTCCCCTGGCTCCGCGAGTCCCTTTGATGCTCGCATCGATAACTTCCTTGTGCCGCAAACGGGAACCTATGTCGTCGGCGTCAGCAGCGAGCCGAACGAGTTCGTCGACATCAACACCCTGACATCGGGCTCGATCACGAGCTGGTCCCCGTATTACAACGTTAACGGCAGCTACAAGCTGATCATCTCGGGCGTCACCTCTACACCGTCCGTGCCGTCGGTGCAGCAGGTGAGCATCGAAATTAGGCCGGGCAGACGCGACGTTATATGGGCTCACTCCACGATGGACCGCGATATCAAACGGGGCCACGATTTCAGGCGGGGCCGCGGTTCCGAGCAGAGCTACGACTCCGAGCGGCGCCACGATCTCGAGGCGCTCCGAGGCCACTTCAGGGGCGGCGTCCCGGTGGCGCTGCTGTCGTCCGACACATTCAATGCGCCGGACGTGGATCAGACTAAACTCCATTTTGGCGTTACTGGCAATGAGGACAGCCTCATTCGCTGCCACCGGCACGGCATCGACGTGAACCGCGACGGGTTGCCCGATGTAATCTGCATATTCGACTTTCGCAAGGCGAATTTCGAGCCAGGCGACAACGAAGGGATCGTGACCGGCACGACGATTTCGGGCGATTCCTTCGAAGGTCGGGGGTGGCTGAAGATCGTGACGGACAGGCGAGACCAGCACGGACACCGGGACCGGGACCGGGACCGGGACCGGGACCGGCACCGGCACCGGCACCACCACTGACCCGGTAAGCCGCCTTCGCAGATGTGAAGCATCAAGACGATTCTCGGGACTGGCCGAGACAGCGCATTGGCGCTACGCTCTTGGTGCCCTGATGGGGGCATGCCAGTTATAGTGATGCGTACAGCGCCCGGGCTTGGGCGCTGTCGCACGCAATGCCAATTCATCGGCTAGTCTTGAAATCGCGGACCTTAGGAAGCACCGGCTGAAATAGGCTGTAACTAGGGCCAAGCCAGCAACTGCCCAAGCTTCAGCTTGCGCGGCGCGAAGCGCACGCACCGTGGACGAGTCCAGGCGACGCCTGATGCCTCAATCACCGCCGCGATCGGCTTGCGGGGTTCATTAAGGCAGCCCTTGAGGCCTTCGCCCGGAAAGACGTAGGCGCGCTCTTACGTCTCGCTTCGCCGCTCGACGATAGAGGACTTGGCACCGTTGGCCGTGACCCGCAAAGCGAAGCCGCGGATAATGCTGTCTCGTACAAACACCTGACCGGAGGCCGGAGGCAAGACCTGGCGGACTAGAGTTTTGGTGAGCTTGACCCACTCATTGGGCGTCTGTATAGACACTATCTGGACACGGCGCTCCAAAGTCCTAACCAGGACGTGATGCGCGGTCTAACCCGATCGAACGGTAAAACAAGGGGTTGCGAGGCTCCTGCAAGCAATCGCAAAGTTCTTCAATCCCCGAGTTGCTTATTCGAAATCAGCAGGTCCGCAGTTCGAGTCTGCGCACCAGCACCAAGGTCCCGCCGGCCACATGACTCCAACTCACGCGATGGCGGCCCGCATTCTCGTGGTGGACGACGATCCGGACATCCTGAGTCTGTTGCGCCTGCACCTGTCCTCGGCGGGCTACGAGGTGCGCACGGCGCAGGACGGAATCGAGGCCGGGTACATGGTTCTCGCGGATCCGCCGGACCTGCTCATTTCCGACGTGAGCATGCCCAACATGGATGGTTTCGAACTGGTGGCCGCGCTCAGAGCCGACGCGACCCTGCCGCCCATTCCGGTGATCTTCCTGACTTCGGTCGAGGAGGGCGAGGGCCGCGGCCGGGAACTGGGGGCCGTGAGCTATCTGACCAAGCCGGTGCGCGCGGATCGCCTGCTGTCGATTGTCGCGCAGCACGTCCCCGGCGGAGCGCATCCGATCGGATAGGCGGGGCAGGCGCGCAGCTAGCCGCAGGCGCGCAGCTCGCTTCCCTCGATCGCCTGCGAAGCGTCGCGCAGCCCTGCGCGCAACGCAGCGTCCACACCGCGCACCCGCAGCCAGACTTTCGGCACCTGCGTCACGCGCGCCCCGACCTGCGCGGTTCTTACGCCCTTGGTCCTCAGGGCTGCGAGGCGCGCCTGCGCCGCCGCCTCGTTGCGGAATACGCCGAGCGAGATCGCCCAACGGTAGTCTCCTTCGTCCTGCACGACGAAGAAGTTGTCGACCCCGAGCGCCCTGAGCTCCGCGCTTTTGCGCTGCGCGCCCTGGCGATCGCCCTGCGGCGGCATGAACACCCACCAGTTTGCCGTCTCCTCGACCTGTCGCTCGCTCACCCGGGCTCCGAGCGCAAGCGGTTCGAGCAGCCTGCGCGCGGACGCCACGTCGGCGAGAGTGAAGCTGCCCCATTCGACGCAGGCGTCGGCAGCGGCGCCGGGGGCCGCGGCGGCGGCTTTCTTCCGCGCCAGAGGCGGCGCCACGATCGGCAGCTTCTGAGGATCGATCTGGCGCGCGAGAGGCTGCGGATCGGACCCCGAGTCCGGCGGCGCGAGGTAGCGAGCCCAGGCGAAGAACGCCAGGTTGGCGAGCAGCAGCAGCAGGAACAGCGCGCGCATCGGCTGGTCGGCGTCCTAGGGTGCCGCCGCGGCCGGGCGTTCGCTCAGCGCAATGCGCGCCAGCCCTTCGAGTACCAGGTTTTCGACATAGCGCGCGGGGACTTCGAGCTGCTCGATCAGGGCGCGTCCGGCGCCGCCGCCGACCAAGCAAGCGGTGCCAGGCCCCATCTTGCGGAACATCCGCTCGACGGCGCCGGCCTGCGCGTGACGGCAGCCGGTTTCGATCGCGTCCAGCGTGTTGCGCGGCGCGTCCCGGAAGCAACCTTCCTGGATCGGCAGCCGCCCGGTGTGCTCGTGCAGCACGAAGCGCATCAGATCGACGCCGGGAAGTATGATGCCGCCGAGAAATTCACCCTGCGCGGACAGCATGTCCGCGGTGGTCGCGGTGCCTGCGTTCACTACCAGGGCGGCACCCTCGTGCGCGGCGTGCGCGGCGATCAGCGCGGCCCAGCGGTCGGAGCCGAGCCGCTCGGGCTCCTCGTAGCCGTTACGCACCCCGCAGCGCTCGGCCTCGCCGCGCAGCCACAGCGGTTCGGCCTCGAAGATGCTGGTCCAGTTCACCAGCAGCTCGTGCGCGCCGTCGCCCACCACGTTGGAAATGACGATTCGCTCGGGCTCCTCGTGCGTTGCGGCGAAGGGGTTGATGTCGTGGCTCGCCGCGGCGAACTCGATCAGCGACACGGTCGCGAGGTTGAGCCACTGATTGCCGTCGTGCCAGCCCCATTTCACGCGCGAGTTGCCGGCATCGATGGCGAGGATCATGCGGCCCTCGCCGATACCACGCGCCCGCTGCGAACCGAGCGCACGCCGGCGCGGGTGCGCAGGCGCAGGCCTCCGTCCTCGGCCAACCCGTCCGCGACGCCGGCGAGCACCCGGCCGTCGGCGAGCCGCACCCGCAGGCGCTGACCGGCATAGGCGTGCATCGCTTCCCATTCTTCCTTGAAAGCCATCAGGCCGTGAGCCTCGAAGGCATCGAGCGCCGCGAGCAGCTCGCCGGCTACCCGCGCGGCAATCGTGTTGCGCGAGGGCAAGTGCTCCGCGAACTCCTGCAGCGCCGCAATGCGGCGACCCAGGCGCGCTTCCAGGCCGGGCATGGTGCGGCAATTTATGCCGATGCCGGTCACTGCGTTCACCTCGCCGCCGCTGACCCGGGTTTCGATCAGGATGCCGCCGATCTTGCCGCCGCGCACCAGCAGGTCGTTGGGCCACTTGAGCGCGGCGTCCGCAGCGCCCAGGCCGCGCAGGGCGCGCACGGTGGCGACGCCGGCCGCCAGCGGCAGGGCGGCGAGCTCGCGCGGCGCGCGGCGAAAGCGGCGCTGCAGCGACATTGTCAGCGCCGTGCCGACGCACGACAGCCAGCGCCGGCCGCGGCGGCCCCGCCCGGCGAGCTGGTCCTCGGCGGCCAGCAGCCGCGGCCCGTCTGCCGTCGGCGCTTCGGCGAGCAGCGCGGAGTTTGTCGACAGGCAGGCGTCCAGCACCTCGACGCGAAGCCCCGCCGCGCGTGGGCCGAGGCCGGCTGCAATGTCCGCCGCGTCGAGGAAGTCGAACGGCGTGGCGCGCGGTGCCGTTCTCCGCCGTCACGAGCCCGTTGCCTTCGAGCCGCGCAAGGCAGCGCTCGACCTCGGCGACGCGGGCCTCGCAGGCCGCGGCGAGCTCGCACGTCGAGCGCGGATCCTGCGTGTCGAGCGCACGCAGCAGGTCGATGGCAAGGGAGCGCATGGTGGAAGTATATGAGATCGGCGTCGCCGCCGCGCCGACGCGCTATGCTCGGTCCGGGCCGAACATCGAGCGCCTTGGCCCCGGAACGGATTGGCGGGCTACAGCAAAGGACCCATCCATGGCACGCATTGCGGTCGGCGGCTTCCAGCACGAAACCAACACCTTCGCGCCCTCGCGCGCGGACTACGCGGCGTTCGAGGCAGGCGGCGGCTGGCCCGGCGTCAAGTATGGCGAAGCACTGTTTGACGCGGTCGAGGGCGCCAACATCCCAGCCGCCGGCGCGATCCAGGCGCTGCGCGCGCTCGGCCACCGCCTGGTCGGCACCGCCTGGGCGGCGGCCAGCCCGTCGGCGCAGGTCACCGACGACGCCTTCGAGCGCATCGTCGGCGGCCTGCTCGAGAACCTGGAAGCGGCGCTGCCGGTCGACGGCGTGTACCTCGACCTGCACGGCGCGATGGTGACCGAAAGCCACGACGACGGCGAAGGCGAGATCCTGCGCCGGGTGCGCGAAGTCGTGGGGCCGCGGGTGCCGGTCGCCGCGAGCCTCGACCTGCACTGCAACCTGACCCGCGCGATGCTCGAGCGCGCCGACGCCCTGGTCGCCTACCGCACCTATCCGCACGTCGACATGGCCGACACCGGCGCGCGCGCGGCGCGGCTGCTCGAGCGCATGCTCAAGTCGGGCTCGCGGCTCGCCTCGGCATCGCGGCAGCTCGACTACCTGACCGGGCTGCCGTCGCAGTCATCGTTCATCGAGCCCTGCCGCGGCCTTTACCGCGGGCTGGGCGAGCTGGAGAACCGCCACGACGTCGTGCTCTCGTTTACCCCCGGCTTCCCGATGGCGGATTTCGACGAGTGCGGAATGGCGGTGTTAGGCTACGGCGGCGACGCGCGCGAGGTCGGCGCCGCGGTCGAGCGGCTGCGCGAGGCGGTGGCCGGCGCCGAGCGCGACTTCGCGCTCGAGCTGCACGCGCCTGACGACGCGGTGCGGCGCGCGTGCAGCGTCGGTGCGCCGGGCGCGCCGGTGGTGCTGGCCGACACCCAGGACAACCCCGGCGCCGGCGGCAACGGTGACACTACCGGGCTGCTCGCGGCGCTGGTGCGCCAGAACGCGCCCGAAGCGGCGCTCGGACTGCTGATCGACGGCGCCGCGGCCAGGCGCGCGCACGAGGCGGGGCAGGGCGCGACGCTCGCGTTCTCGCTCGGCGGCAAGTCCTGCATCGCCGGCGACGCGCCCTTCGCCGGCGAGTTCACCGTCGAGCGGCTGGCGGACGGCAACTTCACCTGCAGCGGGCCGATGTTCAAGGGCTTTCGCATGACGCTGGGGCCGATGGCGCTGCTCAGGAGCCGCGCCGCGCCGGGGGTGCGGGTGGCGCTCGCCTCGAAGAAGGTCCAGGCCGCCGACCAGGAGATGTTCCGCCACCTCGGCCTCGAGCCGCGGCGCGAACGCATCCTGGGCCTGAAGAGCTCGGTGCACTTCCGCGCCGACTTCGAGCCGATCGCGCGCGAGATCCTGGTGGTGAAGGCGCCCGGCCCGGCGCTCGCCGACCCGGCCGAGTTCAAGTGGACCAAGCTGCGCAAAGGCGTGCGCCTGCGCCCGCTCGGGCCGACGCACGCCGGCTAGCGGCTCGCTTCATCGCGAGCTAGTCAGGACGGCTCGGGCCAGGCTTTCTGCGCCGGGCGCAGCGTTTCCAGCGCATGCGCCAGGCGCAGCACGCCCAGGTCGTCGAAGCGGCGCCCGATCAGCTGCACGCCGGTCGGCAGGCCGTCGGCGCTGAAGCTCCAGTTGAGCGACGCGGCGGGCTGCTCGGACATGTTGTACGGCACGGTGAAGGCGATGTGCGGCAGCGCATCGTGCGGATCGTTGCCGGGAGCCGGGCTGTCGGCCTCGTAGGGCAAGATCGGCGAGACCGGAGAGACGACGAAATCGTAGGGCTGGCAGGCCGCGACCGCGGCTTCGCGCATCGCCATCACCATGCCGTAGGCCTGCATCACGTCACGGCCGCTGAAGTCCTTGGCGCGCCAGCTGCACCACTCGGCGATGAACGGCAGCACCTTGGCCTGCTTGGCGGCGGTGAGCTGCATGTAGTCGTGGTACGAGCGCGCCTCGAAGAAGCGGCACATGCCGTCGAGCATTTCCGGGCTGAGGAAGCTCGGCATTTCCTCGACCGCGCAGCCGGCGTCTTCGAGCGCCTTCGCCGCGGCCTTCGCGGCATTGCGCACTTCCGGGTGCACCGGCAGGCCGCAGCGCATGTCGGGCAGGAAGCCGATCTTCAGCTTCGTGAGCGCTAGGCCTTCGAGCCCGGCGAGGAAATCCACGCTCTGCGGCGGCAGGCTCATGAAGTCGCGCGCGTCCGGCCGCGCCAGCACGCTCAGCATCAGCGCAGCGTCCGCGACGCGGCGCGTCATCGGCCCGGTAACGCGACCCATGTACGGCGGGTAGACCGGCACCCGGCCGAGCGAGGGCTTGAGCGCGAAAATGCCGCAATGGGTCGCCGGCAGCCGCACCGAGCCGCCGATGTCGGTGCCGAGGTGCAGCGGCGCGTAGCCGGCCGCGGCCGCCGCGCCCGCCCCCGCGCTCGAACCGGAGGTGTTGCGGTCCAGGCGCCAGGGATTGCGGGTGACGCCGTGCAGGCTCGAAAGGCCCGAGGACAGCATGCCGTAGTCGGGCATCGTGGTCTTGCCCAGGATCACCGCGCCGGCCTCGCGCAGGCGCGCCGCGGGCGGAGCGTCGGCCGCCGCGGGCGGCGCGTCCTCGTTGGCGCGGGTGCCGATCGGCGCCGGGTCGCCGCGGGTGGCGATGTTCTCCTTAAGCGTGACTGGCACCCCGTCCAGCCCCGACAGGGGCGCGCCGGCGCGCCAGCGCGCCTCGGCTGCCCGCGCCTGGGCAAGGGCCCCGCCGCGGTCGAGGCGGTACATCGCGTTCAGCTTCGGCTCCCAGGCGTCGATTCGCGCCAGCTGGCCGGTTGCCGCCTCGACCGGCGAGAGCGCGCCGCGCCGGTACTGCTCGGCGAGCTCGGTTGCGGAAAACTCATGGATCGCGGTCATCGATGGGGCTCCCCTGTTTGCGGCAAATATATATTGTCCGCCCTGGCAGCCCGGCCCCTGGGGGTACCCGTTTTGCGAAATTCGGGCAGTAAGCTTGCCGGCGCCCCGGCTTGACGCTGGTCAAACTGAGCGTTCCAGGGCTAGAGTTAAATGGTTTCTCGGCCGCGGCACTAGCGCGGACCTAACTGGAGAGGAGATTTCCATGCGTATGAAGACCTTCGCCGCGGCGCTTGCCGGGGCAACTCTCGTCGCGGCGGCACCGTCGTACGCGGCAACCGAAATCCAGTGGTGGCACTCAAACACCGGCAGAAACGCAGAATTGATAGGCAAGTTCGTCGACGAATTCAACGCCTCGCAGTCCGATTACAAGGTGGTGGCGGTGTACAAGGGGAGTTACGCCGAATCGATGTCGGCCGCGATCGCCGCCTACCGCGCCAAGAACCCGCCCGATATCGTCCAGGTGTTCGAGGTCGGCACCGCGACCATGATGGCGGCCAAAGGGGCGGTAGTGCCTGTCTACAAGGTGATGCACGACGCGGGCGAGAAGTTCGACCCGAAGGCCTACCTGCCGGCGGTGGCGAGCTACTACACCGATCAGCGCGGGAGAATGATTTCGCTGCCTTTCAACAGCTCGACCACGGTCTTGTTCTACAACAAGGACATGTTCCGCAAAGCCGGTCTCGATCCGAACAAGCCGCCGAAAACCTGGGAAGAGCTCGGCGCCGATGCGGCGAAGATCAAGGCTTCGGGCGCGTCCTGCGCCTTTACCACCTCGTGGCAGTCCTGGGTGCAGCTTGAGAGCACGAGCGCATGGCATAACGTGCCGTTTGCGACGCTGGACAACGGCTTCGGCGGGATGGGCGCGAGGCTAACGTTCAACAACCCGGTCATGGTCAAGCACATCGCGTTCCTCGGACAGATGGCCAAGGACGGCCGCTTCACCTACGTCGGGCGCAGCAGTGCGCCGGACTCCAAGTTCTACGCCGAAAAAGACCCCTGCGCGATGATTACCGAGTCGTCTGCGTCGTACGGCAAGACGAAGAAGAACGCCAAATTCGATTTCGGGATCTCGGAGCTGCCCTACCACGAGGGGGTCAAGGGCGCGCCGCAGAACACGATCATCGGCGGTGCGAGCCTGTGGGTGTTCTCGGGCAAACCGAAATCGCATTACAAGGGAATCGCCGAGTTCTTCACCTTCATCTCCTCGCCCAAGATCCAGGCCGAGTGGCATCAGGTCACGGGTTACGTGCCGATCACCGTGGCGGCGTACGAGCTGACCAAGAAAGAAGGCTACTACGAGAAGAACCCCGGCACCGACATCGCGGTCACGCAGCTGCTGCTCAAGCACCCGACGAAAGCCTCGAAGGGACTGCGCCTCGGGAACATGGTGCAGATCCGCAACATCGACAACGAGGAGCTCGAGGCGGTGTGGACCGGCAAGAAGACCGCCAAGCAGGCGCTCGACGAGGCGGTCAAGCGCGGCAACGAAGAGCTGCGCAAGTTCGAGCGCGCCAACCGCTAGCGGCAAGGTTCGGAAACATTTGAACGCAGGGACGGCTCCGCAAGGGGCCGTCTTCTTGTCATGTCCTCGCAAAAGCGCGCCCAGTACCCCGTCAGCTGGCTCCCCTATGCGCTGGTCGCGCCCCAGCTTGCGATCACGATAATCTTCTTCTTCTGGCCGGCGTCGCAGGCGATGTGGCAGTCGCTGCTGGTGCAGGATGTGTTCGGCGCGCACGTGCAGTTCGTCGGCCTGCTCAATTTCCGCGAGCTGTTCGCCGATCCCTACTACCTCGGCTCGTTCTGGGTCACGGGCGAGTTCGCGGTCCTGGTGACGGGCTCGGCGCTGATTGTGTCGTTGGTACTCGCCGCGTGCTGCGACTACCTGATCCGCGGCACGCGCGGCTACAAGATGCTGCTCGTATGGCCCTACGCGGTCGCGCCGGCGCTCGCCGCGGTGCTGTGGGCGTTCATCTTCAGCCCCGGCGTGGGAATCCTCACCTACGTGCTGAGGCACTGGTTCGGCTATGACTGGAACTACCTGCTCAACGGCGGCCAGGCGCTGACCCTGGTGGTGATCGCCTCGGCCTGGAAGCAGATCTCTTACAATTTCCTGTTCTTTCTTTCGGGCATGCAGGCGATCCCGAAGTCGCTGATCGAGGCGGCGGCGATCGACGGCTCGGGGCCGCTCAGGCGCTTCGCCACCATCGTCTTCCCGCTGCTCGCGCCGACCACCTTCTTCCTTATGGTGGTCAACGTCGTTTATTCGTTCTTCGACAGCTTTGGCGTGATCGATACCACGACCCAGGGCGGGCCCGTGCGGGCGACCAACCTGCTCGTGTACAAGGTTTTCGAAGACGGCTTCAAGGGCGGCGACCTGGGCGGATCGGCGGCGCAGTCGGTGGTGCTGATGGTGATCGTGATCAGCCTTACCGTGATCCAGTTCCGCTACATCGAGCGCAGGATCCAGTACGCATGATCGAGCACCGTCCCGGCCTGACGCTGTTCTGCCACGCGACGCTGCTGTTCGCCGTCGCGACCCTGGTGTTCCCGGTGTGGATCACCTTGGTTGCCTCGACCCATACCGCAAACGAGATGCGGCAGGTGCCGATTCCGCTGTGGCTCGGCACCCACATGTTCGAGAACTACTACACCGTGCTCACCAAGGGCGTCGAAGGCGCGAGCACTGCGCCAGTCGCGCGGATGCTGCTCAACAGCTTGATCATGGCGCTCTCGATCTCGATCGGCAAGATCGTGATATCGATCGTCTCGGCGTTCGCGATCGTGTACTTCCGCTTCCCGCTCAAGATGTTTTTCTTCTGGATGATCTTCGTTACCCTCATGCTGCCGGTCGAGGTGCGCATCTTCCCGACCTACAAGGTGGTCGCCGACCTGCACATGATCGACACCTACGCCGGGCTGACGCTGCCGCTGATCGCTTCGGCCACCGCGACCTTCTTCTTCCGCCAGTTCTTCCTCACCGTCCCTGACGAGCTGATGGAAGCGTCGCGCGTGGACGGCGCGGGGCCGCTGCGCTTTTTCTGGGACGTCGTGGTGCCCCTTTCGCGCACCAACATGGCGGCACTGTTCGTGATCCTGTTCATCTACGGCTGGAACCAGTACCTGTGGCCGCTGCTGGTAACCACCCAGGAGAACATGTACACCGCCGTAATCGGCATCAAGCGCATGATGCCGGGCGGTGAACAGGCGGTCGACTGGAACCTCGTGATGTCGGCGGCGATGCTGACGATGCTGCCGCCGGCGCTGGTGGTGATCCTGATGCAGAAATGGTTCGTCAAAGGCCTCATCGAACAGGAAAAGTAAATGGCTACCGTATCGATCCGCAACGTGAAGAAGTCCTTCGGCGAGACGGAGGTGGTGCACGGCATCTCGATGGAGATCACCGACGGCGAGTTCGTG
>Ga0315540_10001863_pt1 | contig 11924 bp, 9 predicted proteins | sample SalMarSW160110MG_FD_203677 | JGI IMG/M metagenome (GOLD analysis project Ga0315540, IMG submission 203677) | Salt marsh sediment microbial communities from the Plum Island Ecosystem LTER, Massachusetts, United States - Salt Marsh Sediment SW1601-10 ... | reverse complement strand
CTGAGCTCGGTCGTCACCGACGGGAGCGGCCGCGTCTGGGTCGGCGGCGACGACGGGCTCTTCGAGCTCCGAGGAAATCGCCTGCATTCCGTCGCGTTTCCGCATGGCACCTCGTCCCTGGTGCGACGCCTGAGCAGGGGACCCGACGGCACCGTGCTCGTGTCGACCCTCCTGCACGGGGTGCTCGTGCTTCATGACGGGCGGCTCGAGGAGTTCATAGGCGCCGACGACCCCGCCCAGCGCAGCGTCTTCACGACCTTCGTCGATCGCTCGGGCCGGACCTGGGTGGGGACCGCCGGAGGCCTGCTCGAGGAGGCCGGCGGTCGCATCGCGCTCCCCTCTCCCCCGGTTCTTCGCATCGGCCGTCCGGTGTTTCAGATTGCCGAGGGCGCCGACGGGCACCTGTGGTTCGGCACCGACGACGGGGTCTACGAGTGGGACGGCTCGGCCCCCGTCCACCACACCACCGCGGACGGTTTCGTCGGACGGGAGACCAACCGGGCGGCCACCCTGCTCGACAGCCGCGGTCGACTCTGGCTGGGCGCCGACCTCGGCGTTTCCGAAGTCCGGCAGAGCACCGGGAGGCGGCCGCTTGGACCTCCGAGCCTTCGCCTCACCGAGCTCCTCGCGGACGAGCGCCGGCTCCCCCTCGACGGGTCGGTCGCGCTCAACATCGACGCGCGTTCTCTCCGCTTCTCGTTCGCTGCGGTCTCTCTGGTCGACGAGCAGGCCCTGAGCTTTCGAACGCGCCTCCTTCCACTCGAGGACCGCTGGTCGGAGCCGCTCCCCTGGTACGAACGTTCGGTGCGTTACATCGGCCTCCGGCCCGGCCGATACCGGCTCGAGGTGGAGGCGGTCGTCGGCAGCGGCACGCCGCCGGCCACCGTGACGTCGCCGCCGGTCATCCTGCACGGACCGCTCTGGGTACGGTGGTGGTTCATTCTCGTCGTCGCCCTCGCCACGGTGGCCCTGACCTGGCTCGGCGTCAGCGCGGGCGTCCGTGCGCGATACGCCTCCAGGCTCCAGGCCGAGGTTGACGTCCGGACCCGCGCGCTCAGCGAGTCGGAGCAACGCTACCGGAGGCTCTTCGACGAGAGCGAGCTCGGACACCTGTTGGTGGATCCTGGAACTGGCTCGATCCTCGACGCCAACCGCGCAGCCACGACGCTGGTCGGGCTTGAGGAGGGAATCGTGGTGGGCGCTGACCTCCGCAGCCCACAGCTCTCCTGGCTCCAGGAGGCCGTGGACGAGGTGTTCCGTTCCAGCGGGTCGACGGGCACGCGGCTCGTGGAGCTCTCCCGGGACCGATCGGAGGGTCCGAGACGCCTCGAGATCACCGCCTCTCCGGTCCAGGTTGAAGGCCGCCACTGCATCCTGGTGTCCGTGCGTGACGTGACTGCACAGCTTCGGCTCGAAGCGGAACGGGAACGAGCCTCCCGTCTCGAGTCCCTCGGTCTGCTGGCCGGGGGCATCGCACATGACTTCAACAACATCCTGATGGCCGTTCTCGGCAATCTGTCCTTGCTGCGCTTGAAGAGAGGGTTACCGGAGGATCTCGAGCCCTCGGTCGAGGCGTCGATCGCCGCCATTCGACGCGCCAAAGGACTCACGGACAAGCTGCTCACCTTCGCCAAGGGCGGCGCCCCGCAACGGCGGACCATCGATCTGGCCCCTCTGATCCGGGACACGGTCGACCTTGTCTTCTCTGGTTCAAGCTGCCGTTGCACCATCCATGTGGAGCCCAACCTGTGGCCGGCGTTCGTCGACGACAACCAGCTCAGCCAGGTCCTGAACAACGTCCTCATCAACGCGGTCCAAGCGATGTCCGACGGGGGAACGGCGACCGTCATCGCCGACAACGTCCAGCTCCCGGCCCAAGGACACGTGCACCTTGAGCCCGGACCGTACGTCGAGCTCAGGATCGCGGACACCGGTGCCGGCATCGCACCGCAGCACCTGGACCGCGTGTTCGACCCGTACTTTTCGACCAAGCCTGCAGGCAGCGGCCTCGGGCTCGCTGCGGCTCGCTCGATCCTCGTCGCCCATGGAGGATGGATCGAGATCGAGAGCGCCCTCGAGGCCGGGACCATCGCCACGCTGTGGTTACCGGCTCGACCCGGCGCGGTGACCGAGGCCAAGGACACCAGCGAGCCGCACCTCAGGGGCGCCGGCCGCATTCTCGTCATGGACGACGACCCGGCCCTTCGGACGCTCTATACCGAGGTGCTCACCGAGCTCGGCTACGAGGCGGCGGTCACGGCGGACGGACACTCCGCCGTCGAGGCGTACACCTCCGCCATGAGCTCACAGCGCCCATTCGCGGCGGTGCTGCTCGACCTCACGGTTCCGGGCGGGATGGGCGGCTACGAGACGCTCGAGGCGCTGCGAAACGCCGACCCGTCGGTGCGCGCGATCGTCGCGAGCGGCTACTCCGCCGAGGCCGTTCTCGGAAGCCACCTCGAGCTGGGCTTCTGCGCCGCACTTCAGAAGCCTTTCACCATGGGCGATCTCGCGCGTGTGCTGCATGAGGTCCTCCACAGCGAGATAGACTGACATCCGCACTGCCGACCCGGAGACCGGGCGGGCCGAGCAGAGGGAGGCGATGATGCGTCGACACTTCATGCTGTGTGGGATGGTCGTGGCGGGATTGGCATTGGCCGCGCTTGTGAACGCCGCCGAGCGGAGCTATGCGCGTCCCATGGAGACGGTGTGGGACGCTGCGGTCAAGGCCGCACGGGATGCCGAGCTCGTGGTCGTCGACTCGGACCGCGACAGCTACCTGCTGCTGCTCCGAACCAAGACGTGGTACTCGTCGAAGAAGGGGTTGCAGATCCGCGTCACACTGTCCGGGAGCGACGGCGCCGTCATCGTCCGCGCCGAGGCCGTCGATCCCGAGACCGCCGAACGGCTCGCGAAGTCGATCACGAAGTACCTCAAAGCGCTCGACGCCCGTCTGAACTGATTTCGACGCCCCGCGCGCCGTCACGGCGTCGTGGGCAAGGTGAAGACCAACACCAGGAGACGTACGCTGACCACGGCCAGGGCCACGGCCAGGGCGCGGATGATGAGGCGTCCGTGCACCTTCGTCGACGCCCTGGCGCCGATTTGCGCGCCGACCAGGACCCCGGCCGCCAGAGCCAGGGCGCGGTGCACGCCGTGGTGGAAGGTACCGCTGGCAATGTGCACGATGGTGCCGACCAGGGCGGTGATCGCGAGGATGAAGTGCGACGTCGCCGTCGCGACGTGGACCGGGAAGCCGAGGATCCCCGCCAGCGCCGGCACGTGGATGATCCCACCACCGATGCCGAGGAAGCTGGACAGGAACCCGACTCCGACGCTGATCGCGATCCCGATCACGAGCCCGCGACGGTCGAGGTGAAAGCTCTCGTCGTGGTTGGCCGGGCCCGCCGGCGGTGCCTTCACGAAGACCAATCCGGAGATGCCGAGCAGCAGGACGGCGAAGATCAGGTCGAAAAGCCGGCGCGACACGTAGTAGGTGCTGAGCGCTCCGAGCACCGAGCCCGGGACGGCCGCGGCGGCGAAGATTAAACCGTACTTGTAGTTGATGCGGCCCATGCGGCCGTACGCGACCGAGCCCGAGGTCGCGTTGGCGAACGTCACCGCGAGCGAGATGCTGGCGATGGTGTCGGCGCTCTCATGGGGGTAGAGCAGCAACAGGACCGGAGCGAGGATGAAACCTCCGCCGGCACCGATCAGCGTTCCGAAGACGCCAACCAGGGCTCCAAACGTGATCAACCCGAAATAGTGATCCATCGCGATCCCTTCTTGACCGACCGCCCCAACGGCGTGCGTGTGACGCACCGTCAGATCGGGCTTCTGTCTACTCTCCCACCACGGTTGATCCTCTCGGCGCTTCGCGCGGCCGCCGCATCACGAGCACCAGGGGGATGATGACCAGGAACAGGATCCCGAGCACGTGGAAGGCGTCGAGAAACGCCAGCTCCGCCGCCTGCTGCTGGACCATCCCCCAGAGAACGGCGATGGCCTTGTGAGCGGCCGTGATCGAATCTGCGCCGGCGGCACGAAACTCGGCCTCGAGGCGGCCGAGCATGGCGCGACCGATCGGATCGTACACGCTGACGTGCTCACCCAGGCGGCTGATGTGGAGCTGTCGCTGGCGAACCACGAAGGTTTGGATCAGAGCGATACCCATGCTCCCACCGATGTTGCGCATCAGGTTGAACTGGCTGGTCGCGTTCCCCATTTCCTCCTTGGGAATGGGGTCCATGGTGATCGTCGTCAGCGGCACGAACAGCATGCCGAGGGAGATGCCCTGGATGAACTGGGGCCAGAACAGGTCCCAGTAGCCCGCGCTCAGGCTCAACCACGAGAGCCAGAACTGTGACAGTGCACCGACCAGGAAGCCGCCGACCAGCATCTTCCTGGCATCGATCCGGCCGACCAGCAGCCCGACGAGCGGCATCGCGAGGAACGAGCCCATGCCCCGCGGCGCCATGGCGATCCCTGCTTGATAGGGCGGGTAGCCCATCAGGGTCTGGAGCATGATCGGCATCAGGATCAGGTTGCCGTAGAGGACGAATCCGACCAGGGTGATGAGCAGAACGCCGGTCGCATAGGTGCGTTCCCGGAAGATGCGCAGGTCGACCACCGGATGGCAGGTGGTCAGCTCGCGCACGACCAGGACGGTGAGGGCGACGACGGCGGTCACCAGCAGGGCGGTGATGAAGCGAGAGGCGAACCAGTCCGACTCCTGGCCGCGGTCGAGGCCCACCTGCAGCGCGCCGATCCCTACCGTGAGCAGCCCGATGCCCCAGTAGTCGATGCGCGCGGAGCCACGGCGGATGTAGGGCGGGTCGTGAATGAACAGCCACGTCATCACCACCGCCACCAGGCCGACCGGGATGTTGATGTAGAACACCCAGCGCCATGACCAATTGTCGGTCAACCAGCCGCCCAGAACCGGCCCCAGTATCGGCGCGACGACGATCCCGAGCCCCCAGAAGCCCATCGCCTTGCCACGTTCGTGGGGCGGGAAGGCCTCGAGCAGCACCGCCTGCGAGAGCGGCTGCATCACGCCTCCGGTCAGTCCCTGGATCACTCGCCATACGATCAGCACCGACAGCGAAGGCGACAACCCGCACAGGAACGACGCGGTGGTGAATCCGATCAGCGAGCCGATGAGCAGCCGTTTGCGTCCCAGCGTATTGGCCAACCAGCCGGTGATCGGCAGGATGACGGCATTGGCCGCGAGGTAGGTCGTGAGCGCCCACGTTGACTCCTCTACCGTCGCCGACAGGCTGCCCGCGATGTGAGGCAGGGACACGTTCACCACCGTTGTGTCGAGGACCACCATGAAGGTGCCGGCCATGACCGAGATGGCGATCAGCCAGCGGTTGACCTCCGGCGGCGAGGGGCGGCCCGGTTCGGCCATGTTCAGCGGATCGTCACGGTGGGTACCACCGACATGCCCGGCCGCAGGCGGTGGTCCGGGTCCTGCCCCTTCTCGAGCGCAATCTTGACGGGCAGCCGCTGAACGACCTTGACGTAGTTGCCGGAGGCGTTCTCGGGGGGCAACAGGCTGAACCGCGCCCCCGTCGCCGCGGCGATGCTGTCGACACGACCTCGCAGCGTCTGCCCGGTGGCGTCGACGTCGATCTTCACCGGCTGACCGGGTCGCATGTGCTCGAGCTGGGTCTCCTTGAAGTTGGCGGTCACCCAGACGTCGGCCAGGTCGACCAGCGCAGCGAGCGGTTGTCCGGCCTGCACGATCTGCCCGACCTCGACGTTTCGCGCGCTGAGGACACCGGAGGTCGGCGCCGAGATGGTCGTGTACTGGAGGTCGAGGCGGGCCCTTTCGGCCGCGGCCTTGGCCTGCGCGACGCGGGCCTCGGCGGCACGGACCTCCGCCTCGGTCACCGCAACCCGGTCGGGGCCGGTGTGGGCTGCGCGCAAACCGGCCCGGGCCGCATCGACGGCGGTCAGCGCCTGATCGCGGGCGTGCTCCGATGCAATGACGCTCGCTCTGGCGGCGTCGGCTGCGGCCCGGGCTGCCGCCGCGACCGCAGAGGCGGTGTCATAGTGCTGCCGGGAGATCTCCTCCTTCGCGACCAGGCCCTCGAGACGAGCGAGATCTCCCTCCGCTCGGTCGGCGTTCGCTTCCGCCTCCCGGAGCTTCGCCCGAGCCGATTCCAGTCCCGCCTCGGCCTGTGCCGCCGTGGCTCGTGCCGAGGCCATCCCCGCCACGGCGCGCTGGGTTCCGCTCGCAGTCGTTTCCCGGGTGATCGGCACGCCGGCGCGCGCGGCGACGAGGGCCGCCTCGGCGGCGGCAAGGTCCGCCTGTGCCCTCTGGAGCGCAACCTCGTAGTCCGCCGGGTCCAGCCGCACAAGGACCTGTCCCGACTCCACCCTCTCGTTGTCGGAGAAGGCCAGCTCGACGATGGTGCCTCCGATCCGCGCCGCGATCGGCGTGATCGTGCCGTCGATCTGGGCATCGTCGGTGGTCTCACGGCCGTGCAGCTCCAACCAGGCCGCCACTCCTCCCGCCACGAGCACAACGGCGATCAGCAGCAGGGCGCGTCGGACGTTCGGCCGTGAGCGCAGAGCGCCCAGCGCACTACCGCGGCCGTTCCCTGATCCGCTACCCGGGTCGGAGACCTCGTGGACGAATCGGTCGCCGTCTCCTCGTGGTTCGGTGCTCACTGCTCGCCTCCCAGCAATTCGTTCATGTCCTCTGCGGAGAGCCCCAGGGCGCGGGCCAGGGCAACCCTCGCCCGGTTGAAGGCGAGCAGGCTGGCAATCGCGTTGTCGTGGGCGGTGGCAACGGCCTCCTGGGCCTGGACGACCTCGACGCCGCTCGAAACGCCGGCGGCGAATCTGTCGCGAGTCTGCTCGAGCTGTGCGTCCGCGACGCCTGCTGCACCCTCGGCCACCTTGAACCGCGCGTCCGAGGCCTCGAGGTCGAGCAGCGCGGTGCGCACCTCGAGCTCAATGCGCTCACGCAGGTCGTCACGGATCGCCTCCCGCTCGGCGAGCCGAGCCTCTGCCTGCTCGACCCGGCCCTGCACGGCGCCGCCGGTGAACAGAGGCACCCTGATACGTGCAGCGACCGTGAAGGTGGTCTCGGCGCCGCTCGGCGCTGGACCGATCCGGCCGACGTCGCCGTGCAGTGCGAGCGACGGCAGACCCTCACCGCGAGCTGCGCGGATACCCTCGCTCGCCGCCTCCACCGCCGCTTCGGCACTCTGGAGATCCCCACGATGGGCGTAGGCCCGCTCCAGGGCGGTGTCGAGCGGCATCGGCGCAGCCGGCCGGTAGACAGGTCGGTCGACCAGCTCCAGGCCCCGGCTCAGCGGTACCCCGATCGCTCGGGCCAGGGCGAGCTTGCGGGTCGCCGCTTCGTTCTCGGCCACGATCAGGCGCTGCCGCTCGGAGGCCAGCTGGACTTCGGCCCGCAGCACGTCGACGCGGGCGACAACGCCCGAGGCCTTCATGTCGCGAGCCTGTCGCGCGAGGCTCTCGGCACTGGAGACCTCGGATCGCACCGCGACCACCCTCGCCTCGGCCGCGACCGCCTCGAGGTAGAGCGAGCTGACGCCGAGGACGACCTCGTCGCGGACGTCGTCTACGGCGGCACGAGCCGCTCTCGCGCCGGCCTGCTCCGACCTCGCGCCGGCGTTGACGGCACTGTCGAAAAGTGGCATCGAGCTCGAGATCCGGGCGTCGAAGACATTGAACGGACCGATCAGCGGCGACTCCCCGGGCGCCACCGGCAGGCCGTACGCCTCGAGGTTGATCTTGGTGCGCGCCTCGCTCGCCTCGACGGCGAGGTCCGGCAGTCGCTTCGCCCGCGCCGAACGCGCGGCTCCTGCCGCACCCTCGGCGCCGCGCTCGGCGAGCAGCACGCCGAGGTTGCGCTCGAGGCCGCGTGTCACCGCGTCGACCAGGGAGAGCTGCAGAGGCGCGGCGTCGTCGGATGGTGCAGCAGGCGGCGACGGAGCCGGGGTCGGCGAGCGTCCTGCGGCACCCGTACCGGGTGGCGCTGCCCAGCCGACCGACGCCGCGTACGACAGGGCGACGGCAGTCGCGTACGAGATCATTCGTCTTCTCATCGGACGGCAAGTCCCTTCCACAGCAGATCGGTCGCGAGCACGGCATCGTGCTCGGTCGAGTCGGCCGCCTCTCCGCGGAGCCGACGACGGATCACGGCACGGGTGAGGTCGAAGACCGCCCGTGCAGCGGCCTCGGCAGGTACGCAACGCACGATCCCGGATTCCATCGCCTCGGTCAAGACCGTGACGAGCTCGGCGATCTGCTCGCGCGCCGACGCTTCGATTGACTCCTGCAGGCCTGCACCCCGGCCGATGTCACTCCACGCCTCGCTCTGATAGACCGAGAAGAACGTGACGTGCTCCTCGAGATAGGCGAGCTTGGTGTCGACGAACGCCCGGATCGCGTCCTCGACCCCCCGTCCCGACCTCAGCGCGCCGATCGCCAGGTCCTTGAGCTCACTGATATAGCGCGCAAACGCCGCGCGGTAGAGCTCCTCCTTGGACGAGAAGTAGAGGTACACCGTGCCCTTGGCGATCCCCGCCTCGCGCGCGATGTCCTCGACCGTCGCCTTGGCGAATCCCTTCTCGCCGAACACCTCGGCCGCCGCGGAGAGGATCTCCGCCGTCCGGAACTCGGCCAGGACCTGGTGTCGCGTTCGCCGCATGGAGTGGTGTGGCTCCGGGGTCATTTCACTGACCGAAGGGTCAGTGATCAACATTGAACGTCACTGTCGGCACAATCATTCCGAGCTCCGAGGCGCACGAAGTCACAGGTGACGGCGACTGCAACCGCCGTCTCGGCATCGGCGGCGCCTTCGGTCGATCGAGCGCGTCGTCGACCACATGAACCGCTCCGGCGGATTTCACGGATTCTCGGGTGGTATCACCACCCACCCCGGGCTCTGTGCAGACACGGCGCGGAGGCAGCGTTATGATGGCGCGCGGGAGACGGTAGGTGGCGGTCATCTTCATCTCGCGCGGGACCATGTCCGGTGTACGGCGGCTGGTCGCCTGCTTCGCCGAGCACTCGGCGGTGCGCCTGGTCTCGCGGGAGGAGCTGGTCGAGGTCGTCGACCGCCACGGCGAGCTCGCCAGCCGGGTCGTTGAGCAGCTCGCCTCGGCCGACCGCGCCTACGACCAGTTCAGCCGGTGCCGACACCCCTACCTGGTGCTCATGCGCCAGGGACTCCTGGAGCAGCTCCAGGGCGATGGGATCGTCTACCACGGCTACTCGGGACACCTCCTGCTCCCGCCGCTCCCCCACTTCGTGCGGGTCCGGATCGAGGCACCCCTCAGTGTCCGCATCCCTCTCACCATGGAGCGGCTCGGCTGCGACGAGGAGGCCGCCCGCGACTACATCCGTGAGGAGGACACCCGCCGCGTGCGATGGGCGCGGTTCATGTACGGGCGCGACGTCCGCGACCCGCAGCTCTATGACATGGTCCTCAATCTCGAGCGGCTCGACCTGGAGACGGTCTGCCACACGCTCCTGCACGTGCTCGAGTCGCCCGAGCTCAAGTGTACCGAGGAGTCCCGGCTCCGGCTGGAGCGCATGCGACTCGCTGCCACCGTCGAGGCGGGCCTGGTCTCCGATCCGCGCACCCACACCCTGGAGGTCGGCGCCCAGGTGGAGGACGGGATTGCACGGTTGACCGGACCCTACCTCGAGCAGGATGCTCAGGAGGTCGTGCGCGAGATCGTGCTGTCGATACCTGGCATCGACTCGGTCGAGTACGCCCCGGGCTACGCACCCTTCCTGGGGGCGATCTCGTAGCGCGGGGGCCCAACCCCCGCACGGAATGTGGAGCCCAACAGAGCCATGGCGCGATGCGCGCGCGAGGAGACAGGCCATGCCCGACACCGCCTTCCAAGACGCCGTCCGCAGCTCCCTCGGTGACATCCGCTCGCTGGTTTCGCGTGCGGTCGACCTCCAGAGCGACGAGAACGACCTCGAGCGTGAGGTCCAGGACCTCCAGCGACAGCGCACGGCCGCGCTCGAAGGGCTGCTCGAGCACTCGAGCTCAACCGCCGCTTCCAACCGTATCTCGACCGAGCTCGCGACCGAGCGGACCGCCCTCACCCGTGAGCAGACCCGCCTGTCGACGCGTTCGACGGAGCTCGGCAACATCCGGACCGAGCTCTCGCGCGAACGCTCCTCGCTTGCGAGTCAGCGCACCGACCTCTCGGTCCTGCGCACCGACATGGCCCGGGCGCGAACCAACCTCGCGGACCAACGCACCGGCATGGCGCGGACCCGGACCTTCGCGTCCGAGCGCCGTACGCACCTCGCCGAGAGCAGGACGAACTTCGCAGAGAGCAGGACCACCCTCGCCACGCGACGGACGTACCTGTCCAAGCTGCGCACCGAGCTCGCCCGCGGACGGACCTACCTCGCTCTGACCCGAACCGGACTCGCGTTCTTGACCCTCGGCGTCGGCCTGATGCGCTTCTTCGGGCTGTCGTGGTGGAGCCTCTTCGACGTGGCGCTGATCGCGGGAAGCGTCGTCGCCACCGGCATAGGGCTGCGAGGATACCTGAAGGCGACACGTCTGACCCAGGAGCTCGACCGGGTGCTCGCGACCGAGTGACGGTCTGCCGTCCCGCCACGTGCCGGCGGGAGAGACGAGCTGACCCACCGGCCGTGAAAATCTTTCCGCCCGCCGCCGGACCGCTGCGCCCGCCCGTTCGTCGATCCAGCATCGTTCTTGCTCTTTCCTCAGTCAGCCACAGCGCGGCGCGACCCGAGAGAAGGCCGAGAAGGAGGTCCGCGAGTGGATCACCGGCCTGACGCCGTGACGACCCCCTGGGAAGGCGGCCGACGACACGGGTAGAATCCTGTTCGGCGGCAGCGCCGGAATGGAGGGTCCCCCATGGAGAGCGCCATCGCCCGCGCGATCCGCACCGAGATCCCGCCCGTCGCGATCCTCTTCGCCGACACCGCGCCCGAGGGGGCGATGCAGTTCGCCGAGGGTCGCTGGGGCTGTGTCATGTGGCTGCTCGCCAACGCCGCCAAGGGCCGCAAGGCGGTCGCTGACAGCCGCACCTTCGGCTGCATCGGCGGCGGTGTCGGGCTCGGGTTCGGCAATCAGTACCTGAACTGGCCGGGTGGCATCGAGTGCTTCTACGGGTTTCTCACAACCGGGGACTCGCGCACCGACGACGCGGTCGACCAGGACCCGGCCAGTGCCGTACCGATGAGCCGAAGCTCGGCGGAGCACATCCTCCACGGAGAGGGCTACCTCAAGACCCCCGAGCTGGCGGCGCGCTACGTCGCCGCCCTGCCGATGACCGAGGTTCCCGCCCGCTACGTGGTGCTCGAGCCGCTCGCCGCCGTCGGCGCCGACGAGCATCCCGAGGTGGTCATCTTCCTGGTCGACCCCGACCGACTCGCGGCGCTCACGGTCCTCGCCAACTACGACCGCGAGGACAACGAGGGCGTCATCATGCCGTTCGCGGCGGGCTGCCAGTCGATCGGCATCCTCCCCTATCGCGAAGGACACAACCAGCACCCGAGGGCTGTGGTCGGAATGGTCGACATCTCGGCCCGCGCATACATCGCGCCGCAGGTCGGCGGCGGGCTGATGAGCTTCGCGGTTCCGTTCGCGATGTTCGAACGGATGGAGGCCAACGTCGCGGGCTCGTTCCTCGAGCGCAGCACGTGGAAGAAGCTGATCGGCGACTGAGCCGGTCTTCATCGACCACCAAAGCGCGCGGACGCGGATCCTGATGGCGATGCAGTGGAAGGCCGAGAAGCCGCCGCACTCAACCACAGAGCCTCAGCGCGGGCGCTGCCCGCAACCCAGCGCCGCAGGGCGGGCGTACTCCAGATCGATCGTGGTGACCGGATCGGAGATCAAGAAGGAACGCCAAGACGCCAAGGCGCCAAGAGGACCG
>Ga0315540_10001859_pt1 | contig 11942 bp, 7 predicted proteins | sample SalMarSW160110MG_FD_203677 | JGI IMG/M metagenome (GOLD analysis project Ga0315540, IMG submission 203677) | Salt marsh sediment microbial communities from the Plum Island Ecosystem LTER, Massachusetts, United States - Salt Marsh Sediment SW1601-10 ... | reverse complement strand
TTTGCTTTTCTGCTTGTTGCTTGCGCTGCGCTGCCGCCGGCAGCGCCTTCGTCTTTACAGAGCGCACCCCTTGCACCTGCCACACAAGTGCCCAGCGTTGCGCCTGCTGTGGAACCCACCCTGCTGGTCTTTCCCACCCCGGTTCCCGAGGAACCTGCTGCGACAGCTGCGCCGCCGCCCACGGCCAGCGCCGGGGCCACGGCTGCCCCCCTGGTGGAGGCGTCCCCCACCCCGGATTTTATCGAAGCCCCGCGCCTGCCGGCTGAAAAATGGCAGCAGTGGCCGGTCATCCCCGTTTTGACAAAGCGCGCACGCGAGTCCTATTTTAAGGGTCTGGCGCAGGGCACGGACCCGCATGCCTTTGCCAAGGTGGGCGACTGTCAGTGCGTCAATGCCGCCTTTTTCGGCATCTACGACCAGCCTGGGGCGTACGCCTTCCCCAAAGGATACGAATACCTGCAGGAGACGATTGACTGGTTCGCGGGCTATTTCAACCGCGAAAGCGCCGCGGTGCGCGGCGGGTTCAACGTGGCCTCGGTCTTTGTGCCGCTGCAGGCCGACCCCAAGCTCTGCCAACCCGGCGAGACGCCTCTGGCCTGCGAATTCCGCTCCGTACGACCCAGCATCGTGCTGATCAGCATGGAGACCGGCTTCGAAGGGCGCACTGCCGCGGTATATGAAAAATACATGCGCCAGATCATAGAGTATGCTCTTGAACAGGGGGCGCTGCCCATCCTGGCAACCAAGGCCGATAATTTTGAGGGCGACCAGTCGATCAACCTGACCACGGCCAAACTGGCGGTGGAGTACGACCTGCCGCTGTGGAATTTCTGGCGCGCGGTGCAGTCCCTGCCCAATCACGGTCTGGATGCCGAGCGAGACGATAACTTCCACATCTCGGTTGAGGCCTGGAATGTGCGCTCCTTCACCGGACTGCAGGCGCTGGATGCCATGTGGCGTGCGGTGCGGGAGGTTCAATGATTTTCAGGCGCAGAGCGCTGCCGGGCCGGGGGGGAAAATACGGCCCGATCTGGCTCTGGGCATGCGCAGTGATTTTATTGGCGGCTGGCTGCGCGGCAAACCCCACCCTGCCGGTGGTTGCGACCGGAATGGCCGCGACCGATTCCCCTACGGTAACTATCACTCCCCACCTCTCAGCTACTACTGCGCCCACTACGGCGAGCGCATCCGCCACCCCAACCTCTGCCTATACTCCGACGTTTAGCCCAACGCCAACGCTCGCCGCGACCAGCACCCTGGTGCCGCTGGCGCTGCCCACCCGCCTGCCGGCCAAAAGCTGGAAGCAGTGGCCGGTCATCCCCGAACTCACCAACCGCGCGCGCGCCATCTACCAGCAGGGCCGGCTGATCAATGACCCGCACGCTTTTTCCAAGGTGGGCGACTGCCAGGGGATCAAAGAGGTCTGGCTGGGCGTGTATGACCAACCGGAGCTGTACACGCTGGCGGCGGAGAACGCCGGTCTGCAGGAGACGATCGACTGGTTTGCCGGCTCGTTCAACCGCAACGGCTTTGCCGTGATGGGCGGCTACAATGCACGCGCCGTGCTCCAGCCGGCGGTGGCCGACCCGGCTTACTGCCAGGCAGGCGAGAGTCCCATCGAGTGCGAGTACCGCCTGCACCACCCGAGCATCGTGCTGGTCAGCCTGGAATTCTATTACGAGGGACGCACTGCCCAGAATTACGAGCAGTACATGCGCCAGATACTCGATTTCTTTATCGCGCGCGGCACGCTGCCTATTCTGGCGACCAAGGCCGATAATATGGAAGGCGATGAGAGCCTCAACCTGACCACCGCTAAACTGGCCCTGGAATATGACCTGCCGCTGTGGAATTTCTGGCGCGCAGTGCAGCCCCTACCCAACCACGGCATGGATATTACCCGCCCGGACGGCTTTCACATCAGTGTGGATGCCTGGCGGGAGCGCTCGGCGAGCTCGCTGCAGGCCCTGGACGCGGTCTGGCGCGGGGTGCGTGACCTAGCCTGTTTTGCGGCCAACTCAGAGGCCTGCTACTGGCCGGTGACCAAAAATCCGACTCCGACCGCCACCCCGGCGGTGGGGCCCTCCACGCGGGTAGTGTTGGATCTGGCGGAGCGTTCCGCCGGCGAAACCCGCTCGCAGGGCGTCTTCCTGCTGGACACCAAAACGCAGGGCCTGACCCGCCTGTTGGGCGACGGCTACCAGCTGCAGGCCGTCTCGCCTGACGGGACGCAGCTGCTCGTCAACCGGGACCGCGACCTTTACCTGGTCGCGGTGGATAACCCGGATGATTTGCGTAAGCTGGCCCCCGATTTCTTCCCCTACGGTCGGACCGGCGCCGCCTGGCTGCCGGACGGAAAATCGGTAGTAATGATTCTCGACCGGGAGGGGCGCGGCATGTGGCAGATGGCGGTGGCCAACGGCAGTATGCAGCGCCTGACGCCCAGGGATTTAACGCCCTTCGAACTGCTCGCCAGCCCCGATCCGGGAGAGATCTTTTGGGCAGAGGGCGGCTGCCAGCTGAATGAGCAGCATATGCCCATCGCCGGGGAATGCCAGAGCGGCGGCTGGTACCGCTCCGCCACCGACGGCAGTGCGCCGTTGGGCCTGAGTGAAATTTCGCGCCCGCTGCGTTCTCCCGATGGGGTGGGCCTGGCGTATACCTACCTGACCGGTCTCAACCAGCCAGCCCTCGCGCTCACCCGCAGCGGACAGCCCCAAATCTGGACGCCCCTGCCGGCAGGTTACGTGCTCGATTACAGTTGGTCGCCCAGCGGACGCTGGCTGGCGGCGCTCTGGCAGGAACGCAGCGACTACTCCGGCAAGATTATGGCCCAAAAGCTGTACCTGCTCAACCGCGCCGAAAACCGCAGTGACGCCATGCCCGTTTCGATTAACCTCGACGGCCAGGTACGCTGGTCGCCCGATGGGCGCTGGCTGCTGGTCAGCGGCACTGAGACCAATGCCGAGGGCTACCGCCTCAACCTGCGCCTGATCCCGGCCAACGGGGGAAACATTACCGTGTTAGATGGTAAAATGGGTCCATCCGGGGCAAATTTTGTGTTTATTTCCAGCCTGTATTGGATCCCCTGATCGACCGCGCGCATACCAGCCCAAAACTGGGATGACGACCGGCTAAACATTCAACTCAAGGAGCCAGTTATGTCAGAAGACATGATCGCCACCCTCGGCCAGAAGGTCGCTGCCGATATTCTCAATGAACCCGACCGCAAGATCCGGCCGGACGAGCCGTTAATTTCCAGTGGGCTGATCGATTCGATGAGCCTGGTGGATGTGGCTATTTTGGTGGAAGATACCTACGGCGTGCATATTGACGATACCGAGCTCAATGCAGACACTTTTGACACCCTTATCCAGCTGGCCGAATTGATCCAGGCGCGGCAGTAAAACGATAAAACTGCTTTATGACCACTTTTTCAGACATCCTTTATACCCATTACCAGACCCATCCCGACCAGACAGCGATCATCATGCAGTATGCCGGGCAGCCCGACCGGCCGGTATCTTACCGCGAACTGCTGTCCGGGGCCAACGGTTTCGCCAGCACGTATGCCCGCCGGGGAATCCAGCCAGGGGAAGTCGTCATTCTGATCCTGCAGCACGGCGAGGACCTGATTCACGCCTTTTACGGCGCGATCCTGCACGGGGCTATCCCATCGATCATGCCGTTCCTGACCGAGAAGCTGCTCCCCGAGCGCTACCGGGCCGACCTGGCCGCCCTGGTCAGCGTGACCCGGCCTTCGGCGGTAGTCACCTACCCGGAATTCGAACCGGAAGTGTACGCCGCGCTCCCTGTACCCCCGTCAGGGTGGTATCGCGCCCCCCTCGGGGAGGCTGCGCCAGACGCGGGTACTTCGGTGCGAGAGGTGATCGTCACCGGGCAAGTGGATGCGCCATCCGAGCCGGATTTCACCGCGCTGGGCGGGATGCAGCGCGCAGCGGAGGATATTGTCCTGCTGCAGCATTCCTCCGGCACCACCGGCCTGCAGAAAGGGGTGGCTTTATCCCACCGGGCAGTGCTCAACCAGGTGGAAACCTACAAGAAAGCTTTACATTTCAACCCGCAGGATGTAATCGTTTCGTGGCTGCCGCTGTATCACGACATGGGCTTGATCGCCGGCTTCCTGATGCCCATTCTGACCGGCAACCCGCTGGTGCTGATGTCACCCTTCGATTGGGTGCGTTCTCCGGTGCGCCTGCTGCAGGCGATTTCACAATACAGGGGCACGCTGGCCTGGCTGCCCAATTTCGCCTACAATTTTTGCGCGCGTAAGATTCGCGCCCGCGATCTGGAAGGGATCGACCTTTCCAGCTGGCGGGGAGTGATCAACTGTTCGGAGCCGATGCGCTATGAGAGCCATGCTACCTTCCTGGAGCGCTTTCAGCCTTACGGTTTTCGCCCCGCGGCTTTAATGACCTGCTACGCCATGGCCGAAAATACCTTCGCCGTCAGCCAGGGTGGGGTGGATGCGCCGGTGACGATCGACAAGATCGACCGCGAGGCGATGCAGGTGGAGCGGGTAGCCCGTCCGGCGCAGGAAGGCCGGCCCACGACCCACATGGTTTCGGCCGGCCGGCCGATTGCCAGCACCGAAGTCAAGGTGGTGGACGACCAGGGCAGGACCCTGCCCGAGCGCCAGATCGGCGAGTTGGCCGTTCGTTCCGACTGCATGCTGACCGGCTACTACCACCGCCCCGACGCCACCGAAAAAGCCTTTATCGACGGCTGGTATCTGACCGGAGACTATGGTTATATGGCAGACGGCGAGGTCTATGTGGCCGGGCGCAAGAAGGATTTGATTATTGTTGGCGGCAAGAATGTCTATCCCCAGGATCTGGAACTGCTGGCCATGCAGGTGCCCGGCGTGCATGCCGGCCGAGTCAGCGCGTTTGGCGTTTTTAATGACCAGACCGGGACCGAGGACGTGATTGTGGTGGCAGAAGTAGACAGCCAGGACCCGGATGAACGCGTGCGCATCGCCGACGAAATCCGCCAGGCGCTTAACCGCGGTTCGGCGATTGCCGTGCGCCATGTGCATATCGTCAATTCGCCCTGGATTGTCAAGACCAGCAGCGGCAAGACCGCCCGCCTGGCCAACCGGGAAAAGTATCTTCAGGAAGTTGGGCAGCCAGTCAGGTAGTCTATCTGTAGCAGGTCAGCCCTCAGGTGGTAAGCTGAGACGCTGACAGGCGGTAAAATGAGGTGGCAATGTATCTTTTCTATATTCGACATGGTCAATCGGCCAATAATGCCCTCTATGATGTCACCGGGGGCGATGATGGCCGGGTCATGGATCCAGAACTAACCCCGGTCGGGGTGGAGCAGGCGGCCCGTGTCGCCGAATCCCTGCGCTGCGGGCAGCCGCTGCTGCGTATGAATGGAACCAGCGCCGATGGTTTTGGGGTGACGCATCTATATTCCAGTTTGATGGTGCGCTCTTTGCATACCGGTCAGGCGATCGCCCAGGTGCTCGATCTGCCGCTGCTGGGCTGGACCGACCTGCATGAAGGCGGTGGGATTTTTCTCCAGGACCCTGACACCGGCGAGTTTACCGGCTACCCCGCCAGCACGCGCGCCGACTTGACCGGACGTTTTCCCGAACTGGTCTGGCCGGATGACGCTCCCCCCGAGGGCTGGTGGAATCGTCCTTTTGAGCCGTATGCAGCCCGGAGAATCCGCGGCCGCCGCGTATTGGCGGAACTGCTGCGCCGCCACGGGGGCAGTGACGACCGGGTGGCGTTTGTTTCGCACGGCGGTTTCTTTAACAGCTTGATGTGTGCCGTACTCGACCTGCCGGACCCGCAGGAGGTGTGGTTGAATATGAATAATACGGCGATCACCTGCCTGGAATTTTCAGATATGCGGGTGGTTGGCATTCGCTATCTGAACCGCACCGACCATCTGCCGCATGAAATGGTGACCTGAACGAACGATTTGCGGCATGCCGTATTTCAAAGACCTGGCTGATCTCACATTAGTGATCAACCAGGTCTTTTTTTCCGTAGGGCAATTTTTCCTGCTGTCAGTAGGAAGCCTGTGGTTTGAAAAAGGACAGCCAGATATGGGCAGATGCCCTATGGATAGGGTATACAATAAAAAGGTTACTTGCCCGTTACCTTGGAGACTCTATGCCTTATATTCTGACGCTTTCCGCACTAAACCGCAATGACCTGCCTCGCGCCGGAGGGAAGGGCGCTAACCTGGGTGAAATGCTTGCCGCCGGGCTGCCTGTGCCGTCCGGTTTTTGTATTTTAACGGATGCCTACCGGGATTTTGTAGCCGCCAATCATCTGGGTGAGGTCATCGCACGCGAGTGCGTTGCGGCGGATGTCACCGATCCGGCAGCGTTGGAGAAAGCTTCGTCCGTCATCCGGGCGCGTTTTGAAGGCAGCCACCTGCTGCCCGGTTTGATCGAAGAGATTAGTGCCGCCTACCTGAATTATTGGAAGGTGGCTGTGCGCTCCTCGGCTACGGCCGAAGACCTGCCGGACCTGTCCTTTGCCGGACAGCAGGACACCTATCTGAACGTAATTGGCGAGAACGCCTTGCTTAACGCCGTGGTGCGCTGCTGGGGCAGCCTGTGGACGGCAAGAGCGATCGGTTACCGCGCGCGGAATGGCATCGGACAAAATGATGTGGCCCTGGCGGTGGTCGTCCAGGCCATGATCCCCAGCGAAGCCGCCGGGGTGTTGTTCACGGCCAATCCGCTCAGCGGCAAGCGTACAGAAATAGTGATCGACGCCACATTGGGATTGGGTGAAGCCCTGGTCTCCGGTAAAGTCGAGCCGGATCACTATGTTGTGGCCGCTGGAAAAATCAGCGAAAAGCGCCTGGGGGCCAAGGCGCTTTCGATCCGCGGGCTGGAAGGCGGCGGCACGCAAACCATGGACGAGCAGGCCGCAGAGCGACAGGCCCTGCCGGACGCGGTTATCCTTGAACTGGCCCGGCTGGGGCAGCAAGCCGCGCAGCATTTCGGCAGTCCACAGGACGTGGAATGGGGCTGGGCGGAAGGCCGCCTGTGGCTGGTTCAGTCGCGCCCGGTGACTTCCCTTTTTCCCCTGCCGGAACATCACCGCGGGCCGGACCACCTGATGGTACTGATGAATTTTGGGGCGGTGCAGGGGGTGATGGCCCCGATCACACCGCTGGGGCGGGATGTGTTCTTCAAAATCGTGGTCAGCATGGCGCATCTGTTTGGATCGGATTGGAATGCAGAGACCCAGACTCTGGTATATGAAGCCGCTGAACGTTTGTTTATCGATTTGAACGGCGCACTGCGCCACCCGACGGGCCGAAAAATAACACTGGCCTTTTTGCCGGCGGTTGAGCCGGGGTCGATGGGGGTGCTTAAAACCTACCTCGACGATCCCCGATTGGCACCGCACGAAAGCGGTTGGAAGTTGGGCACACGCTTGCGCTTGCTGCGCATCCTGGGCCCGAATGTGCTGCGGGTGATTGCCAATCTGCTCTTTCCGGCGGCGCGTCGGCGCCATTTTCAGAATAGAATTGAGCAAGTCGTGCGCGATTTTCAGCAAGAGCGGCAGCGCATGGCACATACCCCGGTTGAGGCGGTGGCATTTGTCGAACATGCCCTATGGTCCATGCCGCAGCGCATGTTTTTGCGGTTGGTCGGGGCGGTGGTCTCGGGCCAGGTGGCATTCCAGGGACTGCGCCGGTTGGTCGGTGGGCTGCCGGGCGGCGACCATCTGGCGCTGGAGGTGATGCGCGGGCTGCCGCATAACGTGACCACCGAGATGGACCTGGCCCTGTGGCAAACGGCCCGCGCCATTCAGCAGGATGCGGAGGGGCGGGCTTATTTTGAAGCGCACCCGGCGCAAGCCCTGGCAGCGGCTTACCAGGGGGATGAGATGCCGCCTGCCGTGCAGGCCACGGTGGAAAAATTTATGCGTCTTTACGGCGTGCGCGGGGTAGGAGAGGTCGATCTTGGGCGCAAACGCTGGCGCGAGGACCCGACACCGGTGATGCAGTCTTTGAGCAGCTATTTGCAGATCGACCAAACGGATGCTGCGCCGGATGCCGTCTTTGCCCGGGGAGCCGTCGCGGCGCAGGCTGCCGTAAAAGAACTGCAGGCGAAGCTGCGCGCGGTGAAGGGTGGTTGGTGGAAGGCCCCGCTGGCAGGCTGGTTGGCGCAGCGCGCCCGCGAGTTGGCCGGACTGCGCGAGACGCCCAAATTCACCATTATTCGCATTTACGGAGAAATGCGCGGCGCACTGCTCGATGCTGGAACCGCATGGGCCGCCGCGGGCTGGTTGGAACGAGCCGGGGACATCCAATTCTTGCGGCTGGCCGAGTTGGCCCGCTTGGGCAAGGAGACGGCAGCCCAGGCAGAAGATGGCACAGAAGCGGCGAAAGCGGACTGGCGAAATCTGGTTGCCGAACGGCGATCAAGATATGCCCACGAACAGCAGCGGCGCCAAGCGCCGCGCCTGTTGATAGGCGATGGTACCGCCGTCTATGAAGGCGTGGGGGGATATGCCAGGGATGGCGATAAGGTCCTGCTGGGCAGCCCGGTCTCTTCGGGGCAGGTAGAAGGCAGGGTGCACGTCGTCCTTGATCCCTATGGCGCGCAGTTATTGCCGGGCGAGATTCTGGTCTGCCCCGGCACCGATCCGGCCTGGACACCGCTCTTTCTGTCCGCCGGTGGATTGGTGATGGAAGTGGGCGGGTTGATGACCCACGGCTCGGTGGTGGCGCGCGAATACGGTATTCCGGCGGTGGTAGGGGTGGGCCAGGCTACTTTGCGCCTGCGGACCGGGATGCGCGTGCGGGTAGATGGTTCGGCTGGCACGGTGGCCATTCTGGATGAAGTGGAAGACGCTTCTGCAACGGGCTGAAAGCGCTAATCTGTTAATCAAAGAAGCGTAAGGCATTTACCAGGGAATCTTCATGACCGAAGCCGCCGGCTTTGGTGATCACCAACAATCCTGGAAAGCGTCCATCGGCCATCCGGCTCCAGGGAATGCCTGGTTCGACCTCGCCGCCCAGCCACAGACGGGTGCAGCCCAGGGCCTGGCACACGGCGTGCGCTGTCTCACCGCCGGTGAGCAGCAGCCCGGCGGGGGAGGCGGTTTCGAGCGTCAGAGCGGCGGTTTGGGCCAGCCGCCCGGCGATTTGAGCAGGGGAGACAGCATCTCTTAAATGCGTATAGCCATTTTCGCTATAATTGGAAGCTGGATCGGTCCTTAAATCTGCAGGGGAAAGTGCAGCCAGTACAGTGTCCTGCCCGCTGGCCAGTGCGCTCACCAGGCGGCTGGCGGTTTCGCTAATGCCCTGGGGGAGGGGGCTGGTAAAGAATCCGGGAGGCGGTTGGACAACGACTGCCCCCGCGCGTCGGGCGGCAGCAACCTGGGCAGCAGTTGCCGCATGCAGGCTTCCGGCAACGGCCAGAATATTACCTTGCGATGGGGCGGTTGGAATGGGCATTTCCCTCCTGCGGCCCGCTTTTGTCCCCAGGCGGGCCGCCAACGCGCCGGCCAACCCGGCTGAGCCGCACCACAGGCGGATGCCCTCTGCCAGGGCAGCCCGAGCCAGCAGGAGCAGGTCGCCCTCATTTTCGGCATCGGCAATCAACGGCCCCCGGGCACTGTGCAGCGCGGTCCGCAGCCGGGATTGACTGCCGCGGATGGTTTCCAGCGGGAGCAGGACTGCCTCGATGCCAAAGATACGCCGCAGGTCGCCGGTGGACACCTCACCGGAAAACGAAGTTCGTTCGAGGGGCCGCCCATCAATCATCACCCTGCCGCTCAGCGTGGTGCGTTTCTGGGCGGGAAAAGCTGGCGCAATCAGGGCGCGTGCCTCTCCCAGGATGCTCATCACCGCCGCCAGTTCGGCAGCCGGATGACCGCGCAAGGTAGAATCGATCTTTTTGTAAATCAATGGGAAAGAAGCGGGTGAAAAACCTGCCAGGGCATTTTTTACCGCCTGGGTCGCATCCCGGCTGCTCGACAGGCCGCGCGATTCACTGGTGAGCACGAGCACATCGGTGTCTTCATCACCACCGGGCGCGAATCCAGACCCCCCAAGGGAGAGGTGAGACGCTTGGAACACCTGTGGGCTGAACATTAGCAGCGTACGCCGGCCGGCGCGGGCAAACTGCACCCCGCTGTCGGCGGCTCCGGTCAGATCATCGGCGATAAGCAGCACACGGCGCATCGGTTCTATTCGACATTCTGGCGAGATTTTTGGACCGCAACGACATCGGTGCGGCACTGATGCAAATACAGATCCGAAGTTTTAGATAGATCCAGCGCAATCCGCAGCACACCTGGTTCAGCCGACACAATTTCGTCTATGACTTGCCCATCCGGAGCGACGGCGATGGTTGGGCTGATTTGCCGGGATGCGGCATTATTTGCGCTTAGAACAAAGCGCTGGTTTTCCGCGGCCCTGCTGACCAGAAAACTTTTCCATACCGGCTGGGGGTGAGTTACCCCAATAGCGTTGTTCAGGTGAAGAAAAATTTGTGCGCCGCTTTCAGCCAGCCATCGCCACTGTTCTGGAAAACGCAGTTCCCGGCAGATTTGAACCCCTAAAAGTACTTTGCCGTCGGGCGTTTCCATTTCAAACACAGGCAAGTGGCTGCCGGCAGAAAAAATGCCGCGCTCATGGTTTGCCAGGTTTATTTTGTGGTAAACCGCGGTTCTGCCATCTGCGAAAAATCCATAAGCGGCATTGAACCACTTGTCGTGATGCTTTACACAGGCACCGACCCAAAGGTTAATTTTGCGATCGGCGGTCTGTGTCTGCAGGTGATCAATCCCTGCCATCAATTCGGCATGATCGATCTGCTCCAGAAAGGAAGTGTCCGTGTCGTATCCCGACAAAGACCCTTCAGGAAAGACAACCAGGTCACCCGGCCGGGTATGCGATAGGACGGAATAAATGCTTTCCAGATTTTTCTGGATGGAAAGTGAAACCGGAAATTGGGCAACTACTGCATTAACGATCATATTAGACATTTCCCTTTGATTGGCCCAAAATCGGCAGCATATCTGGCGCGTGAGTCAGTACGGCGATCTGCGCCGCCGGCCCATGGTCGACCAATGCCGTCTCCAGGGCAGCATCGATCGTAGCAAAGGGTGTAAAACCCAGGGCGCGGGCGGCATGGGGCGCGATCCCACTGCTGACCATGAAGATGTGCGCCCGCTGGCGCATTCTGGCCCAGGCCAGCGCCAGGGCCCCGGCTACCACGTCTGGGATGGCGCCGTTCAGGATGCGCGCCTCAATCTCTGCCGCCGGTAGCCCGGCGTATTCCAGCACTTCGGGGTGCATCACCGAAACCCCTTCAGGGCAGGGGGTGACCACGATAATCGTTCCCCCTTCCTTGACGGCGATATCTGCCGGGTAAAGCGATTTATGGGCCTGCCAGAACTCGATGTCGCAGGGATGCGATCCGGCCAGGACAATCTCCGCCTGTCCCGGTAGCGCCACGCCGTACACCTGTTCGGCAAGGGCCGCGCCGGCGCGGTGTGCCTGGATAAAATTGCCGGCGAAAGCCCCCACCAGGCGGCTCCGGGCATCCTGGACCACATTCAAGATGAAGCGCAGCCCGGCGCGGGCGGCCACGGCTTCCATTTCAGCCCGCACCGGGTTTTCGACCAACCCCAGGTAAGAACGCCGCGTACGCGTGCTGAGGAAATGGGTGGCGCCGGTCGTCTCCGGACCGCTGATCCCGGGCTGGATGATCTTGGCCCCGGCCGAATAGCCTGGGATGTGATGGGGCACGATCCCACCCAGACCGATCAGGTAATCCGCTTCAAGCGCCATCCGGCTGATCTGGATGGGCGTACCGTTGGGCGTGCTGCCCAGGTCAGCCAGTTGGTCAGGGTCCTGCCAGGGATTGTTGAGCACCGCCACCCGGCCCACGACCTGCGGTCCAAAGTGGCGCTCGATTTCGACCG
>Ga0315540_10001858_pt1 | contig 11951 bp, 12 predicted proteins | sample SalMarSW160110MG_FD_203677 | JGI IMG/M metagenome (GOLD analysis project Ga0315540, IMG submission 203677) | Salt marsh sediment microbial communities from the Plum Island Ecosystem LTER, Massachusetts, United States - Salt Marsh Sediment SW1601-10 ... | reverse complement strand
AACTCATGCACCGTGGCGTCAAAAAAGGCTGCTACGGCAAGGAGCGTCTCGGCCGTAGCGGCCCACTGGGCTTGCTACCCAGAAACTCAGCTAGGGATACCACAGCTCGTTCGGTATCAGAGGTGCGCCATACGGCGACGCGTATTGCTTCGTTTCAGTCGGAATGGTGCTCGGCGAGGACGAGAGAGGGTGTGCCGTCATCACCGCATGAGCAGAGTGACGCCGGAGGAAGGCGTCTGCTACCGCGAGAGTGCTTGCTGCTCGCTACCCTCCGCCGAACGCCATACCCGCGATGCACGTCCCTGTGCATCATAGCGCGATTAGATCAGCGCGAATCCCTTATTTGGTTTCGGCCGGAGCAACAGGAGCCGCCGGGGCAACGGGGACGACCGGAGCGGCATACGGATAGCCACCGTGCCCGCCTCGTAGCCACCCCAGTCACCGTACCCAGGATATCCGCCCCAGGGCCGCCGCCCCAACCGTACGGGCCGTAGCCGTAGTAATCGCGGCAACGGTTGTAGCCGCGACCCGAGCCAACGGATAGGAAAACCGAGCGACCCTGCGAGTCCAGGGCGGCCTTAGATGTGAGGCTGGCGAGGGCTGGAGGGTCGGTCAAGGCTCAACCGAGGGGGCGTGCGGGCCTTGCGAGAGATGGGGGGGCGGCGCCGTCTCGCGCAGGAGGCGGCGGTTACCAGGAGAGGCGTTGGTCAAACTCGAAGCCGGGGTCCGGTTGGGCGATGAGGTCCCACTCCGGCATCGGCTCGGGATCATCCTCCCAGGCGGGTGGGCCGCTGTCGGCGCCGCCGACAGCGGGCAGAAGGGCCATGCCGGCGCCACCCGCAGCCTGTTCGGGACGCCCGATCACCCCCTCGTCATCGCGTTAAGCGGGGTGTGCGGATGCGGGCGCGCCCTCTCGGCCATCACCGTCGAGGCGCTTGCCGAGCGTCGCCAGGTTGTCGATATGCGCGTGCGCCGCGAGCTTACCGAGTATCGAACGGTCCGGGGCGTGTGTGTCCGCGGCCAGAGCGATCGCAGCGCATGGCCTGATAGCGTCACGGCGCCGGTGCTGTACGGACCGCGGGTATCGGCCTTGGCCGTCTCCCTCACCCACTACCAGCAACAGCCCTACCAGCGCACGGCCGAGCTGCTCCAAGGCGTGGCCGGGATCGCGCTCTGCCCGCCCATGCCCCCCCGGCTGGCCTAGGCTGGCCGGGCCACCTGAACTGCTGCCCGCGCTCAATGCCCCGTCGGGGAGCCGGCGGAGCCCTTTACCGGAAGCACATTGCTGTGTGTGCTTGCGAACAGACGCTGGCCATGGCAGAGACTATCGTGGCGCGGATCGAATGCTCCCACGGTCTAACACAGGAGAAGCGCCCTGCCTCTGATTACATTAATTGTGACGCTAGTGGTCGTGGGATTGATCCTCTGGTTAATCAATAACTATATCCCGATGGATGGCACCATCAAGATGATCTTGAATGTGGTCGTCGTGATTGCCGTGATTCTTTGGCTGTTGTCCGTCTTTGGGCTCATGCCTCCGTTGTCGCAGATGCGGATCGGCTAGCCGAATTGGCGAGCGAGGTTTCGGCTATTGGAAAGGGAACCAGATGAATGCCATCAAGATTGTCACTATCGCGAGGAGAATGCCATGAATGCTGACACATCATCGAAAAGGCAGGTTCTGACCGGGAAGGTCAAGCATATCGCCACCCTCTACCATCCCCGCACCTGGAAAGAAAAAGGACTCTGGTGGACCGCCGGTCTGTTTCTGATCACCTATCTGGTAGTCGTCGTCATCCTCGGCATCTATTGGTCGCGCTCGCCGGGCCTGTATGACGTGCGCGAACAGGGGCTGTCGGTGGTCAATCACGATGAGAGCAAACTTGTAACGGGAACCGTCACCACGGCCACCGCCATCCGCATTGGCGAGACCCTGCTCGACAAGCCCGGCGGCTATCTGAGCAACGATGCCAGCCCCCCGGGGGTCTTCCTGGACAACATTCCCAACTGGGAATTCGGTGCCTTGACCGCGTGGCGCGATCTGCTTAACGCCCTGCGCAACGACTTCAGCCGCGCCCAGTCCCAGTCGGTCGAGGACAAGAATCTGGCAATCGCGCAACCCCAGTCCAACTACCCATCGGACTCCTGGATCCTGCCCTCCACCGAGTCGGAGTATCGCAAAAGCATCGACGCCCTCTATCGTTATAGCCAGGGCCTCTCCGACACCAGTGCGACACATGCCCAGTTCTTCGCCCGCGCCGACAATTTGACCACCTATCTCGAAGTGGTCGAGAAGCGCCTGGGCAGCCTGGCGCAGCGCCTGTCCTATGCGGTCGGTCAGGCCCATCTCGATACGGCCTTGGCCGGCGATCCCGGCGCCCGTCAGTCGACGCCGGTTCCCACCCAGACGCAGACCAAGACCCCCTGGATGAAGATCGACGACATCTTCTTCGAGGCGCGCGGCTATACCTGGGCCTTGCTGCATGCGTTGCAGGCGATGGAGATCGACTTCGCCCCCGTGCTCAATAACAAGCATGCCGTGGTCTCCCTGGAGCAGATCACCCGCGAACTGAAAAACACCCAGAACACCATCTGGAGTCCGCTGATTCTCAACGGCACCGGCTTTGGGCCGATGGCCAATCATTCGCTGGTGATGGCCTCCTATATCTCGCGGGTCAATGCCGCGATCACCGATCTGCGCAGTCTGTTGCAAAAGGGTTGATTCGGGGCTTGAAACGGGGCGGCCGTTGGACGCCTCGCGCAGGAGCCACTGCATCAACCAAGCTGAGCCACTCGATCGAGAGCGGCCATCGCCATGGCTGATCGCCAGAGATTCGATTCGATCGCAACGGGATTGCTTTTCGGCGCTGGCGTGTGTCAGCCGCTCGGCCCGCATCCGGGGTATGCGGGGCCGGTGCGGCTGATCTTCGGTGGAGGGGTGATGCAGTGGGCCGATGCCTCACGGGAATGGGCGATTCGCCCCGTCCATGGGGCGAACCCCATCTCGCAAGCCCCGGACGCCGCTACGCCCATGGGGGCGCCGACAGATGGGCAGTCGTCACAGATCAAGACCGATGGCGGCATTCGGTACGTCTCGGGCGGCGTCGGCGAGAGCGAGCGCAGTGAGCTCAATGCCCTGTCCAATGAATTCAATCTGCACCTCATGTTCGCGACGCAGGGCAGCGGTGAGTATCTCTCGGCGGTGCGGGTGACCATTCTGAATGCGTACAAGGGCCCGGTTCTGACGGCCGAATCCAAAGGCCCCTGGTTCTACGCGCAACTGCCTGGCGACTACAGCGTGTAAACCCCCACCGGCCACAGAGGGGAAGGCGAGACCCAGCGGAAGGCGGCGCGTATTGAAGGATCCCGCCAAACCAAGATGGATTTCTACTGGGATCGATAGGCGCGGGATGACTGCCGAGGCACGAGCGGCAACGGCCCGACGCGGCGCTGCGTCGGCGCCTGCGTGCGCTGACTACAGGAATCCGATCACCGTCCTGCCGGTCGTCCGTACGCTGGCGAACAGACGACCGGCAGCGGCGGGTCGTATAGCGTATAGTGTCTCCAACCGAGCCGACCAGGAGTGACGTCACGGCATATATCTAATTATTTATCAACCTGGTGGCCTTTGGTGCGATCCTCTAAGGCGGTGAATGTTTACATCCCGATGGGCCCGACCGTCCAGACGGCCGTGAATGCGGTCATCATCGCCATCGCGATCCCATTCGTGCTCGGCGCCTTTGGGTTCCTTGGCTCCATATCGTGGTGACTTCGTTGGGTGCGGTGAACCGAGGTCGAAGCCGTGCCCATGCGATGAGTGGGTAGTTGTATTCCGGCAATCCGCCGGGTGAGTGATCTGAAACAGGTGAACGCTATGCTATCGTCAAGAGACCAATACGTCGAAAAGATGAAGGCGCAACTCGATGAATGGAACGCGAGAATCGCCGCCTTGGAGGAGAAGGGGAACGAAGTCAAGGAAGATGCCAAGGTGAAATATCAGGAGCAACTCACCGCACTGCGCGCCCAGCGCGCGGAAGGCGAGAAGAAGCTGGAGGAGATGCAGGCCGCGACTGAGAGCACCTGGGAACAGGTCAAGATGGAAACCGACAATGTCTGGGAGGCATTCAAGGAGTCTTATCAGGCGTTCGTGCGGCATTTCAAATAGCCGTCGAGCATGCCATGCAGCACGGGCGACCCCGCGCGCGTCCTGAACGCCTCTCCGGGCATTGGGCCCGGAGAGGCGATCGCCGGGCGCAGGAGAATGTAACCTCACCCCCTCGCACCCGAGGGATCATTCTGACGAGAATCATGAGGTTAGTGCGCCAAGCAAAGCTTGGCACACTATTCCCCGTCGCCGATGAGATGAGGCATCTGGCCGGCGGTCATCCCCGCGCGAGGGCTCACCTGACGTGCGTGCTAGATCGACTGACGTTGAACGACTGCGTCTGTGGCGAATAGATCAAGGGGCTGCTCGGCAGCGGTGTTGCGCCCCTGACCAGCCCACCACTGCGGATCTCGGCTGATCGCCCGGCCGACACATGCCTCACTGCTCCCGAGGTATCTTCGCTCTCGCACACCCGGGTCATCCGACTGGGCAGACGGCGACAAGGCAAATTGCGCTGCACGGTTCGCCAGCGCACAGACGCTCAAGCGGCGCGGGCATAGTCTCGTTTTGCTGGGGCCAGTTGCAGGGCGCCAGCGGGACCCGCATCGTACCTTTCAGAGTAGGCAACGGAGTAGAATCATGAACAACATCATCTGGCTCGTCGGCGCCGTAGTCATTGTCTTGTTCGTCTTGGGATACTTCGGCTTGCGCTGAGCGCGTGCGGTCTGAACACCGCGCGCACCTTCGCATAGCGTGCCCGGGCGCTGGCTCGATGCGCATCCTGCGCAGGGTGTTGATGACGTCCGTTCTGGTGCAGCCTGCCAGCGCCGTCAGTGCCAGCCCCTCGGCTTAGGCCCGACTTAGGCCCGAGGTTCTGGCCACCGACCAGCGGATCGGGGTCGGGGCGTATGGCGTGGCCGTCCAGCTCGCCGAAGAAATGCATCTGCGGAATGTGTCAATGGAAATGAGACACCGGGGTGTCGAAATTAGAGTTGCTTTGGAGGCTCTCCGGGTTCGGCTTTGGCCGCGGCGGGCGAGTTGATGCAGACTGCGGTGGGCGGGTTAAAGACCCGCCCTTACCCGATTGGGCGATCTTCAGCAGCTAAATCGCTATAGGCTGCTTTGTAAACACCCGTGCTATTTGTGACGCGCCCTGCAAATCGCCACGACGCAGCGCCTCACGAACGTCGTCTAACTTGTAGGCGTCTTGAAGCGACAAATAGGGCGCCCACTCATCGTCTGTGACAATCAACTCCACATCGACTTCTGCAACATACTTGCCTTCGTGGATATATTTCGTCTTTTTGCGCATGTTCATTTCTTACGTCATGGGTCTGCCATTGGCTCATGTTCCACGCAGGTCCACGGGCCGGTGGTCAACACACAGGCTGAGGAGGCGGTTGGGGATTTGGGACTCCCAGAAGCGGCGGTTGAAGCGATAGACAAACTCATCGAGGTATTCCTGGAGGCGGTGTGGGCGCACCGCGCCGTGGTAGGTGCCGAGCAGAAAGCGCTTGAGGTTGGAGATGACGATGTGGACCCAGGGCAGCCACTCGTCGGGAGTGATTTTGGCGATGTGCTCACTGCCCACTGCCAAGCCTGCGAGGGAGGGAAAGGCATCGGTATGGGTGATCGCCCCGGGCTGCAGGCGCCGCTTGGCGAAGTCGACGATGTAGGGTTTGGCCAGGGAGGGCAGCGCCTCGATGGCAACGAAGCCAGGTTTGCCCTCATGCTGCCCGATGGCAACCAGCACGGGTGTGCGTCCGCCGCCGCGGCCTGCCTTGCCGGTCTTGTTGGCACCGACATAAGCATCGTCAACCTCAACCAAGTCGGTGAGCCGATACAGGCTGTCGCGGTGCGCCATGGCCACGCGCAGCTTGCGCAGTATCCCGTAGGCGCTACGCCAACTCACGCCGATGAGCTTGGACAGGCGCAAGGCGGAGATGCTGCCCTTGTCGGAACCGGCCCAGTACAGCGCCCAGAACCACTTGCGCAGCGGCACCCGGCTGCCGTGGAACACAGTTCCGGCGGTGATCGAGGTTTGCCGATGGCAGCGCGCACACTCGTAGAGGCGCCGCGTGGCGTAGTACCACCCGCGCGCGTGGCCACAATACGCACAGCGAAAGCCCTCAGGCCAGCGCCGCCTGGCGATCTCTTCGGCGCAGGCCGCGTCGGTCGCAAATCGCTCCTGCCACGCCTCAAAGCTCATCGTCTCAGTCTGCATGGGTTGCTCCTCTGCTGTTCCCGGTTCGGAGGACAGCATGCCCCACCCGGGGGCTCAGAACGTGAGCCCGTGGAACAGGACCCAAGTGCACACCCATGTCTTACGTTTCTTGAAACCAGCATTCCAGCGCGTGGGATCGGGACGGTGTGCGGTTACCAACACTGCCGGATTCGTGTGCCCCTTCGGGATACCCCATACGACGTGTACCGGTTGCCCGTTAGCATCAGTTTGTAGCACCAGTACCGACGCACCTTTTGGGAAATCCGGGTAATCCTCTACAAGTATAGCTTTTTCTATTCCGTGAACGAATACCCGTGCCGTCAAGCCATCGTTGGCAAGTTCGTCGTATCCGTGCTCGGAGATGCGGATATCACCGGACGCAACCAAGTTCTTCATCGTTGCGAGAGTGTTACTCACCGTACGCTCTTGTATTACGGATAGGAAAACCAAGCGACCCTGCGAGTCCAGGGCGGCCTTAGATGTGAGGCGAGCGAGGGCTGGAGGGTCGGTCAAGGCTCAACCGAGGGGGCGTGCGGGCCTTGCGAGAGATGCAGGAGCGAGCTTCGGCGGCCTCGGCGAGCTTTGGGACGAGATTTCGCGGCCCAGCGGGCAGGCGCGATCGGCGGCGGCTGTGGCGGCTCACCGATGTGCATGAGAATCCGCGCGACGGGAGCGGTCTCGGTGATGAAGGCGACGATACGCATGTCGGCGCCGCAGTGGGGACAGGTGAGCGGTAGGGACTCGAACCGGCGCGCGAGCCGCATGGCCCACAGGTAACGGGCTGGAGAGCGGAAACTGGGTGCGTCGGCAGCGCGCTGCGGAGCAGCCTCGGACGGTGGCTCGGCATCGCGCCCATATAGGCGGTGGCGGCGCCGCGCAGCGGCGAGTTGGGCGCTAACACGCCGTGCTAGCGATGGCGGTGTAGGCGGGGCGGGGGGATCAGGGCGGCGAGGTGGTCGATGAGCTGCAGCGGCGTGAGGGACAATGCGGTGCGCCCATCGCGCTGGGGCTTGGGCAGGCGGTAGATGACCTGATGCCCGTTGCTTTGCTCGAGCCGTTCCAGGGCGAAGGGCGGGCGAGCACAATAACGCAGCAGCCGCTCCAGTCCCGCCCGATCATGGCCGGCAATGCGTACAGAAGCGTCAAGCGAGAAACCGCCGTTGTCCCAGCCGAGCATGTCGCGGGCATCATCGCCATCGAGCAGGCCGCTACGCGTAAACCAACGCAGCACCCGGCGGCGTACCTGCTCGGCGATGCCGGCGATCTCCTCAGCCGTCAGTGCCCGCGCGTGGAGGAACCGGACCTGCCCGTCGTCGATGGGCTCGAACAGGCCGTCGATGATGCAACAGTGGTAATGGACGTGGCGGTTGAGCGCGGAGCCGAAACGCTGGTTTCGCCCCGCCGGGCCGCCGGGAAGGTCAGGGCCTCACGGCCCTTTCCCCCTCAGGAACAGGATGTTGGGCTTGCTCTGGGCGAGCGCTGCGGATGCCACGCTGCAGGCGAGCAGCAGCGCCGCGAGCCACGAGGGCCGGATCGAAGCTTTGATGCGAATCTATAGACAGACGGGTCTCCTTCGTGAATTACGAGCAGCTCAGCGAGGCAACGCCCAACCTATCCTCGAGCTCGCCAAAGTTTGGCTCCGGGATTTGACCGATGCGACCCTCGTGTCTTGGCAAGAAGATGCCTGGGAGGGGGTACCGACTGCGCTGGCGAGCGTACCAGATTGCTTGTGGGGGCGGAACCCCGTCTCTCTAAGCGGACTGAAGTATTGTACTTTTACATTAGCGTATGCGTATATTAGTCTGCACGAATAGGCGCAGCATATTACTGAAGACTAATATCCGGCGCGCTTCCATTGGCCCTATGCCGAAACCGTTGTGTGATGGGCTTCATTCCCCGAGGCAGCGCTTTATTTAATTCAGCATCAATCAGTTAGGCGTGAATAATGGCTCAATCCGCGGTATAATAAACCCCTTACCGGCACTGGGCTAGACGGCGATTTCGAATTTCACGTAGGTGGCTACGTTGCGACTTCTAACAAGTCCAGTATCTTCTCTTGCTTTTCTGTCGGTGTGCTGTTCTGATCGAATTCTGCGCCGTTTACAGTGACCCTGTTAAAAATGGGGAGCAGGACCCGCAGCGGTCGGACTCGTTCTGCGCGGGCCCTGGACGGTCGGGATGCTGGCCAATCACATCTGGTCGTTCGCAGGCGAAGACGACCGCCCGGACATCAGCAACACCTTCATGCAACCCTTCGTCGCCTGCACCTGGCCGAGCGCCTGGACCGTATCAGTGCAGTCCGAGAGCAGCTACAATTGCCAAACCGATCAGTGGTCGATACCGGTCAATCTCGGCGTTTCCAAGCTGGTCAAGCTCGGCAAGCTGCCGGTCAGCCTTCAGTGCCTAGTGGGCCGAATCGTCCGACACCGGGCCGGAGGGTTCTCGCTTCCGGCTGCAGGCCAACATCGTGCTGCCGAAGCAGCATTCGGTTAAGTTTGCAAATGCCGAACCCGTGGAGTAGGCCGACGAGCTGTCCCCAATCCACAGGGACTGCCGCCAAGCGACAGGTGACCGGATGAAAGTCTTTTTCAGAGCCGTCTGGTGCGTCGAGGAGTACGGCCTGAAGAGAAGCAGCCCCGGCGTTCACCGGGGCCGCCATTCGGACTTGGGCACGAATTGTGGTCCAGGTCTGGCGTCCTTGCTTCAAATGGCAAGGTATCATGGAGAATCACATTTCAAAGAGGTGCGCTTATATGAAAAAGACCGCTGCAAAATTAGTGAAGCTATCAGCACACGGAATAAGTACCGTGGCGCTGCTTTTGATAGTTTCGCTAGGGACGTCCGTTGGAGCGAGCGCCGATGAGGCGTTTGCCAAAAACCGGCTCAAGGCCATGTCCGATTACCTGGCATCGCAGAAGGCTATCTCATTTGGCTACGATGCTACGCTTGAGGTGGTCACTAAAGATGACCAGAAACTCGGTCTGGCGGCCTCGGGAATCGTCACCCTCAAACGGCCTGACAAGATTCGCGCAACGCGCTCCGCTGGCTTTGCGAATGTCGAAATGCTGTTTGACGGGAAGACACTGACGTTACTGGGCAAGAACGCAAACCTCTACACCCAAGTGGAGCTTCCCGGTACGCTCGACAAGCTGATTGACGAATTGCGGACAAAATATAAAAGACCGCTGCCTGCCGCAGATTTGCTGTTGTCAAACCCTTACGATGAGTTGATGCGCGGTGTTATCGATACGAAGGATTTGGGCAGCGGCGTCATCGATGACGTTGAATGTGATCACCTCGCCTTCAGAAAGGAGGACGTCGATTGGCAAATCTGGATCGCACAGGGCGATCGCCCCTATCCTTGCCGATATGTCATTACCGCCAGGGATGTTGCGCAAGGGCCCGAGTACACGATCCAGGTCAGGGACTGGAAGACCGGCGATGAGGTGGCAGCAGACGATTTTCGCTTCAAAAATACCACGAACGCCGAAAAGGTTGATTTGAAAGATCTGCAGGAAAAGCTGAGTGACTTTCCCAAGAATTTCGTTTTTGGAGGCAAGCAATGATCTTATCCAAGAAAGTTGGCATCGTTATTGTCACCGGTATTATCACAATTGCCGGTCTCGAACTAGGATCGGGGCTTTCAATCCCCGGAGTACCCAGCTTTATTCCGACTGCCGAAGCGAGAATCGGGCGTCCGCTAACACCGGTGAGCGTTGCCGGGGTGGGTCGGCGTACGGTGCGACGTTGCGCGGTAGGCGTATATAACTGTTAGGGTTGCCCGAGCAGTCGTGTTCACGAGGTAACGATAGCGTAACCGTCGAGTCTTGGCATCGCTGCCCTTCAGGTGTCTGAAGGGCAGCACCTTTGCCGCACTCGGCGCGACGACGACAGTGTCAGCCTTCGAGCTCAGCGACGCAGACGCCGACAACCTGGTTCGCCGCTCCTACCAGTATGAGGGATAGGAAAACCAAGCGACCCTGCGAGTCCAGGGCGGGCTTAGATGTGAGGCTGGCGAGGGCTCTGGAGGGGGTCGGTCAAGGCTCAACCGAGGGGGCTTGCGGGCCTTGCGAGAGATGCAGGAGCGAGCTTCGGCGGCCTCGGCGAGCTTTGGGACGAGATTTCGCGGCCCAGTGGACAGGCGCGAGAGATGGGGGGCGGCGCCGTCTCGCGCAGGAGGCGGCGGTTACCAGGAGAGGCGTTGGTCAAACTCGAAGCCGGGGTCCGGTTGGGCGATGAGGTCCCACTCCGGCATCGGCTCGGGATCATCCTCCCGGGCGGGTGGTCCGCGGGCGGGCGCGATCGGCGGCGGCTGTGGCGGCTCACCGATGTGCATGAGAATCCGCGCGACGGGAGCGGCTCCTTACCACGAGACATGGAGCGGTCCAGATCCTCACAATGACGTCACGAAGTCACGAAGTTATCGAGCCTGGTCCCATGTTTCGCTCCTCTCGCCGCGTGCGCCGCACGGAATCCCCCAGCGCATCGATATGCCGCACCAGCAGATCCGACCGCCGTTCGAGTAGATTGATGGTGAAGAAATTAGGTTCCGCCCGGGACCCGAAATCGTCGATAGTCTGGCATACCGGCAGCTTAACCAATTCCGTTGTAAGGCGGATGCCCCCGGGCGATCCACCCACCCCGGTCCATCGAGACGGCGGAACCTCCCGCAAATGCCGGAATCCCGATCCGGTGCCGTGCCTTCCGCCAAATGGCGGAACCGCTATCGCGTTCCGCCCTACGCGGGCTGCGGCGTCGTCCGTGTCCAGGAGGCGGACGCCGTCGCTTCCGCTGCCGGCTCGGCCCGGCGCCCTAACCAGGTGCCCGGTGACGGTGCGGAAGCCAAAGGGCGCGAAGTACTCGGGGTGCTCGGTGGTTAGGATCCGGGTCTCATACCGCTCGTCGCAGTACGCGAGCACCTCGTCCATCACTCGGCGATAGTGGCCTCGGCGGCGGCTGTCGGGGTCGGTGGCGACGCCGTGGATCGAGCCTACCGCGACCGCCTGCCCGCGCACCACGCACGAGCGGCAGCTCGATCACGCCGACGTGAGAGACGATGCGGTCGCCCTCAACGGCCCCGAAGGGCATCGACACCGACTCCCAGGGAGCGCCCATGCGCGCCGCCTCGACGCGGCGCCGCGACGGATCCCGGGGAAGACGACATCGAGCGGATCCATGAGCCGGTGGATCAGCCCGGGGTCATCGGAGAACGAGCCTCTCATACGGTGCCTCCGGACGTGGGTCGGCGCGGATCGAGAATCTCACACCTGCGATCGACACGCGCCGTGGTGCGCTCTTCACCCGCCCTTCGTCCGACCAGAGTGCACGTGCCGGGTGTGAGTCCGCAATCCTACCGGTACACTAGCTCGACGAAGCGGAGGAGTCTCGTGACAGGTCACTCGACGAAGCCGATCGCGATCTACGGCGCCCTTGTCGCCAACCTGGGGATCGCCGCAACGAAGTTCACGGCCGCTCTCCTCACCGGAAGCTCGGCGATGCTATCCGAGGGCATCCATTCGCTGGTCGATACCGGCAACCAGGGCCTCCTGCTGCTCGGCCTCAAGCGCAGCCGGCGGCCTGCCGACGAGGACCACCCTTTTGGCCACGGCAAGGAGATCTACT
>Ga0315540_10001857_pt1 | contig 11959 bp, 9 predicted proteins | sample SalMarSW160110MG_FD_203677 | JGI IMG/M metagenome (GOLD analysis project Ga0315540, IMG submission 203677) | Salt marsh sediment microbial communities from the Plum Island Ecosystem LTER, Massachusetts, United States - Salt Marsh Sediment SW1601-10 ... | reverse complement strand
ACGTCGGACGTCTGCACGTGACCCCAGGGCGGTAGGTCGAGGCGAATCTGGCCAAGGCGGGTCCCGTCGCCGGCGAACAGCTCGACCGTGACCTGGGTGGCGGTGCCGGTCAGGTTGACCGCGCCGATGTTGGTGCGGAAGCCGCTCGTGCGGGTCGACGAGTGGGCGAGCTGGACCACACGACAGGGCGTGGTGCCGGTCTGCGCGTGCCCGACCTCGACGCCCGGGATCGACTGGCCGAAGGTGCCGCTCGCGGTGTCGTTGAAGGTCCGGGACGAGACCATCAGGTCGCGGTCGGCGCCAACCAGGACGGCGCCGGTGACGTCGTCGCGGCCGAATGTGGCGCGTACCGCGTCGGGCAGCCGCAGCGAAGCCTCGGCAGGGACGCTCATGCGGACCGGCGCCGCGGACGAGTTGTCGGTACCGGTGGCGAGGAAGAAGAGGTCGACCGTGGCGGCGTCCTGTCCCGAGTTGTGGAGCACCAGGTCGGTGCGCCAGCGGGTGTCGTTGAGGCCGCTCGCGCTGGCGGCGGCGGCGATCGCCGAGGCGAAGACGCCCGGTGTCTCGACCGAAGGCTCGGTTGCCCCGTCGTCGAGCAGCGCCGCGACCTCGTTGGCGCTCAGGGCCCGGTTGTACAGCCGGACCTCGTCCATTCGGCCGGTGAACCTGGCGTTCCAGTGACCGTCGCGGCCGATCCCGAGCGCAGAGGTGCTGGAGCCCAAGGTGCCGGTGTGGGTGAAGCTCTCCGCGAGCACCCCATCGACGTAGAGACGGGCCTCGTGGGTTGCGGCGTCATAGCTCACGGCCACGTGCCACCACTGACCGGTGCCGCAGTCGAAGCTGGGGCCGCCGGAGAAGAACTTTGGCTGGTCACCCACGTAGAGGAGCATCGAGCGGGTGCGCGAGGGGTCGGGGCAGATCCCGTTGCCACCGCTGCCGATCCCGATCGCGAACGCAGATGTGTAGTTCTTGCCCGCGAGACAGTTGAACGCATACCCGATGGCGTCCTGCCGGATCCAGGCCGCGAAGGTGAAGCCGCTGTCGAACGCCAGCGTCGGGTCGTCGGGGATGCTGACCCAACCAGCCGTCGTGTCGAGCGCCCGGTTCGGGCGGCCGAAGCGATCCGCGGTCAGGCTGGCGCCCTTGTTCTGGCCGTGGTTCCCTGCGCCGCTGGCGTCGTCGTAGCTTCCGTCGAACGGCCAGTAGCCGACCAGCCCGACGGTCGGGGCTGCCGCCGCGGCGGAGCCGGCGAGCGTGAGAGCGAGCCCCATCCAAAACAGAACAACCAACAGGCTTGCGCGCCGAGTCGTCATGGTCCTCTCCTCCTGTACCTCGTTCAGGAGGAGTATGGGGCGGGGCCGCTCGGTACGCGTGCACTCGCGCGACGGGATCGTGCACGATCGCGACAACCTCAGAGAATGACGCAGCACTGACCGGCGCCCAGGTGCCCTCGTGACGTGACGTTGCGCAGCATGGAGGCTAGACTCCGCCCCATGAGTGCCTCCGCCAACGACCTGCTGAGGGACGCCCGTGAGCGCCTGCCGCAGCGCACCGGGATCCCCGACCCGGGACGGGAGGCGCGCTTTCTGCTCGCCGCCGCCTGGGGACGACGCGCCTCGTGGCTCTTCGCCCATGGTGACGCCGAGGTGCCGGCCGACGTCGCCGCCAGATTCGCGACCTGGGTCGAGCGCCGCGCCGCCGGCGAGCCCGCCGAGCACCTCACCGGCGAGTGCGAGTTCTGGGGCCGCAGCTTTGCGATGTCGCCTGCGGTGCTGGTGCCGCGGCCCGAGACCGAGCTCGTTGTGGAGGCGGCCCTCGCCCTGCCCATCGCCCGCGAGGCGCGGGTGCTCGATGTCGGCACCGGCTCGGGCTGCCTCGCGGTGACCCTGGCTGCGGAGCGGCCGAGATGGCGGGTGGCCGCAGTCGACCGCTCGCTCGCGGCGCTCCAGGTCGCACGCGCCAATGCGATTCGCCACGCGCCCGGGGTCGCGTTTCTCCGTGGCGACCTCGCCACCGCCGTCGCGCCGCCCTGGGACCTGGTGGTTGCCAACCTGCCCTACGTGCCGTCACCGGCGATGGCCTCGCTTCCGGTCGAGGTTCGCTGCGACCCGGCGTCGGCCCTCGACGGCGGTCCGGACGGGCTCGACCTCGTGCGCCGGCTGCTCAGCGATCTGTCGCGGGTGCTGCGGGTGTGCGGGGGCGCGATCCTCGAGCTCGGCGAGGACCAGGCCGAGGCGGTCGCCGCCGCGGCCCGGGCCGACGGCCTGAACGTCGCGCGCCGGATCCGCGACCTCGGCGGCTGCGAGCGGGTCGTGGTGCTCGAGCCCCGCTGAGGGTCGTGTTGCTGGGGAATGGATCCGGTTGTGGGCTCATGGCTTATGGGATGATTCTCCGAAGCGGGACGCAGAAGCCCGCGAGCTCGCGAATGTTCCGCGGACACCAGACGTTGACAGGTGTCGGCGGGAGCGGTCGCGGCCGCTCAGACCGAAAGGAGACAGCGCACCATGGCCAGATTCAGGCTCACCTACTTCGACATCGACGGCGGCAGGGCGGAGTCGATCCGGATTGCCTTCCACATCGGCGGTATCGAGTTCGAGGACGTCCGGGTGAAGGGTCCCGAGTTTCGAGAGGCGCGGGAGACCTTCCGCTTCCACGCGCTGCCGGTGCTCGAGATCGACGGCGCTCAGGTCACCCAGTCCAACGCCATCCTCCGCTACGTGGGCAAGCTGGCGGGTCTCTACCCCGTCGACGATCTGCAGGCGCTCCACTGCGACGAGGCGATGGACGCGGTCGAGGACCTCAGCCACGCCGTCGGGCGGACCTTCGGCCTCCAGGGCGAGGCCATGAAGCAGGCCCGCGAGGAGCTCGTTGCGGGTCGCCTCGCGACGTACGTCAAGGGCCTCGATACGCTGCTCGCCCGCGGTGGGGGCGAGTACGTCGCGGACGGGCGCATGACCGTCGCCGACCTCAAGGTCTTCGTCGAGACCCGCAACCTGGCCAAAGGCATCCTGGACCACGTCCCGACCGACCTCGTCGAGGGGCTCGCACCCGCACTGGCGCAGCACCGCGAGCGCATCGCCAACGACCCGCGAGTCGTGGCCTACTACTCCCGATAGCTCGGATGCTCGCCGCCGGTCTCCAGCTCACGTGCGCCGCGCCGCAGTGGCTGGAGGTCGGCGATGGCTGGCGATGGAGGGATTCGGGCACCGAGTAGCAGCCGGGCGTGATCCACGGCCCCTTCGCCTCAGTCGCGGTGCGTTTCTGACGCTCGAGCTGCGGATTGGAGTTGATTGGATCAGACCCCGGAAGCGTGCCTCCTTCGGCCCGCCGAACGATGTTCCGTGATATCCCTCGACGCCACCGAAGAACATGTCTCAGCTTTCCCGACTCTCTTGAGCAGAGCATCCTGACTTCCTATACTCAACAGAAGCGCCGCTCGAGGAGGACGTCGTGAGAATCAGCAGAACGGGTGTGACCGCGGGGCTGTGCTGTGTTGCGGCGGCGGTCATGAGCGTCGGGGGGCTCGAGGCGGGGGTCAACCAGTGGACGCCGCTCGGTCCGCCGACCGCGAACGTGAGCTCGATCGCGTTCGACCCGGTGACGCCATCGACGGTGTACGCAGGGGTTGACGGCGGTGGGATCTACAAGAGCACAGACGGGGGCTCGAGCTGGGTTCGCCTTGCCCTTGCTCCGGACCAGGTGGACATCCACGAGATCGTGGTCAACCCGCTCGAGCCCGCAATCCTCTACGCTGCGGCTGGGCGTGGCGGGATCATCAGGTCGACCGACGGCGGCGCGACCTGGAGCCGGTGCGACGACGGCATTCCCTCGCCCTACATGACGGTTCTGGCGATCGACCCTGTGACGCCCTCGACGCTCTACGCGGGTCACACCTTCATGGGCGTCTACAAGTCCACCGACGAGGGCGCCTCCTGGAGCCTCGTGTACCTGGGCCCGTACGGGTCGGACTCGGCGTGGCCCGAGGCGATCGTGGTCGATCCCTCGCAGCCCTCGACGGTCTACCTCGCCGACCAACAGGACGGGGTGCTCAAGTCCACCGACGGCGGAACGACATGGACTCAATTGGAAGGGAATCTGGTCAGTTACATCATGGCTCTTGCGCTGGATCCGGCCCACCCTGAGACCCTCTATGTCGGCGGCGATGGCGGCCAGATTGCCAAGAGCATGGACGGCGGCGCCACCTGGGTCGCGCTCCCACAGTTCAGCGTCTGGGGCATCCTGGCCCTGGCCGTGGATCCGGTTGACAGCCGAGTGGTCTACGCGGGCCTGTCGCAGCGCGGGCTGTGGAAGAGCGAGGACGGCGGCGTGACCTGGGTCCAGACGACCTCGAACTTCGACCGGCTCTCCGTCACGGCCGTCGCGCTGAGCCCGAATGTCGAGGACACCGTGGTGGCCGGCACCGCCGAGGGCGTCCTGAGGAGCACCGATGCCGGGGCGAGCTGGGTCCGGTCCGGCCAGGGCATGGACGCTGCCGAGACCACCGACGTCGTCGCAGTTCCGGGCCCGCCGGACACGCTCTTCGTATCGACGGAAGGTGATCGCATCTGGCGCAGCACCGATGGGGGGGCCACGTGGGAGCGCCGCAGTGCCGGCCTGGACTGGCCGAACTTCGTCGTCCTCGAGTTCGATCCGGACGATCCCGCGACGATGTACACCTCCTCCGGCGGCGGCGTCCACAAGACGAACGACTCGGGAGCGACCTGGAGCTATCTTCCCGGCTCGGACGCCTTGTGCCACGTCCGGCACCTGCTCGTCGATCCGGACCACACGGCCACCGTCTTCGCGGGCGCTATCGGTCACTGCGGGCTGTTTCGTACGACCGACGGCGGGGAGACCTGGACCGACCTTCCCTCGATCCACATCGCCTCGGTCGAGGCGATGGCCCTGGCCGCGTCCGACCCGCGCGCCCTGTTCGTGGCCAACTCGGGCTCGATTACCCACATCGCCAAGAGCACCGACCAGGGAGCGACCTTCACCTCCGCCGACGACGGCATCTCGATGCGGATCTCCGCACTCGCGGCCGACCCGAACAACGGCGACCGCCTGTGGGCGGGAGGCGTGTACGGCCAGGTCTTTCGCACTCTCGACGGCGGCGCGACCTGGACGACGGCTGGAGAGCCCTTGGCGAGAGCTTCGATCCTGGACTTCCTCACCGACCCGCAGGAACCGGACGCGCTCCTCGCGGCGACAGCGGCGGCGACAGGGGGGCTCGGCGTGCTTCGGAGCATCGACGGCGGCCTCAGCTGGCGCGCGATCTCCGCGGGTCTGCGGAATCTGAGGGTCACCGCGCTGGCTCGGTCCGTCGACGATCCCGACACGGTGTTTGCGGCGACCGACGGGGCGGGCGTGTTCGCGCTCACCTTCTCGCCGCCGTCCGTCACCACGGGCTGCCCGCTCCCCGTCGCCGATCTCGGCGTTCCCTACCTGGCGACCTTCGAAGCGTCGGGGGGAGCGGCCCCGCTGGAATGGAAGCTGGCGCAGGGCACGCTGCCGGGTGGTCTCGCGCTCGACCCGGCGACCGGCGCCATCTCCGGAACGCCGACCGGGGCCGGAGCGTGGCCGCTGACGGTCGCGGTCGAGGACGCCCTGCTGTCGCGCGACGAGGTGACCTGCTCGCTGGTTGTCCTGCCGCCGCTCGAGATCTCGAGAGGACCTCTCCCGGTAGGTGAAGTCGGCGCCGCGTACTCGGCGTCCCTCCACGCCACCGGCGGCCGCCCCCCGTACGCCTGGGAGCTCGCCGGCGGCGCGCTCCCGCCGGGCCTCGAGCTCGAGGGTGAGGCGGGTGTGATCGGCGGGACCCCTTCTCTGGCAGGACGCTGGGAAGCGGTGCTGCGGGTCCGGGACGGTGACGGCCGCACGGCCACGGGCACGATCTCCGTCTCGGTGGCACCTCGCGGCGGGCCCGCGGTCCGACGCCCGGCCGGCAGACCCGAGAGCGACAGCTCGGCGTCCGGAGCGACGAGCTCCAGGGAGCGGTGACCGCGGACGGCGGGCTCGGGCACATTGGTCGTGCTGCTCGTTGCGATGGCTGCCTCTTCTCGAGTTGCCAGACGCGCGCAGCGCGTCACACGCAGCTGGTGCTCGGGCCCTTCGGAGGCGCTCAGACATTCACGGTCGTTTCGGGGCCCGAGCGCCAGGTGCGCCTAGAACCTCTCCACCCACGGCCGAATGTCGAGCTCGAAGGTCCAGGCGCTGCGGTGCTGGGCGTGGAGGCGCGCGTACTCGGCGGCGATCGCATCGGGTGAGAGCAGACCGTCGGGGGGCCGCCCGGCGGCGAGCTCCGCGTACCGCGGGGAGTCGATCTGGCCGTCGATGACCACGTGGGCGACGTGCACACCCTTGGGCCCGAGCTCGCGGGCGAGGCTCTGGGCGAGAGCCCGCAGGCCGAACTTGCCGACCGCGAGGTTGACGAAGCCGGCGCTGCCGCGCAGCGAGGCCGTCGCTCCGGTGAAGAGAATCGTCCCCCGTCCGCGCTCGACCATCCCGCGGCCGGCCGCGCGGGCGACCAGAAAGCCGCCGAAGCAGCCGACCTTCCAGCAGCCCAGGAACTCCTCCGGCGTGGTCTCGAGCACGTCGCGGCGCACGAAGGCGCCGGCGTTGTAGACCACCACCTCGGGTGGGGCGAGGTTGCGCTCGACCTCGTCGAACAACGCCTCCACCTGCTCGGGCTCGGTGGCGTCGCAGGCGAGCAGGCGGACCGGGACCCGCTCGGCGAGCTCGTCGCGCAGCGAGGCCATGCCCGCAGGGTCGCGGGAAACGATGGCCACCGGCAGCCCGTCGCCGGCGAAGCGTCGGGCAAGGGCCGCACCGAGACCCGGTCCGACGCCGACGACGACGGCACTCCCGCGCTCAAGTGTTGTGCCGTGCTGGGGCATGTCCGACCTCCCACCAGTCCAATCGCGCCTCAGCTCCGTGCATTCCTCCTTCTTCGAGCCGAGCGCAGCTCGGCTCCTTCACTGGGCGGCTCCGAGCCGTCCAGTGAGAGTTGACATCCCAAGTGCCTCATTTCACAATCCGTGTCTCCCGCTGAAGCGGTGCGAGGAGGCGAGATGGCCGAGAGAAGGAGCGCGAAGGCGAAGCAGTCCGAGCAGCCCCGGATCCAGGAGCACGCGCCCGAGCGCAAGCCGATCGCGGTGATCGCCTTCGGCGGCAACGCGCTGCTGCGGCCTCAGGACCACGGCACCCAGGAGGAGCAGTTCACCCTGTCGTGGAAGGCGACCCGGTGGCTGGTGGAGATCATCCACCGCGGCTACGAGCTCGCGATCGTGCACGGCAACGGGCCCCAGGTCGGCAACATCATGATCCAGGTTGAGGAGGCGATCACCAAGATCCCGCCGCAGACGCTGGACGTGTGCGTCGCCCAGACCCAGGGCTCGATGGGCTACATGCTCTCCAACCAGCTCCGCAACCGCTTCAACGAGGAGCAGCTCGACAAGGAGATCGCGGCGGTGCTGTCGGAGGTCCTGGTCGACCGCGACGACCCGGCGTTCGAGAACCCGTCGAAGCCGGTCGGGCCGTACTTCACCTCGTACCGCGCCAACCTCTTGCAGCAGGAGCAGGGTTGGCAGATGGTCGAGGACGCCGGCCGCGGCTGGCGCAAGGTGGTCGCCTCGCCGCGCCCGCGGCGCATCCTCGGCACCCCGATGCTCAAGCGGATGGTCGAGGACGGCGTGGTCATCGTCGCCGGTGGCGGTGGCGGCATCCCGGTCTACAAGGACGTCGGCGGCTACTTCCGTGGCGTCGAAGCGGTGATCGACAAGGACTACGTGGCCTCGATCCTCGCCCGCGAGCTCGAGGCCGACCTGTTCATCGTGCTCACCCAGGTGCCGATGGTGGCGGAGAACTTCGGCCGACCCAACCAGCACTGGCTGCGCACCCTGCCGGTGGCGCGGGCGAAGGAGATGCTGGAGGCGAACCAGTTCCCGCCCGGCTCGATGGGACCCAAGATCCGGGCCTCGATCGAGTTCGTCGAGGCGACCGGCAAGGAGGTCCTGATCACCAACGAGGAGAGCCTCAAGCGCGCGCTGGCGCGCCAGGGCGGGACCTTCATCGTGGCCTCGGGAGAGGTCGAGACGGCGCCGCTGGCGTAGCCCGCATACCTCACGCCCTCCCTACTGCGGGCACCGATCTGCCAGCAACTGCCGGTCCTTTTCGCGCCCCGGCGCCTGCGACGTATGTCCGCGTACGCCCGGGGGCCTCGATGCTCACTGACTCGGCGCTGGCAGACACCTCGGTGCCCTCGTGACGTGACGTGGCAAGGGATGCGGGCTCGCACCGCGCAGCCCGTCGGTGAGGGTGCCCGAAGCGCAGTGGGGGCGCAGGGTGGCGCCGGCCGGGCACGGCGTGAACCGGCCGGACCCGCGCTGACTGTGCCTCGGTGGGCCACCCATCGGCCCCCGAAGCGCCCTTCTCGGCTATCCTGCGCAGGATGGCCGACGCATCGAGCGTAAACCGTCTCAGCGGGATGCCCAGGCTCGCGAACGAGGCCCTCGGGACACTCCCTTCCGGAGGTGCCTGAGCGGTGTCGGCGGCGCTGTGGCTCTACCGGACCCTGCTCTACGGACTGCTGCCGGTGGCGGCGCCGGCGCTGCTGCTGCGTGACCGCGCTTCGGGCAAGGCGCGGCCGCCGCTCGCGGATCGCCTCGCCCGCACCCTGCCCGCGATCGAGCCCGGCGGGGTGTGGCTGCACGCCGTCTCGGTCGGCGAGGTCGAGATCGCGCGGCGCCTGGTCGAGGAGATCGAGGCCCGGGCTCCGCAGACGCCGATCCTCGTCTCCGCCACCACCGCGACCGGGCTTGGGCTCGCCCGCCGCACCCTGGCAGGCCGGGCGGTCGTCCACCCCAGCCCGCTCGACATGGTCGGGCCCGTGGGCCGTCTGCTCGACCACACCCGCCCTCGGGTCGTGGCGATCGTGGAGACCGAGCTGTGGCCGGAGCTGCTCCACCAGGCCCGCCGGCGTGGCATTCCGACCGTGGTGGTCAACGGCCGCCTGTCGGAGGGCTCCTTCGCCCGCTACCGTCGGGTGCGGCCGGTGCTCGCGCGGCTCCTGGCACCGCTCGACAGGGTCCTCGCGCGTTCGGGTGCCGACGCCGAGCGCTTCGTCGCCCTCGGGGTCCCCGAGGCGAAGGTCGAGGTCACCGGCAACGTGAAGTACGACCTGCGCCCGGCCAGACAGGCGCTGTCCTGGGTTGGTGCCGCAACCGCGCTCGCGGCGGGACGCCCGGTGGTGGTGGCGGGCTCGACCATGGAGGGCGAGGAGGCTGCGGTGCTGGACGCGCTGGCGGGTCGGGGCGCTTTCGTGGTGCTCGCACCGCGTCACCCGGAGCGTTTCGAGGCGGTCGCCCGCGAGCTCGATGACCGTGGCGTGTCATGGCTGCGCCGCAGCCGCCTCGGCGTGAGTTCGGCTGCCGCCGACCTGCTCATGCTCGACACCATCGGCGAGCTCGGCCGCGCCTTCCAGTTGGCGCGGGTGGCGTTCATCGGCGGCTCCCTCGTCCCCACCGGCGGACACAACCCGCTCGAGCCGGCGGCGTGGCGGGTGCCGGTGCTGACCGGCCCCCACATCCACAACTTCCGCGAGGTTTATGCCGATCTGCTCGATGCCGGGGGTGCCCGCGTGGTCCACGACGCCGGCGAGCTCGGCGCGGCGGTCGAGGTGTGGCTCGCCGACCCGGCCGCAGCGCGAGCCGCGGGCGAGGCTGCGTTCTCTGTCCTCGAGTCGAACCGGGGTGCGGCCGGGCGATCCGCCGAAACGATGCTCACGCTGGCCGGTCGGGATGGGTGATGACGGTGCGCACCCTGCTGCTGCCGCTGGCGCCGGTGTGGGCGGTCGCGGTGCGCCTCCGCCGGATGGCCTATCGGTGCGGGTGGGCGGCGACTGCGCGGCTGCCGGCGACGACCGTCTCGGTCGGCAACCTGACCTTCGGCGGCACCGGCAAGACGCCGGTGGTGATGGCACTGGTGCGCGACCTCGTGCGGCGTGGCCGGCGGCCGGCGGTGCTGACCCGGGGCTACGGACGCAGCGAGCGCGCGCCGCTGGTGCTGGTCGGTCCCGAGCCCCTGCTCTCGCCGGCTCAGGCGGGCGACGAGCCGGTGGAGATGGCGGGGCGACTGCCCGGTGTCCCGATCGTGGTCGACGCCGACCGGATCCGCGGCGGCCGCGAGGCCCTGCGCCACGGCGCCGACATCCTACTCCTCGACGATGCCTTCCAGCACCTGCGCGTGGAGCGCGACCTCGACCTGGTGGTGGTCGACGCCGGAGACCCATGGGGCGGGGGACGCATGCCGCCCATGGGCCGGCTGCGGGAGCCGCTGGACGGCCTCGCCCGGGCGTCGGCGGTGCTGGTCACCAAGCTCGACAGCGGTGCGGACGCGACATTCGCAGGAATCCAGGGAGAGGTGGCGCGGTGGGCGCCGCACGCCCCCGTGCTCGGCTCACGGCTGGTGCCGTCGCGGATTCGGATCCGCGGCGAAATGGAAGATCCCGAGACGCTGCGCGGTCGCAGGGTCCTCGCCTTCGCCGGCATCGGCCGGCCGGAGGGGTTTGCGACCGTGCTCCAAGCGGCGGGCGCCGTGGTGGTCGGCCGACGCTGGTTTGCCGACCATCACCGGGTGTCTGAAGGCGAGCTCGCCGAGATCCTCGCCACGGCACGCGCTCAGGGGGCGATCGCGGTCACCACCGCCAAGGACGCCGTCAAGCTCCCGCCGGACGCCGAGATCTGGGTCGTGGAGACCGAGGTCGAGCCCCTGGACGGCGACTGGGATGCCCTGTGGCGTCTGCTTCCGGAGGCGTGAGGTGGGGCGCGAGCGCTCGGCGTTGCGCAACCGGGTCGAGTACGCGGCCTTCCTCACCGCGCGCTGGGCCTCGCGGGCGCTGCCGCCGCCTGCGCTCGCCGGCCTCGGAGCGGCGATCGGCGCCTCGTACCTGCGCCTTGGCCGCGGTCGAACCGAGATCCTCCGCTACAACCTCGCGCTCGCCTTCCCAGAGCTCGACGAGACGGCCCGCGAGCGGCTCGGACTCGAGGTGGCGCGTCACTTCGGCCGGGTGACGCTCGACGCCTTGCGGCTGCAGCGCGCGACCCCGGACAGCCTGCTGCACGAGACCACCGTGCTCGGCCGTGAGCACCTCGAGTCGGCGCGTGCCGACGGGCGGGGCGTGTTCCTGCTCTCGGCCCACATCGGCTCGTGGGAGGTCGCGGCGCTGGTCGCCGGCCTTCTCATTCCCGGCGGCTTCTCGGTCATCAACCGACCACTCGACAATCCTCTGCTGGACGTGGAGCTCGCACGCCTGCGATCGAGCTTCGGCAACCGGGCGCTGGGCAAGAAGCGCATCTCGCTCGAGATCATGCGCGAGCTCAAGGCGGGGCGAGTGGTCGGGATCCTGATCGACCAGCGAGCGCTTCCCGGCGCCGCGGTCGAGGTGCCGTTTTTCGGTCACGCGGCAGCGACCCATGCGGTGCTCGGGCGGCTGGTCGAGCGCACCGGCGCTCCGGTTGTGCCGTTGTGGGCCTTCTGGGAGGCGCCGGCGCGCTACACCGTGCGCTTCGACCCACCATTGCGCCGCGACGAGCTTCCGCCCGAGGATCGCGATGCGCTCGGCCTGACCCGGCGCTTCCTGGCGGTGACCGAGGCGGTGATCCGGGAGCGGCCCGAGCAGTGGCTGTGGTTTCACGACCGCTGGCGCCAGCGTCCGGGCCGGTCGCTTAGCGGGTCAAGAGTGAAGAGTGAAGAGTGAAGCGAGAGGCTTGGATTGTGAGGAGTAAGGGGCGACACCGAGCGAGCGGCGCCCCCAACACCGTCATCCCGAGCGAGCGCAGCGAGTCGAGGGATCCCCTGAGGCCATCGGAGACGCCCGAATGGACGTGCCCCCCGCAGCCGGACGGGATCCTTCGACTCGGTCGCCGGGCTCCCTCGCTCAGGATGACGGAGGGTGGTGAAG
>Ga0315540_10001856_pt1 | contig 11960 bp, 8 predicted proteins | sample SalMarSW160110MG_FD_203677 | JGI IMG/M metagenome (GOLD analysis project Ga0315540, IMG submission 203677) | Salt marsh sediment microbial communities from the Plum Island Ecosystem LTER, Massachusetts, United States - Salt Marsh Sediment SW1601-10 ... | reverse complement strand
GGCCGCCGAGCCGCCCCAGGTCGCGGCGGTGGCGACGTCCAGGGAGGCGCGGGCGGGCACGGCACCGGAGGCGGACGCGGGCACGGCGGGGGAGGCCGAGGTGGCCGGAGTCGCGGTGCGCGCCGCTCCGGCAGGCCGGACACGCCTGCGCTGGCGCGAGCCCGGCGGCAGCGCGCTGGCACTCACCTGGCGCGAGGGCCTGCGGGTGGACGGCGACCTGCTCGACACCGCCGCCTTCCCCCACTACCGCAACCGCTACACCGACACCGCGCTCGGCGCCGCCGCCATGGTGCTCGAGCACGCCGGCCTGCGGCACGTCATCCCGCTGCGGCCCGGCGGCGCGGCGGTCGCCCCCAGCGTCCGGAGGGCGTCATGAGCCGCGTCCTGGGCGGAGCGCGCTACGTCGGCACGGTCGGGAGCGCGGCCGTCTGGCAGCTGGGCGACGCCCGCCTGCAGGTGTCGGCCGTGTCACACGGCGTCGCCCTGGCACGGCTGGCCATCGACGGGGCGACCTGGGACACGGCGCTGAGTGCGCCGCAGCGGGCGCCGCGAGCGGTGGAGGGCGCCGACGGCACCTGGACGGCGGAGCTGGACGGTGTGCGGGTGACGGTGCAGGGCTCGCCGCTGGCGCTCGTGTGGGAGGCAGGCGGCGAGGCCTTCATGACCGACCACCCGACGCACGCCTACGCGCTGTCGGGCGGCGACCTGCTGCACCGGCAGGTGCGCTGGGACGGCGAGCGGCTGTTCGGCCTCGGCGAGGTCAGCGGGAGCCTCGAGCGCAGCGGCCGGCGCTACCGGCTCGAGCCCCGCGACGCGCTGGGCTACGACGCCGAGCTCGGCGACCCGCTCTACAAGCACTGGCCCGTGCTGCTGCTGCGGCGAGCCAGCGGTCGCTGGGCGGCGCTGGTGGTCGACGTGCCCTTCAGAATGGTGTTCGACCTGGGGGCCGAGATCCACAACTACCTGGGACCCTTCCGCTACCTGCAGGCGTCGGGCCCCGGCCTCGCCACCTACGTCGTGACCGCCCCCGATCTGCCGACGCTTCTTGGCCGCCTGACGAGCCTGCTCGGCCGCCCCCCGCTGCCGCCACGCTGGACCCTCGGCTACCTCGCCTCGGGCATGGCCTACGCCGACGCCGAGGACCCCGAGGCGGCCCTGCTCGCCTTCGCCGAGCGCTGCCGGCAGGAAGGCATCCCCGTCGACGGCATGCACCTGTCCTCGGGGTACACCCTGCGCCAGGGGCGGCGCTACGTGTTCACCTGGTCGCCGCGCATCGCCGACCCGCGCCGGCTGCTGGCCGCTCTGGCCGAGCGCGGCCTGCGGTTGATCGCCAACGTCAAGCCCGGCTTGCTCGTCGATCACCCGGACTATGCGGGGCTGGCCGAGCGCGGCGCCTTCCTGCGGACCGCCGAGGGCGGCACCCAGAAGGGTGAGTTCTGGGGCGGCCAGGGCAGCTTCCTCGACTTCACCAACCCCGTCGCCGGCGACTACTGGCGCGAGCGGGTGGCCACGCAGCTGCTGGACGTCGGCGTCGACGGCATCTGGAACGACAACAACGAGTTCGCCGTGGAGGACGCCTTCACCGCCGGCGGCGAGCCGGCGCACCCGGCGACGCAGATGCGCGCCATGGCGCGCGCCTCGTTCGACGCCTGCCGAGCTGCCCGGCCGGAGCGGCGCCCCTATGTGATCAGCCGCTCGGCCTCGCTGGGGGTGCAGCGCCTGGCACAGACCTGGAGCGGCGACAACCGCTCGGAGTGGCGCTCGCTGCGCTTCAACACCGCCATGGGGTTGTCACTGGGCCTCAGCGGCTACGCCAACCACGGTCACGACGTGGGCGGCTTCGCCGGGCCGGCGCCCGACCCCGAGCTGTTCCTGCGCTGGGTGCAGCAGGGCGTGTTCTACCCGCGGTTCGTGATCCACTCCTGGAAGGAGCCAGCGACCGAGCCGTGGAGCCATCCCGAGGTGCTGCCCGCGGTGCGGGAGGCGCTGGCGCTGCGCTACCGCCTGCTCCCCTACCTCTACAGCCTGTTCTTCGAGCACGCTGAGACGGGCGCGCCCCTGATGCGGCCGCTGTTCTACGTCTTCGACGTCGACGAGGCCTTCGACCAACCCTTCAGCTTCCTGCTCGGTCCCGCCATCCTGGTGCCGGGAGAGGCGTTCGCTCCGGGCGTGCGGGAGGCCGACGTGCGGCTCCTGGGAGCCGAGGGCTGGTACGGCCTCGACGACGGGCGCTTCCACCCCTCCGGCCTGCGGACCCTGCCCTTCCCCCTCGAGGTGGTGCCGGCGCTGGTCCGGGGGGGCTCCATCCTGCCGCTGTCCGCCGCTCCGTCTGGCGACGGGGGCCACCCCGACGACGTGAGCGAGCTGCGCCTCTACCCCCACCCGGCGGGCGGCAGCGGCAGCTTCCGGCTCTACCTCGACGACGGCCACAGCCTCGCTCACCGGCAGGGCCGGCGCAGCATCGTGGACCTGCGGCTCGGCTGCGCCCATGACGCGATCACGCTCGAGGCGGTCCCACAGGAACTCGGCTACCCCCTGCCAGCGGCGCGCGTCACGGTGCGGCTGCCTGCCGGCGAGACCCGGCCCTTGCGGCTCGGTGCCGGCTTCGCCGACCCCGGCGTGGAGCACGAGCGCGGCGGCTGGCGCGAGCTGACGGCGCGCTGGGACCCCGCTGCCTGAGTGGCCCCGGCTGCGGGCGCCCCGGGTACTGCACGTCAGCACCTGCACCTCAGCACCTGCACCTCAGCGCAGGAACGCCTGCTCCAACCCCCCATCCACACTCACGATCTGCCCCGCCGTCTTCGGCAAGCGCTCACCACACAACAAGAACGCCGCCTCCGCCTGATCCTCCAACGTCACCGGCACCTTCGTCAGGGTCCGCTGCGCATAGAACCCCGCCAGGCGATCACGCAGCGCCTCGGTATCCTCATCCTCACCAAACTCGATGCCGTACTTCACCAGCGACGACACCACCCGCTCCCGCGGGAACATCGAGCTGCCGTACACCACCGTCGCAGGCGCCAGGCCGTTCACCCGCACCAGCGGCGCCAGCTCGATGGCGAGCTCGCGCACCAGGTGGTTGGCCGCCGCCTTGCTGGCGTCATACGCCAACGACCCCGCCTTGGGCACCGTGGCGTTCACGCTCGTCGTCAGCACCAGCGTGCCCGTCAGCCCCTGCTTGGCCCACATGCGCCGCGCCTCATCCGCCACGATGTAGCTGCCGGTCACATTCACCGCGAAGGTGAGACCCCACTTCTCATCCGCCACCCGACCCTCACGATCCGGAGGAACGAACACGCCGGCCGTGACGATGACGCTGTCGATGCCTCCGTAGGCCAGCGCCACCCGGCTCAACAGGTGCCGCACGCTCTCGCGGCGGGTGATGTCCACCTCCACCCCCACCGCCGGCCCACAGCCACTGATGCCCGACCCGGCCACGCCGATGCCCTGGCCGAGGCGTTCCTCCAGCTGGCTCGCGGTGCCCGCAGCCGCACCCCCGTCCACATCGGCGCAGACCACCTGCGCGCCCTCTCGCGCCACCCGCAAGGCGACCGCCTTGCCAATGCCGCTGCCGGCTCCGATCACCACCACCACGCGCCGGGCGAGCTCCTTCTCGGGCGGCATGCGCCGCAGCTTCGCCTCCTCCAAGGCCCAGTACTCGATGTCGAACGCTTCCTGCTGCGGCAGCGCGATGTAGGCATCGAGCGCCTCCGCCCCCCGCATCACCTCGACCGCCGCGTTGTAGAACTCCGCCGTCACCCGCGACTCGCTCTTCGACTTGCCCCACGCGATCATGCCCAGCCCCGGCACCAGGATCACCGTCGGGCTGGGGTCGCGCATCGCCGGCGAGCCCGGCCGCCTACACGCCTGGTAGTACGCCGCATAATCCCGCCGATACCCTTCCAGGCCCGCGCGAAGCTTCTCGACCAGCGCCTCCGTGGACTCGCCCTGCGGATCCCAATCCACGTACAACGGCTTGATCTTGGTGCGCAGGAAGTGGTCCGGGCAGGAGGTGCCCAGCTCCGCCAGGCGCGGCGCGTCCACGCTGTTCACGAACCCGAGCACCGGCCCGTCGGACTGCACCGTCCCGATGAAGCGCCTCTCCCGCGACACCATCCCCCGCAACGCCGGCAGCACCTCAGCCAGCACCTCGTCACGGCGCTCCTCGCCGAGCGGCCGGCAGCGCACGCCGCCGAACGTCTTCGCCCCCTCGTCGCGCTCTTCGATCGCCCGCGCCGCCTGCTCGATCAGTCGCAGCGACAGCTCGTAACACGCCTTGTCGTCGTCGGCCCAGTTGATCAGCCCGTGCTGACCGAGGATGATCCCCTTGATACCGGGACGCTCCTCGATGGTGCGGGCGAGCGCCAGGCCCAGATCGAACCCCGGCCGCTGCCACGGCAGCCACGCCACCTCGTCGCCGTAGATGTCCCGCATCAACCGCTCGCCGCCCATCGCCGCCGCCAGCGCGATCACCGCATTCGGATGCGTGTGATCCACGTGCTTGAACGGCACGAACGCGTGCAGCGGCGTGTCGATCGAGCTGGCCCGCGGGTTGAGGTCGAACACGGCGTGCGCGTACGCCGCCACCATCCGGTCCTCCGCGGCCGACTTGGGGCCCTTGTCGGGGTCCGCTTGGTACTGCTCCCGCAGGATGCGTAGCCTATCCATGTACAACGACGCGAAGTTCTCACGCCTCGAGGTCCGCAGGTCGCCCCCGGACCCCTTCACCCACAACACCTCGACGTCCTCTCCGGTCAACGGATCGGGCATCACCACCTTGCTGCTGGTGTTGCCGCCCCCCGTATTCGTGACACGCTGATCCGACCCCAGCAGGTTCGAGCGGTACACCAGCCGCTCCACCGGATCCAACCCCGCAGCCACCTCGTCGTCCCAGCCGTAGCGAACATGCCGGAACTCCTCCGGCAGGAACGCACCCACGTCACGCGACCTCGTCATCCGCAACTCCCTTCCACGACCGCCGCGAGGCGGTCACGCCGGTCCCCCGCGCGTGCCCCTGGCGGCTCATACTCCGGTTCCTGGAGCGCTCGGGCCCGTGCGTCACCCGGGTGCCTCCGCCGCCGCGTCGTCGGACGCGGCGACGATCACCGTCGCGCCCGCCGCCTCCAACGCCTCCAGAACGTCGTCCGGGGGCTCCTCGTCGGTGATCAGGACATCCACGTCGCTCAGCGACGCACAGCTTCCGAGCGCGACCTCACCGAACTTGGTGTGATCCACCAGCGCGACCCTGCGCTTGGCCGACGCCAGCAGCTGTTGCTTCATCTCCACCTCGGCGAGATGCGCATCCGTGAACCCGGCGTCGACCGTGAACCCCTTGGAGGAGAAGAACGCCAGGTCGGTGTGCAGCCTTCGCAGCTGGCTCGTGGCCAGAGGGCCGGAGAACGAGCGGGCCGGGCCGTAGAACGCGCCCCCCACCAGGATGAAGGGAATCTGGGCAGCGGCCAGGGCGTTGGCCGCGTCCAGGCCCGCCACCACCGCGCTCACGGCGTGCCCCGCCAGCTGGTCGATCAGCGTCAGGGACGTGGTGCTGGCATCGAACGCGATGGTGTCGCCTTCCCGTATGAGCCGCAGGGCTCGCATCGCGATCTTCCGTTTGGCCGCTCGGTTGCTGTCCGCCCGGCGCTGGTAGGAGACCTCGGCTGCCGCCTGCGGGTGCGCTTCCGCGCCTCCGCGCGTGCGCTCGACCAGGCCCCCCTCCGCCAGAGCGTCGAGGTCGCGCCGGATCGTCATGGCGTGGACGTGGAAGTCCTTCGCGAGGTCCCTCACGCGCACCACGCCACTCACCGCGGCGCGCCTGAGGATCTCCCTTCGCCGCTCCGCCGGCAGCATCGGCTCACCTCGGTGGTTGGCCCCGGGGTGCGCCCCCGGCCGGCGTGACGGCATCGCTATGCCCCCGCCGACGCGCTGGCGGGCGGGCGCTGCGCTCGGTCGAACGGTCTCGTCATCACGTGGCTTCGGGTCCGCTCCTGGCCGGGTGTGTCGAGCATGGCCGCCCCGGAGAGTCCTCACACGTACGCACAGCAATATGATACCCCCGTGTCCGATTCCGTTCTATAGTGTGCCAAGCTCGAGGAACGGATACGGGAAGCGGCGGTGCCAGCACGCGCCACGGCGTCTCGGCTCCCCGCAGAGACGCATGGGAGAGGCACAGATGACCTCGGACGCCAGTGCCGAGTCGATCACCCAGGCGGTGGTCCGGCTCGCCAATGCTCTAGGTGACGGCACGCAGAGGCTCGCCATCCTCGGAGAGGGCAACGTCAGCGCCGACTGCGGGGACGGCAGCCTGGCCGTGAAGGCGTCGGGCTCGATGATGGCGACCATGACCGTCGAGGATGTAGTGCGCCTGCGGCAGGCGCCGCTGCTCGAGCTCGTGGATCGCGCCGACCACGCGGAAGGCGCGTCCTCGCCTGGCGACGTGGACGAGGCGCTGGCGGCCGCGGCCATCAGGCGCGACGGCCGCCGGCCCTCCGTCGAGGTGTTCCTGCACGCCGTCTGCCAGCGTGCCGGCGCTCGCTTCGTCGGGCACGTTCATGCAACGGCCTGCAACCAGATCCTCTGCAGCCGCCTCGGCGCGGCGCCCTTCGAACGGCACCTGTTCCCGGAGTCGGTGGTCGTCTGCGGCGCCGATCCGGTGGTCGTCCCGTACGTGGACCCGGGGCTGCAGCTCGGGGTGACGGCAAACCGCGAGCTCCACCGCTACGCCGCCTCCCACGCCGCCTCGCCCAAGCTGCTGCTGCTCGTCAACCACGGCATCGTGGCGCTCGGCGCGTCGGTCAACGAGGTCGTGGCGATCGCATCGATGGCCGAGAAGTGGGCGCGTGTGCTGGTGGGCGCCTTCGCCCTGGGCGGTCCGTCCTACCTGTCACGCGAGGCCGTGGCAGCCATCGACGGGCGGGAGGATGAGGACTATCGACGTCAGCGGCTTCACCGCGGCTAGCGATCACGAGGATGGTGGGCGTGCACTTCCTGGCGATTGACCTCGGCGCGTCCACGGGGCGGGTGATGGACGGCGAGTGGCGAGAGGACGGCCTGCGCCTCCGCGAGGTCCACCGCTTCGCCAACGACCCCGCTCGCATCCATGGCCGCTTGCACTGGGACCCCCTCCACCTCTGGAACGAGACCCTCGCGGGGCTCACCGCCTTCGCGTCCGAGGCCGGCGGCGCCGACCTGGCCGGCATCTCGGTAGACACCTGGGGGGTCGATTACGCGCTTCTGGACGGCGGCGGCAAGCTGATCGGGAACCCGTACCACTACCGCGACGACCGCACCACAGACGCCATCGACCGGGTGCTGGAACAGATCCCGGCGCGAACCTTGTACCAGACCACCGGCATCCAGCCGATGCAGATCAACACGCTCGTGCAGCTGTACAGCATGGTCGACAACGCCGACCCGCAGCTCTCCATCGCCGCCGGGCTGCTCTTCATGCCGGACCTCTTCGTCTACTGGCTCTCCGGCGAGCGGCTCAGCGAGTGCACGATCGCCTCCACGAGCCAGATGCTCGAGGTCGGACGGACGTCGTGGGCGGGCGCGCTGCTCGCGCGAATGGGCATCCCCAGCGAGCTGCTGCCGATGGTGGCGTCGCCGGGAACCGTGGTGGGGCCGGTCCTCGATCGGGTCGCCGGCGAGTGCAGCCTGCGACCGTCGCCCCGGGTGATCGCCGGCGCCAGCCACGACACCGCCAGCGCCGTGGCCAGCATCTCCGGCCTCACCGAGGACGCCGCCTACATCAGCAGCGGAACCTGGAGCCTGGTAGGGATGGAGCTCGAGCGGCCGAACACCAGCCCCGCGGCGGAACGCTTCGGGCTGACCAACGAGGCTGGTGTCGCCGGCAGAACGCTCCTACACAAGAACATCGTGGGTCTGTGGCTGCTCCAGGAGTGCCGTCGCCGCTGGTCCGGGAGCGCCGCCGGCCAACCGTGGGATCGGCTGCTTGCCGAGGCGCGCGACGCCGAGGCCCTGGTCAGCCTCATCGACCCGGACGATCCTTCCTTCCTGGCGCCTGCCGACATGCCGGAAGCGATCCTGGCGTACTGCCGGCGCCACGGCGAGCCGCCCCCGACGACGCGCGGCGCCATGGTCCGCTGCTGTCTGGAGAGCCTGGCGCTCAGCTACCGGCTGGTGCTCGACGGGCTGCAAGCGGTCACCGGTCGATCCATCACCCACCTGTTCATCGTCGGTGGGGGGAGCAGGAACGAGCTGCTGAACCAGTTCGCCGCGAATGCCTGCGCCGTTCCGGTGGTAGCCGGACCGGCCGAGGCGACCGCGGCGGGCAACATCGTCGCTCAGGCGCTCGCGGTCGGTCGGGTCCCCGACCTCGAGACGGCTCGCCGAGCGGTCGACTCTGTCGGGACGCGGAAGCGCTACGCCCCCCGCGACCCGGACCGCTGGCGGCTCGCTTACCAGCGCTTCGAGTCCCTGAAGGCCGAGCCGTCATGAGGCGGCCGTCGAGCGACCGAGCGGCACGCGACCCCCAGAGCGACCCCGCCACGCCGTGGCCCTCGCCGAGGGGCGCGGTGCGCCCGCCCGCCCGAGGCCAGCGGCCGACCAGCCAAGGAAAGGAGGCACCGCCAGCACGCTTCCAGGTTAGGCAGCTACGAAGATGAGGAGGTAATCAATGCGTACCATCAGGTTCAAGGTAACGGCGCTTGCGGTGATCGCCTCGATCGGGGCTCTCCTCCTCGGCGCCGCCCTGGCCCAGGGCTCGTCGTCCGGATCCATTTTCCTCGGCATCTCCACCAAGACGGTCACGAACCCGTGGGAGGAGTACTTCCAGGACAGCTTCAAGTGGTTCGCTCAGGATCACGGCTGGAAGTACATCGCGCAGGGCGCGAACGGCGATCCGGCGGTGCAGCTCAAGCAGGCGCGCGAGATGATCAACCGCGGCATCAACGGGCTGATCGTGTCCGCCCAGGACGCCAAGGCCGCCGTACCCATCGTGACCTACGCCAAGCAGAACAACGTGCCGGTGTTCACCGCCGACGCCGACATCGACTCGCCCGACGTGGTGATGTACGTCGGCTTCTCCGGCGAGCGGGCCGGCAAGGCACTGGGCGAGGACATCCTGGCATACCTCAAGAACAAGAACGGCGGCCCGACGGGCACCATCCTCGAGATGATGGGCCCGCTCGGCGGCGCCTCGGCTCAGCAGCGCAGCCAGGGCCTGCATGACGTGGTCGACCAGTACAGTGGCATCAAGGTGATCCAGGCCGAGGGCAACTTCCAGGAGCAACCCGGCAAGAAGGCCGCGGCCGCCAAGCTGCGCGCCAACCCCAACATCGACGCCGTCTACGGCGCCAACGGGCCGATGGCCTGCGGCGCGGTCTCCGCCATGCAGGACCTGGGGATCGATCCCACCAAGGTCTTCACCGCGACCATCGACGCCACGCCCTGCGTGATCAACCTGATCAACAAGGGCTTCATCCAGGAAGCGCTCGACCAGCCCGCGGGCTTCTACGTCCCCCTGGCCATGCACTACCTGGTGGCGTACATCCAGAACGGGCCGTCGGCGCTGCCCAAGGCGGGCACCACCGTCACCGGCAGCGAGCTCGATCTCAACACCAACGTCGAGCACGCCAGCATCCTGCCGTGGACGGACAACAGCGCCTGGGCGCCGGCAAACGTCACCACCGAGAACGGCCACCTGTGGCTCCAGACGAACGCCATCAAGGTGACCAAGGCCAATGCCAACAGCAAGGCGCTGTGGGCGAACGTGCCACTGGTTTCCGGTCAGTAGCTGACCGTGCAGCTCTAGACGTCGCCTCTCCGCCGCGCCGCCGCCAGCGGCGCGGCGGAGACGACACCCGCACCCCCGGCCCGTGGCGGCCGGCCCGCTCGAGGGAGCACGCCGTCGACGCCAACGCGTTCACCTGAGAGGTCGGCAGTGTCTGACAAGGTCGCCCGAAGCAGTACCGCGACGCGCATCCAGGTTGGTGTTCTGGACAATCTCATCTGGGTCATCACCCTGGCGTTGTTCGCTATCTTCTCGCTGACCATCCCGCACTTCTTCACCGGCAAGAACATCCAGTTCATGTTCTACGACGCCGCAGCCATCGGAATGCTGGTGTTCGCCGAGGCCATCGCACTCATCAGCGGAAACCTGGACCTGTCCGTGGCCCGCAACTCGGGCTTGACGGCGATGTTCGTCGGCATGTTGCTGACCCGCTGGGTTCCCGGGATCCCGGGCTGGGCGGGGATCATCCTCATGCCGGCCGTCGGCGGCATGCTGGGCGCGATCAACGGATTCTTCGTCGGGAGGGTGAAGCTCGACCCGTTCCTGGTGACGTTGTCGACCTTCCTGATGTTCGATTGGACCACCTATGTCATCAACAAGGGTGCCATCATCAACCTGGCGCCGGCGCTGGTGTTCCCCGGTGGCGAGAAGCTCTTCGGCATCTTCTTCGCCATCGTCGTGCTCTTCGCCGTGTTCGGCGTGATGCACTTCGTCCTGGAGCAAACGCGCTTCGGTGGCTACATCCGGGCCATCGGGGGCAATGCCGAGGCCGCCGGGATGAACGGGATCAACGTTCCCTGGATGAACTTCTGGGTCTTCACCCTGGCCGGCACCCTGGCCGGCGTCGCGGCCCTGCTGTACACCGGCTATCTGGAGTCCATCCCCAGCACGATCGCGTCCGGCGACGCCATCTTCCTGGCGTTCGCCGGCGCCATCATCGGCGGCGTCAGCCTGCACGGGGGCGAGGGCTCGATCGTCGGCGCCTTCGGCGGCGTGCTGCTGCTCGGCGTCATCGACACGGGCACCGCCATGACCAACGTCGACCCGGCCGTCCGGGGCGTGATCAACGGCGCCATCCTGCTGCTCGCCATCCTCATCGACAGGTTCCGCGTGACCTTGCGCGACCGCCTGCTACTGCCCAGTCGAGCCACGCGCGCGTCGCCGCCGGCGGAAGAAAGGCCCAGACCATGACAGCCACGACCCGCCCCGCACAGAGCGGGGATCCGCCCGAGGCGAGCGCCCGCGTCCCCCTGCTGCGACTCGAGAACATCGAGAAGTGGTTCGGCACCGTGTACGCGCTCAGGGGCGTGACGCTGAGCATCTACCCTGGAGAGGTGGTCGGTCTCATCGGAGACAACGGGGCCGGCAAGTCCACCCTCATCAAGATCGTCTCGGGCGTCCTCCCGCAGACCAGGGGCAGCATCTCCTGGAAGGGGCAGCCCGTGCGGATCACCTCGGTCAAGACGGCGCGCGGCCTGGGCATCGAGACGGTCTACCAGGACCGCGCGGTCGTGGGCAACCTGAGCGTGGCGCAGAACATCTTCATGGGTCGCGAGCCGGTGAAGCGCCTCGGGTTCCTGCAGCGGGTCGACAAGGCCAAGATGCGCCTCGAGGCCGAGCGCCTCGCCCGCGATCTGGAGCTCAACATCCCCTCGCCCGACCAGCAGGTTCGCTTCTGCTCGGGCGGTGAGATGCAGGGCGTGGCGATATCGCGAGCGATGCACTTCCGGGCGTCGCTGGTCATCCTCGACGAGCCGACCACCGCCCTCGCGGTCAGTGGCGTGCACCGCGTGCTCAACTTCATCCGGCGACTGAGGGACGAGGACATCGCCTGTCTCTTCGTGACGCACAACCTCCACGACGTCCACGCCGTGGCCGATCGTTTCGTCATCATGCACCAGGGCACGGTGATCGCCAAGCGCGCGAAGAAGGACGTCACCGTGGAGCAGCTCACGTCCCTGCAGCTCGCGGGAACGGGATCCGGGGAGAAGAAGCATGACGCGACCCGCTGAAGCATCCGGGAGTGGCGCGCCCGCGCTGCCCATCCGAAGCGCCGTCCTCGTCGCCAGCGGTGACCTGCGGCTTTCCGCCAACCAGATGTGCTGGCCCGCTCAAGAGGCGATGGAGCGCCGGCTCACCGCCGCCCTGGAGGCCGAGGGTGTGGCGGTGAGGCGCGCCCACCCGTACGACCCCGCCGCCAAGCACGGCT
>Ga0315540_10001854_pt1 | contig 11963 bp, 7 predicted proteins | sample SalMarSW160110MG_FD_203677 | JGI IMG/M metagenome (GOLD analysis project Ga0315540, IMG submission 203677) | Salt marsh sediment microbial communities from the Plum Island Ecosystem LTER, Massachusetts, United States - Salt Marsh Sediment SW1601-10 ... | reverse complement strand
GTGCGGTTTCGCCGAGCCAGACACCGAAACCGTAGTCACCTTTCCAGCGATCATGGCTGAGGAAATCGGAATCGTCGCCGGTAACTCCCAAGTCGAAAAGCACGGCGAATGCCACGACCCAGCGGGGCGGCGCGATGAGGTACTCGGTGTTCAGCAGGGCCGCATGGGTGCCGTAGAATTCCTTGATCTTATACCCACGCAGAGTGCGGATTCCGCCCAAATAGAAGAGCCGGTGTATTGGCGGCGCACCGGTGGCGGCACCGTAAAGCGCCCGTATATTCAATCCCAGTAATGGCGTAAGCGGTTGGTAGCGGCGCAATTCCAGGCGATAGCGATCGTAGCGAAAATCTGAATCAAGTTCTTTTGAAGAATGTTGATAGAGTACTTGCGCATACCAGCCGTACGGTTGCCGCTGATAGAGGTCGAACGTGGAATTGTACGTATAACTTAGCTCGAGCATTCCTTCACTCTTGCTGAAGGCGCTTTGGCCGGCGGCTCGTAGCGGTTCGGGCAGCGACGAGAAGTTGGAGCGGAAGCCTTTGTCACCGCCGAGCAGGGACCAGAGTCGCGGATGCGCCGGCAGGGAATCGAGCTGCTCAAAGGACAATTGCAGACGGAGCTTATGAACGCTTTTGTAGTTCTGTTCCAGGTAGAGCTTGCCACCTTCGCCATCCCAATAGTCGCGATAATCCTCGGAATTCACGATAGCGTAGAGTGTGTTCTCATTCTTGTCTGCACGCCAATCATCAGTAGTTCTGGATTGGCGGTACACAGAACCGCCAAATACCAGCTGGTTGTAGTCGAACAGCCGCTGCTCAAAGCCCAATTCATACTTGCCGCGTTGCGAGGTGAAGCCATAATCAAAAGAGAAAAAGAATTTCGGTACGAAATTTTCCTGCGGGTAGAAGGCGATTTGTGCGCCGAGAAGGAGGCCATCGACACGGTTATAGCTGATGCGGGGACCGTATTCTATCGGTTTGTTGCCGTAATGAATGCGACGGCGTTTTATGATATCGGAACGCTTCCACTTCTCGGTCGATTGAACAGCACCGTAAATATGAGCCTGGCTGTTGACCTTGATCGAGCCGCCGATTGCGTAAACATCCCGGTAGCAGGTCCCTTCATCCTTCAAGTTGACATCGCCGAACAGCGAGACAACATCTCCGTTGACTTCACCGCGAATCGTGACATGACCCGCTATTGAAAGTAAGCTGCCGCGAATGAACTCCTCTTTACCGATTTCAATCGGTGCGAACAGATTGATCACATCAGCGCCACCGCGCCTGAGCTGTCGGCGACTGAGGAATCTCTTCGCCAGAGTAACGTCATAAAATCCCTCTCGCTCGGAGACATCCTCGACGGAAAGCGCCTTGATATTCGTCGACAGTCCCCCAATAGTGAGGACCGAATCCCGCAGGATAGTCAGGCCGCGCACCATGATCTTGTCTTTTACAACGGAAGCTTCAGTAAAGCGGAAACTTATCGAGGATGAGTCCGCGCCATCAGAAAGCTGAAACTCACAGACATCCTTATTGAAGGAGATTACCACAGAGGGTGAAGCAGCACCACTTGCAGTGGCATAAAGCACCAACAGGAACGGTATGATTTTTGCCAGCATGGTCACCAACTAGTGATCGGCCAAGAATTCCATTTGTTTCAGTTTCCTTTACCTTGCGAGCAATTAGCCGGTTTATCAATCGGAGCGAAAGTACTCTTTGGCTTGAAAGCGAGCATCCCGGAACTTACGTCAGAAGTTGGGGAAAGCGCCTGTTCAAGTCGGCGATCGCCTGTCGGTGAGCTGCGAACGCGAGGTTTTCGGGAATCTCAGCCTTACCGAAATACTTCGCGTCGGCGGCGTCATCGGCCGCCCGGAGACTGCCTCCCGTGATAGTGCAGTGGTAAAGAATCAGGACAGCGTTGGTGCGTATGTCATCGGTGCCGGAATAGACTTCGAACAAGTCGCCGGTCTCGATTATCAGGCCGGTTTCTTCCTCGATTTCGCGCTCGGCACAGATGCGCGGCGGTTCGTCCCATTCCATGAAGCCCGCTGGAATGCACCAGTGATCTTTGTAGGGGTTTTCTGCTCGTAGAACCAGCAGCAGTTTGCCGTCTTTCACAACTATCGCGCCGGCCGCAGGCGCCGGATTGTGAAAATCCACAAAGCCGCATTCGGGGCAAACCTTGCGCTGGCGATGGTTATACTTGGTTACTTCCATTTCTGCCCGACAAAGTGGGCAGAATTTGAAGCTGGAAATTGGGTCTTTAGTCTGCCGGTATTTCTTCGTCATGATGCGCTACGTAATCTCCGATTTTCAGTACTACCAGGGTCATATCATCCTGCAGCTCCGATGCGACTGCAAAACTGCGCACGTCCTCCAGGATGTGAGCTTGTATCTCGCCGGCGCTTAGATTCCGATATCGCTGCAGTACCTCTAATACTCTGTTTTCCCCGTATTGCTCATCAGAATCATCAACGGCTTCGTTGAGGCCGTCGGTGTAGAGCAGAAGAACATCGTCACGTTCAAGCTTTACTTCGCCCTGCTGGTAGGTTACACCAGCGAATGCACCCAGAAGAAGTCCTCCCTGCTCAAGGTATTGCACGCCATTCTTTTCTGAGACCAGGATCGGGTAGTTATGCCCGGCGTTGGAGTAGCGCAGAGTAAGGTCTCGCGGATCGAGATCGGCGAAGAAAAGCGTCGCAAACTTATCAGATACTTCCTCCTGTTGCACCAGCTCGTTGACGTTGCTGAGCATCTGCGCCAGCGGTACGTCATGTTTCACTTCCGTCCGCACGGCAGCCTGAATCTGACTGATCAGCAGCGCCGCCGGCATGCCCTTGCCGGATGCATCCGCGATCACGACTGCAAACGTACCACGCGGCGTGGTGATGAAGTCGAAGTAATCGCCTCCTACCTGCAACGACGGATCAGAATAGGCCGAGAACTGGAAATTGGGTCCGCTCGGGAATTGCTTCGGCAGCAATTGCTGTTGAATGGCGCGCGCAAAGTTCATTTCCTCATCCAGGCGTTGTTTCTCCAAAGACTGCTGGTAGAGCTTCGAAGTCGTAATGGCCAACGACAGCTGATCGGCAATGGTGCTGATTGTCGTGACGTCCTCAAAGTTCAGGCGATAGCCCGAGAGTTTGTCTGATACCGCAAGGCAACCGAGGAATTCCTCCGCAGATACCAGCGGTGTGATAAACCTGATGCGCTCGCGCGCCAGAGCCGGCAGGAACTTCGAATCGGGAAACTGTCCCAGCAACTCATCGATGTTGTTAACGCCACCGCGGCGGGCAACTTCTTGCATTAACTCGCGGTCGACGCTCAGCATTTCCGGCGCAAGCTCTCCGCCCGTTTGTGAGACGCAGCTCAGTCGGTGATCGTCGGTGTTACAGACGAAGATCATGACTTTTTCCAGCAGCAGCTGACCTTTCAAGACTTCGTAGGCGAGCGCGAAAATCTCATCAAGTTCAAACACCGAGGCGACTTTACGCGAGAATGTCTGCGAGACATTGCGAAAGTCCGCTTTGTCACGGATAAACAGCTTGCGGATCAGATCATCAATCTGGCTCATCACCGGCTGAAACAGGATCAAGGCGATGATGATGAAGACGACATCCACGCCCGGAACATTATAGCCAAAGAGATACTCAATGATTTTCTCGAATTGCCGGATGATGAGCACGTAGGCGCCCACCACCAACGCAGAAGTTACGGTGTAGACCAGTGATTGCCTGACGATCAAGCGGACATCCATGAATCGGTAGCGGACGATAGCCCAGATGATCGATCCGGCGCCGATAATGAGCGCCAATATCGTGAAGGCATTCTTCCAGTTCAGGTTAAGGTCGATGATCCCAAGAGCCGGCAGAATGAAGGCGACCACATAGAAGACGAGCGCCGTGATGATGCCGTAGATGACGATGATGACCTGCTTGCGGAGTTGCGGCGCCATCACCCGATGCGTGGCCTGATAGAGAATGGCCGCCGCGACGATCACGTAGGCCAGGTTCACGGTGGAGAAAAGCTGAATATGGCTGTCCAGCAGCGCCGAGAAAGCGGTGCCGAGGAGAATGGCCACCGGCTCAAGTGGCTGGAAAATGGCTTTACCAAGGGTACCCATTCGCTGCGGGTCGAGCATCTCGATCAGACGGTCAGGGTCTGCAAACACGGTAGTCAACAGGAGGTGAAAGACGTGCGGGACGAAAATGATGTATTTTAAGCGCTTGAAACGGGTGTAGAAACGCGATTCCTTGGGGAATACCAGTGCGAAGAACACCAGTTGTGGGAAGAAGAGTTCCCAGACGTAAACGATGTTATAAATTGCACTGCGTTGCGGGAAAGCCTCGCCGGAGAAGATACCGAGGCCGTAGAACAGCGGTCCGCAGGCGGCGAATCCGAACATCAGCGCGGTGATGCGGTTAATGCGCTTGCGGGAGTCCTCGCGAAAGATCAGGAAGGCAATAATGAACAGCAGCGTGGCGCAGGCGAGGTAGATTACGGCTATAGCCAACTGGAGATTCACGTCTCCTCCTGCTGACGCTGTTATTTCAGCTTCTTAATCAGGATGACCCGGGTGCCGCCACCGTTGGCCCGCTCGATATCAACCTGATCCATCAGATTTTTCACAATAAAGATGCCTCTTCCGACTTCGCGCATGAGGTTTTCATCGTCAACCGGGCTGGCGATGTGGTTCGCGTCGAAAAAATCGCCCTGATCGGTAACGGTGATCGTCACTTCTCCGTCGGAGAAGACCATTTCCAGGGTCACGGTCTTGCTGCGGTCATCCTTGTTACCGTGAATTATGCCGTTGTTGACGACCTCGGTGGCGCAGATAGCGATGTCGGCAATGATCGAGTCATCGATATTGCGATCACGTAAACGTGTTTCGACGAATTCGTCGACCTTAGCGATCAATTCTTGATCGGAAGGTATGACAATCTTGTTGTTGTGAATCTCCGGTCCCTTCATCTTCGCGGTAGCCTGCGCGGCCCTCATTTGGCGGCGGCGATAGCCTCGTCGGTCGAGTCGTAGGCGTCAAAGACTGTGACCAGTTTGGTGATTGTCAGGAGGGACTTAATCTTGTCGGTAACGTTGGAGAGTTTCAGCTCGCCTTCGGCTTCCTTGACCGTCTTCAGGCACGAGATCAGAATTCCCAGGCCGGTCGAGTTCATCCAGTCGACTTCGGCGAGGTCGATCACAACGTTTTTCTTGTCTTCATTAACGTAGTCGCGGATCGATTCTTTCAACGCGGTGGCATCCGGGCCACCCATGATTTTGCCCTTGGGCTCCAGGATGACGACACCATCCTGTTCGCGGCTGGTTAGTTTCATAGCATCCTTCCCTAAACGAGAGTATAAGTTCAAACTTCAGAATTACGATGATCTGCCAAAGCTAAAAAACGTATTTAGCGCCAATACTTTAGCTGTTTAGATTACGAAATTAGGTCGATTGTGTCAATTAAATAAGGGGGGCGGCGAATCCTGCGACCCAATTGCGAGCTCGTTTGAAAATTGAAATCGGCTCTTACGCCCTGGCGGAAGCTCGCAGCAGGCGGGTAATCTGCGCCAGATGATGATCGTCGTGCTCAGCGGCAAAATAGGCATGATCGATAAGGCGCATCGGCTTATTGAGACGAGGGTGATGACTGGTACGGGCAGCGAGGGAGAGATCGACAGACTCACATCTGCGGTCGACCCACGACAATAGTGATTTAGAAGTAGTATCCTCCTTCCGTAGAGACTGCGAATATGGTGCCACCGATGATTTAGCCTACTTCTGCCTACCTCCCTGATAACCGATTCCGGCTGACTTCGGAGCACCGTACGCCTGCGGATTGACATACTTGCCGGCCTGTTCTCCGGTTTTGGCGACTTCGGCGGTGAAATTTAGCTGCTGGGCGTAGGCATCATTGCGCGAGCCGGTTACCAGCCAGGAGACCTTGAGATTAGGTTTGCTGGTTCGAATCGTAAAGTGGCCGTTGCTGATCTCCTGCGAGACGATTGCCTGGGCAAAGTCGCCGATCACGGTGAGCTGATAGCGAAAATCACGATCCAGAGCTTCGGCATAGTCGGGAAGAGTAACGGTAGCGTAGCCGTTGGCATCGGTAACGACATTGCCGGAGTACTCGTTCACCATCTCGGAACTCTCGACGTGAGCCTGCTGCAGGAACTGATTAGCAGGATTGATTGGATTGTCGGTCTTTGTGAATGAAGCCGACTTGGTGACGGTGCCGGTGACGGTGACGTCCCCTCCGAAGTAAGCAGCCAGGCCGCTGCCGGCGAAGGCGCTAACGGCCGGACTGGAGCCGCTGTTATAGGCATAGATCGCCCCCCATGCTGTACCGCGAGAGACGTTTCCGAATGCCCGAAAGCCATCTCCGTTTCCGCTGTTGGTGACGGAGGCTCCCCTGTTATCATTTGCTGCTACCACTCGGAAACCGTTGCTTGGCCGCAGAGCAAATTCATTATCTGTATTAGATTGGAAAGAGCCCTGGGTATTGTCAGCCCAAACGAAGCAGCCATCGTTTTCAGCAATTGCCCCGCCACCGGCCGCGATTGCAAGAACGCCTGAGGCGCCGTTACCTGTTCCTCCCAGTACAGTCGAAAAAAGCCCTGACGCGTAGTTGTCTTTTCCGCCGCATATCGTTGCGTAGTCTGCGAGCGTGTCGACCAGATTGTTGTCACCGCCGCCAATTGTACAATACGAGCCTGCAGCCGAGTTTTCGCTTCCCCCCGCAACGGTGGCGTAGGGCCAGAGAGCACTGTTCATGTATCCGCCTCCGATTGTGGCATCGTCTCCGTAGGTGTAGTTACCGTATCCGCCGCTGATAGTCGAATAGCTCCCGACCACCGTATTGCTGGCCCCCCCCGACACTGTCCCGGCCGGCGAGTTGGGAGTAACATAGTTTTGCTGGCCGCCCCCGATTGTACTCCAGTCGGCGAATTCTGCGATGAGGTTGCGACCACCTCCTGCAATCGTGGCGAGATCGGAATCGATGTGATTTCCGGCAAGACTATCGAGGCCTCCTCCTCCTCCGATAGTCGAGAAGTGTCCGGCTATGCTGTTTCCACCACCTCCCGCTACAGTTGAACCGAAGCCGGGTACATCATTTCCGACTCCCCCGCCGATAACTCCGTAGGGTGCGGGGCAGTGATTGTCACTCCCGCCCGCCACAACGGCTCCAGCGCTATCTGTGCTATTGCCGGTACCACCGGAAATTGCTGACCATACGCCACCCGCACTATTTTGAAAGCCACCGCCCACAGCTGCATATGATCCATTGAGCAGGTTGCCGAATCCGCCACCGATAGCACCCCCAATCCCGAAACCGGTTATCCGATTTGTTGATCCTCCGCCGATGGCAGCATAGTCGTTTTCGATTGCGTTCTGCAGCGTGCCGTTGGCACCTCCACCACCGGCAATCACTGAGAAGTTCCCGGTCACCTGATTGTATGCACCGCTTAACACCGCCGATGCAGAGTCAGTTGCCAGATTGCTTAAACCGCCACCAATAACAGAATAGTCGCCCTGAGCGACATTTGTTATGCCGCCTGCGATCGTAGCGGCAGTCCCGGAGTTTTGATTTCCCGAACCACCGCCGACTGAAGCAAGAGCACCAGCAGCGGAATTGTTCTGTCCTCCTGCGATTGTTGTGTAGTCCGTAGAGGCGTCATTGTTATTACCGCCGGCCACGGTGGAGTAAGTCCCGGAGGCGTGGTTACCCTCACCGAACGCTGTCGCACCTAATCCGGAGTTCGTCGTGCCCTGACCTGCGCGGATTTTTTCCTGAACCGCAAGCTCGCCCAATATCAAACCACCGCCAGCCTGGTCAACTGAGCCGACTTGCTGAGCATAGGCCGCTGACACTATCTGTTGGCGCGGGCTCATTTCGGGATCCCCGTTGACGCTGACGGTGAGATAGATGCTCGTGTTCGCGAAGAGATCAGGGGGGAACGTGTTTACACTTCCCAGCAGTACGGAAAACAGCCCGTCCGTGACTTGAACCGAGAAGTGGTCTTCCGACCAGAGCATGTTGCCGCCGGATGGGGAATCGTAGATCAGCATCTTCACATTGAAGGTACCGTCAAGCGGTTGCCCCGAGGCATTCATCAATCGGCCTTGATAGTTGAGCAGGTTGGGTACCTGCGATTGTGCCGCAACGACCCCGCAGATGGTCAGTACCAGGGCAATTACCAGCGAGGAGTAGCCGAAGCTCTTACACTTTTGCATAGTTATATGGTCCTTTCCTGCAGCAAATCAGTTTATGAGAGGTTCGATCATCGCGAATAGTGATTAGCGTGATTCGGTTGGTTGCGTCTTTTCGTCCGGGTTGTTGATTGCCGCCGACGCAGGAAGGCCGTAGGCGTCCGGATTCAGGTACTTGCCCCGCTCCTCTGTTGACTTGGCGATCTCTGCTGCAAAGTTGACTTGCTGAGCGACTGCATCATTGCGCGTACCGGTAACCTGCCAGGAAACTTCGAGATCCGGTTTGCTGGTGCGTAAGGTGAAGCTGCCGTTGTTGATTTTCTTAGCGACGATCGCCTGCGCAAAATCACCGATAACGGTCAGTTGGTAGCGAAAGTCGCGATCGAGGGCTTCGATGTAGTCAGGTAGAGTGATGGTGGCGTAGCCGTTGGCATCGGTAATGACGTTGCCGGAGAATACATTGATCATCTCATTGCTCTCAACGTGAGCCTGCTGTAGATACTTATTTGCAGGGTCAAGCGGATTGTCGGTCTTTGTAAAGGAAGCAGATTTGGTGACGGTTCCGGTAACGTCGATATCACCGTTGAAGTAGGCCGCGAGGCCAGCACCGGCGATCGCAGAAATGGCAGGACTGGAGCCACTGTTGTATGCATAGAGGGCGCCCCAGGAGGTACCGTTGGAACTCGAACCGATCGCGCGAATTCCATCACCGTCGCCATCATTCGAGATTATGGCCCCGTAGGCGGGGTTGTTAGCAGCAGAGCGAAGTCCATTTGTTGGTCGAATCGCAAACTCGTTCGGCTTAGCTGCGAAGAAGGGAACACCGAAATCGTCAGCCCAAACAAAAGTGCCATCGAAATTCGCATTCGCTTTGACACCTGCAGCGACAGCACCTGTGCCGGCTGCCTCGTTTTCGAACCCGCCCAGAATCGCTGAGTAGTCTCCCGTAGCGCGATTTTTGTTTCCCCCACTAACCACCGAAAGGATCCCCTGGACGGTGTTTTCGCTGCCGCCGCAGACAACTGATTCGCTCGCCAATTCAGCAATGGTATTGTTGTACCCACCGCCAATGAACGAATCAGATCCTGCCGCATGATTCTGGGCACCTCCTGCGACAGTAGATGTCGTACCGGAGGCATCGTTGTCGTATCCTCCGCCGATTACTGACTGCAGCGCGCTGACGGTATTGCTGTATCCTCCGCAAATTACGGCCCTGCCATCCAAAACAGTATTTTCATCGCCGCCGCCGATGAATGAGCCGATTCCGTAGGCACTGATCCTGTTTTTTCTCCCTCCGACGATAGCACAATGGAATAGAGTTCCAGTTGCCGGCATCGATATCGAGTTCTGGTAACCTCCGCCGATGAATCCGCCGTCGCCGATTATTTCGTTTCCCAGCGAGTCAACATCTCCACCGCCACCGGCAATCATAGAATATTTCCCCGAAATCTGGTTCCAGGAGCCACCTCCTATGGCGGAAGCCGAATCGCTGATCTGGTTGTAACGCCCGCCACCGATTGAAGTCAGTGTGCCGTAGACCGTGTTGTTCGAGCCGCCGTCGATCGCTGAAGCAGCCCCATAGGCGCTGTTGTTTGTGCCGCCGGCAACCGCGGCCTGATCTCCGATAACCAAGTTATTGTTTCCACCACTGATCACCGATTCGAGGCCGGATGCATTGTTCAGACTCCCGCCGCTTACAGTCGCGTAATCGCCATCGGCAATGCAACCGGAGCCAATCGCGGTGGCGCTAGCGCCTGGATTTTGGCTGCCCAGTCCGACGCGCAGGGAGCCGTCGATTTCAACGTCGCGAGTGATCAGTCCGCCTGACGCCTGGTCGACAGTGGCTACGCGTTGTGCGAAGGCGGCGGTCACGATTCGTTGGCGCGGTGTCATTTCGGGATCTGAGTTGACACTGATAGCGAGGTAAAGATCCGACCCATCAAACAGATATTCCGGGAAAGGGTTGACACTTCCCAGCAGCACCGAAAACAGGCCGTCTGTGATCTGGAGAGTAGGGTATTCCTCGGACCAGAGGAGCGAGCCGGCGGTGGCGCCGTTGTAAACGAGGAATTTGACATCCGCCGTGCCGTTGATCGGCGATCCTGAGGCATCGGTCAGGTGTCCCTGGTAGTTCATCAAATCAGGCACCGAGGACTGCGCCAGAATGGAACTGGTGGCTACCAGAAGCAACATTATAGCTGAGGCGTACCAGCGTGAGCTTTCGAATTTCTGCATAGTTTCAGGTCGTCCTTTCTTGATTGTGCCTGGATTGATAGATTGCGAGGATTGCACGGTGCACGCCGACAGAGCCTTGGCAACGCATCCAAGCGATAATAGAACATTTGATACCTGGAAGTAGTGTAGATGCCCCCGACCCAAGCAGGGGATTTAGTAGTTATATGGTACATTAAATCCCATTTTTCGCAAGGTAAATATGGATATCAGCTGGCTACGCAGACGCTGTCAAAATGGGCGAGAAAGAGGCCGCCAAGCGATGACGTTTGGCGGCCGCTACGAGAACTATGATGATAGGGAGCGGGTTACAAGGTGAAATTGATGGTGATGCCGGTGTAAATCGTCATTGTGGTCAGCTTCGTTTCATCATCCGCCTGAGCCGCTGACGATTTTGCCAGGCCCAGCCCGCTCAGGTCGATCAGGCTCAACAGATCGCTCGCACCGGACGATTTAGTGATGACATAGCGAACGCCAGTCTCGCCGCCGACACTGAAATTCTCGGCTGCGAAGAACTCAGCGCCGAAACCGGCGATGAATCCGTATGGTGACAGTAGATCCTCCGCGGGAGAAAGATCAACATTATCACCCAGATCCGGCTCGGTGCTGATCGAACCGAATGCTTTGAAAAATTCGCCGATGACATAGGGACAAACGCTGCCTTTATCCTGTTCAGCGAAGTAGAACTTGAGCCCGCCGTGAAGCCAGGCTGAGCTGGCCGTCAGCGAAGATTCCTCAGAGCCGACACCTCCAAACTGACTAAGATCGACTTGCGTGCTGAACTTGTAGCTGTAGTAGTCTGCACCGAAAATGACATCCGCTTTCCGTCCTACGCCGAAGCCGAAATAGGCGCCGAGGGTCTGTTCTGACGGCAAAAAGCTATTGTGGAAATTATGCTGGCGTACTCCGAATTTCAGCTGTGCGTTAGCGTCTGCAGTGGAAAACAGCATCAAGCCGACTAACGCCAACACCGCTGCCTTGACTACACTCTTCATGGAGTTCTCCTGTGATAAGTGAGGGGGTTTGATTCGGGGTAAAACGTTACCTCCCTGCCCTTAAGAATTTCGAGGGCGTTTCGTTTCCATAGGTAGAAATAGTGGATAGAAAAGTCAACTAGAAAAGACCACAAGACCTTGCATATCGAACAGCGAAAGTGTCTGACCGAAGCGAGCCTGACGCCGTTCGAGCACTAAAGCCAGATTTCGTGAAAAAAATCACAAAGTTATTCCGTTATACTTGACATTTGACTCTTATTCGTCTAATTTCTGCGCGTCCTCAGCGTGCCGTTTATTAGCGCCGAGGGATGGATTTGACCGGAGCTTTCGGTATCATTTCCAGATCAACTCAGAGTTTGGAGGAGTAACCTGCGTCGATGTTGCGGTAGTTTCGGAAACGCGAATTAAGTACGATCTCAAGCGACACCGAATGTGGTGCAGGTTGATTCCGATTACATCTGTCTTAGCGAGTATTCGCATCGTTTTTTTGCCTCCGTAATGTGAGGAAGGAGAGTTTTCGTGAGTGTCG
>Ga0315540_10001853_pt1 | contig 11963 bp, 8 predicted proteins | sample SalMarSW160110MG_FD_203677 | JGI IMG/M metagenome (GOLD analysis project Ga0315540, IMG submission 203677) | Salt marsh sediment microbial communities from the Plum Island Ecosystem LTER, Massachusetts, United States - Salt Marsh Sediment SW1601-10 ... | reverse complement strand
GCTGTGCTGGCGCTGAGCAGTCCCAGGGCAATCAGAAGTATGGTTGCACGTTTATAGTTGATCATCATCTGCTGTATTGTACTCAAGATTTGGCCTCGAATCAAAACGGTCTGGATTGAATTCAGTCCAGATTGTTGTCCTAAAAAAATATGCTCCAGGCGGTATAACAAAACTTATTTATAAAACCGATGTTATGATACCCACATGTTATCCGTGCTGTTTCAATCCTTACTCCTGGCTTCATCCGGCCTGCTCTCCATTGGCTCGATCACCATCGTCATCCTGCTGCTGATCTCTGACCAAGGCTGGCGTAATGGACTGGGCTACGCCCTCGGCTACACCAGCGCCTACAGCCTGATTGGTGTCTCCGCTGTGCTGTTGGGTTACCGCGCCATGCAGACCGGAAACAGCGAGCCGGGAATATTCGTGCCCATCCTGCTCTTTGTGCTGGGGGCGCTGCTCGTGTGGCTGGCCCTTAGAAATTGGCGCAATCCACCGGTCGAAAACCCGGAACCGCCGCGTTTCTTCGCCATCGTCGATAGCATCACCCCGCTCAAGGCCTTCGGTTTCGGCGCGCTGGTTTCAGTGATCAACTTCAAGAATCTGGCCCTCTTCCTGACCGCGCTGTCGGTTGTACTCCTGAGCAGTCTGGCTCTGCCGCAAAAAATCGTCACCGCCCTGTTGGCCGCGCTGGTCTTCTGCCTGTCGGTCATCATCCCGGTTGCGATCTACCTGTTTTTCCCAAAACGCGCCCGCGATGTACTGGACGCCATCAAACAAGCCATTCAACGCCACAGCCGTCCCATCGGCATTTGGGCGCCGCTGTTTTTCGGATTGATCTTCATCCTTAAAGGACTTTCGGAGTTGTTATGACAGACCAAGATGTACTCATTCTGAATTTTTCTGCGATCCGCGCTCGTGACCTGCTGTGGGTTGGTGGTAAAGGGGCTAACCTGGGCGAGATGACGCATGCCGGTTTCCCGGTTCCCCCCGGTTTTTGCCTGACGACAACCGCCTTCCAAAAATTCATAGATTCCAGCCCAGACCCGGATGGACTCTATTCGCTGCTCGAAACTGCCGTAGATGTGGCAACCGTCCGCCAGGTGGGGCCGCGTGTTCGTCAGATGCTGATGCAGATCCCCGTCCCTGACGAAGTGGCTGCCGCAGCGCTATTAGCCTGGCAGGCAATTGGTGCGGATCACGCCTACGCAGTCCGCTCCAGTGCCACTGCTGAGGACCTGCCGGATGCCTCCTTCGCCGGGCAGCAGGATACCTATCTCAACATTATTGGCAAGCAGGCCCTGCTGGACTCTATCCGCCGCTGCTGGGTATCACTCTTCACCGACCGCGCCATCCTATACCGGAAGCAGAACCGTTTTTCGCAGCGTGCGGTGCAGCTCTCGGTCGTCGTGCAGATGATGGTGTTTTCCGAAAAATCCGGCATCCTGTTCACCGCCGATCCGCTGACCGGTCACCGTCACACGCTCACCATCGACGCCAGTTTTGGATTGGGCGAAGCGCTGGTTGGCGGACTGGTCTCTCCGGATTCCTACCGTGTGGACAAGCGTACACGCATCATCCTCGACCGCCAGATTGCAGATAAGCTCGTTGCCATCTACCCACAGAAGGAGGGTGGCACCCGCCAGGAAAGCCTCAGTCCCGACCTGCGGGAACAGACCGTCCTGACCGATGGACAAATTTCGGCGCTGGCAGACCTGGGATCCCGGATCGAGGCGCATTACGGTACGCCGCAGGACATCGAATGGGCCATTGAGTCCGAACAAATCTACCTGCTGCAAACCCGCCCGATCACCTCGCTCTACCCCATCGACGGACTGGCCTCCCCGGACCGCAGCCTGCACGTCTACCTCAGCATGGGGCACCAGCAGAGCATGACCCGCGCGATGTCGCCGCTCGGCCTGTCCAGTTTGCAGGTTCTGCTGCCCATCGGGCACGAGCAAAGCCGCTTTGATAACAGCTTCATTCACATCAGCGGCGGGCGCATCTTCGCTGACATCACTCAGCCGCTACGCAATCGATTCGCGCGCCGGCCAATGCTGGGGCTGCTCGGCCAAATGGATGCCCTGGCCCCTGCAGCAGTTCAGCAGGTCATGCGGCGGCCTGAATTTCAGGGGCCACACGGCATTCGCCCGTCTCTGGCTGTCATCCAGGGCCTGCTGTTGATCCTGCGCCAGGTGCTGGGCGCACTCTGGTGGCGCGACCTGACCGGTTTTACCGACCGCACCAATGCCCTGATGGATAATTTCGTGCAGGAGGTCCGCGCCCGGCTGCAAATGCCACCCGGCAAAGCGCAGCTCCAGGCTGCGCTGGATTCCATGCCGGAGGTCTTTCCCCTCTTCCTGAACTGGGTGCCTGAAGCCGGAGCGGGCATCGCTGCCACCCGGCTGCTGTCACGGCTGGCGGGGCGCTGGCTCTCACCGGATGAGGTCGAAGCCCTCACACTGGGAATCCCTGGCAACGTGGTCAACGAGATGAATCTGGCGATCGGCGATCTGGCCGACCTGGCCCGCCAGACCCCTCCACTGGTGGACTGGTTCGACCACCTGGGGCATGACTCACAGGACTGGCTGGCGCAGGCCGCTCAAATTGACGGCAGCGGCCCCTTCCTGGAAGCCTGGGCTGATTTCCTGGACCATTATGGTTCGCGCGGCCCCTCAGAAATCGACATCATGCTGCCCCGCTGGCAGGAAGACCCACTGCCCGTGCTGCGCGTCCTGGCCGAATTTTTAGGGCGTAAACCGGGACATCACCGCGCACGCCAACAGGCTTTTGTCGAGGGGCGGCAGGCCGCTTATGATAAATTGCTCGCTGCTGCTGGCCACGGGCTGCGTGCCCGCCTCATCAAACGGCTCTACTACGCCATGACCGAAGTCGGCGGGATGCGTGAGCATCACAAATTCCTGGCCGTGCGCTTCCTGGGGGTGGTCAAGGAAATCCTGAAAGGCAATGCCGCTGAACTGGTCAGCCTGGGAAAACTGGCGCAGCCCGATGACGTGTGGTTCCTGCGCTGGGAAGACCTCTTCGCCATCTGGGATGACGAATCCACAGATTGGGAGACACTGATTGACAGACGGCGGGCAGACCTGGAACGCTACCAGAAACTACTCCCCCAGATCATTATCACCAGTGACGGTGAGACCCCGGTTGTGGGCTACCATGTGGAGGATGCCCCACCCGGGGCGCTGTTGGGTAACCCGGTCTCGGCGGGTGTGGTCGAAGGTGTAGTGCATGTCATCCGCGACCCGCAGCGCGAAACACTGGCGCCCGGAGAAATCCTGGTAGCCGAATTTACCGATCCCGGCTGGACGCCGCTCTTCATCAACGCCAGCGGGCTGATCCTGGAAGTGGGCGGCGCGCTGACCCACGGTGCGGTGGTCGCGCGTGAGTATGGTATTCCCGCCGTGGTAGGCGTGCGGGAGGCCACCACCCGCCTGCAATCCGGCCAACATGTGCGGGTTGACGGCAAACGCGGCATCGTTGAAATTCTTTGAAATAGGATCTCAAGTTTGAAAAGAAGAATCAATCAAAAATATTTCTCTGGTCCGAACGCCTCAAGAGACCCCAAAGCCGTTTTTCTTTGAAACCTACTTGCGGGAACCGGAGAACCCGCTTTCCAGTCACCCTGAAGACCGTTACCGGACGGTAGTCCAGCCCAAACCCCACCCACCCCCAACCAGCTTAACTAGCGCCTGCCCAAGAACAATCATCCTGGTCTGGAATTTCCTCTTCCGTGGGGTGATGTTATGCAATCGTTATTATTGCCGTGTTTGAATATGTCAGCGGAATATTTGTTTGGGAAAATATGATTAAATAAATTAGTACCCTAAGATGAACTGTTCCGAACCGCACCCATCCCTAAAAACAAGGGGAAAATACGGTACGAAGTGGTTACCTTTTCGAGAATCTTAGCCGTAAGCGATGAAATCGTCAGGGAATGCCGGTGTTAACTTTTTTGTCGTGTATTAGTAATGGTTTTGGGTTTTACTCAACCGTGATAACCACATTTCCTTTTTTGCCCCCTGCTTCGACATATCTGTGCGCCTCGGGGACTTGTTCCAACGAGAAATTTCTGCCAACGATCGACTTGAGTTTCCCTGCCTCGAGCAGTTCTCTGAGATAAATCAAATCCTCTTTCTTTTGGCTTGATGATTCAATTTTAAATTTCTTGTTACTCGTGATCGAAGTCCATAAGCTGAGAAGAATGTGTGAAAGTCCGGCGTAAGCTAAAAAATAATATCCGTCTGGCTTTACCAGTTTCAACCGGCGAGGGACACCACCTCTTCCGACCGCATCAATGATGAGATCATAGGATTCACCTGTCTTGGAGTAATCCTCCTTGGTGTAGTCAATGACATGATTTGCGCCAATCGAGCGCAGCAGTTCCAGTTTATCGGTGCTGTCCACACCGGTCACTTCAGCCCCAAAGTACCTGGCAAGCTGTATCGCAAACGTGCCAATACTCCCCCCTGCGCCGACAATTAAAACCTTTTTCCCAGGTTGGATATTTGCTTTTCTAAGGAAATGTAGCGCTTCGAAGCCGGCAGTTGGAACGGCAGCGGCTTCTTCATAGGTCAGGTTTGTTGGCTTGATAGCCAGTGTTCCCTGTGCATCATCAGGTTTTTCGGGCAGGCAAATGTATTCTGCATAAGCGCCAAATCCAAAACCGGTGGTACCAAAAACCTGGTCGCCTTTTTTGTAAGAATTCACATTCTTACCCACTTCTTCAACTTCTCCAGCCAGCTCTTGCCCGAGTATCGTTATTCTTTTCGGTCTTAAGAGACCGGCATAAATTCTCACAGGGAACGATAGCATTAGAGGCAATTCGAGCCTGCGCATCTCACAATCCCCGGCTGTTATGGTTGTGGCATGGATTTTTATCAGGATTTCATCATCCTTGGGAACTGGTTTTTCCACATTTTTAAATTGTAGGCCATCCGGCGGCCCGTATTTTGTCCAAATAATCGCTTTCATTTGTTCCTCCTGAATTGTCCAGGCCATTTATAAAACCATTGCAATCGATAGGTTGAAGGTTAGGCTAGAAAATTCAGGGTCAGGTTGCCGTTTCCGATTCAACAAGCGGTAACAAGCGCGAATCTTCCAGTGCGGCCGTGCGATGCCCCATACCGATCAGGTAGGCCTCATTGGAAGAAAAGGCCATAAAATCCGAAACTGAGTTTTGGCGCACCAACATAACCAGGTCCCATTGCTCTTCCTGAGGGCCAATCAAGTACTTGCCACCTTTACCTAAAAACACCAGATCACCACCGCTTTCCTTGAGAAAAGGCAAGGTGTAATCGATGTATTTTTGATAGGCCGCGGCACCCGATATCGGCTCGTCGGGCATCAATTCGGGATGCGCCGAATAGTCGGCCACCTCGCGAAAGCGCAAGAGATTGAGCATCGTAACCGGGCCAGAGATGTTTCGCGAAAAGAAGGCCGCTCCGGCTTCTTGCGAGACTTCTAAAAAACGTTGTTCTGTCATTTGAGCTCCTGTTTTCATTTGCCGTGTCAGGCAGTTTGGGTTTCGTGTGACATCCTTTAGAATGCCATATACACCAGATAGAGACTAATTGGAATTTCAGCAGCGTCATAAAACTTGGGGCACCACAAAGGCGTGCCGGAATTATAAAGCAGGGCATTGGGGATCACATCATACATTGCATGGCAAAGAAACCTGTTGCCAAAAGAAGTGTGTTTGTTAACCTGCTATTACTATGCCACAGTGATGACGACATTCCCCCTTTTGCGCCCTGTTTCGACATACCTGTGTGCCTCAGCAACCTGTTCCAAAGGGTAGCGCTTGTCGATGACCGTTTTTATCTTACCCGCTTCAACCAACCCTTTCAGTGCAACTAAATTCTCGCTCTCTTCACTTGTTGTAGATTGAACCGTGAGAAAAGCCCCATTTTCCTTTATTAGATTTTGACCCTGTGATGACGAGAGCTTCCCCACTGCGTCAAATACAACATCGTAGATTTGGCCGTTTTTGGTGATGTCATCTTTGGTATAGTCGATGACCTGATCGGCTCCCAGAGAATTCACCAATTCTATGTTTGCCGTGCTGCACACCCCGGTCACTTCTGCACCAAAGTGGTGTTTGGCTAGCTGAACCGCGTAAGTTCCTACACTTCCGGATGCACCATAAACCAGGACCTTCTGCCCGTTATGGATATTCCCTTTCCGAAGGATGTACAAGGCTGTCATGCCTCCAACGGGCAGGGCGGCAGCTTCCTCGTAGGATATATTGTCCGGTTTGATCGCCAGGACTCCCTTCTCCCACTCTTCAGGCAGACAAATATATTCAGCATTCGCACCGACGCTCAAACCTGTGGTTGTTCCGAAAACCTGGTCGCCAGCTTTGAACCGTCTCACCTCTACTCCCACTGATTCGATTTCCCCGGCGAATTCATGCCCTGGGGTATTTTTTCTTCTCACCCCAAACAGGCGCATAGGGATATACGTCAAGGGATGCAGTTTTCGGAGCATCACATCACCTTGTGTGACTGTAGCAGCATGGACTTTGATCAGAACTTCGTTTTCCTTGGGCTCAGGCTTTTCCACCTCTTTAAGTTGAAGAACTTCCGGAGGCCCGTGCTTTGTGCTTATGATCGCTTTCATTTACCTATCCTTCATTTAAGCCAATACGTTCAGCAATTTGGAAAAGTATACCTTTGGGGAAGGGCTTTGCTACGAGCCCTTCCCCAACAAGGATTACATTCAATCAATGGCAAGTGTGCGTTTTTCCCAGCCATCTTTATTCACACCCTTGATCAGCAGCCAGAGCGGGAACGCGATCTCTGAGATGGAGATCACCATCGCAATGATGCCCGGTGTGGTGGTGTAGCTGTTCGAGAGCAGCAGCGCAAAGCTGTCAAAGAGGTAGCCAAAGCCAGCAGCGATGAAGAGGAAGCCCAATACTTTGGGGAAGTAGCCGGATTTGACGATCAGATATCCCAGAATGAAGACGTGCAAGACGAGGAAAGCGATCCCGATGGTGAAGCCGATGCTATGTGCATCCAGGAAAATCATCATCAGGGCGTTTAGTTGTTCGGTGCTAAAGGCAGCCAGATAACCAATGCCGCTGACCATCGCCATAGCGAAGAAGTAGTTGAGCAGGTTGAGACCGTGAATGGTGGTCATCGCCAGACGGGAAACAGCAGCCAGCAGGGACAGGGTTTTGTTGACCGGTTTGAGCAGCACATACAGCACGATGGACAGAACGATCTCGGTCAACAGGATGATCAATTCACTGCCAACACCGCCGATATGGAAGAGGGTCTCGTTGGCGACCAAATTCTGGGCAGTTGCGGCAGCGTCCCCGGCAACGATGATCTTGGATGGCATATAGATATGTGCGACGATGGCAAAGACGGTGATGATTAGATAAAGCACACCGGCTAATCTTGCGGTCTTTTGGATTGAATTTACTTTTGAAACTCCTTCAACTTTTTTTGATAACTGATTGGCGATAACGGATTTCTTCGTAGGTTGTAAGCTCTTTTCGATAGTCATCTTTTTCTCCTTTTTGAACGATAGTAATAAGAAAGATTGAATTTGAAAAACTAAGGTCGCCATTTTGTTCAGACATCTGAAACCTATAAAATGTTATCGAAGGCAAACCTCCTTTCGTATTTCTTGACTTCAGTGTTAGTTGTCTGGCACATCATCATTGCCTAAATTGATGTCAGCCGATGAGTCAGACATTATGAGATTGACTGAGAGCAACGGCAGCCCCAGATCACGTACCTTTTTTAGCAATCCATGCAGCGCAGCCTGATCGACCACCGGGCAAGTTAGGAGCGTATCGCCATCTTCTGTCAACGAGATGGTCGCGTTTTCAAACCAGTCTGCCCATTGAGTATCCAGATGACCTTTAATCCTGATCTGATAGATCATTGATGTACCTGGATTGGTTTTTGGATCGTGTTTATCTGACATATCTTTTTACCTTTTGTGGGTGAAGTAAATCCGTGCCACCCGCTCAATGTGGAGATAGTTTATCGACATGGTGGTGTTAACGTATAGACACTTAAGTGTCATTTGAAGGTATTAAATTTTGGGTTGTTGATAGGGGGAAGTTTAAATTTGTGGTTCTGGATACTGCTGATAGGATTGTGGAAAAATTGCGTTTGGGCTACAACAGGTTCAACTCGCGTGCACGTGCTACCGCCTCAGTCCGCCTTTGAACCTGTAACTTGTTAAAAATTTTCCGGTTATACCCTTTGACAGTGTTCAGGGCCAGGAAAAGCCGTTCACTGATCTCGCGGTTTGAGAGTCCCTGGGCAATGAGTTGTAGTATTTCTAACTCGCGTCCGCTCAGTGGCTCGATGATGGAGTGGGGAAGAGTGTGAAGAGATTTGCCTCCACTTTTTCCTTCGGCTTCGAATGCTGCCAGCAACTTGCTGACATAGTCTGGCATAATCCCTTGAGCAGTTGCCCTGGACAGCAGGTCAGCCATCGGGGGGCCTTCATCGACAAAGGTACGAATGAAGCCACTCGGCTCCGCCAGTGCCAACGCTTCTTCCAGCAACCCCACGGCCTGCTCTTCTTTACCATGCGCATGGTACGCAACTGCCTCCAAAACAATCGCTTTGAGCCGTTCATCATCCCAATCTTTTTTCTCCGCCTGCCGGCGATAGGATTCCAACAAGGTCAGAGCTGCGGACGCGTCTCCCTGAGCCAGGTGAACTCGAGCCTGGCTTGTTGGAATATTGTGCTTATCAGCCAGTTCAGCGGCTTTTGCGAGATCCCCCTGGTGCAGCAATACGAGCACTTGTGCGGCAGCGATATCGGGCATGCGATGCCCAAAATTTTTCTGACCCACAAACTGCTCGGCATTTGCTATATTTCCGGATGCCCCTTCCATATCCCCCCGGGCAAGTTTCAGATGGGCGAGTAACAACTCACAAGAGGCAGGGGTGTCAACATTTTCCATTTTTCGTGCCAACTGGAGGCCCTGTTCTCCATGTTTTTGGGCGGCATCCAGATCGTTCCATTCATAGCATATTCGTGCCAGGCCAAGATGGGCTTCGCTGGCAGCTGGCAGAGGCGGATCACCTGCCAAGTCCAGAACGCGTCTGTAGTGCTCAGCCGCCTGATGAAGCTGATTTTCTGATTCTTGTATTTGCCCCAGAGAGGTTGATGCAGCAATAGAAATCATTGTGTTTCCAGACGCCTGACTTATGGATAAAGCCTCCCTATGTGCCTGGAGAGCCGCGATTCGATCTCCCTGAATCTGGTATGCGTATCCCAATGTCCATGTAGTCGTCGTGCGGACAGATAAGTTTTCGGGGCTCAGATACTCCAGTGCGCGGCGTGATTGGGTTATGATGTCATCCACTTGATTCTGAGGGATTGCTATCATCGCCCGAATAGCGGCAACATGACCGATGAGATCTCTATTCTTTTCATCTGGTTCGGCATGTTGTAGAGCGGCTTCGGCAGACTGTAGTACTCCTTCTATGCTGTTAACCGGTCTGCCAATCATCGTCAGCGTCGATGCGTAAGCCACCCATAAAGAAGGCTTGGCATCCATAATCTTTGCCGGCAGTGATTCCAACCAGTTCAACACCGGGGTCATCGCGCCGCGAAACTGGAGGGGCATCCCATCCCCTTCCATCAGGCGCTCGGCGCGTTCGATATTATTGGCAGCCGCCGCATGTTCAAACGCTTCAACCTCCAACCCATTGTCTTCGTACCATTGGCTGGCACGTATGTGTAACTCAGCCGCTGTGGGTCCTTTCCTCCCCATAGATGGAATAGAGCCCTTTTGCAGCCTCTGTCGCAGCAATTCCGAAAAAAGATGGTGATAGCGGTACCATCGCCGTTCATTGTCAAGGGAAATGAGAAACAAGTTGGCCCCCTCGATATATTCCAGGGTTTCTTGCCCGGGAGCAGAAGGATCGAGCAGAACTGCATCACAAAGGGGACCGCACAGCCGATCCAGGATACTCGTGCACAACAAGAAACTCTGTAGGCTTTCGGACTGTTGCAGCAAAACTTCTTCAACCAGGTAGTCCAGAACGAAATAGTGACTACCTGTAAATGATTTGATGAAATTTGCCGTGTCTTCATGACCCTGCATTGATATTGCGGCTAATTGCAGCCCCGCAATCCATCCCTCGGTGCGGGTTTCCAGAACGGCGATATTTTCTTCTGAAAGCTTCAGGCCCATCATCTGGTTCAGAAATCCGGAGGCTTCGGATAGCGTGAAACGTAAGTCTGAAACGCGTATTTCTGTCAATTGTCCCCGAGCTCGAAACCGTGCTAAAGGGAGAGTTGGATCTTCACGAGTGGTGATGACCAGGTGCATCTGGGGTGGTTGGTGGTCGAGCAAGAAGGTGAGGGCCTGGTCAATCGGTTTGGCATCGAGCACGTGGTAGTCATCCAGGACGAGACAAAAGTCACATGGGATGGTGGCGATTTCATTGAGAAGCGAGGTTAGGATTGCCTCGGTTGGAGGCGATGGAGTTGTTTGGAGCATTCCCAGCACATCTTCACCGACTTCATCCGAAATTCTTTGCAGGGCAGCGACTAGATAAGTCAGAAAGCGTTTGGGATCACTGTCTTCTTTGTCCAGGGAGAGCCAGGCAACTGGACGCTCGCAACCGGCGATCCATTCACTGACCAGCGTGGTCTTACCAAAACCGGCAGGGGCAGAGATAAGGGTCAGCTTACGATTCAGACCATCGTTCAATTGCTTCAACAGGCGAGGGCGTGAAACGAGATCCGGTCGTGCCTTAGGGATGAAGAACTTTGTGGAAAGAAGTTGGTTCACTGTTATCCTTGAGTTTTGTCCGGTCAACCAATCTCCAGCTTAGTGTTGGTAAGTTTCAAATCATTTCTCAAGGTATATTTACCCGTTTCCATGTGGACCCAACATCTATGCAATGGAAAATATAAAAATCCAAGTTCTTTTTGGGATTATAGCATGGGGGATCTTTACAGTTTCGCTAAAATTTCATTGACCAATACTGGAATTGGAAAGGAGTATGCCCCCCTTTGTTATATAAAACTAATTTATAGGTATTGGACTCGAATCACATTGAAAACACCTAATGCACTTCGAACTTAATTATCAAAAAATTATTGGGAAACAAGTTAAAAATTTACCAAGATTCAAAGCGAATTATGGAAAAATTCTGTTCATTATCCTGTGCAGAGGATTGAAGTACCCCCGGGCGGACCTGTTCCGAATCGCACCCTTCCCTAAAATAAGGGGGGAAATACGGTCCAAGGGGATTACCTTTTCGAAAATTGTAAAGGAATACCAGTGTTGCCTGAATATCGGGTTATGCGCTGGCGGTCTTTTTGTTTCATAGTTATCTTACACATCGAAAGCCTAGATATGCCGGACCAAATTGTTTTGATCTCGGCCAAACCTTTCCATCATAAACAATTATGTAAGCATTTTCTTCATCTACCTCGGTTGCCGTCCACCAGTAGATTACCTGGGAATAGACATTCCACAGTGGAGACTCTTTATCAGGGAGAATTTTGTAGGTAGCCTTAGCTGTTTCAGCATCCCATACCCCGCCGCTGTTTCTCCCGTGCAACGCCATCGACCGAACAGCTTCATCCACGGTCGGTAATCTCCAAATGTTATGGATCGTAGATTCCAGGGTCAAACCATCTTGGCTGAGATGCTGGCACACATGCTGGGCTTCAAACCAACTTCCCCCTGCGCGCGGCCAGCCTGGGCCGTCCGGAGCCCAAGTGAGTTCCACCCCGTTTCCCTGCACCAATCTGGCCTGGAGATTGCCATCATTGATGCGCTGAGAAACACGCAGAGCAGGAGATATGCCCGATAGGATCAGTGTCAACATGGGAAGCCCAACAACGAGGGATGCAGCAATCTTGCGAGGGCGAGGGCGACCATACCAATACAGTGCACCCATCCCGATCAATGGAAGGATGATGAGAAAGGTAGCTGCATTGGAAAA
>Ga0315540_10001852_pt1 | contig 11965 bp, 8 predicted proteins | sample SalMarSW160110MG_FD_203677 | JGI IMG/M metagenome (GOLD analysis project Ga0315540, IMG submission 203677) | Salt marsh sediment microbial communities from the Plum Island Ecosystem LTER, Massachusetts, United States - Salt Marsh Sediment SW1601-10 ... | reverse complement strand
ATCATATTCAAACAGCTGATATTATCACTTCAATCGCCGGAGGGGATAGCTTCAGTGATATTTATGGGATTAGTCGGCTGATATATGTAGCGCTTCCTCAAATCCTCGTGCTTCTTATGGATAAACCACTTATATTACTGCCACAAACGATCGGTCCATTCAAAAGCGCAGTTGGAAGGATCATAGCACGACGTATTATAAAGAGCGCTTGGAAAATATATTCACGTGATAGGGAAAGCTTGTATAAAGTGCGCGACATTGTCCCCGATGCTCGAAAGCGGATGGATTTTTGTTATGACATGGGTTTCGTTCTTGAGCCAAGGATTGAGGAGAAAAGAATACCCCAACATCTTGTCAAACACAAGGACAGTGATCCAATCATAGGAATAAACGTCAGCGGGCTTCTTTATATGGGCGGATATACCAGAAAGAATATGTTCGGTCTTAAAGCTGATTATCGTAGATTGATTCTCGAACTAATTGATCACTTTTTTGATAAATACAATGCTTATATTATGCTCATACCTCATGTGATTGGATCTGTCGAAAATGGCGAGAGTGACACTACCGCATGTCACGAGATCTACAACGAGAGTGAAAATAACTTGCGAGAACAGCTCCAAATTGTCAGCGAAGAGTTTGATCAACATGAACTTAAGGCTCTTATCGGATACTGTGATTTTTTCATAGGTTCTAGGATGCACGCATGCATCGCTGCACTTTCCCAGTGTGTTCCCGCCGTTGGCCTCGCCTATAGCCGCAAGTTCAGGGGCGTCTTTGCATCAATAGGCGTTGAAAAATTGGTTTTCGATCTTCGCGAACACGACCATAACTACCTCATAGAGAATGTTGTACAAGCATTTGAACGGCGGGGATATTTTCGTAAGCAGCTCAAATCAAATATGCCTTCCGTCCAAGCATCTGTGATGGAATTGTTCACCACCGTTAGTGCTGAATGCTCAGTTGAAGCCAAAATAGATGTTTACAAGAGTATGAGTACCAGTTTGAGTAAAGACTAATTTGAGTGTATCCTTTTTATCACTCATGATGTATATAAAATCATACATAGCGGCAACTGCTTGGTTTATCCGAAAGACTTGTTGCTATCATTCCAAAAACTTTTTTTAGAGTTCAAGATCTATTATAAAATACACAAAACAATATACATAAAGCAAAATAAAATAAATGACACTTATATTTTTAATTTCGTAACCTATCAAAGTTATACATTAATTGGGTCGTAGAGTATCGGCATCCATCCAATCGAAATTTTAAGAACGTTGCTTTTACCGTAGATCTAAGTAGGTCATTAAAAGTGAAAGTTTAACGATAATGGTGAAAATTAGATTTGATTGTTATAATAGGTATAAATTTTGCATTGTTTGTATCAAGTATTTTGGATTTGACTCATTGTTTTTATGTTTCGTTGACGGATAGAGGGACATTAAAGAATGATCGAGGCTGTCCGATAATTCTTAAGTTTTAGTTGATAACTAACTATATGTAACAATATCTTGTTTTTAACAATGAATATTGTATGAAAAAATTTTCAACAAATTTAACACTCATTATTAAATCAATAGGGTCATATATCTTCGAGGAGGTTTTGATGTATGTTTTTGTTAAAATGACGATGGAGAAAAACAGTATCCGGGCGAATAAAGGTGTAGCTATGGCAAGAGCTAATGGAGCAGTGACTGGAAATTGCCACACGAAGATTTCAAATTCCGGAAACAGGTCAATGTTAGCAAAAATGTCACTACTGGCATTATTGCTTCTTTCTATCCTGGTTTCCGGCCTTCCGAGCGCTCAGGCAGCCGAAACCTTAGACACCTATTATGTGCGCAAGGGCGCTACCGGAGCAAATGATGGTTCCGACTGGAAGGATGCCTACACATCACTGCCGGCGTCATTGCAGAGGGGTGCCACTTATTATGTTGCAGAAGGAACCTATGATGGCTACACATTTTATGATGCTAATTCGGGATCCACGATGATAACCATTAAAAAGGCCACGGTATCAGACCACGGAACAGAATCAGGATGGTCATCTTCTTATGGTGATGGACAGGCTGTATTTACCGGTCAGATCACCTTTACAACGTCATACTGGATATTCGACGGAGTTACAGGAGGAGGTCCTGGTAATTGGGAAAATGGTTTTGGTTTTAGAATAAAGCGAACAGGTTCAGGAACTAAAGCCATCAGATTTGATAGCAATCCAAGTCATGTCACAATCCAGCACGTTGATATTGAAAATTGTGGCGAGGATACTGGGGGAAATTCAGATACCATCTATACGCTTGGGAGCGATTTTGTTACAATCAGCTATTGTTGGATTCACAACACTAACAGAACAAACTTTTTGGTTAATGGTTCTCAGAATTTTACCCTTGAATATTCTCTTATCTCTGATCGGCACAACACAGACTCCGTGCACGGAGAGCATATGTCGATTAACAATTCTGGAATGAATGCTAATCATGTATATCGGTACAATATATTTAGAGATGCTGGCGGCGCAAATACTGGTGTAATTGTAATTAAAGATTCAGTTCAAAGCGGATTTAAAATATACGGGAATATTTTCTACAACACTGATTATAGTAGGTATCTTTCAACGAATGGAATAATCACAGATACCACTGGTGATTCAACTACAAACGTAAAGATTTACAATAATACTTTTTTGCCCCACAGAGGCATCAGTCATGATTCCCCAACTGTTTCATTTGACGTTGCCACAGGAAATGAGTTCAAAAATAATATAGTTTTCAATAACGGAGGATTTTCCGGCGTTTCGCGAAGTTATAACCTCTATGATGACTCATCTCTTGCCAATGGTGAGACTGGAGGCCAATTTTTTTCTAGCGGTGAAAGCGCTCTTTTCACTAACTCTTCTGCACATGATTACACACTGAAGGTTGATACAAAAACTGGAGATAGTTCGATAAGTGTGGAATACAAAAAAGATATGTTCGGCAATACACGAGGTGCAGATGGGATCCTGGATAGAGGTGCCCTTGAATTTGTAGGCGGCAGCAATACTATTTCACCACCTTCCAATTTTCGATTCAATTAATCTTAAGAGTAACCGACAGACCGCTAATAGCAAGTATACGCTGCGGATGGGCCTCACCCCTCCGCAGCAATCTCAGCTTTGTGTTTTTAAAAACAGTTTTTTCCCCTTACGACACTTCCTATTGGCTCGGCCTGATCCTTTCTTAATCTCAAGGGGCGTTGTAGAAAAAACGATACTACGAGAAGTTTGAAAGACTGTTTGGATTTTCATACACAATCACAGTTTTGGATATATTAAGACCGTTCGCAGCGTCGTTTCATCATCGACTTTGCTGGCAACACCATTATTACTCACGGTTATTGGATTATATAGTCTTGCAGTACATTAAAAACCAATCCGACATTCCATCTTTTCTAAAAAATTTTATATTAACAAATTGATTTGCAATGAATGTTTTTCCATACAGAATATTGACTACAGACAAATTAAATCCAATCATAGTTTCGATTCTCCTCAAATGGACTCTATCTTCATCATCAAACTTAGAACTTTTATCTGGAAGCAGCTTTAAAACATGTTCAATTTTATTCGGGTTATAGAAGGGCAAAAATTCTCCCTCCCCCCGATGAAAAACATAGAGAAAGGCATCCATACCTTGAGTATCTCGAGGATAAACACGCCAAATTTCATTGGTGGGTTATAAAATGGAGTCTGTTTATAAATTTCGATTATTGCGAACGCAGAGATCGATTGAAAAGAGATATTTTTCAAAAGTCTTACAAAGATACGAATTAAATGAATAATTATGCGATAGCATTTCTGCTGATAAACACGATTATAATTTTTTTGGCGCCGAGGCGCATGGCTCCAATAGCACTGCTTATGGGAGCCTGTTACATGACTCTTGGCCAGAAGATTGAGCTGGGACCATTTACTTTTACTGTTATTCGAATTCTAGTCGTGGCCGGTGTAATTCGAATAATTATTCGAGGTGAACGGTTGGAGGGAAGGTTAAATTCATTGGATTGGCTAGTGATTGCTTTTGCTGTATGGGCTTTGATTAGCAGTGCCTTTCACAATGACTTCGCTGCAGCGCTTATATTCCGGCTAGGATTGGTTTATAATATCTGCGGTATCTATTTCCTCCTGCGTGTTTTTTGTCGCTCACTTGATGATTTAGTCGTGATATTACACATAACAGCATTTCTTTTGACACTGGTAGCTATCGAAATGCTCTTTGAAAAAATTACTGGGCGAAATCTATTTCACATATTTGGAGGTGTTGGAGAATTCCCAGCCATTCGTGATGGCAGAATTCGTGCCCAAGGACCTTTCGCTCATTCTATCTTGGCAGGGACAGTTGGATCTGTATCCCTTCCATTAATGATCGGTTTATGGCGAACACACAGCAAATCTGCGCTCATTGGAATTTTAGCGTGTTTGATAATGATTATAACGAGTTCCTCCAGCGGTCCGATATTAAGTGCATTGGCTGGCCTCGGCGCTCTTTTTATGTGGAATTTTCGTCACAAAATGAAGCTTGTCCGGTGGATAGCTTTAATTGGCTATATAGGGTTGGATGTGGTAATGAAAGCGCCTGCATATTATCTTATGGCCCGCATTAGCCCTATCGGCGCCAGCACTGGCTGGTATCGAGCGAGGCTGATAGAGTCAGCCCTAATTCACATAAATGAGTGGTGGATTGGAGGGACGGATTTCACTCGCCACTGGATGCCCACTGGTGTTTCCTGGAGTCCAAACCACACGGACATTACTAATTACTATATCAAAATGGGAGTCCTTGGAGGACTGCCTCTTATGATTCTACTTATTCTACTATTTGCTAAAGGATTCTCTCTGGTCGGAAAAAGTATCCAATCCAAAGATAATCCTCTTCCGGAGTATAAATTCATTGCTTGGACCTTAGGGGCCTCACTTTTTGCACACGCGGCTACCTGCTTGTCTGTTTCCTATTTCGACCAATCCTTTATATTTCTTTATTTAACTCTTGCGATCATTGGTTCCATGTGGTCTGATATCGAGCTTGGAAAAAATAGGGCGCTGCGCCAAGCTCTAGAGGTTATTTTTAAGAAATTTAGTTGATAAGCTTTCTTCTGGATGTAAAAAAGTGTTAGAAGAAATTATTTAAGTTATCGGTAGGTTAAAAATGAAAATTTTGGTAGCAATAGCAAATTATGGCACAAAGAACGATGAGTATTTACAGATAGTATTATCAGAATATAAAAAAATGCCTTTTTGCATAGATATTGTAGTTTTATCAAATATAAAAAAGTGCTTTGGGCCCGATATAGAGGTAATTACTGGAATGCCATCCCGCAATCCGTTCTCTTTACCATTCGGACACAAAAAGTTATTTGCTGAGCGAATAGAGGATTATGATCTTTTTATTTACTCTGAAGATGATACGCTGATAACCGAAACGAATATAAACGCATTTTTAAAAGTTACCAAAATTCTTCCAGATGATCAGATAGCGGGATTCATTAGATATGAAGAATATCAGAATAGTGAAAGGTATTATACGACAATCCATTCGCATTATCATTGGATCCCGACTTCGGTAAAAACTATAGGCAAATATACCTTTGCTCATTTTAGTAACGATCACTCGGCCTGTTTCATCCTTACCCGGGATCAGCTTATTAAAGCAGTTTTATCTGGAGGATTTTTATCAGAGCCTAGACAAGGGGCTTATGATATGTTATGTACTGCGGCTACAGATCCATATACCCGATGCGGATTTCAGAAATTGATATGTATTTCGCACTTGGACCAGTTCAGTCTGCATCATTTGCCAAATGTATATCGTGGGAAAATGGGTATAGAACGGTCTGATCTTGAAGTACAGATAAAAGCCATGAAGCAAATAGAAAAAGGCGTTAAATCTTCAAAAACACTATTTCGAACTAAAACAAATTTAAACCTGCCAATTTTGAATAAAAAATATTACGAACCTGCCCGCTTTGACATTATAGACTTAATTCCGGAATGTTGTGAAAAAGTTTTATCGATAGGTTGCGGATGGGGAGCAACCGAATATGAACTAGTTAAAAAAGGAAAAAGCGTTACGGGAATACCCATTGATTCGATTATCGGAGCATCTGCTAAACTTAAAGGCATACAAATTTTGGAACCTGATTTTGGTAAAGCGATGAACCAGCTTAAAGGAAAGAAATTTGGTTGCCTATTATTTATCAACATTTTACAGTTTTTAGAAGATCCTGACAAAATTATGAATCAATTCAACAGGTTTATCGATAAAAATGGTCTATTCATTGTAACTCTTCCAAATTTTAGTCATATTTATATTTTCCGGAAAATAATATCGAGAAACCCAATTTTTAAAGACATCATCAGATTCAGAAGTCATTATAATGGTGGGTTCCGATATCCTTCTAAAAAGATCATAAAAAAATGGTTTCATTCATGCAAAGTAAATGACGTTCGAGCATTTTTCCAGCCAGATCATGAGTCTGATAGTAGCTTTTTGCCCTTGGGCGGTTTTTTTGACTTTTTATTTTCCTCAAATCTTGTGACATATGGTCAAAAATCTAAAGAATGAAAAAGTAAATAAATGGAAAATATAAAAATGGTATCATTAATTAAAAATAAAAAACCTCGCGTTAGTATTGGTTTGCCGGTTTATAACGGGGAAAAATATCTGGATGAAGCTATAGAATCATTGCTGAAACAAACGTTCGATGACTTTGAACTTATTATCAGCGACAATGCTTCTACTGATAGGACTAAACAGATATGTGAAAAATATGCCAGGAAAGATCATAGAGTCAGTTATTTTAGAAATGAAAATAATATTGGCGCTGCAGATAATTTCAATAAAATTTTCAAACTATCCTCGGGGGAATATTTCAAATGGGCTGCTCATGATGATATCTGTGATCCAGATCTGTTAAGAAAATGTGTCAAGGCATTAGACGAAAACCCCGATATAGTTTTGTGTTATAGCAAAGTTATGGTTATTGATGAAAATGGAAAATTTTTACGAAAATATAAATACCGCTTAAATGGGAATAACCCCAAGCCATACTTACGATTTCTTTCTCAAATTCGTGGACACCAATGTTATGAAATATTCGGTCTTGTTAGAGCTGAAGCTTTAAAAAGATCATCGCTTATCGGAAATTATGCAGGCGGCGATGCAGTTTTACTGTTATCCTTATGTCTAATGGGCAAAATCTATGAGGTTAATGAATATTTGTTCTATTCCAGAAGTCATCAAGACCAGTCAACCAAAATGCAAAAAAATTTTCGGAAGTTTTCAATATGGTTTGATCCCAAAAGGCAATATAAATTGGTTTTCCCTTATTGGAGAATATTATTAGAATATATCAAGGCTGTAAATAGATCTTCTCTGAACGAGTTTGAAAGATCCTTATGTTATATTATGATTTTTGGATGGTCAACAAGAAGACTTAAACGACTTTTGAATGACTTAATCGTTGCGCTTGGAATGATTTTTACTGGAATGGGAAAAGGATACTTCAAAAAAACAATAGTGAAATTAAATGGGAAGTATAACTGTTAATTTTAGGGGATAAGGATATAAACAATTAAAAAAGATTCATTAATGATGCTCCCCGCAGCAAGCTGCAAGGCATTTTGTAAAAGGTGAATAGAATCAGCTTGACATTGAGTTCAGGAAAAAATCAGAAATTTGGTTTCAAGGAATAAAAGCGACATTATTGATGTGTCGTGAATTCACATAAACAAAAATTATTATTCGCATCGTGGCAGTTACGATACTGTAGTCGTTTTTTCAAAGAATTATCAGGTATAAGCCATTATCAGCAACGTATAAGTTTAAATGGATACCGCCATGACAATGCCATGCGGAAGCTTTCTTATCAACATTATTAACAGTTTTTATTTTTTAACTTTGTGTTCACTTTTTGCTGGTACTTAAATATTAGAAAAGCCGAAAAATTAAAATTATTTTGAATTGGAAAGATTTTTCACTTCAAATTTAGGATACAGAATTAAATGTCAATTAAAACACAAGTAAATTACGGGATTAAGTGGGTTGGAATATCAATACTTTTTCTTAGAGTCTCAAGATTTGTAATATCAGTTATTTTAGCTCGACTGTTAGCTCCTGAAATGTTCGGCATTATTGCTATGGCCAATGTTGCAATTGAAACAATCGGTATCGTTAGACAAATTGGCGTCGGTTCAGCATTTATTCATAAAAATTATGAACCAAAAATGGAGGAGATTGCAGCAAATACGACTTTTATAATGGCTTTGGTTGTTAACGCGATATTATTTGTAGTTAGTTTTCTTGTTTCGCCGACTATCGCTTCATTTTTCAACTCCAATGAACTTGAAAAAATACTTAAGGTGATGTTTCTGCTATTTATATTTGACGGATTTTTTACGGTGCCAAACCTCATTTTAATAAAAAAGTTGGAATTTGGGAAACAATCGGTGTGCCAGATCATTGAAAGCACTTTCTATGCATTTATCGGGATTTCATTCGCTTTGTTGAATTTTGGAGTATGGAGTTTGGTTTTTGCGCAGCTTTCTTCAAAAGTGATATTCGGTATCTTAGTCTTTAAAATGTCAGGATGGCGTCCTAAGTTCGAATTTGATTTTGATATCGCTAAAGAGTTGTTTGATTATGGCAAATATATATGGGGTTTTATTGTTGTGGCTACCATAGGAAAAGCTGTGGATAAAACCGTAGTTGGAAAACTTTGGGGATCATCAAGTCTCGGCTTTTACAGCATCGCTTTTAATTTATGCACTTTACCTGTAACGCTTATTAGTTTTATGGTTGATAGAATAGGATTTCCAGTATTCTCTCAGATGCAGGGAGATGATAAAATGCTCAGAAAGAGTTTCAATAAGGTTCTTTCGAATGTCTCATTAGTAACCATTCCACTATGTTTAGGTTTGTTTGCTGTATCCAAGGAATTTGTTATTAGCATCTATGGTTACAAATGGGAACCAGTTATCCCATTGGTAAAAGTATTAGCATTTTATGCAATGTGCCAATCCATTTCATCAGTTGCTGGGACAATTTTAAAGGCTATAGGAAAGGTCAATATTATCCTTTATTCAATAATTATCCAGCATATAATCATGATAGGTTTATTCTTTTTCTTTCGTTCTTTAGGTATCATTGGCGTTTGTTATGCGGTGTTAATTCCAATGCTGATATTAACGATCATCCTTTTTTCCTTCTCATTCGCATATCTCGATTTAAGAGCGAATGAGGTGTTTATACCAATAATAAGGGCAATCTGTTCAGGATTGATCATGGTAATTTCCATAAGAATGTTTATAAATTTTGCTGCTTTTAATGAGTTTATGCCCATATGGTTAATTTTGTCTGGGTCGATAATACTTGGATCTGGTGTTTATATTTTGTCATCGTTTTTAACAAACAAGTCTTGCCTGAATGAATTTAGGTATTTGTTGATAGATATTGTTCAGAGCAAAGGAGTACTCTATTGAGTAGTAAAATCATTTAACGTGAATTAAAATTCATGAGCAAAAAAGCTTTTTCATTTAAAAATCGAGTCGCACTTTCGAAAAAAGAAAAATAAAATCAATGTTAGTGATTATGCAAAAAATAGTACATCGCGAATTATTTGAACCGAAAGTAACCAATTCGAAAAATTTCAGAACATGAATTACTAATACCCAATCTTAAGCCCTCATTTCGTAAGAAAAATCAGTCCACGAATTTCTATTTAAACATCAAAGAAACTCACGATCATCATAATTTATTGATTTTTCTTCTGAAAAATCATCATTTATAAGTTAAATCCACTGATTAAAACTAAAAGAAATCTTAATAGAGCGTAAATAGGAGGGAGAAATGAAAGTAGCCATCTTAGCCGGAGGTCATGGAACTAGGCTTGCAGAAGAGACTGAAGTTAAGCCTAAACCCATGGTGGAGATCGGAGGCAGACCAATTCTCTGGCACATTATGATGATATATGCGAATTACGGTTTTAAGGATTTTGTTATTGCACTGGGATATAAGGGAGAAGTGATTAAAAAATATATGGTGGATTATAGATCGCTGTGTGGAAATATCACTGTAAATTTAGGAAACGGAGATTGTATATATCACGAAGGAAATGGATTAGACTGGACGGTTGAATTAATTGAAACCGGGTTGCATACTCAAACAGGAGGAAGAATCAAGCGTCTTGCTCCGTATGTAAATGGCGACACATTTATGCTGACTTGGGGTGATGGGGTGTCGGATATAAATTTAAATGAGCTTTTGGCTTTTCATCGCTCACACGGAAAGTTGGCGACTCTCACTGCTGTTCGACCGCCTGCTCGGTATGGGCATTTGGAGCTTAACGGCAACTCCATTCAAGAATTTAATGAAAAACCACAGATTACCGAGGGGTGGGTGAATGGCGCCTTTTTTGTGCTTGAACCCGGAGTTTTTGATTATATTGATGGGGATGATACCCAGTGGGAAAAGGAGCCGCTTGAGAAACTTGCCAAGAATGGACAGTTGATGGCCTATAAGCATAGTTCATTTTGGCAGTGCATGGATACATTGCGGGAAAAATATATAATGCAAAGATATTGGGAATCAGGTAAAGCGCCGTGGAAAATCTGGAAATAATAATATTTTCCACTGCATCTCCCCAATAAAAAATTAAAATCAAAAGGCATTTAAAGGGATGGATCAAATGAAAGTACTGGTTACAGGCTCTCACGGTTATATCGGAACGATTTTGGTGCCTATGTTAATGAAAAAAGGGCATGAGGTAGTCGGTCTGGATACTAATTATTACGAAAAATGCACTTTTACCGGGACCTTGCCGCATGTAAAGACCATTAACAAGGATATTCGAGACATTGAAAAAGATGATATAGAAGGATTTGATGCTATTATTCACCTTGCGGGTTTGTCAAACGATCCCTTGGGTGATTTCAGGCCTGAATTGACGGAAGAGATTAATGAGAAGGCGTCGGTCAGATTGGCATGGGTCGCTAAAGGGGCCGGTGTGAAGCGTTTTTTATTTGCTTCCTCTTGCAGCAATTACGGAGCGGCAAATTCTAACTTTCTCACAGAAGAAGCAAATTTTAATCCGGTGACTCCCTATGGATTTTCAAAAGTGCGGGTTGAAGCAGCGCTTGCAAAAATGGCGGATAACGATTTTAGTCCAACTTACATCCGTGCCTCCACGGCTTATGGAGTATCTCCGAGGCTACGGTTTGACTTGGTTACCAATAATCTTACCGCTTGGGCATATACAACAGGTCGCGTTTACCTAAAAAGCGATGGATCGCCATGGCGTCCTATTGTTCATATTGAGGATATATCTCGCGCGTATATCGCTGCATTACAGGCACCACGCGAGACCATACATAACGAAGCTTTTAATATCGGAACAACTACAGAGAACTATCAAATTCGCGAAATTGCAGCAATGGTTGAAGAGATTGTCCCGGGTTGTAAAGTCGATTATGCACCGAATGCAGGCCCTGATAAGCGTTGCTATCGGGTCGACTGCAATAAACTGGCGTGCGTATTGCATGATTTTAAGCCGCAGTGGACGGTTAGGCGGGGAATCGAGCAACTTTATGAAGAATACAGGAAAATAGGTCTAACCCTTGAAGAATTTGAAGGGCCCAAATATATGCGACTTGCTCACATAAAAAGCTTGATTAACAACGGCCGACTGGATGAAAATCTACGATGGAAAAATGGCGGCACCAATTAGACAGGATTAACAAGAAGATCATTATTTAGTTCTCTTAGTTTCATCCGGAAAATATGAAAAAAAATAAATCCTGATATCCTGTAGATTATGTCAAAATGTATAACCTTAATTGAGTGAAAATCGAGGATGCCCCAGATCCAAGGCGACCGAGGGTGAAGCTGTAGTCAGCTACCGCGAACCCTCGGCAACGAGAGAGATGGGG
>Ga0315540_10001851_pt1 | contig 11966 bp, 10 predicted proteins | sample SalMarSW160110MG_FD_203677 | JGI IMG/M metagenome (GOLD analysis project Ga0315540, IMG submission 203677) | Salt marsh sediment microbial communities from the Plum Island Ecosystem LTER, Massachusetts, United States - Salt Marsh Sediment SW1601-10 ... | reverse complement strand
CGCCGTACGTGGAGATCTGGAGTGTGGCGAAGATCCCGAATTTCGTGCAGGCGGTGCTGGAACGCTGGCAACGGGAGCATGGCGAGCTGCCGCCCCGCTTCTACCTGACCATGTGCCCACAGGTGGAGGTCAACGCCGCCGGCGGGTTGTCTTCCCGTGTGGTCGAGCTGACGGATCCCCGGCTGCGGTGCCGGCACTTCACTGGTTGCCATAAGCCCTACTTCGTGGTGTTTTTCGTAGGGGAGGATGCGCAGAGGCATCAGGCCGAGGTCCAGGGCCTGCTGTCCTGGTCCGAGAGTTACGGGGTGGAGATCGGCAGCGACGCCGTGCGGCTCGCCTTCGTCGACGCCACGGAGGAGGCCGACGACGAGGATCGTGACGATCTGCCCGCGCCGAGGACGCTACGGGATCTCCTGGCGACCGGCGAGATCGTCAGTATCCTGGAATAAGATTCCAGGAGCTCCCGACTGAAGTCATTCAAGGGGATCGGGCGATTTGAAGTCCCCGATCACCCTGCTCGCCTTCGCGCATCTCTTCTCAATCCCGCCGCTCCACCAATTCCGGGTCGGCCGTGATGTCGCGATAGATCTCGACCCGATCACCGTCCTTGACCTTCGCGGTGAGCTTGCACAGCTTGCCGAAGATGCCGACCTTCTGGGCGTCGAGATCGATCTCCGGGAACTGGACCAGCAGGCCCGAGTGCTCGATGGCCTCCTGCACCGTGCTGCCGTCCGGTACCTCGAGCCTCAACCACACCTTCTTGAACTTGTCCGCGTAGGCGACACCGACGTTCATCCGCCTGCCTTCCCCGGGCTTGCGAGCGCCTCGGCGGAGGAGGCGGCCTTGCGAATCGCGGCGGCCTCGGCACGGGCGGCGAGGCGCCGGTCCAGCACCCGTTTGCCGGCGAGGAGGAGCCCGAGGGCGACGAACCCCCCCGGCGGCAGGATGGCGAGAAGGAAGCCCTTGTAGTGGGGAATCAGGGTCAGGTCGAGGAACGCCAGGCCCTCTCCGAGCAGTTGGCTGGCGCCGTGAAAAAAAGTCCCGCTGCCCACGATCTCCCGGACGCCGCCGACGACCACCAGCGCGGCGGTGAATCCCAGGCCCATCGCGAGTGCGTCGGCGGCTGCGGCCGGGACGCTGTTCTTGGACGCGAAGGATTCGGCCCGTCCCAGGACGGCGCAGTTGACCACGATCAGGGCGATGAAGAGCCCGAGCACCTTGTGGAGCTCGTGCAGCCAGGCGTTGAGGGCCATGTCCACCAGGGTGACGAGGGTGGCGATGAGCACGATGTAGACGGGAATCCGTACCTGCGGACTCACGATGCGGCGCAGGCTCGAGACCAGGATGTTGGATGCGGTCAGGACCGCCGTGGTCGCGAGCCCCATGCCCAGCCCGTTCGTCGCCGTGCCCGTGACCGCGAGGGTCGGGCACAAGGCCAGCCCCTGGACGAAGACGACGTTGTTGTCCCAAAGACCATCGCGCGCGATGCGTCCGTAGTCGGGGATCATGAGCGACCTCCGGTGCTCTGGTTGCTGCTCGATCTGTCGGCCGGGGCCTCTTTCGTGACCTCCGGGGTCAGAAGGGCGTCTCGATTGTCGCGGAAGAGCTCGAGCCCCTTCTTGACGGCGCCGACCACCGCGCGGGGCGTAATGGTCGCCCCGCTGAACTGGTCGAAGTCGCCCCCGTCCTTCTTCACGGCCCAGCGCTCGGCCGGGGGATCACCAAGGGACAGGCCGTCGAAGCCCAGTATCCACTTGTCCTGGTGCACATCGATGTGATCGCCCAGACCGGGGGTCTCCGTGTGTGCCAACGCCCGGACGCCGAGGATCTTCCCGTCCGCGCCCACACCCAGAAGCAGGTCGATCGGACCCCCGTAGCCCTGTGCCTGGAGCTGGTAGGCCACGCCGGTGACCTCTTTGCCTTCGAGCGCCCGGTACAGGGTGATCCCCTGTCCGGATGCAAGCTGTAGATTCGCGGCCTGGGCGAGCAGGTCGTTGTCATGGATCGCGGGCGGAATCACTTGGTCGAGGGACGCCAGGAGATCCTCCGCCCGGCGCTGCTCGATGGCATCCTTGGTCGCGATGTTTGCGATGACGAGGGAAGCGGCGGCCGCCATGGCGAAACCACCCAACAGCAGGGCCTGATAGCTCGTGCGCCCGCGATAGCCCGAGTCTGTGTCCGTGCTCATGATGCCTTCTCCGCGTCGTCCCCGTATTCGAGGGGAGCACCTTTGCGGTCGCGCCCGTAGACGCGGGGCCGCATCCAGTGATCGATGAGGGGAGTGGTCGCATTCATGAGCATCACGGCGAAGGCGACGCCCTCCGGATAGCTCGTCCAGCTGCGGATGACGAAGACGAGGAGTCCGCACCCGGCGCCGAATACGACTTGGCCGCGGGCCGACACGGGCGATGTCACCAGGTCCGTGGCGATGAAGAAGGCCCCGAGGAAAGTGGCCCCGGACAGCAGGTGATAGACGGGGCCGGCAAAATGCTCCGGATCCAGCAGGTGCATCAGTGTTGCCGCCAGGGCGATGGTGCCCAGCATGGCCGTCGGGATCTGCCAGCTGATCACGCGCTTGTAGAGCAGGAACAGGCCGCCCAGGAGGATCAGCAGGGCCGAGGTCTCACCCATGCTGCCGGACGTGGTGCCGAGCACCCCGCGAAGGGCGCTGAAGCTGTCCGCGAGTATCTGAGGCGCGGCCAGGCCCTGCCCCAGCTCGGTGCGCATATGTCCCAGGACCGTGGCGCCGGTGGACGCATCGACGAGGGTGCTTGCCTGTGCCCCGCCGAAGGTGATGGCAAGACCTTCGAGGATACCGGGTGCATGGGCCGAGAAGATGGGCTCGGGCGCCACGAATCGGGTCATCTCCACGGGAAAGGAGATGAGAAGGGCCACCCGTGCCACCATCGCCGGGTTGAAGAGGTTTTGGCCGATGCCGCCGAAGATCTGCTTGGCGACCACGATCGCGATCAGGCTGCCCACGGCGCCTACCCACCAGGGTGCCCAGGGGGGCAGTGTCATGGCCAGCAGCCAGCCGCTCAGGACGGCCGACCCGTCCGTCAGGAAGGGACGTACCGGCTTGCCGGCGATCCTCAAACAGGCCGCCTCCGCGATGAGGGCCGTGATCAGGGTGACGGCGAAGAGAAAGACCGCGGGCCAACCGAACTGGACCAGGCCGAACAGGGTCGCGGGGACCAGGGCCAGCATGACCAGCCCCATGGTGCGGGCAACGCTCGAGCGCTCATGGGCGTAGGGGCCCGCGATCAGCCAGGCGTTGTTCATGCCGCCGCGTCCTCCAGCACCTGCTGCTTCCCTGTCTCGGCAGCCGCCTGAGCGGCCTTCTGCGCCGCGGCCTCCCGCTTGCGCTTGGCCATGGCCTCCTGCTTGGCCTTCTTGATTGCCTCCATACGCGCCGACCGTGCCTCGATCAGGCGCTTGGTCTCTGTCTGCTTCTGCTTGGCGCGGCCACGGGCGGCCATCTCGCCTTTCGCGTAGTTGAAATACTGCGTCAGAGGGATGTGGGACGGGCAGACGTAGGCGCAGGAGCCGCAGCCGATGCAGTCCATCAGCCCCAGCTTGACTACGCCATCCAGGTCGCCGGCCCTGGCGTGTGCGGCCATCTCCACGGGCAGCAGCCCGCAGGGGCAGGCCTGTACGCAGCTGGTGCAGCGGATACATGGCATGGTCTCGCCCCGGTGCGTTTCCTCCTCGGTCAGGGCGAGCAGGCCGTTCGCCCCCTTGACCGTGGGCACGCGGGTGCTCGGCAGGGGCTGTCCCATCATGGGTCCGCCGCTGATGAGCTGCGTGGGCTCGACGGTGAATCCACCACAGTGATCGATGAGGTGCTGAATGGGCGTGCCGAGCGGGACCCGAAGGTTGCTCGGATGGCGAATCGCGCCGCCGCTGATCGTCATCACCCGGGACACCAGGGGCCGGCCGTAGCGCAGGGCCTCGTGCACGGCGAAGGCGGTTGCCGGGTTGTGGACCACGACACCGATATCGGCGGTCAGGCCCCTAGCCGGGGTCTCGCGTCCCACCAGGGTCTGCACCAGATGCTTCTCGGAGCCCATGGGGTAGCGCATCGGGAGACGGGCGATACTGATGGAAGGGAAGGTTCTGGCGACCTCCGCCATGGCGGCCTGGGCCTCGGGCTTGTTGTTCTCGATGCCCACCAGGATCTTCGAGACGCCGAGCGCATGGGCCATGATCCGGGCGCCATCCAGCACCTCGTCCGCCCGCTCGCGCATCAGCCGGTCGTCGCAGGTCAGGTAGGGCTCGCACTCGGAGCCGTTGATCACCAGGGTGTGCAGCCGGTAGCGCTTGCGCAGGTTGAGCTTGACGGCGGAGGGGAAGGTGGCCCCCCCCATGCCGACGATGCCGGCGGCCGCGACCCGGGCGGCAACCTCATCGGGGTCGAGGGCAAAGGGATCGACTTCGCCCCGGATATCTTCCGACCAGAGGTCCTCACCGTTGGACTGCAGTGAGATGGTGCGCACATTCAGGCCGGACGCATGATGGGCTGGATAGCTGCCGATGCCCACGATGCGCCCGGAGGTGGGGGCGTGCACGGGCGCCGAGATCACGCCCTGGCTATCGGCCAGCAGCTGGCCCTTGGCTACCTTCTGGCCTCGGCGAACCACGGGCGTGGCGAGTGCGCCTATGTGCTGCTGCAGGGGGATATGGAGCAGAGGAGGCAGCTCGAGATCCTCGATGGGCCTGCCTGCCGACAGCACCTTGAGGTCGTCGGGATGCACGCCGCCACGAATCTTGAAGAGCTTCATTGCAATCGCCTCGTTTCAGTCATTCCGTTTCGATCGTCAGCCGGCGACGGCCGGGCTCGGCCAGTACCAGGTCTGCAGGGTCGCCTCGACGGGACGCATCTCGATGCACTCAGTCGGGCACACCTCGTAGCACTTCTCGCAGCCTATGCAGGCGTCCGGAAAGACGGCGTGGATCATCTTGGGTCCGCCGAGGATGGCGTCGGTCGGGCAGCGCTTTAAGCACCTGGTGCAGCCCACGCAGAGGTTCTCGTGCACGTGAGCGACAACCGGCGCCTTCTCCGCGATCCCGGACAGATCGACGGCGACACCGAGCAGGTTTGCGAGCTCCTCCGCCAGCGCGCGCCCGCCCGGGGGACACAGGTTGACGGGTGCCTGACCGTTCGCGATGGCCTCGGCCGCCGCACTGCAGCCGGGTAATCCGCATTGGCCGCATTGAGAGCCCGGCATAAGGGCTTCCACCTTTTCTACCAGGGGGTTCCCGTCCACTTTCAGGTACCGGGAAGCGAGCCCCAGGAGCCATCCGAGCAGCAAGCCCAGGATCGTGAGACTGGCGATTGCGGCAAACATGTCTGTCGAGCTCCAATTTGTGAAGATGCAGTAGTGGTAGGTCGGCATCCGTATGCCGACGCTTGAATTTCAGAGCACTATGATCATTGCGACGTTTGCGTGCGTTGCGAGCATCTGTGATCGCCAGCCCGATCGATCCCTAGCGGACGGTCAAGCCGGCGAAGCCCATGAAGGCCAGGGACAGCAGTCCGGCGCTCACGAAGGCGATCGGCGACCCGGCGAAGGCTCGCGGTACCTGCATCAGGGCCAAGCGCTCGCGCATCCCCGCGAACATCAGCATCACCAGGGTGAATCCGAGCGCCGAGCCGAAGCCGTAGAGGAGGCTCTCCAGGAAGCCGTGGTCCTTCTGGGCATTCAGCAAGGCAATGCCGAGGACGGCGCAGTTGGTAGTGATCAGCGGCAGGAAGATGCCAAGCACCTGGTACAAGGCCGGCGAGACCTTGCGCACCGCCATCTCGGTGAACTGGACCACGGCGGCGATGACCAGGATGAAGGTCAGGATGCGCAGAAAGCCCAGGTGGAGGGGGCCGAGCAGGTAGTGCTCCAGCAGCCAACTCGCCAGGGCGGCCAGCGTGAGCACGAAGGTCGTGGCCAATCCCATCCCGAAGGCGGAGCTCAGCTTGTTGGATACCCCCATGAAAGGGCATAGCCCCAGAAACCTGACCAGCACCACGTTGTTTACCAGCGCGGTGCCCAGGATGATCATCAAATACTCGCCCATAGGGGACTCGCCTCGATCCTATTGCCGGTGATCGCTTGTGTGATGGCAGAGCAAATTGGGTGCCAATCGAGCGGCTTCTGCCTTCTCCGGCGGCTGACGGACCGCCCTCGCATGGTGCAGATCTCCGGTCGAGTGTGCGAGCTGAGCGCACTTCCGATTCAATCGATTGCGATGAGCGGATGCCTGTGGACGGTCGGCGGTGGGGCGGCTCAGAAGGGGGAAGTGGTCTCACCCATTACCCTTGTCGCGATGGAAACATCGAGTCCGGGGGCCGGCTGGGGCCTGTCGTAAATGTTACATGGCGAAGCGGCGCCGCTCGTGTACCGGGTGTGGCAGCGGCAGGGTCGACCGATGTTAAGTACTCTCAGGAATGAATATTGCCTAAATAACTGCATAAATTCGCTTGGAGAACCGAGCATGCGCACCCAGACCACGCCGGACGACGCCGCCCCGCGGATGACGAGAGACGCCTTGGGCGAGTTTCTGGCGGATCACCCGGCGGAGACGCCGGAAATGGTCATCGAGGTGCTGAGCCGGATGGTCGGCGACCCGGATGCCCCTCTGCCGCCGCGCCTCTATTTCGAGGCAGTGGAGCAGTCCCCGGTCGCGATCTCCATTACGGACGCCAAGGCGGACATCCAGTACGTCAACCGGGCATTCGAGATCCTTACGGGCTACAGCCGCGATCAGGTGCTCGGCAAGAACGAGGCCGTGCTCTCCAGCAATGCCACGCCGGCCACCATCTACAGGCAGCTGTGGCGTACCATCCGGGCGAAGAAGGCGTGGTCGGGTGCCTTGGTCAACCGCACCCGGGACGGCAGGGACTATATAGCCGCGGTGACCATCTCGCCGGTCCTGGACCAAACGGGCGAGATCGCCTTCTTTCTCGCCATGCATCGGGATGTCAGCCATGAGCACGAGCTAGAGGCCCAGCTGCGGCAGCAGAAGGCACACCTCGAGACGGTGCTCGATGCGGCGCCCGTGCTGGTGGTCCTCCTCGACGAGTCCGGCCGCGTATTTCTCGACAACCACGAGTACAAGAAGCTGCTCGGTGATCTGCGCGGGCGCGAGCCCGTCGAGGTCCTGCGCCACGCACTGCAGGAGCAGGCGGGCTTCGACCCCCTGGATGCCCTGCGTGCCGGTCGCAGCTTCAAAGACATCGAGGTGAGCATCGACATCCCCGGGCGGCGCGGGCCCCTCTGGTTCTCCTGCTCGGGAACCCACACCAGCGAGGTGGATGCCGGCGCGCGGGACTGCTTCGGTCGCAACCGAAAGTGCGAGAGGCATTTGTTGCTATTGGCGAACGACATTACCGCCCGGCGCCGCCAGATCGAGCGGGCACACCTGGAGAATCTGCGCGCGCGCCTGGCCGAGGAGCAGATGGCCCATGGCATGCGTGAGGCCCTGGGGGCGGCGATCTACCAGATGCAGGGGCCGTTGAACGTCATTCAGGCCGCGGTCGGTATGCTCGAGCGGAGCGACCCCGACCGGGCCACCCTGGCGAGCATGCTGGGCCAGATCAGTGCCGCGAGCAAAAAGGCGATGGCGACGCTGAAGGCGGCGCTGCCCCAGGAGACGAAAGAGGCCGAGGTGTCCGTCAATGTCAACGAGCTGTTGCGCCAGGTGCTGGAGCTGGAAACGGACCACCTGTTGGCGGCAGGCGTGGTCGTGGATTGGCAGCCGGCCCATGTGCTACCCGAGTTCAGCGGGCAGAGCAATCAGCTGCGCTGCATGTTCAAGCACCTGATCGACAATGCCATCCTGGCGTTGAACGAGACCAACAAGACGCATCGCGTGCTACGCATTTCGACCAAGGCGATCGACGACGGAGTGGAAGTGGAGATTCAGGACAATGGACCCGGCATGGCCGACGATGACCGAAACAAGGTGTTCGAGCCCTTCTTCATCGGTTGGCGCAACCGCCGCAACCGGGCCGGCATGGGGCTTGCCCTGACCCAGGAGATCGTCAATCAGCACGGAGGCTGGATACAGCTCGATTCCGACTGTCGGGACGGCTGCCGCATCCGGCTATCCCTCAGTCGAGCCGCGGTCGACGAATGACGTACCCAGAGCCGATCTTGATAAGCGATGATGCCAGGCGCCGCAGCGTCGACGGCGGGGACCGCCAGGAAATCCTGGAGTCTCAGCTGACTGCCCTGTTCGAAGTCAGCTCGGTGCTGAGCCGTTCGCTGATGCTCAGCCAGACGCTGACGGAGGTGCTGGAGGTACTGCACGAGCACGGGCGCCTGAGCAAGGGCATGGTCAGTCTCGTCGATCGGGAGACCGGCGAGCTGCTGGTCAGTGCCCTGCAGGAGAACGGCGTCGCCCCCTTCGAATCCGTTCGCTACCAGCCGGGGGAGGGGATCATCGGGCGCATCCTCGAGGGCAATCGCCCCTGGGTCGTGCCCCGCGTCGCGGACGAGCCCCGTTTTCTCGACAAGCTGCGCATCTACGATCCGGACCTGCCCTTCATCGGGGTCCCGATCCGCATCGGAGACGAGGGCGCCGTGGGCGTCTTCGCTGCGCAGCCGTTCGCTTCGGAGACCCAGCTGCACGAGCGGGCCCGGTTCCTCGAGATGGTCGCAAACCTGATCGGTCAGGCCGTCCGGCTCGCGCGGATGGTGGAGGACGAGCGGCGGGAGCTGCGCGAGGAGCGCGACAAGCTGCGCCGCGTGGTGCGGGGCAAGCACGGGTTCGACAGCATCATCGGCCACACGGATGCCATGAAGCTGATCTTCGATCAGGTGCGCCAGGTCGCCAAGTGGAGCACCACGGTCCTGATCCGGGGCGAGTCCGGCACCGGCAAGGAGCTGGTCGCGGATGCCATTCACTACAACTCGCCGCGCGTGCGCAACCAGTTCCTCAAGCTCAACTGCGCCGCCCTGCCGGACAACCTGTTGGAGTCCGAGCTGTTCGGGCACGAGAAGGGCGCCTTCACGGGTGCGAGCAGTCAGCGCAAGGGGCGTTTCGAGCTGGCGGACGGGGGCACCCTGTTCCTCGACGAGATCGGCGATATCAGCCCCGCCTTTCAAGCCAAGCTGCTGCGGGTGCTCCAAGAGGGCGAGCTCGAGCGCGTCGGCGGCAGTCGTACCCTGAAGGTCGATGTGCGCATCATCGCCGCCACCAACCGGGACCTGGAGGCCGCGGTGAGGGAAGGGGACTTCCGCGAGGATCTCTACTACCGCCTCAACGTCATGCCCATCTTCATGCCGTCGCTGTGCGATCGTATCGAAGACGTGCCCGAGCTCGCCCGCTTCCTGGTCGCCAAGATCGCCAAGATCCAGGGCCGGGAGCTGCGCGTAACCGACAGCGCCCTGCGGGTGCTCATGCGCCACAGGTGGCCCGGCAACGTGCGCGAGCTGGAGAACTGCCTGGAGCGTGCCGCCGTCATGAGCGAGCAAGGGATCATCGACCGGGACGTGATCCAGCTCGCGGGACTGGATGTCGGCGCACCGGAGCACGACCCGATCGCGCCGCCGGCACCGGTCCCCAACATCGACCTGGACGATCCCGACCTGGACGAGCGCGAGCGGGTCATCGCCGCGCTGGAAGAGGCCGGCTGGGTCCAGGCCAAGGCCGCGCGGCTGCTCGACATGACTCCCCGCCAGATCGCCTACCGGATCCAGACCCTGAACATCAAGGTTCGGCAGTTCTAGCGAGGCTGCGTCTCAGACCGACGAATCATGACAGTCGGTATCGGTATCGGAATCGAAACAACCCGCACGAAATTCGATAGCGATCCCGATCCCGAGTGGGCAGAAGGTTGTAGGATGTGTTGAGCACAGCGAAGCGCATCTGTCGCGATCGATGCGGTTCGTTTCACTCACCGCATCCTACCGCGCCGAGCGATCAGCTCACCGCGGCCTTTTCGGAGATCACGGCCAGGAAGGTATCTCGGTGCTCTGCGGATGGAATCCATTCCCCGCGCCGTCGGCGCTCCTCTTCGCTCAATCCTTCCGCGCCAATCCATTCCGCATAGGTGCCTACGCAGTTCGTAAGCGTAACGGCGAGTTGGTCGACTTGCTGTTCGTCCATCTGCGCCGCCATGCCTTTGCCAGGCTCGAGCAAAGCCGTGATCATACATCCGGTGACCATCTCGTATAGGGAATCGCTCGTCAGCCACTCCGGATTGAAATAGTGGATCGCCGCCAGCGCCACCGTGTTGGTCTCCGGAAAACGGCTCGGGTCGGTGCCGGCGGTCTTGCGCAACCGCACCGCGATGTACCTCAGCCAGTTGACGAACCGCTTCACGGACCGCGGTGTCCCCTGCTTGGCCATGAGCCAGGGCAGCCAGATTCGCAGGGCCTCCTGGAAGTCCTTCGAGTCCGCCGTGATCTCGAGGGCGCTGCGTCGGCTGCTGCGCCAGGCGGTGATGACGAGCACCAGGGCCGTCAGGATCAGCGCCCAGGCCGGGAGAGCGCCATGAGCCATCGAGCCCGGTTTCAGCTCGAACGGCCGCTTCTCGGTCTCCGGTGGCTTGGGCTCGGACTTGCCGTTATCGGTTGTCCCTCCACCGGTTGCGGGGCCGGGTGTGGTCTCCTGCTTCGGCTCGCCCAAGACGACCCGCCAGCCCGCGCCCTCCTCGCCGGATTCCAGGAGCACCAGTCCCTTCTCGATCGCTTCCCGATTCGCCTGGATGCTGATCTCCACGCCGAGCAGATCGGAGAGGGTGCGAGCCAGCTTTCCGCCGGCCCCTTCCGACTTCTGTTCCAGACCTCCCGTGGCCGCTTTGTGAGCGGACGGCGCCTGGCCGGACTGCCCGACCGAAACCGCCACCGGATTCTGGTCGCTGTCGCCGGCCATCAGGGACAGGGGAACCCTGCTGCTGGTCCACGAAACGGCCGGAGGCGGGGACGTCTTCTCCCACTTGTTCAGAAGATCGTGCCCGAACCAGAGTCCGTACCCGGCGACAAGCGCCAGCACGACTGGCTTCCAGATTGCCGACAGGGACCGGGCATCGTCCAGCAGGCCGGACGTCCAGAAGCGCTTCCTCCCGTCCTCTCCCCGAGGCTCCGGCGGGGTGATCAGAACTCCGGCCCTGTCCTGCTTCAGATCGGGTATCGGGACCTGGATGTTGATGAGCTTCTCCAGGTAGTTGCGCGCGAAGCGGCGCCTCTGCTCGGCGGATCGCTCCTCGGCGTCGTCCCCGTCGGGGTGCTCCTCGGCCATGGCCCGGGCCAGGTGTGCTCGTACTCCAGGCCCACGCAGGCCTCCACCCAGCCGGGGGACATGCCCATGAGGATGAAGCAGTCGCCGGAGCTGGCGAGGAAGTTGATCGCCTCCAGCACCTCGATCAGGCTCTGCTGGCTGCAGCGGTCCAGGTCGTCGATGAAGATGACCATCTTGCGCGGCTTGAGGCACTCGGTGACATCGCGGAACTCCCGCGCGAAGCGGGCCCGCGCGCCGGGATCGAGCCCCTGGGCCTTGCGGTTCTCCGGGTTCACCGTGACCAGCTTCTTGGGGTCCAGACCGAATCCCTGCAGGGTGTGCACCAGGCCGAGAATGGAGCCGCCGATACCGGCGAGGACCGTGAAGAGCCTGGTCAGGGTCTGCCAATCCTTGTGCCAAAGCTGCTCCGGATCGCACAGGACCGCCCAGATACTGACCACATACACCGGGAATTCCTTCCAGAGATAGCCGACCAGCAGGGCGAGGACGAACAGCAGGAGCGTGACCGGCAGCCAGACCGGCACGCCCCGGCGCACCAGCAGCTGCCAGCGAAAGCGCAGCCCGCGCCAGCTGGCAAGCGGCGGGATCGACTGCTCGCGGATATGGGCGAAGAGGCTCGCCAGGATCTGCTCGCCCTTCTGGTGGTGCCAGGCGTTGAACCAGACCGGGCGGAAACGCTTGTCCATCAGGTCCTGCTGCAGCAGGTTCATGAGGGAGGTCTTGCCGCT
>Ga0315540_10001849_pt1 | contig 11969 bp, 15 predicted proteins | sample SalMarSW160110MG_FD_203677 | JGI IMG/M metagenome (GOLD analysis project Ga0315540, IMG submission 203677) | Salt marsh sediment microbial communities from the Plum Island Ecosystem LTER, Massachusetts, United States - Salt Marsh Sediment SW1601-10 ... | reverse complement strand
TGAAGTTCGTCGCGGTGGCTGATCGCGTTGTCGGCAACCAGGAGACCTCCGGGCACCAATCTCGGCACGACCATCTCGTAGCAGTCCTCGTAGACGTCCTTCTCGGCGTCCAGGAAGCAGAACGCGATCTCGTCGATGGTGTCGAGATGGCTCCGGGCGTCGCTTTCGACGAGATCGATCAGACCGTCGATTTCCGCCAGGCTGAACGTCTCGCGTGCCAGGGCAACCTTGTCGGGAAGCACCTCGAACGTCGTGACACGCCGGCCCATCGCCGCAGTAGCGAGAGCCAACCACATCGTGGAATAGCCGGCGCTGGTGCCGATCTCAACGATCGCTCCTTCCGGTACACCGGCCGTCAGGATCGCGAGGAAGCGGCCGGTTTCGGGAGGGATCTGTCGAAGTCGCTGGAGGTGTGGGGTGCCGTCGGTGCGATCGGTGACATCGATCTGCTCGAGAGTACGCATGCGTTCGAGGATGGGTTGGGGGATGTCGTGGAACATGTCGGCAGGGTAGCTCCGGGTAGTCCGTCCGGCGGAGGATCGTCGAGGTCCCGAAGCCGGGAAGGCTCAGATGTGCAGTGCGCGCAACACGGCTTCGATTACGGCTTCAGTCGGCGCCGAGCCGGTGAAGAGGTCGACGAACACGGCTCGCCGGCGGCGACAGGTGAGGGTGTGAGTCCGCCTGTAAGCCGGATTCTGTCCCGGGTCACCCCGGGGACGGCCATCTCTCTGGGACCGACGTTGCCGCCGGCCTCGCGCGGCCTACCTGGGACGTAGTGGGCGGGTCACCCATTTCCCTGCTTGGCCTTGCTCCGGGTGGGGTTTGTCGAGCCGTCCCGGTCACCCGGGACGCTGGTGGTCTCTTACACCACCGTTGCACCCTTGCCTGTGCCCGAAGGCCATCGGCGGTCTGTTCTCTGTGGCACTTTCCGTCGGATCGCTCCGCCTGGACGTTATCCAGCACCCTGCCCTGTGGAGTCCGGACTTTCCTCAGGTCGAAACCCGCGGCCGTCCGGCGAACTCACGATGGAAGCGTACCCCCATTCCGAGCGGTCCGTGGCCGGGCGGTGGCCGTTCGCCAAGTAGCTGACGGCTGCCAGCCGTCTACGTCGGTGGGAACCGCCCCCTCCCCGGCTTCGCCGGACCTCTCCCAACACTCGCTCCGCTCGCTGGGGGAGGAAACGCTCTAGAACAACGGTGCCTCGACGTACTCCTCGAGGCCGGCAACCCATCCTGTCGGGAGCTTCCAGTGACGGCCTCCACGCACGACCATGCGCATGTAGTCGCGGCAGGGAACGTATTCGCCGTTCGGTGCGCCGCCGTGCACGTGCGTGATCACCTGGTGGCGGTGGCCCTCACGGTCGACTGCCTTGAATGCATCGGTTCGGCGTCGTCCCTCGGTCTCCTCCGCCTGATCGAGCAGCGATAGTGCGGAGTCGGGGATCTCGAAGACAGCGCCCCACACAGTGTTCCCTGGCTCCGGTCGAACCGATGGGAGGCCACCATCCCATGTTCCGTTCTCGTATGGGAATATCAGTCTGGTTTCCGGAAGATGCGCCACGAACCTGAACTTCGCCTCCGGAACGACGTCCACCATCCGCTCGGGCGAGAGGAGTGCGGTGTAGGCGAAATACAGCGTCGTGTGCACTTGGTCTCCTTGCCGGCCGCGGGACAACCAGTGTAGTGAATCGAATGAGGGTCAGGCCACGCCGCCCATCGGAATGAGGCTTTGCGGGGAAGTGTTATGCAGGGTGTGATCGAGTACATCATCGACGAAGAGCGCCTGTGGGAGGCCGAGGCCGCATGCAGGGGCATGGATTCGTCCATCTTCTTTCCGATCAACGAGGACGACGCACTCGAGGCGATCGCCGTGTGCCGTACCTGTCCAGTGAGAGACGAGTGCCTCTCCTGGGCCCTCGAGACCAGAGAGCGGTTCGGTGTGTGGGGCGGCACGACGGAGAAACAGCGTCGTTCCATGCTGCGCCGCACGGCGTGAATCGCGGTCGCAGATTCGCTGTAGCCTTTCTCCTTGAAGGTTCCCGAGGAGATGGCAATGAGTAGTGGTCCTGACCCACGTGACTTCCTGGCAATCAACTCGCTCCTCTCTGACGAGGAGCGGCTGGTGCGAGACACGGTTCGCCAGTTCGTGAAAGACCGAGTATTGCCGGAGGTCGCCGGGTGGTTCGAGGACGGGACGTTCCCAAAGGAGCTGGCGAAGGAGATGGGCGCGCTCGGGATGTTCGGCATGCACCTCGACGGGTATGGCTGCGCCGGCATGTCGGCCGTCAACTACGGGCTGGCCTGTCTGGAGCTGGAGGCTGGTGATTCCGGCGTACGCTCGTTCGTTTCGGTGCAGGGGTCGCTCGCCATGTTCGCCATCTGGAAGTACGGCAGTGAAGAACAGAAGCAGCGGTGGCTTCCCCCTATGGCGGCCGGAGAGACGATCGGGTGTTTCGGGCTGACCGAGCCGGACGCTGGAAGCGACCCTGCAGGGATGCGTACACGCGCCCGAAGAAACGGCACGGACTGGGTGCTCAACGGGACGAAGATGTGGATCACCAACGGCGGGATCGCCGATGTCGCGATCGTGTGGGCAACGACGGACGAGGGGGTGCTCGGGTTCATCGTGCCGACGGACACGCCCGGCTTCCGAGTCAACGATATCCACAAGAAGCTGTCCCTCCGGGCGTCTGTGACGTCCGAACTGGTCCTTACCGACGTTCGGCTCCCGGCCGACGCCGTTCTGCCAGGTGTGATCGGTCTGCGGGGGCCGCTCTCGTGTCTCACCGAGGCTCGGTTCGGGATCCTGTTCGGAGCCATGGGTGCCGCACGGGCATGCTACGAAGCGGCCCTCGGGTACTCGATGGAGAGGAAGCAATTCGGGACGCCGATCGCGTCGTTCCAGCTGACCCAGCGCAAGCTGGTGGAGATGATGGTCGCGGTGAATCGCGGTACGTTGCTCGCACTGCACCTCGGGAGGCTGAAGGATGAGGGTCAGCTCACGCACGAGCAGGTGAGCCTCGGCAAGCTCGACAATGTTCGGAACGCGCTGGAGGTGGCGCGTGTCGCCCGGAGCGTGCTCGGAGCCAACGGCGTCACGCTCGAGTACCCGGTCATTCGCCACATGAACAACCTGGAGTCCGTCTCCACATATGAAGGCACCAACGAGATCCAAACCCTGATTCTCGGAAACGCGATCACTGGCATCCCGTCGTTTCGTGCACCGTGATCGACGTCGATACGCTCATTGCAGACCTTCGCTCCGAAGGACTTCGCATCACCGCAGCACGACGTGCGATCTGCGAGGCGCTCGCCTCGAATGTCGGAGAGCACCTCGATGCGGCCGAGCTTCGGGATCGCGCCGAAGCCGCGGCGGGTGTCCGGATCGACCAATCAACCGTGTACCGGACACTCGACGTGCTCGAGCGTCTCGACGTTCTCCATCACGTCCACCTCGGCCACGGACCTGCGATCGTCCACCTCACAGGCGGGCGTGATCACCAACACCTCGTCTGCGAGGAGTGCGGCAGAACCGTTGACATCCCCCTCGACCAGGTGTCGGCCGTGTTCGCTGAGCTTGCCACCGCTAACGGCTTCGCCGAAGTCCAGGGCGCACACTTCGCGCTCGTGGGTGTGTGCATGGCCTGCAAGCGCAAATCGTGATCTGCCATACACTGTCGAAATGATGAAGTGGAGCGCCATCTTGCTCGCCGGCGCCGTACTGGTCGCTTCTTGCGGGACCGCAGCGACCACGACGACGAGGGTGACATCCGGCTCTGGGTCTGGGTCGAACTCCACCACAACATCGATCGTGCCGGATTCCGGCTCGGGATCGGGGTCGACAGCCGCCACGACGACGACCGTCGGTACGACCACCAGTGCGGCCGGCAAAGCGGCCCCCGACTTCACGTTCACCCTCTCGGACGGGACCGACTACACGCTCAGCGACGGGGCCAAACCGGTCTATCTCGTCTTCTGGGCCGAATGGTGACCGGTCTGTCAACGGGAGTTGCCCGTTGTCGACAAACTGGCAACCGAGTATCAGGACAAGGTTGACTTCATCGCGGTTGCCTACGCCTCGACCTTTGACAAGACCGCAGCCGGCGCGGCGCGTCTCATACCCTCCGGTGCAATCCGCTGGGGACTCGACGAGGACAATGCGGTTCGCGGCCTGTACGGGATCTCCGGCCAACCATGGACCGTGTTGATCTCGTCGTCTGATCAGGAGGTCGCTCGCTGGCCAGGAGCCAAGAGCGAGGATGAGATCCGAGCAAGCATTGAGGCTTTGATCGGCGCCTAAGCCCGCTGCGCAGCCCGTGCTTCGTATCCTGCCCGGCAGCCTCGGTGCAGCACGAGATACAAGGTAGGGGATGGGCTCACGGAGCGAGCCCATCCCCTATACTCCCTACTGCAAGTCGTATGCAATAAGGAGAGTAGGGTGCACATTCCGGACGGCTTCATCAACGGGACGACGTCGTTGGGGGCGGGCATCGCGGCGGCCGGTGGCGTTGGTGCCGGGCTGAGGCAGGCGGGTCGCAAACTCGCCGACCGCCAGATTCCACTGGCCGGACTTGCGGCGGCGTTCATCTTCGCCGCCCAGATGATCAACTTCCCGGTCGCAGCAGGCACATCGGGCCATCTGATCGGCGGCGGGCTTGCCGCCGTGCTGCTTGGCCCATGGCTCGCGACCGTGGTGCTGACGGTTGTGGTCGGAGTCCAAGCGCTCATCTTCGCCGACGGCGGGGTCTCCGCGCTCGGTCTCAATGTCATCAACATGGCGATCATCGCGCCGTGGTCCGCATGGCTGATCTACAAGGGGCTTCGCTCGTTCTTGCCGAGAACCCACAAAGCCGTCGGGGTGGCCGCTGGGGTCGCAGCGGCATTCTCGGTCGAGATCGCAGCGCTCGGCTTCGTCGCGGAGTACGCGGTCGGTGGCACAGGAGGTGCACCTGTGTCGACGGTGCTCATCGCCATGGGTGGCGTACACGCGTTGATCGGCATCGGCGAGGGGCTCATCACGGGCGTCATCGTTGCCACGGTGCTCGCCGCGAGACCGGACATCGTCGCCGGCGCGAGCGATCTCCTGGACACGAGCGATGCGCAACCGCGCCGGATCGGGCGCTTCGTGCTGGTAGGGGTCGGAGCGGCGCTGCTCGTGGCCGCCTTCCTCAGTCCGTTCGCCAACTCCAATCCCGACGGTCTCGAGCGAGTCGCCGAGGACAGGGGTTTCATCGACACGGCACAGACCAGCCCGATCGATTCACAGTCGCCCTTCGCCGGCTACGGATTCGGCGGTGACGGAGCCATCGCAACTGCCGTCGCGGGCGTGCTCGGTGTCGCCGTCACATTCGGAATCGGGTATGGGATCGTTCGCGTCAGCAAGCGTGTGAAGACTCCCCGTTGAGCGGATCCCACACCCACGCTCTCTATCGCCACGAGCGCAGCGTCCTCCACGACCTCCCCTCGCAGGTGAAGATCGTCGCGCTCTTGCTGTTCGTCTGCGCGGTCGTCGCCACCCCTCGCGAGGCGTTCTGGTCGTTTGGCGTCGACGGAGCACTTCTGATCGGGGCTGTGCTGTTGGCGCGCATACCCCTTGGTTTCCTCGTCCGCCGGCTGGTCGTCGAGATTCCATTCGTGCTCTTCGCTGTGCTGATGCCGTTCATAGGAACGGGGGAGAGGACTCTGGTGCTCGGCGTGTCGCTCTCGGTCGCGGGACTGTGGGGGGCATGGACGATCCTCGTCAAGGGGACGCTCGGACTCGGCGCTTCGGTGTTGATGGCGGCTACAACTGAGGTTCCCGACATTCTCGAGGGACTGGAGCGGCTTCGGCTCCCGACACTGATCACGGCGATCGCCGGATTCATGGTTCGCTACATCGATGTCATCTCTGGTGAGCTTCGTCGTATGCGGGTCGCGATGACCGCAAGAGGATACGACCCCTCTTGGATCGGGCAGGCGGGACCGATCGCGACCTCGGCGGGGTCGCTCTTCGTTCGCTCATACGAGCGGGGCGAGCGAATACATCGCGCGATGCTCTCCCGTGGCTACGCGGGTGCCATGCCCGTCTTCGAGCGAGTGAGGACGACAAGACGGGAATGGATCGTGGGCTTGGGGATTCCGTTGTGTGCCTGGCTCTCGGCGATCATCGCGTGGGTGATACGGTGAGCACTCCTGCGCTCGAAGTACGCGGGCTCAGCTACTCCTACCCGGATGGCCGGAGAGCACTCGACGGGACAGACTTTCACATCCACCCAGGCGAGCGGGTCGCGCTCCTCGGCGCGAATGGAGCCGGCAAGACGACGCTCGTACTCCATCTCAACGGCATCCTCAAGCCATCGGCCGGCACGGTTCGCGTCGCCGGACTCGAGGTGGACGACAGCAATCTCCGAGAGATACGCCGAAGAGTCGGCCTCGTATTCCAAGACCCCGATGACCAGCTGTTCATGCCGACGGTTCGCAGAGATGTGGCGTTCGGTCCCGCCAACTTCGGGGTACAGGGGGCTGCGCTGGATCGGAGGGTTCGTGAGGCGCTGGACGCGGTCGAGATGGGCGATGCCATCGATAGGGCACCGCACCACTTGAGTCTCGGCGAGCGGAGGCGGGTCGCCGTTGCCACCGTGCTGGCAATGGAGCCAGAGATTCTGGTTCTCGACGAACCGTCGTCGAATCTGGATCCGGCCGGGCGCCGAGAGCTGGCGCGAATGCTCGACACGCTCGATATCACGATGCTGCTCGTCACCCACGACCTCGCGTATGCGCGTGCGCTGTGCCGGCGGGTGATGATCATGAACCGTGGAAGGATCGTCGCAGACGGACCCACGGAGACGGTCCTCGCGGACGAGTATTTGCTGGCCGAGAACCGACTGTGAGAGCGTACGGCTGACGGCCTGCGGCGGGCAGCCGCACGCGTTCTGTCGACCGTGGGACCGGATGTGAGGTGCTAGGTCCGGGTGACGTTGTGAGCACGCCTACAACATCACCCGGACTGGGTCTGTCCTTCGTTGAGATCGCCAGGAGTGCCACCCGCGAGAATGGTGTTGATCGTGTTGCTCATCTCGATCGAGGAGATCGGTCCGACCTTCTTTGCCATGATCGTCCCGTCGGGAGCGACGAAGAACGTCTCCGGGACGCCGAAGACGCCGAAGTCGATGGCGACACGGGAATCGGGGTCGACGACGTACTGCATGCCCTCCGCCCGACCGTACGAGTCGAGGAAGCCCATCGCCGCGTCCGGCTCGTCCTGATACACGATGCCGACGAATTCCACGGGTGCTCCGTCGTACTCCGCGGCCGCAGCGCTGATCACCGAGTGCTCTTGACGGCATGGGAAGCACCACGACGCGAAGAAGTTGATCACCATGACATTGCCGTCGTTGGCGGCCAGATCGAGCGTCCCGTCACCGTCGAGGTAGGCGAGCGTGTCGTTCGGCACCGGTTTGCCGATCAGCGGGGACTTGATGAGGCTCGGGTCCTTGCCGAATCCGCGGCTGAACACCACAACCATGGCAATCACGATGAGCACGATGGCCGCAACCCCGAGCCACGTGCCGAGTTTCGGCGTGGTTCGGGTGTCGGTCATTTCGAAACCTCGACTGCGGTCCTGACGGGTTTGCGAGCGAGCCACGCCCAGAGTCCTCCCACACCGGCGAGGAGCCCACCGAGCCACACCAGCCAGATGTCCGGGAACCAGAAGACGTCCATGGCGATGGGAGGCTCGTCGACCGAGCTACGGAGCGACAGGTAGAGGTCGCCCCTGAACGTGGAGTACACGTCGGGTGTTCCGACCGAGTCGCGCCCGTTGGAGTAGGAGTTCAATCGTGGCTGGAGTTCCACGACCACCTTGCCGTTCCTGGATACTTCCATCAGGGCGCCGGAGACGAAACGGTTCGCTTCGACTCGGCTGAACTGGTTCACGTACGTGATGTCGAATCCCGGGAATTGCACGGTGTCGCCGGGTGAGAACTCGAAGTGGGCCTTCACGACCAGGCTGCCGCTGAACGCGAGGCCGACAGCGAGAACTGCCACGCCGATGTGGGCGATCTGTCCGCCCCAGTAGCCGGGGTCCGACCTCATGGTGTGGAGTGCCGCCCCTGCATAGCTCTCGTTGGTTTTCACGTGTCGTCGGTGAATCGCGTCCCAGAGCGCTCTCGCGGCGACGGCGACGACGAACGAGCCGAGCAGAATCGCTGCCACCACCGTTAGGCTCCGCCGTCCCAGGAGCACCGCGACTGCGGCAACGGCCAGAGCGACACGGAGCGGGTTGCGAATTCGTGCCCACACCACCGAGCCGTTGGCCTTCCTCCAGGGGGTGATTGATCCGACCGCCATCGTCAGCAGCAGAATCAGTCCGATGGGGGTCGCGAGTTTGTTGAAGAAAGGCGGTCCGACACCCACCTGTGATCCGGTGAGTGCATCGAGGACGAACGGGTACATCGTTCCGGTCAGGACGACGATCCCGAACACGCTGAGAATCAGATTGTTGGCGAGGATGGCGCCCTCTCTGCTCGCCAGCGAGTCCAACCGTGGTGCGGAGCCGACCGACTTGGCGCGGATCACGAAGAGTCCGAACGAGAACACCAGGACGACGGCCAAGAACCAGAGGAGGATCGGTCCTATGGCGGACTGCGTGAACGCATGGACGGAGTTGACGATTCCCGACCTCGTGATGAACGTTCCGAGGATCGTCAAGGCGAACGTCGAGATCACCAGGACGAAGTTCCAGCTCTGGAGCATGCCGCGGCGCAGCTGCACGGCGGCAGAGTGCAAGAACGCCGTGGCGAGGAGCCAAGGCATGAACGATGCGTTCTCGACGGCGTCCCACGCCCAGTAGCCACCCCAGCCGAGCACGTCGTACGACCAGAGCCCACCCAGCACGATGCCGACGGTGAGGAAGACCCACGCCACGAGCGTCCACGAGCGCGTCCTGCGTAGCCAGTCGGTGCCGCCGGGACCGGTGATCAGCGCCGACATGGCGAACGCGTAGGGAACGCTCAAACCGACGTAGCCGACGTACAGCATTGGTGGATGGATTGCCATGAGAGGATGGTTTTGGAGCAGCGGGTTGGGCCCGAAGCCCTCGAGAGCCGCCTGTGCGTGCGCCCATGGGAGCACGCTCGACGCGCTGCACCCCACCTGGTTGGCGACGGTGCACACGGCGAACGGGTCGGAGACCGCGAGCATCAGCCCGAAGAAGAAAGCTGAGATGATGCCCATCACTCCCAGAGCGCCCGATCCGAGCGGGTCACGCGTGCCGAGTCGTCTCGATGCGAAATACACGGTCGCTGTGAAGATCGCCAGGATCAAACCCCACAGGACGATGCTGCCTTCGAGGGCAGCCCAGGCGCTGGCGATCTTGTACAGGAGTGGGGTGGATGTCGTCGAGTTGTTGGCGATGTACGCGATGGAGTAGTCGTTGGTGAGGAGGCCGACCTGGAGCGCGAGCATTGCGACGACTCCGCCGCCGAGGAGGCCATAGACAGGACCCGCCAGGGAGACGTCGTGGCCGGCCTGCCGCCGGAATCCCTGGAAAGCGAGCACGAGCGAAGAGACGAACGCCGTGACGACGGCGAGGAATCCGAGCGCTGCCGTCATGATCCGCCGTCTCCTGGAACGTATGAATCGTGGGGTTCCTGGGCGTTGTAGTTCTCGTCGTGCTTGACGATCAACACGTCGGAGACGAATTGGTCGCCTTCCCATGCGCCCTCAACGACTGCTCCGGCGCCGTCCTTGAAGAGCTGCGGTGGCGTGCCTTCGTTGTCGACGTCGATGGTGGTTTCCCCATCGGTCACCTCGAACGTGACCCCGGAGTCCGTCGTGTGAATGCTGCCGGCGACGACGAGGCCGCCGAGCCTGAATCGTCGCCCGTCGGGGAAGTCGGCTCGTTGCTGGACCGCTTCGGTTGGCGTGAGGTAGTAGACGAGGTTCTCGTTGAGATTCGCGAACGCGAAGAAGCCGACGGCGGCCAGGATGACAACGATCGCCGGGATGATGAACCATCGGTGCGCCATGGTCAGTTCTCCCTCTTGTATCGCTTTGAAGTCGATCGGAACCTGATGAGGAGGCTGATCGCGTAGAGGATCAGGAACCCGTACACCAGTGAGTATGCGAAGACTACCCAACCCCCGGTGAATTCATGCATGGGCTCTTCCCTCCAGGTTCGGTGCGGTGATGCCTGCCCCCGCGATCTCCAGGTTCTCCTGCGCTTCTCGCTGCTCAACCGCGTCACTCATCTGCGCGATCCAGACTCGGGCGACCATGAACGCCAGGTAGACGAGCGTGAATGCGCCGAGGTTGATCATGAGCGCGCGAAGCATGGCAGGGTCGATCGTTGACGTTCCCAAGCCTTCGAACGTCTCAGGTCGCAGGATCGTCGGAGCCTGGTGCAGGGTACGGAACCATGTGACGGACAAGTGGACGAGCGGAATCTGGACGAACGCGACGATTCCGAGAACGGCCGCACGTCGAGCCCGCATGTCGGGGTTCGAGATGCTGCGTCGGAGCGCGAGGTACCCGAGGTACACGATGAACATGAGCGCGGTGAGCACCAGCCTGGCGTCACCCCAGTCCCAGAACGTGCCCCAAACGGGCCGTCCCCACAGCATGCCTGTGATCAGCGCGACACCGGTGAAGAACACGCCCATCTCGGCCGAACTCGCTGCGACACGATCCCACGAGTGCCGCTTGGTGACCAGATAACCGATGCCTGCCACCAGTACGACGGCAAACGACAGATACGCCAGCCACGCGGACGGCACGTGTACATACATGATCTTCTGGAAGATCCCCTGGAACTCGTCGAGTGGGGCATTGACTCCGAAGGTCAGTCCGGTGGCGACACCTGCAACGGCGAGCAGCGAGAGGACGAGCAGGGAACGTTTCAACGGGATGTCTCCTCCAGTGGGCGGGCGGTGAGTACTCCTACCACGGCCAGTCCGAGGTTCATGGCTATAAGCAATACGATCCAGTTCAGGATACTGCGGTCTAATCGAAGAGCCTCAATCACCTGTGTCGACGCGATCAGGAGTGGAACCGACAGAGGGGCGACGATCAAGGACGCAAGGGTCGATCGTGTTCGAAGGCCGGCGGTCACTGCGCCGGCGAGAGTCCCAACGAGCGAAAGTCCGAGTGCGACAAGCAGCAGGATGGGAACCAGCCAGATCCACTGCTGAACGGGCTCCGGGTTGTAGAGAACGATGTCGAGCGGAACGAGCACCAGTTCGAACCCGAGAAGGAGAAGGGTACTTGCGATCGTTCGACCAACGAACGTTGCGGCAGGATCGATCCCGAGTAGTGCCAGGAGCTCGCGATGCGCAGGACCCTCCGTGGCCGACTGCCGAAACGCAACCAGCATGCCGAACAGGAGCGTGACGGCGAAGAACATGCCGGGACCGATCCGACTGAGCATCGTCTTCTCGGTGCCGATCGCGAGTGGTAGCAGGAGGAGAGCGGCCGCCCCGAACGGGACCGTGATTGAGAGTACCTCTCCGGCCCGGCCCTCGACCTTCAGGTCCTTGCGCATGATCTCCAATGCCTGTCGCCAGAACTCTGCGGCAGTCATGCGGGCCCCTCGATCGCCGTGCCACCCGACAATTCATACGTGCGTTCGACCAGGGGAAGCATCCGGTCGGGCTCGTGGGAGACGAGCACGACGGCACCACCTCTCCGTTTGACGTCGTGGACGGTTGCTTCGACCAGGGCCGCCGCCATCTTGTCGAGGCCGGCGTGGGCCTCGTCGAGGAGGAGGAGGTCGGGTTTGGTCATGAGCACTCTGGCGAACTCGACTCTGCGTTGCATGCCATGGGACGAGTGATCCGCCCTGCGATCCATTGCGCCACCCAACCCGACCATCTCGAGTGATGCGGGGACGGCGCCGTTCGGGCTGCCGGCGAGGCGTGCAACGAACTCGAGGTTCTCCCTCAAGGTGAGCTCCCCGTAGAGGGCGGGGTGGTGTCCAATCAACGCGATCCTCCG
>Ga0315540_10001848_pt1 | contig 11972 bp, 10 predicted proteins | sample SalMarSW160110MG_FD_203677 | JGI IMG/M metagenome (GOLD analysis project Ga0315540, IMG submission 203677) | Salt marsh sediment microbial communities from the Plum Island Ecosystem LTER, Massachusetts, United States - Salt Marsh Sediment SW1601-10 ... | reverse complement strand
AAACCTACTTGAATGCGATGAAAGCGTATTTACCGTCACCTTCCTTCGAAACGGCGCTGTCCTGCTTTCAAAAAATTGGCTATATGAAAAGTTCGCGCTCCGAGAAATATTTTCAGGCTTACCAATCCCTGGAAAGAAACCGGATGCTGAAAACGCTCTTATTGATGGGTGTCAAAAACGCGAATTTAGACCGGGGCGTAGTGAATTACGTGCGGGCAGGCTTGTATTAAAGTGACCCTTGGCGATACAGTGGCAGCTTGACAGGACCGGGAATGGCGCGCCGGGTCCTGGGGGATAATATTTAATGCTAGGATCCTAGCAAATCCATCCCATCCTGCCCCTTTGAATCGCCGGGCGGGTAGATTTTATCGATCCAAATTCTTTTACCGGCGACAAACTTGTAGATGTTGACTGCTTTTTTATATTTTTCGGCATATTGCTTGCCCGTCGATTGTGCAATGGATAGATTGGTCGTGATCGTATCTCCGATCTGCCGGTTCGATTCATCCAGGGAAAAAACATAATCCTCAAATGTGATGATCTGCTCCGCGGAGTGAGGCTCATCCCAATGCGGGACATCCTTTTGATGGGTGGAGGGAGGTCGATCTGCGGGGTAAAACTCCCCGTCGACATAATCCTGATGGGGCAAATCGCCTTTAAAAGAGCCGGTGCGAGATCTTTTCCGCCCCTCATAAAATCTGACGATCGGGCCAATGACCATTATAAGAAAAATTAAGAAAACGAAAAAATCTTCCATAAAATTTACCTGAGATTGTTCGAGACAGCCTGATATTGGTTAGCTTTGGTCTCCGACAGATCCCCATTGAAACGAGCACCCTTTATAGATGATAGGATAGGATAAGAAAGCTAATTATAGGTGATAAATTAATGGATACATGGTCACCTATGACAATATTCTACAATCAATTCAAATATCAATGCGAGATGGATGAATGCTGCAACAAAGAATGATCCCAATCCTTTTTGCCATCGCGCTGGCGCTGGAGATCGTTTACCTGGGTCTGTTCTGGCTGACCCTGCGCAGGCCGGGTTTTCGCTTTTGGCCGCCACCATCGGCGCGCTCGTGGCAGTTTTTCGCGGCGTGGTTCGTGGCAGGAGTGGTAGCGGCGATCTTCCTGCTGTTGGGGGCAGCCGACTTTAACAGCGCGTTCCTGCCCTTCTTCCAGCGCAGACTGCCGTTCGCGCTGACCCTGTTCGGTCTGGGGAGCGTCTTCGGCACCTGGGCCTCGCTCACCTTTGGCCTGCGCAGCACGCTCGGCCTGGGCAAACGTCTGGTCACGCACGGCCCCTACCGCTTCACGCGCAACCCGAAATACATCGGAGACAGCCTGAACATCCTGGGATATATGGTTCTGACCAATTCCTGGATGGTGTGGGTGCTGGGCGTACTAGGGGTGGCGCTCAATATTATGGCGCCGTTCACCGAGGAACCCTGGCTGGAGGAGCGCTTCGGCACGGCATACCGGGCTTACAAGCAGTCCGTACCACGCTTCATCCTCAGGTAAAATATTCCTATGAAGACGCAAATCACCCCGACCATTTCGGTTGAATTCGACCCTGCCGAGCAGGAAACCGCGGATTGGATCGCCGGCGCAGCCCGCGAGGCGCTGGCGCTGATCGAAACCCAGTGGGGCTTTCCGGCCCCAGCGGACTGCCGTTTTTTCCTGATGACCGACCCGGTGCGCTTTTTCTTCCGCTCCGCGCCCTGGACGTGGAAAGTGATGCTGGCGGTGGGTTTCCCGCTGTGGTACGGGCGCGCCAAACGCACCTGGCCCTTCAGCGCGGCCTGGACGCAGCGCTATGGGCGGCGCACAGCAATCGGGATCAAGCCGCCGCGCCTGTGGGAAACCAGCGACCGCACGATCGGCAAGATGATCTATGTGGAGGAAAAAGATACCCGGCGCAAGGTGCGCCACCTGACCTGTCACGAGCTGGTGCATGCCTGCTCGGCGCAGCTGGTGCTGCCGGCCTGGATGAACGAAGGCATCGCCACGCTGACGGTGGAAAAGTTCATGCAGGCGCCGGTCTTCCGGGACGATACAATCGAAATCGTGCGCACCACCCAACCCAAGGGGCCGCCCTCCAGCTACCGCCAGATGGCACGCCAGAGCAAGGAAGATATCGCCTACCAGGCGGTGCGCGGCTACTGGCTGGTGCGCTATCTGGAAGAGACTCGCCCCGGGTTTCTGGCGCGAATCATCGCCGCGCGGCGCGAGATCCTGGCGTTCGACGAGAAAGCGGCCCAGGAGCTGGGCATGGACCCGGCGCGCTTCTGGGAAGAGATTGACGGGGTGCTGGTGGAATATTTTGCAGTTATTCGATCTAACGCATGAACACTTGCCCATTTATGCGATTTAACCACTGAGACACGGGGACACAGAGCAGAAAATTTAATTTTCACCGGTTTCGGCCTGCATGACTACCTGCAGCACCTGGAGGGCGGTGATGTTGCGCACCGCCCAGGCCGACTGCAGGTTAACCGGGTCGTTGAAGCGGTTGGGGGTATGCGTAAGGTGGGCGCCATCTTCCTGCAGACCGCCGTTGGGCAGCGCCTGGACGGCCAGCCAGTAGTTCCACAAGGGAATGTCATATTCATAGGCCAGGCGGGCGATGGCGGCATTGAGCTGGTGGTCGCCTTCGAGGTTATCCGCCTTGGTAACCAGCACCGGCAGGATGCCGGCAGCCAGGGTCTGGTCGAGGATTTTGCGCAGGTTGGCCTCGAAAGTGGTCTTATGGTTGACATCGTTGGTGCCGAGCATGATGAAAGATAGAATGGGCTGCTGCAGGCGGTATTCGCAGGCCAGGGGCGTTTCGCCGACCTGGCAGGTGTTGGGGTCGGACCAAAAGGATGAGAGAGCGCTGGCAGCGGTGAAACCGCGCGCGCTGGCGGCGCTCATGCGCTGGAAAGAACCGGCGAAATAGTCGATGACCGGCTGGAGCGAGCTATAGGGACCCAGGTCGTAGTAGCGCGCACCGCGGTCGAAATCGACCAGAAACCAATCGGTGAGCGTTTCACAGTCGCCCACCTTGGCAAAGGCGCGCGGGTTGCGCCCCGCGGCCAGGCCATCTTGCAGCACCTGGCGGGCATGCGCCGAAAGGGCCGGGATCACCGGCCATTCCTGCCAGTCTTCAGGAGCGAGGCGCACATCTGGCGCCACCGTGGGAATGAGGGTGGCTTCCGGAAGCGGGCTGGGAGCTAACACGGTTGGCGCCGCAGTTGGCAGAGGCGGGGCGGCGGTGGGGGCGACCGAAGTTAATTCCGGGCCACCTGATGCCGGGGCAATAGAGGGGGTCACCGCCGGCAAAACCGGCGCCGGCGCACAGCTAACCAGGAAAAGAATACAGAGAAGAAAAATATATGCATTTCTCTTCCCCGTGTGTAATTTGAATAAAAGCTCTGCGTCTCTGCGACTCTGTGGTAAGACTCTCATCATTGAGGATGAATATTCGCTCATAACAACGATGCGGCGAAACCTCACTTGCATAACTGCTCGCCGACCGCCTGGGCCAGCAGGGTCTCACCTGCCGGGGTGAGGTGGATGGCGCTGTTGGTAAACTCCGTCTCGGGCACCAGGTCCCACAGGTCGAGGTAGCGCCAGCCGGAGGCTTTGGCCTGCTCGGCCAACTGGACGCGGTAGGCATCGTAGGCCCAGCGCGGGTAGTAGAAATTGTAGCGGATGTCACTGTTCTGGCCACTGCTGACCAGGATCGGCTCGTTGACCAGGGTAAGCGGCACGGACCCTGACAATTTAACCCCCGCCGCCAACACATCCAGGGCCAGCAGGTTTTTATCCAGGGTGGGCCCGGTCAGGCCGTGGAAGGAGGGGTCGGGCTTGAAATCGCGCTGGGCGGCATCCCGGGCCGGGTCCCAATCATAGACCTGGTCGATGCCGGTGGCGCCCCACATCACGCCGTAAAACTGCAGGCGCATCAGGTCGGCCAGCGGGCGGCGCGCGCCGACGATGGTCTTTTCCAAAAAAGTGGGATTGACAAAAGCCGGGTCGTTGGGATCAAGCCGCAGGCCGTAGCGGGCGATCAGGTCGCGGGCCCGCCCGGCATTGTTGGCCAGGATGGGCGAGCGCAGCTGCTCGGCGCGCAGCATCCCCTCCAGGGTAGTCATCCAGACGATCTGATCGGCATGGTAGTCCATGGCCTGCTGGAGGACCATCAGGTCCTTGGTGACCGAGATGGTCGGGTAGCCCAGATTATAAGCATGCACCGGCAGCCCGCCGCAGGTCAGCCCCAGGGCGTTAATCTTGCCAGCCAGGGTATCCGCAGGACGCAGCAGGGTGCCCCACACCGAAGAATCGCCGACCACCAGCACGCGGTATTCCCCCGCGCCGGGGGCGGGGGAAGCATTTAAAGCCAGCGAGGAAAACATGGCATCCAGATTGTAGATGCTCAAGTTGTAGGATTGCTGAGGGTTCTCCCCGAAGGGAAAGCGCTCCCGCCCCGGGAAAAGCAGGTTGTAGAAGGAAACCCGGCCCAGGGCGCCCATCGGGTAGAGGGCAGCAAAGATCAGGTTAAACACAGCAAACAGCAGCAGAGCTTTGAGCAGCACCCGACCCAAAAAGGGCCAGGAGAAAGCTGGCATCTGCTTGTCGGCTGAAGATTTTGCAGCAGCAGCGCGGGTCATGGGGCTTTGGCGAACTCCTGGCGCAGCTTATCGAGAACTTCGAGGGCGGAATAACTGCGCGCATCCCAGGCCTCGACGGTCAGATACACATCCTCGCGAGTCTTATCCAGCCCGTGGTCGGGCAGGAATTGGGCCAGGGCCCAGAAATTCCACAAGGGCACGTCGTAATCATGGGCGACACGGGCAGTGGCCTGGTTGATGCGGTTGCCGCCCTCCACGTTGTCGGCCTTGGTCGAAAGCACCGGCACCGTGCCGTTGGCAATCACCAGCTCGACAATCTGGCGCAGATATTTCTCGTATGAGTCCGTTGAGGCGTCGGCGCGCCAGTTGGTGCCAAGGTTGATGAACATCACCGCCGGTTTGTGAACGCGAAGGTCGCACTGCACGGGGTTCTCGTTGGCCTCGCATTTACCGGTATAGGACCAGGTGGGCGAAAGCGCCGAAGGCGCGCTGAGGCCGTCGCGCACGGAAAGCGACTGGCGCCCGAAGACGCCCTTGTAATAATCGACCGTCTCCTGCAGGTATTCATCACCCTTGGCGAAAAAATAGCGGTTGGTGTCATAAATCCCCAAAAAGACATTATTCTCAGACTGGCAGTCACCGATGGTGGAAAAAGAACGCGGATCGTTACCGGAGGCGAGGCCCTGGCGGTAGATTTCGACGGCGCGCGCGCTGACGGTAGGCAAAATCGGCCAGGATGCCCAGGTGGCAGGATCGGGGCGCACATCGGGCGTGGCTGTGGGCGGCGGACCGGCAGTGGGAGCGGGTGTAGCAGTGACGGCGGGCGTGGGAGTCGCCGTGTCGCCTGGTTGTGTGGTGGGGGCAGACGTGACAGGTGCTGCCGCGGCGGTAAATGTGGCCGCGACGGCCGAAGCCACAGCGGTCTGCACCGGACCCTCGTCAGAGGGCCGAAGCGGCGAGCCGGAGGTCTCGGCCTGAGCCGGCGCGGGAGCGCAGGCAGCCAGGACGGTTAGCATAAAAAGCATGAGTAGGGCAAAAAAGCCTTTCTCCCGGAAAACCATTAAATTCCTCCAAATAATTTACCAAACACGCGCAGGGAAAGCGCGGGGTCAGGCAGGGCAAAGAACACCCAGCCGAGGGCCACATAATGGAAGGTAGCCAGCGTAGTCAGGGTGGTCACCCCGCTATGCAGGCGGGGGCGGCCCGCCAGGCGAGCGTAGCGCGGTTTCATCCAATCGGTAAAGCGGTTCTGCGCCAACAGGCCAACCCCGTGCCAGGCGCCCCACAGCACGAAGTTCCAGGCCACACCATGCCACAGGCCGATCAGGACCATTGTACTGAGTTGGGTGACCAGCAGCACCTCAAAAGGCGAATAACGGGCTCCACCCGCAGCCTTTTTGGTGGTGCGCAGCGCGCGGGTAAGCGGGTTAAACCAGTAGGCACGGAACCAAAGAGTGAGGGTCATGTGCCAGTTGTTCCAAAACTGGGTCAGGTTGGGTCTGAAATATGGGGCGTTGAAGTTTTCCGGCAGGGCAATCCCCACCAGGTGGCCCAATCCGATGGCCAGGTCGGTATAACCGCTGAAGTCGAAATAGATCTGCAGTGCATAAGCGTAGACCAGCAGCCAGGACCAGCCGGCGCCCTGCACCTGGGGGGCATTGGCGGCGTTGAGCGCAAAGAGGGCCAGGCCGTCAGCCACGACAAATTTCTTGAATAAGCCCAGCGCCAGGCGCTGCCCGGCCAGGCCGATCTCCGGCGCATCGCGGAAGATGACCTTCTTGCGCAGATCCTTGATGAAGCGCTCGATGCGATCGATCGGGCCGGCAGTAAAGGCGGGGTAGAAAAGCAGGTAGGTCATATATTCAAGAAAACTGACCGCCGGCAGGCGCCCGTTCTGGCGGTCGCGCAGGGTGTGGATCATGCGAAAGGCCAGATAAGAAAAACCCAGCCAGCGCAGGTCGGCCGCGGCGGCTCGCGCCGTACCCTGGTCAACCAGGGTACGCAAAGCCATGCTGGCGGCAGTCGCCAGCGGCGGCAACTTGAGCACCACCAGCAGGACGATCAATAAAGCGATCCCGGCCCATAACACGCCGGAGGTCAGGCGCAGGCGATCCAGGCCGGCGACCAGAAGCACTACCAATACCACCCCGGCCAGCACCAGCTCGAACTGCGGCGGGCGAGCAGCGGTGAGAATGCCGTTATCGCTCAGGAAGCGGGTCAATTCCAACAGCAGCACCACGCCAATCAGCACGCCCAGGGCCGGAGCATTGGCTCGCCAGGAACGCTGCCCGGTTGGGGTGGTGACCACCCAGCCCAGGGCGCTCAGCCCAAGAGTAGCCGCCGGCAACCAGAAATCCAGATAGCGCACCGGCGAGAGCGGCTGCAGCCAGAAAACAGCCAAAATACTGACCAGGTAAAGCAGCCAGGCGCGCGCACCCGGCCAACGGGAAACCCCGCGAATGAGTAAACCAAGGGCAATGAAGATCAAAATGTCGCGCAGGGTCATAAGGCAAGCTTATCAGCGGTCAGTTAATCAGAAAAACAGCAGGTGAGACACTCAACGAGTCACACTGTCAGAGCCATGGGTGAGGTCAATAGCCCTGGTAAATCCACAGCGGGACGCTGCTGGCGGTGAAAATCACCACCAGGATCAGGATCAGGCACAGGGCCAGGGCCCAGAGATTTTCTCGGGAAAAGATGCGCTTCATACGGATCGCGGGTTTTTAACGCGGGAACTCACTTATACCCGCACACCAGGTAATCGCCGCCTTGCTGTACGACCCGGTAAACCTGGCGCGAAACGTCGAGGGACTGCTTCTCGGTGTTGTAAGTGAGGGCGATATTTCCGGTGCAGCCGACCAGGGTGGCATCGCCGTCCGTGCCGGCTTCGGTGCAGACCAGGTTATCCAGTTCGGCCTTGACGGCCTGAAAACCATCCATCTCCAGCAAGGCCTGTTCTTCCCAGTCCTTGCAGGACAGGTTGGAGACTTTCGCGGCGTCTTTGCTGACCAGGGCCGCGTAGTAATTTTCCACCGCGGTTGCTGCCGGGCTCTTTCCAGCCGGGCTGCTGCCCGGGCCGCCGCAAGCGGCGAGGATCAGGGTCAGGGCAACCAGCACAGCTACAGCCGCCCACAGGGATTTACGCATGCAATGCCTCCAAACAAGTAAAGGTCGGGCAGCGGACAAAGCCACCCGGATAATGAGGATTATAAAAGGCATTGGTCGATTGGTCAATTCAAGGTCAAAATCGATAATCCGGTCTTTATCCGGAAAATATATGTCAGGGGTGTTTTTTTGCCCACTTCGTGGGACCCAAAAAACACCCCTGAATTAACTTTCGGACAGGTTCTCAGTCTTTTTAAAAATTCAACAGGACTTTGATCGCCCCATCGTCCTTGGTATGCACCATTTCCATGCCGCGCTGCGCCTGCTCGATGGGCAAGGTATGAGTGGCGATTCCCAAAACATCGACCTGACCCGAGGCGGCAAGGTCGATGGCATGCTGCACGTCACCCTGATTGGTCATCAGGCTGCCCAGGATCTCGCCCTCTTTGGCGATCAGAGGATAAGCCGAAAAATCAAGGTTGCCTTCGGTGAGCAGGGCCACGAGCACGATCCGCCCGCGGCGCTTGAGAATCTGGATGGCGGTGTTGACCAGGGTCGGTTCATCGGCGGCGATGAAGACCGCATCCACACCCTGACCGCCGGTTAGTGCCAGTACTTTGTCGGCGAAGCTGCTGTCGGGCAGCAAAAAATCGTGCGTGGCGCCCAGGCGTTCGCGGGCGGCATCCAGGCAGTGCTGGTGAATATCGGCAGTGATGATCGTGGCGGCGCCGCTGGCGCGGCATACGCCCGAAATCATCCCGCCAATCGAACCGGTACCGAGGATGGCGACCGATTGGCCAGGCTGGATGTTGGCCCGGCGCGAGACATGCACGCCAATGGTCAGGGGCTCGATCAGGCTGCCCTGGGCATACGACAGGTTGTCCGGCAGGAGGAAGGCGGTCTCCTCGGGGACGACGATGTACTCGCCAAACGCGCCGGGCCAGACCTGGGTGCCGAGCACCTTCTTGGAAGGGCACAGGTTGATGTCGCCGCGCAGACAGTATTCGCACTTACCGCAGGTCCACTGCGGATCGACCACCACACGGTCGCCGGGCTTGAAATGGGTGACAGCGCTGCCGACCGCGATCACATCCCCGGCAGCCTCGTGGCCGAGGACGGCTGGAGCCTTGCGAAAGGGATGGGTGCCGTAGAAGGCGTGCACTTCCGAGCCGCATATCCCCACAGTTTTGACGCGGATGAGGACATCATCCGGGTGCTGGACCGCCGGCATGTCGGCGTCGATCATGGTCATGTGTTGTTGAGCATCGAGTAAAGCGGCGCGCATGGCAACTCCTTGAAAAATTCCCGATCACGAAAACACGAAGAAAATTAACTCTCTCAAAGAAGATATCGACGTAGGCCCCACGAAGGGGAAGGTTTGTTTTCTGTCGCAAAAAAGAACAATCAACGAATTTCGGCTCTTATTAAAAGGAAATATAGCAAGGCGATGGGAGAAAGTCAAGAAGCTGAGCGCGCATTGGGGATTTAAACCCTTAAGGGAGTACCCAGATCTGCCCATCCGGATACTCCCGAGCACAGGGGAGGAGAAGTTATGAATTCATCAGATAGATCAAGGATACCCAAAAGTTGTTCAGAATTTAAGTGGAGATCGTTTCGAAATTATTAAGATCGCATCATCCGAAAGACTGCCTTTCACCTGATTCCTTAATCTCTACGATTTGAGTATAATTAACTTTATAATTTTCTAAATATTGTCTTTTTTGTAAAGATTACGGATGGAAAAAATGCTTCCAGTCTTACAGATCCGTTTACTGGGCAGCTTTCAACTCCGTCTGGCTGATCAGGTCATTGATACGGTCAATGCTCCACGCCTGCAATCACTGTTGGCCTACCTGCTCCTTCACCCTCAGGCACCTATCTCCCGCCAACAACTCGCCAGCGTTTTTTGGCCCAACACATCCGAAGCACAGGCACGCACCAACCTGCGCCCCACCCTGGAATGGCACCCAGACGCAACACTCGACCTGGATGTGGAAGCGTTTGAACGCTGCCTGACCATTGTCCCGGAAAAAGGCGTTCAGCTGGATGCGTTTGCGCAGGCGGTACAGATTTATCAGGGCGACCTGCTGCCAGGATGCTACGAGGATTGGATCATCCCCGAGCGCGAGCGACTGCGTTCAGCCTTTCTTAATGCATTAGAAACCCTGGCTGCGGTCAGCGAAGATGCGCGAGATTACCCGGCAGCATTGAGCCACACCCGGCGTCTCCTCCAGGCCGACCCACTCCAATCCAAAGCCAACCACAGGCTGATCCGTCTTTATTCCCTGCTCGGTGACCGTTCAGCCGCGTTGAAAGCTTACCGCAGTTACGCCCAACTGCTCCAACAAGAATTGGGGACCGAACCAGAGGCTGAAATCAGGGAGCTTTACCACCGTCTCCAGCAAACTGGCGGCAAACAAGCCCTGTCTTCGCCGGAAATGTCCATTCCACTGGTCGACCGCGTGACAGAGTGGCGTCTGCTGAAAAACACCTGGCAAACGGCGTGCGCTGGCCATGCCAGGATGCTCTTTGTCTGGGGCGAAGCCGGGATCGGGAAAACCCGCCTGGTGGAAGAACTATCCAGTTGGGCCTCCCGGCAAGGTGTCGAAACGGCCACGGCATTCTGTTATCCAGCGGAAGGCAGCCTGCCTTATGCGCCGGTCGTGAGCTGGCTGAAAGCCCGCCCGATTCCTGTCCTGGAAAAAACCTGGCTGACCGAGATCGCTCGCCTGCTGCCCGAAGTGCTGGCAAAAAACACTGGGATACCCAGGGTGGAACCCTCACAAGAGAGCTGGCAACGCCTTCGCCTCTTCGAAGCCCTGGTACATGCGCTGTTGGTCAAGGGTCGCCCTCAACTGCTGATCCTTGAAGACATCCACTGGTGCGACCAGGACACCCTGGAATGGCTGCATTATCTGCTGCGATTTGACCCACATGCGCCGCTTCTGATCGTGGCAACCCTACGCAGCGGTGAAATCACCCAAAACCGTCCCTTGATTACCCTGCAAAACACCTTGCGAGCCGAAAGCCGATGCAGCGAGGTGGAACTGCATCCATTGAACGAGAAAGATACGTTCCAACTGGCCTACCTGAACACCAACCAGGCAACCAAACAGCCTTTGAACGCGGAGAGCGCCGCGCAAATCTACCGCGAATCGCAGGGCTATCCCTTGTTTGTGGTCGAAATGATCCGCATGGGCCAGTTGCTCCCCGGCAAAGAGCTCGTGCCGGATGTTTCGCTGGCGGCTTCCGAGCGGGTACAGGCGGTTCTGGTCCACCGCATCGGCCAGCTCAGCCCTGGCGCCCGCGAAATTACACTTCTGGCAGCCGCCGTCGGGCGCGAGTTTTCGATGAACATCCTGCATCTTGCCAGCGGCGAAACAGAGGAACGCCTCGTAAAGAGCCTCGATGAATTGCTCCAACGGCGTATCCTCAATGAGATTGCGCCCGAAGTCTATGACTTTACCCATGACCGGCTGCGCCAGGCTGCTTTCAAAGGATTGAGCACAGCTCACCGCCGGCTGCTTCACCGGCGCATCGCCGAAGCAATCCTGCAAATAGATCAAGGCTCGGCCATCCCCAGAGATGCCGAAATTGCCAGCCATTATGAGCAAGCCGGGTTGTTCCTGCAGGCTATCCGCCATTACCGGCTGGCAGCAGAAGCCGCTGCACAGGCGTTTGCCAACAGCGAAGCGCAGCGCCACCTGCTGCGCGCGGTCGAACTGGCTGAAAAGTTGGAAATTGGCGGGCCTGACGGGCCCTCGTATCCTAATTTCGCCAGCCTGCTGGAACGCCTGGCAGACCTGTTTATGCTGAATGGTCTCTTTCCCCAGGCTCAATCCACTTTCGAACGCGCTCTGGCCCAACCTTTTTCTTCATCAGGGGTCTGGCGCTCGCAGGTTTACCGCAAGCTCAGTGACAGCCTGACCGCCCAATACCAGTACGCTCAGACCCTGGCCACGCTGGACCAGGCCGAACAGGTGCTTGGCCTGACGGCCTCCAGCGGGACTTTATCGGAACGGCAGGAATGGATTCAGATTCAACTTGCTCGCAGTCAATTGTTCTACTGGCAAAACGAGCCTGCTAAAATGGACGCCATCATCCGGAAGATCGGTGAGAGGATAACAGCGGAAGGTAGCACGATTCAGAAGATCGCCCTGCTGGACCAGCAATATCTGGCCCGCATCCGGCACGAACGCTATCGCCTTTCTGCAGAGACAGTTGCAATCGGGCGGCAAAGATTTAAGCT
>Ga0315540_10001847_pt1 | contig 11973 bp, 13 predicted proteins | sample SalMarSW160110MG_FD_203677 | JGI IMG/M metagenome (GOLD analysis project Ga0315540, IMG submission 203677) | Salt marsh sediment microbial communities from the Plum Island Ecosystem LTER, Massachusetts, United States - Salt Marsh Sediment SW1601-10 ... | reverse complement strand
GGTCCAGGGCGTCGTGGTGGCGCGTGACGGCGACACCCTCACGGTCAAGGGCGCGGCGGTTTCCTTTGGGGACCACGTGTCCGCGTTCCGCGACACGGTCACGGTGCTCGTGGGCCCGGACACCGTGGTCACCCGCCTGGACGCGGACCCGGACACCCTGGACGCGGGCGCCATCTCCGTGGGCCAGCGCATCGCGGCGGTGGGCGACCTGTTGCCCATCGTGGACATGACGGCGGACGCCCTGGCGACCGCCAAGGCCGATGCCCGGCCCCTGCCCGAGCCGATCCCGGTGCCGTTCATCCTGCCGCCGGTCCTCGACGCGACCGAGGGCTACGTGCGCCTGGAGGTCTCGGACCTGTCGGGCAAGGTGGTCGAGGTCGGCGACACGGGGCTCACGGTGGAGCTGCGCGCGCTCAACGGGCGCGACCCGGCCATCTACGACTTCACCGGCACGGGCGGGTCCGAGACGGACGACGCCGACCCGCTGAACTACCAGATCGACACCGGCGCCCTGGCCCTGGACGGCTTCGCGGCCGGCCAGGCGGTGAAGGTGCGCGGCTTCGTGACGCCGTTCGGCGCCGCGCCGCCCGACTTCGAGGCGTACACCCTGGTGTCGCCGGCCCTCACGGTGGACGGGAAGGCCCTGCTGCTGCTGTCGTGGGACCCGGCCACGGCGACGCCGTTCACCGCGTCCGGCCCCGACGGCGTGACCCTGTCCCTGGACGGCGCCGGGTCGGAGCACCACCTGGTGCAGCGCTGGCGCACCACCGACCTCACCCTGCTCGGCGCCGACCCGAGCATCGTCCCGCCGGACGACGGCGCGGGGGTGTTCGCCATCCGGCTGTCCGAGTCGCTGCACATCTACTTCACGTTCGCCGGGTTCGCGGACGCGGTGGACGGATATCTGGCCGACGGCCTCACGGCCGCGCGCCTGACCTCCGAGGGCGAGTGGGCCGCCGACACGACGACCCTCACCTCCAAGGTGGTCGCCCTCCAGATGGCGGACGCGCCGGCCCTCGAGTAGCCGGGCAATTCAAGAGGGCCCGAACGCACGCGGCCCCCGTCTCCGGGACCTCTCAGGGTCCGGGGGCGGGGGCCGTCGCGTGTCCGGCAGGCTCTGGGGCCCGCGTCAGGTCCGGCTCAATATCCGTCGGGAATTCCCCCGTTCGAGGGGGGCGCCGCGTGCCGGGTCCGGGGGGACGCCGGGGCTACGGCCGGGGCGGAACGGACATCTTTCGCGCCGTTCCGCACACATTCGAACGCGCAGGGGGGACGGCGGGGCGCCGTCAGTGCGCAAAAGCGAGCAGCCAGGCCATCGCCGCAACGGTGAAGCAGGTGGCGCAGATCAGCTGTGCTGCCATCGAGTTCGTTCCCATCTCAAACACTCCTTCGGGCGTCTCCCGTCACCCGTTCCGTGGCCCTTCACGAAAAACTCATGCAAGGCACGGTCCAAAAAACCGGCGCATCCCCCGGCGACCGCCCGGCCCCGCCCCGGGCGGGCCGACGCGGCATGTGGACGCCCCGAAAGCGCCTCCGGGCGGCCACCGGCCGTGCACCCCGTACCCGTTCCCGGGTCAAAAGTGCACGACCGGCGGGCGGTTGCGCTCAGAACAGCCAGGCCGCCCCGAGCTCCAGGGCGTAGCGCGGCACCAGGTTGGTCTCGTTGACGTCCTGCACCAGCGGCAGCTGGAGGTGGGCGTAGAGGGACGTCCCCGCACTCAGCTTCATGCGCGCCCCCGGCGTCACGTAGAGGTACGAGCCGCCGGTGTGGAGGATCGCGGCGCCGATGTACTCGTCCCGCTCCACCTCCCGGGCGTTCAGCTGCAACAGGAGCGTCCATACATTCGTGGCCGTCCAGGAGACCCCCACGTTGAGGGTGCGGGCGTCGCCCATGCGGTAGTCGAGGGGATTCTCGCCGTTGCGGCGCACCTCCAGGGAGGCGAACGTGGTCAGGTCCGGCGGGGCCAACATGTACGTCCCCATGATCGAAACCAGGATGTCCCACGACCCGGTGCCGGGCATGAGGGTGGGCTCGCCGATCTCCCCGGCGCTGTTCCTCAACTTGTACTCGCCGGTGGGGGTTTTCACACCGCCGCCGAGGACCACCGTGTGGCGCGTGCCCACCAGGGCCGCCCAGCGTACGTTCACGGCCACGTCCCCAAAACCCGTGGTCCCGTCCGCATTTGTGAACTCCCCCGCCGGATCGCTCACCAGGTCCACGTCGTCGTCGTGCTCGTGCACGCGCTGGTTGTAGAACGGGATCGCCAGCGCCACCGTGACGTTCGGCGCGACCCCGTGCGCCACGTCGAGCTGGCCCAGGAGGTTGACCGTGCGGTACTCCCGGTGGTGGTCCGGCACGACGGTGCGGGTCTCGAAGTCGATGGCCGGCACGATCACCTCGCTCACAGAGCGGGTACCGCTGTGCTTTCGGTCCTGGGGGATGTAGCGGTAGGAGAGGTCGAGGGTGGTCCGGCCCGCCCCGAGGACCGGGTCGGTGCTGGATGTCAGGAAGCAGTTGGCCGAGCCGCAAGTGGCACGGGCAAGGGTCGGCACCAGGGCCGCAAGCATGGCGGCGACGAGGGCGTAACGCAGGCGTTGCATGGCACATCTCCTCATGCGGTGGGACACGGAACACGGGGCCCTTCGGGCGGGACTCACGGCGGCCCCCGCTCCAGCAGGGCGCGCACCAGGGCCTCCGTGGCGGGGCCGTCCCACGGGCGCTCGCCCATGGCGAAGCCGGCCAGGCGGCCGTCGCGCCCGATCAGGTACGTGGTGGGCAGGGCCCGGACCCGGTAGGCGTCGCGCACGGCGCCGTCCGGGTCCAGGGGCAGGGCGAAGGAGAGCCCCAGGCGGTGGCCGTAGTCGGCCACGTCGCCCGGGTCCTTCCGGTCCACGTTGACCGCCACCACCGCCAGGCCCTCGGCCGCGTGGCGGTCGGCGAGGGCCTGGAGGGCGGGCAGCTCCTTCACGCACGGCTGGCACCAGGTGGCCCAGAAGTTCAGGACCACCACCTTTCCACCCAGGTCCGCCAGGGCGACGTTCGTCCCGTCGGGCGCGCGCACACGGAAGTCCGGCGCCGGGCGCGGGTCGCGGGGTGGGGCCACGTCGGCGGCCTTGTACAGGGCCGCGTCCGGGAGGGGCCCGGCCCCCAGGCAGAGGGCCGCCAGCAGGGCGAGGGCGCCCGCGCGCCCGGCCCCCTGTCCGACCGCCCTCATCGGGCGTGCCGGGTCAGGTAGGCCACGACCCGCTCCCGGTCGGCGCCCGCCAGGGGCGCGAGGCCCTTCTGGGCCATGCGCTCGTCCATGAGGCGCAGCACGTGGTCCCACTCCTTCGCCGTGTGCCTGGCCGGATGCGGCACCGAGTGGCAGGCGCCGCACCTCGCCGCGTAGAGCCGGGCGTCGGCGCTGTCCGCCTCCGGCAGGGGGGTCGGCGCGCCGGCGCAGGCGGCCAACGCCGCCAAGCCGATCAGGCCCGCGACCGCCGCCGTGACGATCCATTTGCTTGCTCGCATCGCGTCTCCCTCCCTCAGAAGCCGAGCTCGGCCGGGCCCGCCGCGGTGTGGTCCGGGCTGCGGATGCTCAGGCGCGTGGGCACCTCGACGTACCACGTGAACATCACCCGCCAGTCGTCCTCGAGCTGGGGGCCGTTCAGGTTCTGGTAGACGGGCACCTGGAAGGACAGGTCGAGGATGTGCATGGTCCTCGGCTGCCACTGGACGCCGGCGGTGGCGTAGACCTTCGTGCCGCCGTAGTGGTCCGCGACCCACAGAGGGGTCATGGGGTTGGAGTTGGCCGAGGTGCCGTCGTCGCGGGTGGAGTCGGCCCAGCCCGACAGGCCGCTGGCGAACTCGTCCATCACCCCGCCGATGGGACGCTGGTTTTCGGCGTTGATCTGGAGCTGGACCAGGGCGTCGGGCCGGAACTGGCGCATGAGGTACCCATCCACGGCGTACCGGTCGCCCAGGCGGTAGCCGCGGGCGTTGTCGTACAGGCGCCAGGTGCCGGTGACGTTCGCCCCCCACCACCAGGGGCTCGCCGAGCCCTGGTAGAGCAGGCCCAAGGTCGGGTCGAAGGTGCCGGAACCCAGCTGCATGGCGTAGGGCAGCTGCTCCACCTGGCGCAGGGCCAGGGGGTGGTCCTCGTTCTTCTCGTCGATGGATCCCGTGGGCAGCGACAGACCGACCAGCAGGGACGCCTGACGCCGGGGGATGAGGGGGTCGTCGGTGAACAGGCGGTACTTCGTCATGAGCATGGTGTCGCCCATGCCGGAAGACTTCATGGTGAAGCCCGGCCGCCCGGTGGCCGTCTGCATGGGGCCGTTGAACGCCATGTCCATGCGCTTGTCCATCCACATGAACATGAGCCCGGCGAAGAAGTCGTCGGTGAAGCTGTAGCCCGCCGACAGGTTCACCATGGTCATGTCCATGGAGGTGCCCGTGGCCATGTAGGTGGTGCCGTTGGGCGGCCCGAGCAGGGAGGACGAGTCCACCGACGACGTGCCGGAGCGCAGGCCGTCCATGTGCATGTAGGAGGGGGTCAGCTTGAACCGGAACTCGGCGGTCTCGGGCACGCCGCCGCCGGGGATGTTCATGGGCATGTTGCCGCCGCATTTGCCGCAGCACAGCCCCACGTAGGCCGCCGCGGGCCCGGCGCTCAAGACAAGGAGCGCCAGGGCCCAGAGGGGCGCGAATCGTCGCATCGATGCACCTCGCTGTCCGTGCGGACGCCGGCCTCAGGCGGACGGCGCCCGGGTTGTCGTGGATGTCATGCCCCCTCGAGGGGGCGGATCAGGCGAGGTGGCTCGGGGGCGCGCGGGGCTGGGCGGGGCCGGCGGGGGGGGAGGCCGGGACGGCGACCGGGACCGGGGCGATCTCGGGCACCGGGGGCGGCGGGGTCGCCGCGAAGAAGGGCGTGTGGGGCTCGGCGGCCAGGTTGTCGAGGCAGTGGCAAAGGCCCACACCGCCGCGCGCCGGCCCGTCCTTCGGCGCCAGGTCGTCGCGGGGCGTCGGGCCGTGGTCCATGCCGGCCATGCCCGACATGCCGGGCATTCCCGCCATGGCCTGGCCGGCGCCCATCATGTGGCATTCGCCGTAGAGCCCGTGGTGGAGGGCGCAGGTGAGGGCGTTGTAGCCGAGGGTCAGGTAGAGGAGCACCAGGGCGCCCGCGATCGCGCCGCGGCCGCCGCCCTGCCTACCCCATGCCCGCCGTCGGAACATCATCCCGGCTCCCATCATACACATCGGCACCCGGCGGGTGTTTGATCCGGATCAAGCCGGCGGCGGTCTATCCCTGTCCTCGGCCCCGTCCTCGGCCCCGTCCTCGTCCCCGCCCCGCCCGCGGGCCGCCGCGCCGGCCTCGCCGCGCTGCTCCTCCTCGCGCTCCTGCTGGGCGGCCAGGTGGGCGCGCCAGCTCTGGGCCTCGATGAAGACCCGGTTGACCTCCCGGTGGCGCTCCCGGATGCGTTCCTCCATCTCGGTGATCGACCGCTCCACGTCGCCCGCCGAGAGGCGGTCGTCGAAGTCGAGGGAGAGGTTCACCAGCACGTCGTTGGGGCCCAGGTGCATGGTGAGCACCTCGTTGGTGCGCACGATGCGCGGGTCGGTTTCGATCAGGGCGCGGATCGCGCGCACGGTCTCCGGGTGGGCCGACTCCCCGATGAGCAGGCCCTTGCTCTCCGAGGCCAGCAGCACCGCGGTGCCGGCCAGGATCAGGCCGATGACCAGGGAGGCGACGCCGTCCAGCACGGGCATGTCCAGGGCCTGGGACAGGAAAATGCCCACGGTCGCCACCACGAGGCCCAGGAGCGCCGCCGAGTCCTCGAACAGGACCGTGAAGATGGTCGGGTCCTTGCTGCGCAGCACCTCGGCGAACAGGCCGAAACGCCCCCGGCGGCGGTTGAACTCGCGGAACGCGATGCTCCACGCGCCGGCCTCGAACAGGGCGGCGATGCCCAGGACGAGGTAGTTGACCGACGGGTCCGCGAGGGGGTGCGGGTCCTGGATGCGCTTGATGCCCTCGTAGATGGACAGCCCCGCCCCCAGGGCGAAGACCAGCATGGCAACCACGAAGGTCCAGAAGTAGACCTCCATGCCGTAGCCGAAGGGATGGGCGGCGTCCGGCGGGCGCTTCGCGCGGCGGGTGCCGTACAGGAGCAGCCACTGGTTGCCCGTGTCCACCAGGGAGTGGATCGCCTCGGAGAGCATGGCCGAGCTGCCGGTCACGCTCCAGGCGCCGAACTTGGCGACCGCGATCCCCAGGTTGCCCAGGAGTGCGGCGACGATCACCTTGGTGGAGGCGGTCCCGGCCATGGCGGCGGGCACCAGCCTAGCACGCCGCGGCCCGCCGCGGCCCGGGGGTCACTCGACGGAGACGTGCTTGACCCGAGTGCCCAGGTGGGCCGAGGACTCGACGAACGCCACCGCCCCGGGATTGGCCGCCACGTAGGCGATGACCAGGTCGGCCGAGCCCAGCAGGCGCGGCGGCTGCACGGCGGTGGTCATGGCCTGGCGCACCCAGTAGTTGCCCACCTCGGCCACGGACATGCGCATCGTCTCGTGGTAGAAGCGCGCCCGCACCGGGCCCGCCTCCTCCACCGGAATCACGGTGGAGCCGTCGGACCACCGGGTGGTCCGGCGCTGGAACAGGCGCCCCAGCTCGCCCTTGGTCACGTGGTCCACCGGCACGCCCGGGTGGACGATGACGACGTAGCCGTCGTCCTGGGCCCCGGTGGGGACCGCCATGAACACCAGGAGCCCGGCGAGGGCCGCCCACAGGCCCCACCCGAGGCGGGCGCGTCCGCTCAAAGCGGCGCAGGAGGGTTTCATGCCTGCGGGACGGCGCATCAGAAGAACAGGGCCACCGACGCCGCGACCTGCTCGTGGTCCTCGTCGCCGGGGCTGTCGTACCGGTTGGTGTTGACCTCGAGCTTCAGCGCCACGTCCGGACGGGGCTGGACGTTGACCCCCACCGTGTGCCGGGTCTGGGAGAGGGGGCCGGTGTCGAGCCAGTCGTAACGGTAGAACAGGCGGACCGTGTCCGACACCTCGACGGACGGCTGGACGTACAGCCCCTCGCGTGCCTGGTCGGCGGTGCGGCGTGCGTACTCGAACAGGACCTCCACCACGTGGGAGTTGAACTGGGCGTCCACGCCCCACACGTCCACGGCGTCCCGGGCCGCGCCCGTGCCGGTGCGCTCGGAGTGGACCGCGGCGCCCACGTCCATGCGCACGAACGGCGCGAACAGCTCGCCCAGGTGCACGCTCAGGTGGGCGCCCGCGGCCTTGTTCTCGTTGTCGTCGGTGCCGGTCCGGCTCTCGCCGTTGCCCACGTAGGCGTGCCAGGTGGCCCCCAGGCGGCCCCGGTAACGGTTGCCGAAGGCCATCAGGCCGACCGCGTCGGTGGGAAAGACCTGCCGCACCATGAGGGGGCGGTTCGTGGAGAGGACGATGTTGGGGTAGTGGTTGACGTTCCAGTAGTGGGGCAGCAGGAACTTGCCGGTGCGCACCGTGAAGGCGTCGGAGAAGATCCGCTCCAGCCAGGCGTTCTCGGCGTTGACCGCGCCCTTGCCCTCCACGTCCGTGCCGTCCCCTTCGAGTGTCACGCCGTCCTCGAACTCCACCTCCGACAAGAAGCGCCACGGCCCCCGGTGGGCCCCCACGAAGATCGTCAGGTGGTGCTGGCGGAAGGTGGACTTGTCGCCCGGCGCGTTGTCCGTCAGGTACTCGAAGTCGTAGTAGCCGTTGAGGGTGGGTTGCGCTTCCAGGCTGGTCTTGAGCCCCGCCACCTCGTCCGTCAGGAGGCCCAGGCGGTGCTCCACGGAGTCCGCGTCGTCGGCGAGCGCGGGAACCGCGGACCCGAGGCAGGTGGCGGTGAGGAGGGCGAGGGACAGCCGTCCCGCGCCGCGTTGCGTGGTCACCTCTTCTTCACCCTCCAGGCGGGACCCCCCGCACCACCCCATCGGGACCACCCCATCGGGCGCCATGGCCCGAGGGTCCTTTCGGTGCGACCCGAAGGGCGCTTTAACGTTCGGGAACCATGCCGATGCGGGCGGTTTCGTGTACCCTGTACGCCCTCGAAAGGGAGAGGACGCATGCGGTACCGGGCAATCACGGTCGCGCTGGCGCTGCTCGCCGCGGCGCCCGCCTGGGGCGAGGAGCCCCCCAAGGGCCTCTCGGGCGAGGCCGAACTGGGTCTCGTCGCGACGGACGGCAACACCCAGACCCAGAACCTCAACGCCAAGGCCAAGGTCGCCCACGAGGGCACGCGCTGGCGCAACGAGGCCCACGGCGAGACGGTGCTCGCCTCGGACGACCAGGGTTCCACGGCGGAGCGCTATTTCGTGGCCGCCAAGACGGACCGCAAGTTCGGGGAGCGGTCCTACGTGTTCGTGACCGCAAACTGGGAGAAGGACCTCTTCTCCGGCTACGAGTACCGGATCACGGAGGCGCTGGGCTACGGCCACCGCGTGGTGGCGACGGACGCCGTGACCCTGGACCTGGAGGCCGGCCCCGGCGCCCGCCAGAGCCGGGTGGAGCGCTCGGGCACCACGGACAACGAGGCCCTGGGGCGGGTGGCCCTGAACCTGGAGTGGAAGGTGAGCGACACGTCCACCTTCACCGAGGACGCTACCAGCGAGATCGGATCGGACGCGACGGTCACGCGCTCGGTGACGGGCCTCAAGACCCAGGTGGCGGGCCAGCTCGCCACCAAGATCACCTTCACGGTCAAGAACACCACGGACGTGCCGCCCGGGGTGGAGGAGACCGACTACGAGACCGCGGTCACGCTCGTTTACGGATTCTGACGGCTTCGGGACTCAAACCGGGCCCGGACCGCGCCGATGAGGCCCGGTGCCGTGGACGGTGGGGGATGAGACGCCCAGGCGGGTGGAGAGGCGCAGTGACCCCGAGAGGACAGGACCGTCCGTGGACGTGAGCGCGGTGCAGGAGAGCCTGGCGCGCTGCACCGTCCGAGGCGGGTTCGCCCAGCGTTTCCTGGACCTGCTGGCCGCCGGCGACCCGGCCCTGGGTCGCATGCTGGCGGCCGGCGACCCGCAAGAGCAGCGCCGGGTCGTGCACCGGGGCCTCCAGCTCATGGTCCTCCAGGCCCAGGGGGCGCCCATGGCCGGGACGGCCCTGGAGCGCCTCGCCGGCCTCGCCGCCCCCGGAGGGGCGGGCCCGAACGCCGCCGGGAACGCCCTCGGCGTCCGCCCCGACCTGCACCCGTTCTGGGTGGACAGCCTCGTGGCGGCGGTGCGGGAGTTCGACCCCGGCTTCACGCCCGGCCTGGAGAAGCGCTGGCGCGAGGTGGTGGGGCCTGCCCTCGCCGCCCTCGCCAAGCGCCACCGGGGCGCCTGACCGGGCGCCGCGGCGACGCCCGACCGGCCGCATGCACACCGCGGCCGGCTCCGAACCCTGCGACGTATTCACTGGACGGCACGGGCGCGTGGGCCCCGGCCATCCCCCCATCGCGACCCGGTGGCGGCATCGGGTCCGGCACCCGATGTCGAACCGCAATGCCGCCGCCCGGCGGATTACGATGGCCGGGGCGCCACGCGCCACGGCCATGTATATAGCAACCGGCTAAACGATGTCAATAGCTTTTTGCTATCTGAGCGGATGGGGCCTGACGGGGGAGGACGCGTCCGCGTCGAGGGTCTCCACCCGGTCCAGCAGGTCGGCCGTGGCGGCGAGCAGCGGACCTCCCGCCTCGGGTGCGAGGGTGCCGTCGGCGAGGCTCGTGGAGATCCGGTCGCGGAAGCCGCGCAACTGGTGGGCGGCGTCCTGCGGGCGGCCGTTGTCCAGGTCGAGGAAGGCCTCCTCGAGCTTGGCGATGAGGGCGCCGGTCTCGCTCCAGCGCCAGCCGTAGTGCTCGTTGAGCGCGACGACCCGATCGATCAGCCGGTCGATCCGGTCCGCCAGGACGTGGCGCGGCGGCGGCTCGCCGGGGGCCACCCGGACCTGCGCCCCCACCACGACCGGCAGCGCCGGCGCGGCGGCGCCGACCTCCTGGGCCGCCGCCGGACGCACCGCGCCGAGGGCCGCCCACGGCACGCCCCCGAACCCGCCTGCAAAGATACCCGCGAGCACCGCCCCCAGGACGGCGTTCCTCCCCATCTGCCCCACGGCCCTGACCCTCCCACTCCCCGGCGTTCCCCCCGGCAGCGGGGCCGACTGTAGCAAACCGCACGTCCCGCGCAAGGGGTACGGCGAAGTTCGGGGAGCCGGGTCCCCCCTGCCTCGCGGCAAACCCCCGCCGGCCACGGCCCGGACGGCCCCGCCGCCCGAACGCCCTTGCGGGGAAGGCCGCCGGGCTCCGCGAGCGGCCCGGCTCCGGGCCCCGTACGACCCCGCCGCGGCCGGAGCGTGCAACGGCGTCCGGCGCGGGGCCGGGCGCCCAGGCGGCGGCGCAATCCCGCCCGGCAAGGGGCCCCCGGACCCATGTCCCGATGGCACACTCATGCACGCCTTTACTCATCCCTCCCGTCCGCCGGCCGTCGTCCCCGCTCCAACCCGATTCCCGCCCGGGACCACGGCCGTCAGTCGAGGTCGATCAGCACCTGACGCACGACGCCGCACACCACCGCGGGGCCCGTGATCTCGATGACCGGGTAGCGCGGGTTCAGGGGGGCCAGGAAGCGCCGCCCCCCCTCCATGACCAGGCGCTTGAAGGTGGCCTCGGCGTCGTCCTGGAGGCGCACCACCACCAGGGAGCCGTTCACGGGCTCGCGCTCCGGGTCCACGATGATGATCGCGCCGTCCGGGCAGCGCGGCTCCATGGAGTCGCCCCGCACCCGCAGGGCGAACGCGGAGGCGCCGACCCGCTTGGTGGTGTCGATCCACTGCTCGGCGTCGCCGGGCTGGAAGTTGTCCACCACCTCGCGCCACTGGCCGGCGGTGACCCACGAGATGAGCGGCACCCGCAGCATGGGGGGCGCCGCGCGGCTGAGCTGGGGCTGGGCGCCGGCGCCGTACCCGGCCGTCAGGTCGTCCACCTCGCGCACGGCCCCGCCCTGCTCCGGCCGGGAGACGCGGTAGCCGGGGCCCTCGTGCAGGACGTCCATCCAGCCCCGGGGCTTGTCCGTGCCCCGCTCCAGGCGGCGCGCCACGTCGTCGCCCATCTTGCGGGCGGTGCGCTCGGACAGGATCTGGCTCAGGTAAGCGGGGTTGACCCCGGTGCGCCGGGCGAGCTGGCGCTGTCCGCCCGCCTCGGCGATCAGGACCCGCAGGTTGACCAGGCGGATTTCCTTGGCGTCCATGACGCCATTGTAGTCGGTCGCGGGGGGCGCGGATGCGGCGGGGGCGGTCACGGGTGGGCTCAGGGCGCGAGGTCGGAGGCGGCATCGGGGGTGCGGTCGAGCCAGCCGGGGGGCTTGCCCATGCCGGCCTCCAGGCGCCGCGCCAGGTCCTCCGGGACGGCCGGGGCGCCCTCGGCCACGCGGGCCAGGAAGGCGGCGTGGACCTCGCACCGCTCCGCCAGGGGGCCGATCCCCCCCGCCTCGCGCGCCAGGTCGAGAAGACCGGCCCGGCGGGCGCCGTCGGGGCGGCCGCGGCCGTAGGGGGCCGCGTCCACCTCGCGCAGGGCGCCCCCGGTGGCGGCCTCCGGGCCCTCCAGGACGTCCATCCAGCCGTAGGGCTTGCCGGTGCCGTCCTCCAGGCGCCGGGCGAGGCTGTGGCCCACGTGGCGGTTCACCTTGCGCGACAGGACCTGGGACAGGTACGCGGCGGAGACCCCGGTGCGCTCGGCCAGGCGCTTCTGGCCGCCCGCCTCGCGGACGAGGCGCAGGAGGTTGAGGTGACGGATCGTGCGGATGTCCATACTGTGCTTGCCGGAATCAATTTAGCATATTGATATATCACTGCCAAGCCCGAATCGGGTCCTTGACAGTACTTTAGCGTTTTGCTATTGTCTCCCCCATGCGGTGGTCGCACCACATGCGCGTCGCCATGAGGGATGGGCGGAGGCGCGGGGGGGC